>BFBZ01000633.1_pt1 | contig 30545 bp, 35 predicted proteins | sample 1888401 | NCBI WGS metagenome assembly BFBZ01 (sample SAMD00112614, study PRJDB3348) | symbiont metagenome | host: Chara braunii
GAGAACAGTGGCGCGGTGATAGTCTGCCAACGCGTCATACCCAAGTGTCATCGCCGGGCATAGCCGTTCGAAGAACGGCGTCGCTTCGCTCGCCTATGTCCCGGCGATCCCGCTTAGGCGGGCATCGTGCGTCCCTAAGCGAGATGCCCGGCACAAGGCCGGGCATGACAGCGGCGTAAGCGGCAACAGCAGCGGATAAACTACGCCGCCTTCTTCTTCGCCTGGATCAGCTTGCGGTTGATCAGGCACTCCGCGATCTGCACGGCGTTGAGCGCCGCGCCCTTGCGCAGATTGTCCGACACGCACCACAGCACGAGGCCATTCTCGACCGTCGAGTCTTCGCGGATGCGGCTGATATAGGTCGCGTCCTCGCCGGTCGCCTCGAGCGGGGTGACGTAGCCGCCGGGCTCGCGCTTGTCGATCACGATGCAGCCCGGCGCGTTGCGCAGAACCTCGCGCGCCTCGTCGGCGGTGATCGGATTCTCGAACTCGATGTTCACGGCCTCGGAATGGCTGATGAACACCGGCACGCGCACGCAGGTGGCGGTGAGCTTGATCTTGGGGTCGAGAATCTTCTTGGTCTCGACCACCATCTTCCACTCTTCCTTCGTGAAGCCGTCATCCATGAACACGTCGATGTGCGGGATGAGGTTGAAGGCGATGCGCTTCGGAAACTTCTTCATCTCCACTTCTTGGAGCGAGTAGAGCGCCTTGGTCTGGCGGTCGAGCTCGTCCATGCCGTCCTTGCCGGCGCCGGATACCGACTGATAGGTCGACACGACCACGCGCTTGATCTTGGCCTTGTCGTGCAGCGGCTTGAGCGCGACGACGAGCTGCGCCGTCGAGCAATTCGGATTCGCGATGATGTTCTTCTTGCGGAAGCCTTCGAGGGCGTTCGCATTCACCTCCGGCACGATCAGCGGAACGTCGGGGTCCATGCGCCACTGCGACGAGTTGTCGATGACGATCGCGCCCTGCGCGCCGATCTTCGGCGACCATTCCTTCGACACGCTGCCGCCCGCCGACATCAGGCAGATATCGACGTCGGAGAAATCGTATTGGTCGAGCGATTTGCACTTGAGCGTCTTGTCTCCGTAGGAGACCTCGACACCCATGCTTTTGCGGGAGGCCAGCGCCACCACCTCGTCGGCGGGGAAACGCCGCTCCGAAAGGATGTTGAGCATTTCCCGGCCGACATTGCCGGTTGCGCCCACGACCGCGACCTTGAAACCCATCTGAACTCTCCGAAATCTGGCTGGCAGGCCAGCTTTAGGCGAGAAATGCCGAACATTCAACGCCGCCGACCCGCCCGGAAATATGACTTTTCCGCGCAGAATCAATCGTTTCACGCGATGGTTCGATGACAGCGAAAGCGCGAAAACCACGCAAATACGGGTATTTCCATAAGTCCCCGTTTACGGTGCGGCTCAATTTGGCGAGTGGCCATCAGCGCCAGCGACCGATGATCAACCTCTTTCATGCCAATGGATACGGGCGATTAGGCACTGGGAGGCGGGTGTGAGTTTGCGCGGCAGCTATCAACCCGTGACAACGGGCGAATACGGATCGCCTGTCGCCATCGCCGGCAACATCATCCGCTACAGCTTCTACCTGGTCGGCGCGCTCGTCCTGGGCCTGATCGGGATCGCGATCCTTTCGATCTGGAAAATCGCCCCGAAGCCAGTCAGCGCACCGCCGGCGTTCCGCATCACCTCACCGACGCTCGGCCGCCTGCCTGTCACCGGCAATGTGGTCGAGAGCTCGTGGCTCGGCCGCGCCGAGGTGCGCCAATACGGCCAGCTTCACAACCGCGACATCGATCTTGCCGTGGTGATGGTGATGCCGCCGAAAGGCGTCGGCATGGGCACCGAATTTGGCCAGGATTTGCGCGAGGTGAATTTGCTGCGCAACGCCCGCGCAACGATGCTTTCCACCCGCTACGATCTGGACACCCGGTTCGGCGAATTTCGCGCGACCGAGATGCGTGTGGACGCGGATGGCCGCTGGAAACAGTGCCTCGCGTACCGCAGCCGCTTTGAAACCGCGTCGGTCTATCTGACGGGATGGTTCTGCGACGGCACCGGCGCCAAGCCGAGCGCCGATCTGCTCGCCTGCATGCTGGATAAGCTGGTGCTGGACAACACGCTTGCTTCCAAGGAAGCGGACGAATTCCTGCGCGGAAGGATGAGTAAGGCGATGCGCTGTCAGGCGGCTCCGGTGACGCAGACCACGGACACCGGCCGGTCCACACTGCGCTCGCCGTCGCGCTATGCGCCGAACGGCATGCAGCGCTACTAGCCGATCAGCCGCGCTTCGCGACCTGAACGTCGGCGATCTGGGTGCGCTGCTGAAGGTTCATCAGCAGGGCCTGCGAGCGCCGGTGAAGCGCTTCGATCTCGGCGCGCTGGCCTTCGATCAGCTTGCCGTTGGCGGCAGAGGCCCGGACAAATGCCGCGTGGGTCAGGGTGATACCGGCGATGGCGCTTCCGGTGCCGATTGCGATGACGAGCGCGGCGGCGACTGCGATCTTGAGCATGGGCCTCTCCCGGTTTCCTGGCCGCGGCAACCGCGGCGTCCATGCCCGAGAGAATTAACCCCATCCTGTTTCCGCAGAATGTTGCGGTTGTATCGTCTGTATTGCTTAGTCGATTTCTTTGCCTGTTTTCTCGCTCAGCGCGGCGAGAATGGATTTTGCCAGCCGCCCCGGCCCGCCGGCTGGCTACGCGGCGGGAATGTCGCCTCGAGATAATCCAGCACGACCTTCTTTTCCTTGTCCGGCAATGGCGGCATTTTGTGCTTGTCCGTCATCCATTGCAGCGAATCTTCCCACTGCCGGCGCGTCATGCCCTGCGCCGCCACCAGCTTGAAGCCGTGGCACGCGGTGCAGGCATAGAACGTATCGTCCCGGCCGGGACCGGCTGGAAAATCCTCGGGATTTTCGTCGCGCGGCGTGAACTGCGGGGCCTGCGCAAAAGCACCGAAAGAAAGCGCGGCCAGCGCGAGGCTGGCCGCTATCAGGCGTTTCATCATCATGCGATCAGCACAGCAATGCGATGCATCGGATTGCCGCCGTAGCCTTGCGGATTCCAGGCGCCCGCGATGTGCGGCTGCATCACGCCCTTGGAATCCGTCGCGCGCGACCAGATCTCGTAGTAGCCCTCGGTCGGGACCTTCACGGTCGCGGTCCAGCGCTGCCAGTCGTACTTGTTCTTCGGCTTCTCCAGCTTGACCGGCAGCCAGGTTGCGCCGAAGTCGATCGACACCGCCACCGACTTCACCGTGTTGTCGCCGGCCCAGGCCGCACCGCGCAGCTTCAGCTCGCGGGTGTCCTTGCCAAGCTTGGTGCCGTTCGCGGGGCTCGTGATGATCGAGCGCACCGGCATCGATTCCAGATCGCGGAAGTTCGATTCGTCCGCCTTGTCGCCCGGCACCATCGGCTTGATCGCAACGCGATAGGACGTCGCGCCCATGCCGGGACCATCGTGATACTTGTCGCGCACCCAGAGCCGGGTGAACCACTTCGACGATACCGATCCCGGCCAGCCCGGAATCATCAGCCGCACCGGTCCGCCGTGGATGTTCGAGAGCGGCTGGCCGTTCATCGCGAAGACGATCAGGTTGTTCTCGTCCAGCAGCTTCTTGATCGGCACGCCACGCGAGATCGCATCCTTGGTGTTGTCGGCAAGGCTCTTGTCGCTGCCGTAGTGACCACTGAACTTGGCCGACGATTTCACGCCAGCGGTCTTGAGGACATCAATGAGCCGGACGCCGGTCCACTCCGCGCAGCCCGCGCCGCCGTTGGTCCACTGGTTGCCACGCGCCTGCGGCGTGAAGAACGAACGGCCATTGCCGCCGCACTCCAACACGAGGCGGCGCGTCACCGGCTTGAACTTCTTCTTCAAGTCGTCGAGCGTCAGTTCGACCTTGTTGTTCACCTCGCCGTCGATGGTGATCTTCCAGCCGTTCGGGTCCTTCGCCTCTTCCGGCATGACACCGTTGTTGCGGACGAAGAATTTGTCTGTGGGCGTCGTGTCGTCATCGAGCATGTTCTCCGGCGTCTCCGCGACCAGCGGGCGCTCGCCGAGCACCACCAGCTTGTCGCTCTTGCCGGGGAATTTCAGATATTGCGGGCCCTTCGGCGCGGCCGCTGCAGGCGCACCTTGGGCGAGTGCCGCCGGGATCATGCCACCCGGCATGTTGGCGGCGAAGGGAATGGTGCCGCCCACCGCAATACTCATGGTCGCAAGCCCCGAGCCGCCCAGGAAGCCGCGGCGGTTCACGCCCGTTTTGCGGCCGAACACCTCAGCGTCGGCGCGCTCCGGGTCATCGCGATAAAGCTCCTCGATCGACCGTTCGGTTTCATGCGCCATGGATTCCTCCCAGGTTTGGCCGTTTCTGTAGAAGATTGTTGCCGTTGTCGGGCTCTACTGGCAAAAAGCTACTGCCGGAACAGGCGGCCCGCAACGCACGTTGATGCGAGGTCCCTGCTCAATAAGTCGCATGGGGGCTGGGAGAAGCGCCCTCTGTTGCGACGCCGCAAGGGCGGCTAATGTCGAGGCGAAAGATCGTGAGGAATCGGATGCGTTTGAAATTGCCCGCTATCGCCGCCACCGGCCTGATCGCCGCCGTTGCCTTCGCGCTGCCGGCCGAGGCCGCCAAGAAGAAGCGGACTTATGTGACCCGCGCCGGCTACACCTACGTCCAGCAGCGGCCCGCCCCGCAGCCGACCGTGATCGTCACCCGCGGCGAGGATGGCCGCACCCGCACCAAGATGCTCGTGCAGCCGCGTTCCTATCTCGACGGCGGCACCGAGGTGATGCCGGGCACCTACCAACCGGCGAACGCCACGTCGTTCTACGGCCAGCGCGCGACCGACGTGCTCGGCCCGAACGTCATCACCAACCCGCCGGGACCGATCCCGGATCCGTTCTTCCTGCCGGGCAAGTACAATCCATATCCGTCGCTGCAATAAGCCGACGCCGATTCAAGAAGCGAAAAGCCCGGCTCAGGAGCCGGGCTTTTTGTTGGCGTTGTTTGCGCCGCTTATGACGGCAGATTGACCTGCCACGAAACGCCGTAGCGGTCATCGACCCAGGCGAACTTCTTGCTGAAGCCGTAGTTGTTGAGCGGCATCAGGAATTTTCCGCCCTCGCCCAGCGCCGACGCCAGCCTGTCGATCTGCGCCTCCGACTCGCATGTCACGAACAGCGAGATCGCCGGGGTGAAGGTGAACTCATGCTTCACCGGGCTGTCGAAGCACATGACGTCCTGGCCCGCGACATGGAACGTCGCGCCCATCACCGACCCTTCGGCGCCGGGGCCGCCCTTGGGCCAGCGCACGAGCTCGACAATCTTGCCGTCTTCAAAAAGCGAGACGTAGAAATTCATCGCCTCTTCGGCTTTCCCGCCCTGAAACATCAGAAACGGCCGAACGGAGGTGGACATCCTCGCCTCGCTTTCTAAGCGCGGTTGTTAGCCCGCGATCTTGCCGAGTTCCGCGATGATCGCATCACCCATCTGTGATGTGCCGACCTGTTTCATGCCAGGCGACATGAGGTCGCCGGTGCGGAAACCGGCATCGAGCGTGTTGGCAATCGCCTTCTCCAGCATGTCGGCTTCCTTGCCCATGTCGAAGGAGTAGCGCAGCGCCATGCCGAACGAGGCGAGCATCGCGATCGGGTTGGCGATGCCCTTGCCCGCGATGTCCGGCGCGGAGCCGTGCACCGGCTCGTACATCGCCTTGCGCTTGCCGGTCTTCGGATTCGTCTCGCCGAGCGACGCAGACGCCAGCATGCCGAGCGAGCCGGTCAGCATCGCCGCGATGTCGGAGAGCATGTCGCCGAACAGGTTGTCGGTGACAATGACGTCGAACTGCTTCGGGTTCTTCACGAGCTGCATGCCGCCGGAGTCGGCAAGCTGGTGCTCCAGCGTCACGTCCTTGAACTCGCGCTGGTGAAGCTGCGTGATGACCTCGTTCCAGAGCACGCCCGTCTTCATGACGTTGCGCTTCTCCATCGAGGTCACCTTGTTGCGGCGCTTGCGCGCCAGCTCGAAGGCGACGCGGCCGATACGGTCGATCTCGTAGGTGTCGTAGACCTGCGTATCGACGGCGCGCTTCTGGCCATTGCCGAGATCGGTGATCGTCTTCGGCTCGCCGAAGTACACGCCGCCGGTCAGCTCGCGGATGATCATGATGTCGAGGCCGGAGACCAGCTCGCGCTTGAGCGCAGAGGCGTCGGCCAGCGCCGGATAGGTCACGGCCGGGCGCAGGTTCGCGTAGAGCACGAGATCCTTGCGGAGCCGGAGGAGACCCGCTTCCGGTCGCACCTCATAGGGAACGCTGTCCCATTTCGGACCGCCGACCGCACCGAAGATCACGGCGTCGGCGGCGTGCGCCTTCTCCATCGTCGCTTCGGTGATCGAAACCTTGTCGGCGTCGTAGGCCGCACCACCGACCAGCCCCTCCTCATAGTTGAAGGTCCCCATGCCGTGCGAATTCATCCAGGCAATGAGCTTTTTCACCTCGGCCATGACTTCGGGGCCAATGCCGTCGCCGGCCAGGAGCAGGAGCTTGTGGGTCGCCATCGTGTCCTCGTTTCTCACGCAAAATCGTGGCGATTGCTAAAACGCCGGACGGGGCTTGGCAAGGCGAGCGACCGGGAGGCAGGGCTGCGGCCTTTTGGACCACAAGCACGCAAAGCCGGTGTATTTTGCAGTCCCGCCCGCGTGACGCATCTGCATGAACATCGCCGCCATCGTCATTTCCTTCGCCGCCGCATTTCATTTCGCCCTGGGGCAGGTGCTGACGCAGTTCGGCCTGCGGCATGTGTCGCCGCTGTCAGGCGCGGCAATCAGCATCCCGACCTTCACGCTGGTGTTCCTTTGCGCATCGCCGTTCATTCTGCGCGGCGAGACCATCGTCTGGAGCGCGGTGCCGATCTTTGCCGCTGTCGGGCTCGCCTTCCCCGCTGTGGTGACGCTCCTCACCTTCGCAAGCAACCGCGCGCTCGGACCGGTCGTCACAAGTTCGCTCGGCAATCTCTCTCCGTTGTTCGCGGTTTCGCTCGCAGTTGTTCTGCTGCACGAACCGCTACGCCCTTTGCAATTTGCGGGTCTCGTTATCGTCGTGGCTGGTGTTCTGTTGATCAGCGCGCAACGCCAGGGCGCCCGCGATTGGCGAACATGGGCATTGCTCCTGCCACTGGGGGCTGCGGCGCTGCGCGGCCTGGTGCCGCCCGTGATCAAGCTCGGGCTCGATCTCTGGCCGAGCCCGATTGCCGCGGGCCTCGTCGGGTACATCTTCTCATCGCTGACAGTGATCGCCGTAGAGAAGATCCGAAACGGCAATTTCATTGCCAAAGGACCGCGTGTCGGCCGCCTCTGGTTCATGGGCATCGGCATCTGTAACGGCATCGCGACAATGCTGCTTTATGCCGCCCTTGGCGCGGGGCCGGTTTCGCTGGTCGTGCCGCTGATCGCGACCTTTCCGCTGTTTACGGTGGTTTTAAGTGTAATCGCCTTCGGCAAACTCGAGAACGGACTGCGGCTCGCGGGCGGGACCGTGCTGACAGTGGCCGGTGTGGTGTTGATCCTGATCGGCTGACAAGGGCACAATGGGGCAATGCCTGACGCACGCCCCAACGTCGTCATCATTGGCGCCGGCTTCGGCGGGATCGAAGCCGCTAAGGCGCTGCGCCGTGCGCCGGTGAACGTGACGCTGATCGACCGGCAGAACCATCACTGCTTTCAGCCCCTGCTCTATCAGGTCGCGACGGCGGCGCTGTCGCCGGCCGATATCGCATGGCCGATCCGCCATATCCTGCGTGGGCAGGACAACGCCACCGTGCTGATGGCCGAGGTCGTCGGCGTGAACACCGCCGAACGGCGCGTCATGCTCGCGGGCACCGACCCCGTTCCCTACGACGCCCTCGTTATCGCGACAGGCGCAACCCACTCCTATTTCGGTCATGACGAATGGGGGCAATTTGCGCCCGGCCTGAAGCGGATCGTTGATGCGACGCGCATTCGCCGCAACATCCTGCTCGCTTTCGAACGCGCCGAGCTGACGCACGACGAAGCCGAGCGAAAACGGCTGCTGACCTTCGCCATCGTCGGCGGCGGCGCGACCGGCGTGGAGATGGCGGGCGCCATCGCGGAGATCGCGCGCCTTACATTGCTCAAGGACTTCCGCCGGATTGATCCAAGCTCCGCCCGGATCGTCTTGCTCGAGGCCGGGCCGCGCATCTTGCCCACGCTGCCGCCAGACCTTTCGGACTACGCAGTACGTTCGCTCACCCGCAAAGGGGTCGAGGTCAAGACATCGACACGCGTGACGACATGCGATCCGCGCGGTGTCGATACGGATCAGGGCCGGATCGACGCAGGCACCGTCATCTGGGCGGCTGGCGTGAAGGCATCACCGGCGGCGACCTGGCTTGGGGTCGAGGCTGATCGCGCGGGCCGTGTGGTGGTTGGCCCCGACCTCGCGGTGCCGGGCAGACCTGACATTTTTGTGGTCGGCGACACCGCACTCGCCAAGAACGCCAATGGCCAGGCCGCGCCGGGTGTCGCGCCAGCCGCCAAGCAGATGGGACGTTACGTCGGCAAGCTGATCGCGGCGCGGCTTGCAGGCAAAACGCTGCCGCCGTTCCGCTATCGCCATCCGGGCGATCTCGCGACCATCGGACGCCGCGCCGCGGTCGTGCAATTCAACCGCATCCATCTGACCGGATTCGTCGGATGGCTGTTCTGGAGCGTCGTCCACATCTACTTCCTGATTGGACTGCGCTACCGCTTCCTGGTCGCGTTCATGTGGCTGTGGGACTTCGTCACGTTCCACCGCGGCGCGCGGCTGATCACGGAAGTCCCGCCGCAACAGAAGAGCTAAAGCCCGCTGAACCAGTTGTAACCCTGGTTCTCCCAATAGCCGCCGGCATCATTGTTCTGCACGTAGAGCGCGATGATGTGCTTCGGATTCTTGAACCCGAGCTTGGTCGGCATCCGGCACTTCATCGGGAAGCCGTACTTGCGCGGCAAAATCTCGTCCGCGAACTTGAATGATAGCTGCGTCTGCGGATGCAGCGCTGTCGCCATGTCAATGGTGTTGGAATAGCCCTCGGCACAGCCGAACCAGACGTATTTCGCACGTGTGTCCGCACCGATGCGCTTGAGGAATTCCGAGAGCCGCACGCCACTCCACTTGCCGATCGCACTCCAGCCCTCGACGCAGACGTGGCGCGTGATCTGCGACTCCTGCGGCAACGCATAAAGCTGATCAAGCGTCCAAGGCACCTTGGTGTCGACCAGTCCGCCGACCTCAAGCTTGTATTCTTTGCCATCGACCTCCGGCGCCTCGTCTTCCGCATAATAAGCGTTGAACGGGAATGGTCTGGTGATCGCACTTTCCGGATACGTCGGCGCAAGCTTGTTCGGGTTGAACAGCAAGCCCTGAACGCGGTCGTTGAACGTCGAGATCTTGCGCAGCACGCCTTCAGCCGCGTCGCTATCAACAATGTCGCAACCGGTCAGCATTGTGAGCGCGCCGAGCGACGCCGCACCGCGCATGAACAGCCGCCGCGACGGATCGGGTAGCAGCTTTGCAGCGTCCTTGATCAGCAGCTTGGGATCAACACCGGGGATCGCTTTGCGAATGCGGGGCATAGCGTCCTCCTAGCGCCCCGAGACCATGGCGCGCAGACTCTTCGGCACCAGCATCGCCAGGAGCACATGAACCACCAGGAATCCGACGATCGCGGCCATCGCGAAGAAATGCACGTAGCGAGCGGCGTCATAGCCGCCGAACAGCGCTGTCAATTCCTGCAATTGCACTGGCTTCCAGATCGAAAGGCCTGACAGCACGATCACAATGGCGGCGAGGATCACGCCGAGATAGAGAAGCCGCTGCACCGAATTATAAACCGATAGATCGTCGTGCTTGAGCTTGAACGTCAGCGCGGCCTTCGTGTCCGCGATCACGTCGCCCGGGCGGATCGGCAACAGTTTGCGGCGGAAGCGTCCGCTGATGATTCCGAGCGCGAGATAGACAAGACCATTCACCGCGAGCACCCACATCGCCGCGAAATGCCATTGCAGCGCGCCGGCGAGCCAACCGCCCAACGTGATCGAGCGCGAGAACGTAAATCCGAACAGCGGCGACGCGTTATAGATTTCCCAGCCCGAGCCGATCATCACCAGCATCGCGATGGCGTTGATCCAGTGCGTAATGCGAACCCATCGCGGGTGGATCACCACCGCGGGCGCCGCAGGCACGGAACGGGCGTCGATCGCTGTCATGGCCTTAAGCATGCCCAAAAGAGCCGGGCTCGCATAGCGGCGAGCCCGGCGCTTGAGATCACTATTTCTTCATCTTGTCGGAGGACATCGAGTCCTTCTTGTCCGTCATGGCGCCCGGCTTCTCCATCTTGTCCGAGGCCGGCTTCGCCATGCCGTCAGGCTTGGCCATCTTGTCGGACGAGCCCATCGTGGGCTTGTCCATGGCGGACTTGTTGTCCATGCCTTCGGCGGACGCCGTCGAAGCCAGGGCGACACACGCAGCGATCAAAGCAGAGAGCAGAAGAGGCTTTTCCATGGGTATCCCTCCAGATGAAATTTATTTGCGCTCTCCTGCTATCAGGTCGCTTAAACACGTGGGCCTCAGGTTTTCGTAAGCGTCTGCTCATGCGGCACTCACGGCTTCGTGACGGCGAAGAAACGCGCTATAGTCTCCGGGCCGGGTGAACTGCCATTTGCACGAGATTTCCATGACCAAAACGAGCTCCGGCAATTTCTTCGAGGACTTCCGTCTCGGCCAGACCATCCGGCATGCGACGCCGCGCACGGTCACGCACGGCGACGTGGCGCTCTACTGCGGGCTGTTCGGCGCACGTTACGCGGTGCAGTCGTCCAGCGCGTTCGCCCGCACGATTGGTTACCCTGAGGCACCAATCGACGATCTGCTGGTCTTCCATATCGTGTTCGGCAAGACCGTTCCGGATGTGTCGCTGAACGCGATCGCCAACCTCGGCTATGCGGGAATGCAATTCCTCGCGCCGGTGTTCGCGGGCGACACGCTCACCGCGACGTCGGAGGTGATTGGGCTGAAGGAGAATTCAAACCACAAGACCGGCATCGTCTATGTGCGCACGCGCGGCTTCAAGCAGGACGGCACGGCCGTGCTCGAATACGCACGCTGGGTAATGGTTCGGAAGCGCGACGAGAGAGCGCCGGCGCCGGGCGATCACGTTCCGCGTCTTCCGACCGTGGTCGAGCCAAAGCTCCTGGGCGCCGCATGTCCGCCGATCGACGTGAAGGCCTACGACCTCGCGCTTTCCGGCAGCCCCTATCGCTATGACGACTATCAGGCCGGCGAGAAGATCGACCATGTGGACGGCATCACCGTCGAGGAGGCCGAGCATCAGATCGCGACGCGTCTCTATCAGAACACCGCGCGCATCCACTTCGATCAGTTCTCGGCGGCGCAAGGCCGTTTCGGCAAGCGGCTGATCTATGGCGGCCACGCGATCTCGCTCGCCCGCGCGATCTCGTTCAACGGTCTCGCCAACGCGTTTCACATCTCCGCCATCAACGGCGGACGTCACGTTGCGCCGCTGTTCGCCGGCGGAACGGTGTTCGCCTGGTCGGAGATTCTGGCGAAGGCCGAGGTGCCGGGGCGCGACGATGTTGGTGCGCTACGCTTACGCACGATCGCGACGAAAGACCGGCCGTGCGCCGACTTCCCGTTCAAGATCGCGGAGGACTATGAGCCCTCCGTGATCCTCGACCTCGATTATTGGGCGCTGATCCCGCGCTAATTATTTTGCGGCCGAACCGCTCTCCGAGATAACGCCGCAGGCAATGCGTTCGCCAGCATTGCCGGCCGGATCGCTCTTGTAGTCATCCGCCTTGGCATGGATGACAACCGCCGAGCCGTCGGCATCGAACACCGAGTTCGGCTTGCCCTTCTCAAGCGTAATCGCCGGATTGAGAATCTCGACCACCAATTCGCCGCTCTGCGGCACGTGCAGGTTCGGCATGTCGCCGGCGTGAGCCACACCTGACATCATGCCGTGCTTGTGGCCGCCCGGATTGAAGTGCCCACCGGCGGAGTCGAACGGCGCTTCGCATTTGCCGACCGCGTGAACATGGAAGGCATGCTCGCCCGGCTCGATGCCCTTCACCGAGACCTTCAAAAGAACGCCGGCCTGGGTCTGCACCAGATCAACCTCACCGATCGGCTTCCCGCTCTTATCCTTAAGCGCGGCGTTGGCGAGTTGGGCAGACGCAGGCAGAGAAAACACAGCAGCGAGAAGGGCAGCGGCGCTGACCATTCCCAACGATTTCAAAATGCGCATGACGACGCTCCCGGTAAGAGAAGTTAAAATCCAATCCGAAGACAACGATCTCGCGATCAACCCGGTTCCGAACCGGGAACCGGCGCTTAGCGTGCGACTGATTAGCGCTCCCTTAATGCGGGGTAGCGCGCATGTGCTCTACAAGCTGCTGAGCATAATGCGGAAGCGCACTGAAATCCCGCACGCAGATCGTCAGTTCGCGCAGAGCCCAGGGGTCGCTGAGATCGAGCGCCTTGATCGCCATCGTCTTCACCGCCTGCCGCGCCGTGGTCGCGGGCACCACGCCCACGCCGACGTTGCGTTCGACCAGACGGCATACAGCATCGAAACTTCGCAGTTGCACCCGCAACCGCAGCGCACGTCCGGCGTGAGTCGCTTTGCCGGCGAGAAAGCGCTGCACGGCGCTCGCGCGGTCGAGTCCGATGAAGTCGTGACCCAATGCGTCCGCAAAAGCGATCTTGTTACGGCTGGCAAGCGGGTGGTCCTGCGCCACCACGAGCTGAAAGCGGTCGGTGCGAAACGGATAGGTCGTCAGGCGGCCCGGATCGACGGTCCCCGCCACCACTCCGATGTCCCCCACGCCTTCCGCGATAAGGCCCACGATCTCGTCGCTCAGGTGCTCCTCGAGATCGACACTGACGTTCGGATGCGCAGCCAGAAACGAGCTCAACGTCTCCGGCAAAAATTCCGTCATCGCGTTGGTGTTTGACATCACCCGCACCTGACCGGCCATACCGCCGGCGTAGGCGCCGAGGTCCTCGCGCAGCCGCTCGGCCTGCTCCAGCATCGTGCGCGCGTGCTGCAGCAGGGTGCGTCCGGCCTGTGTCGGCGTCACGCCGTGGCGCGCCCGCACCAGCAGCGGGGCGCCGAGCGCACTCTCCATGTTACGGATGCGCGTGGATGCGGCCGCAAGCGCAAGGTGAGCGCGCTCTGCGCCGTGCGTGATGCTCCCCGCTTCCACGACATGGCGGAACAGGCTGAGGTCGGCGAGATCGAAGCGCATGACGACCCTCCATCAGCTTTTTGCCTATCCTTCGTATTTTGCGAAGGAAGGCTACCCAAAAAGCAGATTGTAACGGTTCTATTCTAGCGCCATACTTCGCTCAAAGCGAAGCAAATGATCAAGGGGCCTCCGGCGACCCACGGTTGTTTTCCGAGCTTTTGATGCCACCCTTGCCTGTGGGTTCAATGACGAAAGCCCGGCGTTGCGGGCTTCACGAGCTTTCGCTACCTAACCCACAGAGCGGCAATCTTTCTCCAAGTACGAAGTCCGCCGTAGAGAGCCAATCATGGTAGAGGCCAAAGTGAGCCCGGCAAAAAACCGGCCGCTCTCCCCGCACCTTCAAATCTACAAGCCGATGCTGACGATGATGATGTCCATCGTCCATCGCATCACCGGCGGCGCGCTGTTCTTCGGCACGCTGCTGTTCGTCTGGTGGCTCACCGCAGCCGCCGCAGGCCCGAATGCCTACGCCACTGTGCAGTGGTTCATGGAAACCCTGATCGGACGCCTGATCCTGTTCGGTTACACTTGGGCGCTGATTCACCACATGCTCGGCGGCATCCGCCACCTGATCTGGGACACCGGCCACGGCTTCGGCGCCCAGGAGCGCGAGTGGTTGGCCGTCGCCAATCTCGTCGGCTCCATTGGTCTGACGATCATCATCTGGTTCGTCGGCTATCTCGTGATGGGAGGCATCCGATGAGCAACCACGGTCACGACTCCATTCAGACCCCGCTCGGCCGCGTCCGCTATCTCGGCTCGGCGAAAAGCGGCACCAAGCACTTCTGGCGCCAGCGGCTGACGGCCGTTGCGATGATCCCGCTGACCATTGCGGTCGTGATCATCATCGTCGGCCTGCTCGGCCGCAATCAGGCCGCCGTGGTGCAGATCCTCGGCTCGACATTCGTCGCGATCACGATGCTGCTCTTCATCGTGACCAGCGTCTATCACATGTGGCTCGGCATGCAGGTCATCATCGAGGACTACGTCCACGATGAGATGCTGAAGTACGTCACGCTCATGGGGAACACGTTCTTCTCGTTCGCCGTTGGCCTGACGGCGGTGTTCGCCATCCTCAAACTGTCATTCGGATTTTAAGTCATGGCTGGCAACGGCAGCACAAACGGCGCACCGAACATCAATGGCCGCGCCTACCCGATCGAGGATCATACTTACGACGTCATCGTCGTCGGCGCCGGCGGCTCGGGTCTCCGCGCCGTCGTGGGCTGCTCGGAAGCCGGGCTGAAGACCGCTTGCATCACCAAGGTGTTCCCGACCCGCTCGCACACGGTCGCCGCGCAGGGCGGCATCGCCGCCGCGCTCGGCAACATGGGTGAGGACGACTGGAAGTGGCACATGTACGACACCGTCAAGGGCGCCGACTGGCTCGGCGACCAGGACGCGATTGAATACATGTGCCGTGAGGCGCCCGCAGCAGTTTACGAGCTCGAGCACTGGGGCCTGCCGTTCAGCCGCCGCGAGGAAGACGGCAAGATCTATCAGCGCCCGTTCGGCGGCATGACCACGCACTACGGCAAGGGCACCGCGCAGCGCACCTGCGCTGCCGCCGACCGCACCGGCCACGCCATGCTGCACACCATGTACGGCCAGGCGCTGAAGCACTCGGCCGAGTTCTACGTCGAATACTTCGCCATCGACCTGATCATGGACGACGAAGGCCGCTGCCGCGGCGTCATCGCACTCTGCCTGGAAGACGGCTCGATCCACCGCTTCCGCGCCCAGACCACCATTCTCGCGACCGGCGGCTACGGCCGCGCCTACTTCTCCTGCACGTCGGCGCACATCTGCACCGGCGACGGCAACGCGATGGTGCTGCGCGCCGGCCTGCCGCTCCAGGATATGGAGTTCGTGCAGTTCCACCCGACCGGCATCTACGGCTCGGGCTGCCTCATCACCGAAGGCTCACGCGGCGAAGGCGGCTACCTCGTCAACTCCGAAGGCGAACGCTTCATGGAGCGCTACGCTCCGTCGGCGAAGGACCTCGCCTCGCGTGACGTCGTCTCGCGCTCGATGACCATCGAGATCCGCGAAGGCCGCGGCGTCGGCAAGAACAAGGACCACATCTTCCTGCACCTCGATCACCTCGACCCGGCGGTGCTGCATGAGCGCCTGCCGGGCATCTCGGAGAGCGCGCGCATCTTCGCGGGCGTCGATGTGACCCGCGAGCCGATCCCGGTGATCCCAACCGTGCACTACAACATGGGCGGTATCCCGACGAACTGGAAAGGCGAGGTGCTGACCAAGAAGAACGGCAACGACGACTTCGTCGTGCCGGGCCTGATGGCGCTCGGCGAAGCCGGCTGCGTCTCGGTGCATGGCGCCAACCGCCTCGGCTCCAACTCGCTGATCGATCTCGTGGTGTTCGGCCGCGCCGCCGCCCATCACTGCGGCGACATCCTGACGCCGGGCGACAAGCAGCCGGAACTGCCGAAGAACTCCGCCGATCTCGCGCTCTCGCGTCTCGACCGCTTGCGCAACGCCAACGGCGGCACGCCGACGGCCGAGCTGCGGATGAAGATGCAGAAGATCATGCAGAACAACTGCGCGGTGTTCCGCACCGGCGAGGTTCTCGAGGAAGGCCTGAAGCTCATCAAGGAAACCTACGCCGGCTCGTCCGACGTGCGTGTCACCGACCGCTCGCTGATCTGGAATTCGGATCTGATCGAGACGCTCGAATACGACAACCTGATCTCGCAGGCGGTCGTCACTGTCGACGCCGCGTTCAACCGCAAGGAAAGCCGCGGCGGTCACGCCCGCGAGGACTTCCCGGAGCGCGACGACAAGAACTGGATGAAGCACACGCTGACGTGGCTCGACGACAAGGGCAACATCACGTCGGATTATCGTCCGGTGCACACCTACACGCTTACCAACGACGTTTCCTACATCGAACCCAAGGCACGGGTGTACTGATCATGGTCGAACTCGCCCTTCCGAAGAATTCCAAGGTCACCGAGGGCAAGACCTGGAAGCGCCCGACCGGCGCGCGCAACGTCACCGCGTTCCGCATCTACCGCTGGAATCCGGACGACACCGCCAACCCGCGCATGGACACCTATTTCGTCGATCGCGACGACTGCCCGCCGATGGTTCTCGACGCGCTGCTGTGGATCAAGAACAAGATTGATCCGACGCTGACGTTCCGCCGCTCCTGCCGCGAAGGCGTTTGCGGCTCGTGCGCGATGAACATCGACGGCACCAACACGCTCGCCTGCACCAAGGGCATGGACGAGATCAAAGGCACCATCCGCATCTATCCGCTGCCGCACATGCCGGTGGTGAAGGATCTGGTGCCGGACCTGACGAACTTCTACGCGCAGTACCGCTCCATCGAGCCGTGGCTGAAGACCGTCACGCCGACGCCGGAGAAGGAGTGGAAGCAGAGCCACGAGGACCGGAAGAAGCTCGACAATCATTACGAGTGCATCCTGTGCGCCTGCTGCACGACGTCATGCCCGAGCTACTGGTGGAATTCGGACCGCTATCTCGGCCCGGCGGCGCTTTTGCAGGCCAATCGCTGGATCAGCGACAGCCGCGACGAAGCAACCGGCGAACGCCTCGACAACCTCGAAGACCCGTTCCGCCTGTACCGCTGCCACACCATCATGAACTGCACCAAGGCCTGCCCGAAGGGCCTGAACCCGGCGAAGTCGATCGCCGAGATCAAGAAGAAGATGGTCGAGCGGCAGGTCTAAGCCTGCGGCAACATCGCCTCAAAGTTTCGAATGGCCGGGCTTGTCCCGGCCATTTGTTTTTCTAGCTTTTAAGAAACGTCACGGAGGGCGACAGGATGATCGACCACATCGGCTTCGCGGTTTCTGATTACGAAAAATCCAAGGCGTTCTACACGAAGGCGCTCGCACCGCTCGGCTACACGCTGATCATGGAGGTCGACGCTGAAGGCAATCCAAGCGGCGCACCCGCCGCCGGCTTCGGCGAAGGCGGCAAGCCGGATTTCTGGATCGGCGGCGAGGGCAAGCTGGAGAAGCCAGTGCATGTCGCGATCGTTGCGAAGGATCGCGACAGCGTGGATGCGTTCCACCGCGCAGCGCTCGCGGCGGGTGGCAAGGACAACGGCAAGCCAGGCCTGCGGCCGCACTACCATCCCAGCTACTATGGTGCGTTCGTGTTCGATCCAGACGGCCACAACATCGAGGCCGTCTGTCACACGCCTGTTTGAGGATTCAAGGCCGCCAGCCGGGCGGCGGGCCGTGGCGCTCGATCGCATCCACGATCTCGCGGTGGCGGCGGTTTTCGCGCGCCATGTAGATCGCAATAACCGCGTGCGCCGACGGCACCAGCCACAGGACCGGGAACGCCAAGCCCAGCAGCAGGCACGGCACGATCAGCACGAAGTTGAGCACGGCCGAGAAAATCTGGCCGTTGAGCAACAGCGCGAGCGGCGGAAGAAAGACAGCGAGGATGTAGATCATGACACCCCACAAGCCTCCGGGATCGCTCCAGGTGCGATCGGCGCGAAACATATAGGGACTTAAGCGCCTAGCGCCAGAGCGGTTCCATGGAAACGCCGGCCATCTCTAACCGCCTGAGAGCGCAACCAGAATCAAGGCTGAGCGTCGGGCGGCTTTGGGGCGCCTGGCGCTTTCTTTTTCCAGACCCACCAGGCCCCAACGCCGAGCGTCGCCAGCGCCCAGGACGACAGGCCAAACACGATCAATGCCGCAAATCCGATCGGTGCAAACAGATTGCCGACCGGCACCACGTTGCCGCCGATCAGGAAGATGCCGGTCAGCAGAAATGCAAGGATCACCACGCCGCCGGACACATAGGCGATCACCAACAACGCACCGGCCAAAAAGGCGCTGCCCACCGTGACTGCGATCTTTTCCAACAGCCCCGGCATGACAGCGCGCCTTTTGTCGCTCCGCTATTTCTCGAACTTCTTTCGGCGCTGGCCGAGCGTGCGAAGCCGCAGCGCGTTGAGCTTGATGAAGCCCTCGGCGTCCTTCTGGTCGTACGCGCCCTTGTCATCCTCAAAGGTCACGAGCGTCGAGGAGTAGAGCGACTTCGGGCTCTCGCGGCCGGTCACCAGCACGTTGCCCTTATAGAGCTTGAGGCGAACCTCGCCTTCGACATGCTCCTGGCTCTTGTCGATCAGCGCCTGAAGCATCTCGCGCTCAGGCGCGAACCAGAAGCCGTTGTAGATCAGCTCGGCGTAGCGCGGCATCAACTCGTCCTTGAGATGGCCGGCGCCACGGTCGAGCGTGATCGATTCAATGGCGCGATGCGCCTGAAGGAGGATCGTGCCGCCGGGGGTCTCATAGACACCGCGCGACTTCATGCCGACGAAGCGGTTCTCGACGAGATCAAGGCGACCGATGCCATTGTCATGGCCGAGCTTGTTGAGCTTGGCGAGCAGCGTCGCCGGCGACAGCGCCTCGCCGTCGATGCTCACCGCATCGCCCTTCTTGAAGCCGATGCGGATTTCGGTCGGCTTGTCGGGCGCCTCCATCGGCGAGATGGTGCGCTGATAGACGATCGACGGTGCTTCCTTCGCCGGGTCCTCCAGCACCTTGCCCTCGGACGACGAGTGCAGAAGGTTGGCGTCCACCGAGAACGGCGCTTCGCCTTCCTTGTCCTTGGCGATGGTGATCTGGTGGTCGCGCGCAAACTTCAGCAGATCGTCGCGACCCTTGAAGGTCCATTCGCGCCATGGCGCGATGATCTTGATGCCGGGCTCGAGCGCATAATACGACAGCTCGAAGCGCACCTGATCGTTGCCCTTGCCGGTCGCGCCGTGACAGACGGCGTCGGCGCCGACCTTGCGCGCGATGTCGATCTGAGTCTTGGCGATCAGCGGCCGCGCGATCGAGGTGCCGAGCAGATACTGGCCCTCATAGACCGTGTTGGCGCGGAACATCGGGAAGACGAAGTCGCGGACGAATTCCTCGCGCAGGTCCTCGATGAAGACGTTCTCGGGCTTGATGCCGGCGCGCAGCGCCTTCTCGCGGGCGGGCCCAAGCTCTTCGCCCTGGCCGAGGTCAGCAGTGAAGGTCACCACCTCGCAGCCGTAGGTAGTCTGGAGCCACTTGAGAATGATGGAAGTGTCGAGGCCGCCCGAATAAGCGAGGACGACCTTCTTGATGGAGCCTTTGGCCGACATAGAGAACGCCTGATTTGATGGCCGGAAGCGGCCTGGGTCCGAAATTCGCGCGGACTATAGGGGGAATGACGAACGGCGCAAGCGCCCGAAAAATGGGCCGGAAACGCTCAGAATCGACGTCCGCAGCGAGCTAGAACAACCTCGCGCCGAAGCGCCATTAACCGCGACGCTTAACTGCGCTGCTTAACCCCACTTCCCGATGTCGCTACTCGGGTTCGGAACCCCGCGATACATCTGCCTGTGACGAATTTCATTCACACGAGGCAGCTCAATGCGTCTCCTCACCGCGATCTCCGCCGCTCTCCTGTCGACCGCCGTGCTCACCGCGCCCGCTCTCGCCGCGCAGTGCAATCATCCGGCGGGCTTCGACGCCTTCATGAGTGATTTCAAGAAAGAGGCCGCGCAGAAGGGCATCTCGCAGCGGACGCTTTCGATCCTCTCCGGCATCACGCTCGACCAGTCGGTGCTCGCCGCCGACAAGCGCCAGGGCGTGTTCAAGCAGACCTTCGAAGAGTTCGCGCTGCCGCGCATCAACCAGCGCATGGCGAAGGCCTCGCGCATGATGCAGGAGTACGCACCGACGCTTCGCAAGATCGAATCACAGTTCGGCGTGCCGGGCTCGATCGCGATCGCGCTCTGGGGTCTCGAGACCGACTTCGGCACCAACATGGGCAAGCACGACGTGCTGCGCGCCACCGCGACGCTCGGCTTCGACTGCCGCCGCACCGACATGTTCCAGAACGAACTGCTCGAAGCGCTGACGCTCGTCGAGCGCGGCGATCTTCAGCCGGCCGATTTGCGCGGCGACTGGGCCGGCGAGATGGGCCAAGCGCACTTCCTGCCCTCATCCTACAACAAGTTCGCCATCGACTTCGACGGCAACGGCAAGCGCGATCTCATCCGCAGCGTGCCGGACACGCTCGCCTCCATTGGCAATTATCTGAAGGGCTACGGCTGGCAGGCCAAGCAGCCGTGGGGCGAAGGCACCGCCAACTTCGAAGTCATCCGCAAGTGGAACAAGGCGCTGGTCTACGCGAAGACTGTCGCCGCTTTCGCGGAGAAGCTCGACGGGCAATCCGCCCGCGCCGAGCAGCCGCGCCGCTAAAGTTTCTTCTGACTGTCTGTACTGGCTGTCTGTCAACCACTCGCCTCTCTCGCAAGGGAGAGGCTTTTTCTTTTCTAGTTCGGTTTCTTGCCGAACAGCCGCATGATGAAGTCATGTGGCGGGGTCGCAACGTGTTCGATCCGCTGCTCGATGGCTTCGTCCGTCGTTCGCGTGCGTGGCCATCGATAAAGCCAGCCGTGCATCAGCCAGATGATGATGAAGGTGAAGACGCCGGCAAACACCACGTCGGTGAAGAAGTGTCCGCCGAACGACATGCGGAGTACGCCAACGCCCGCCCCGAACCCGACCGCCGCAGCATAGGCCGCCGGACGCCAAGCAGGCGGCGCGAGTGCAGCGGGCGCCATCGTCCAAAACGCGCCCGAGCCGTCGCCGGTAACGAACGAGCAGTTCTTCGGGCACACCCCGCGGGGATCCCACCAAGCCTTGAAAGGCTCGGAGCCGCCAAACTGCGGCACGTCAATCGGGCGCGGCCGACCCCAGTTGTCTTTGAGAATGATGTTCGACCACAGGCCTGGCCCCAGCGCGAGCGTCGTCAGCATGAACACGATGGCGCGGCCCGGCACCTTGAGCTTGGTGCGCGGCCGCACGAATTTGATGAACAAGGCGAGCCCCGGCACGAGCGCAATCGCGGTGATGAACCACATGGCCGACTCGCGCACCATGATGAGCATCTCATCGGTGCGCAGCCCGAATTTGTTGCCACCGCGGTCGATTTCGTAGAACGGCTGCGCGAGCCGCAGGTCCAGTTCCGGATAGAGGCCGAACACAACGCCGACAACGGCGGCGACGGCCAGCGCGATCAACAATCCGGTGCGATTCATGACGCCCGTCTAGCGGAGAGGACGCGCGATGGGAAGGCCGCTCACGCCTGCGCGGCGGGAGGCCGCGGCAAGGCTTCAGGCTTCGATTGGGGCGGCAATTGCGGCGGCGCCGATGGCGCGAACACCGGTTTCCAGAAGCCCGCGCTCCAGCCTGCGACGGCCCAATAGGCAAAGCCTGCGGCGACACCGGCGCCGATCACTATGACAGGCACATTCAGATACTCGGCGCCCTCGCTGCCCTGGCTGATCAACAGGGATCCGATCCAAACCGAAACAGCGCCATTCACCGCATGAAAGGCCCAGTGACGGATCGCGAAGCCTTCGGAGATGAGAATGCCGACGGCAGCAGGCAGCATCGAAGAGAGCGCGATTCCCATCCAGATCAGCATGTAGATTCCGCCGAAGAACAGGAACACCCAGAAGCTGTCGCTGCCACCGCTGGGCGGATCGCTTGCAAGCGCGGCCGTCAGCCTTCCCCAGTGCGAAATCAGAACAACGAGGGCCGCAACGCAGAATGCGACTGCGACCCCGAGTGGAACGACAAGGAAGCGAAGCAGGAGCCGGACGATGATCATGGTCTCGCGACTCCGGTGACGGCTTAGTCCGTCATCGCCATTGCGCGCAGTGCCATGCGCTCGCGCGCCGACAGCTTCTCGGTTGCGCTCTTGAGCTGACCGCAGGCGGCGAGGATGTCACGGCCGCGCGGCGTGCGCACCGGCGAAGCATAGCCCGCGTTGAACACGATCTCGGAGAATTTCTCGATCTGCTCCCAGTCCGAGCATTCGTACTTGCTGCCAGGCCAGGGATTAAACGGAATGAGATTGATCTTCGCCGGAATGCCTTTCAACAATTGCACCAGCTTTTTGGCGTCGGCCAGCGAATCGTTGACACCCTTCAGCATCACGTATTCGAACGTGATGCGCTTGGAGTTCGAAACACCAGGATAGTTGCGGCACGCCTCCAGCAATTCCTTGATCGGATACTTGCGATTCAGCGGCACCAGTTCATCGCGAAGGTCGTCGCGCACCGCGTGCAGCGAAATCGCGAGCATCACGCCAATCTCGTCGCCTGCGCGCTGGATGTTCGGCACCACGCCTGAGGTGGACAGCGTGATGCGGCGCTTGGAGATTGAGAGACCATCGCCGTCGGAAACGATTTGCAACGCATCGCGCACCGACTCCAGATTATAGAGCGGCTCACCCATACCCATCATGACGATGTTGGAGACGCAGCGCTCGCCTTCGGTCGGCAAACCCGGCCCTTGGGCGCGCTCCATGCCCAGAAAGTCGCCGAGCCGATCGCGCGCCACCATCACCTGCCCGACGATCTCTCCCGGCGTGAGGTTGCGGACCAGCCGCTGCGTGCCGGTGTGGCAGAACGAGCAGTTAAGCGTGCAGCCGACTTGGCTCGACACGCACAACGTGCCGCGATCGCTCTCGGGGATGTAGACGCACTCAACCTCGTGCGCGCGCTCGCCTTGCAAACCGCTCGGCAGCCGCAGCAGCCACTTGCGCGTGCCATCGACGGAAACCTGCTCTGCGACGACTTCGGGCCGCGCCAGCGTGTAGTGCTGATCGAGCACGCCGTGCAGATCCTTCGACACGCTGGTCATCTGCTCGAAGCGCGTCACGCCGCGTACGTACATCCAGTGCCAGAGCTGCTGCGCGCGCATCTTCTGTTGCGCAGGCTTGACGCCGATCTTGCCCAACGCCTCGGCAAGCTGCTCGCGCGAAAGCCCGATCAGCGACGGCTTCGCCAGCGCCACATAAGTTTCCAGCGCCGTCTTTTCGAGCGGAACGCTGCCGGTGGCCGGCTTTGCGATATCGAGAGAAACTGTCATGAACCATCCACGGCGCAGCCGATGCTGCCGCCGAATACTCTACTCACACTACTTGCACTCTTGCGCGACGCGATCGAGCGCCTGCGCGATACCTTTCAGAGAAAACGTGTCGGTCGTCTGCGTGCCGCGCGAGGTCGTGGCTTTCACGGTCGCGTCGGCGCCCTTGCGCATCTGATCGACGATCGACTTCTCATCAGAGGCGTTCTTGATCCAGGCGCCCTCGTTCTGGGTGTACATCACGAAAGGCGACGAGCCGATCGACAGGCTCGCGTCGGCGCTCGGCTTGAACTGGTATCCGGTGACAAGCACCGAGACTTCGTCCTTCACCTTTTCGGACGGGCGCGTAGAAATGAACATGTAGACGATGTTCGCCGCCGTCCGGCGGTTCGCAGGAACGTCCGCCGACGACGACGGCTTGGCCAGCGCGAAGCACACTTTCTTGCCACCCGGCGTCGCCGTATAGGCGCCCCAGTCGCCGAATTGACCGAGCAGGGTCGCTTGCGCGACCGGATTGTTCGAGGCTGGCGCGGCCGCCGCAGGAGCCGCCGCCGCTGCGGGCTTGGGCGCTGGCTTGCCGGTCTGGGCTAGAGCACTGCCGGCGGGCAACGCAAGCGCGGCCGCGATCAGCAGCAACGGAAACGACCGAAAGGGTGAATTCTGGCTCATCGGGCCTCGCGCATCTGGGCGCTGCAAATCATTCCAAGTATAGCGGAAATAATAAAAAAGTTCGGCATTGTGAAGGCGGCACGTTTGCCGAAGCCCGCCTAACTGCATGTTTGGGAAGTGGTTTTGCAAATGACCCAGCCGTTCGCGTTAGGATGGACCGCATGAAAGCCTTGCTCTGCACCCGTTATGGCGGACCTGACGACCTCATCCTCGAGGACCTGCCCGATCCCGCCCCTGGCCCGGGCGAGGCAGTCGTCCGCGTCGCCGCAGCGGCGCTCAATTTCTTCGACACGCTGATCATCGCGGGGAAGTACCAGTACAAACCCGCCTTCCCGTTCTCGCCCGCCGCGGAGTTCGCCGGCACCGTCGAGAGCCTCGGGCCTGGCGTCACCGGGCTCAAGGTTGGCGACCGCGTCATGGGCTACACCCGCAACGGCGCGGCGCGGCAGAAGCTCGCTTTCCCCGCCGAGCGGCTGACGCTCATTCCCGCTGGCCTCGATTTCGATCACGCGGCGGGTCTGAGCGTTACCTACGGCACATCCTATTACGCCCTGAAGGACCGCGCGCAGATCAAGCCCGGCGAAACGCTCGCAGTGCTCGGCGCATCGGGCGGCGTCGGCATCGCCGCGGTCGAGCTCGGCAAGCAAATGGGCGCTCGCGTCATCGCCTGCGCGTCGTCCGACGACAAGCTCGATTTCGCGAAGAAGCACGGCGCCGACGAAGGCGTGAACTACGCGAAGGACAATCTGCGCGACGCGCTCAAGCGCCTTGGCGGCGAGCACGGCATCGACGTCGTGTACGACCCGATCGGCGGCGACTTCGCGGAGCCTGCGTTGCGCTCGCTGGCCTGGGAAGGCCGCTTCCTCGTCGTCGGCTTCGCCGCCGGCGATATTCCGAAAATCCCGCTCAACCTCGTGCTGCTGAAAAGCTGCGACGTGCGCGGCGTGTTCTGGGGCTCATGGACCGAGCGCGAGCCTAAGGCGCACGCCGCCAACATGGCGGACATCCTGCGCTGGGCCGCCAAAGGCAAGCTCAGCTGCCATGTTCACGCGGCTTATCCGTTGGCAGAAGCAGCGACGGCTCTGAAAGCCATCGCCGACCGCAAGGTGATGGGAAAGATCGTCTTACGACCGTAAGCGGTCGAGCGCCTCGCGCGCCGCCGCACGATGCTCCGGCGTGATGTGCGTGAACACCATCCGGATCGCGACCGCGAGCGCCGCCGCGTCATCGGTCAGCCCGAGCACCGGCAGGATGTCGGGGATGCCGTCGAACGGAATGACGAAATAGGCGAGCGCGCCAATGAGCGCCGCGCGCACATGCACCGGCGTATCGCGGTCGAACGCGCAGTAGTAGGCGGTCAGCAAATCCTCGGCGAACGGAATGTGCGCCGCGAGCCGCCCGAGCTTCGCCCAGAAGCCGCTGCGGACGGTCGCCTCATCACGCTCGAACTGGGTCTCTGCGGAAGCACGCGCGAAGCGCATTGGTTCCCTCCGGCAACAATCGCCATCCGCTCAAATGGTGACGAAACAAGGTGGTAGCAAGATGGTTCAGCCCGCCAGCCGGTTCATCGCCTCCGCCAGCGTGACGTCGAGCCCGGTCACGCCGCCCGCGTCATGGGTCGAAAGCGTCACCTCGACGGTCTTGTAGACATTGAACCACTCCGGATGGTGATCCATCTTTTCGGCGATCAACGCCGCCCGAGTCATGAAGCCGAAGGCCTCGTTGAAGTCCTTGAAAACGAACTTCTTCTGGATCGCGTCGCGGCCGGAAACCTCGGTCCAGCCGGTCAGTTTGCCCAGCGCGTCTTTTCGGGCCTGTCCGGACAGTTTGTCGCGCGCTTTGTCGCTCATTTTGGCGAACCTCCTTGCGGCTTTGCCTGACTAACAACAGCCGACCGGTTCATCATATCCATTTATTGGCACTTTTAGGCCTGCGTGCTGTCATGGAGTTGCCCAACCTCCGCGTGATATCGTGGAACCCATGCGAGGGAGCCTGCGCCGCTTGTTCCGGGCCTCGAATCCGCCTGCGAAACCGATGAAAGCCCCTGTGCTCGTTGGCCAATTCCGGCATGACGGGCCCCGCGATTCTGTGGGCCGCCGCCTCCGAATCATGATGAGCCACACTTGGCTGATCGTTATTGCGGCTGTGCTGCTGCTCGCCGGCGTCGGCGGGGCTTCCTACTATTTCGCGACGCTACCGACGCAGCTCAAGATCGCGGTCGGTCCGCCCGGCAGTGAAGACGAGCGCGTGGTGGAAGAGATCGCGCATCAGCTTCGTGAGGATCGCCCTGCCTTCCGCGGCATCCGTCTGACGCTGCTCCGCAAGGAGAACACCACCGACACCGCAAAGGCGCTTGAGAAGGGCGAAGCCGACTTCGCCGTCGTGCGCCGCGACATCAATATGCCGAAAGACGGTCAGGTCGTCGCGATCCTGCGTAAGAACGTTGTCGCGCTATGGGCCTTGCCGCCGGAACAGAAACCTGAGCCGCCGAAGGCCGAGGAAAAACCTGTAGCCAAGCCAGCGGCGGCTAAAGGCAAGAAGGCCACGCCCGCGAAAGCCGCCGCGAAGAAGCCCGCCGCCAAGGGCGCGGCTGCGAAGAAAGGCGACGAAGAAGACGAGGACGAAAAGAAAGACGACAAGAAGCCGCCGCGGATCGAAAAAGTCGAGCAACTCCTCGGCAAACGAGTCGGCATCATCGGACGCTCGCAAGCCAATATCGCGCTCTTCAAAGTAATCGTCGCTCAGTACGGCATTCCCGCTGAGAAGGTCGCTGTTCTCAGCTCCGACGAAGAAAGACAGCCGAACGCGCCCGATAAGATCAGCGTCATCCAACTTCCGACCGACAAGATCGCTTCCACGCTGCGCGAGACGAAAGTCGATGCGGTGATGTCCATCGGCCCGCTATCGAGCCCCGTGACCTCGGCTGCAATCGCAGCATCACGACGCGACAAGGACGGGCCGAATTTCCTCGACATCAAAGCGGCTGAAGCCATCGAGGCGCGGTATCCGGTCTACGAATCGACCGAAATCAAGGCCGGTGCATTCGGCGGCGCGCCGCAGTTGCCGGAAGAGGAAATCGAGACCGTCGGCGTCAATCACTATGTCGTCGCGCGCAAAAATCTGAGCGAAGACACCGTCGCCGATTTCACCCGCAATCTGTTTGCAATTCGCCAGTCGCTCGCCGCGCGGCTTCCGGCCGCTTCCAAGATCGAGGCGCCCGACACCAGCAAGGATGCTGCGGTCCCGGTGCATCCCGGCGCTGCCGCCTATATCGATGGCGACATCAAGACATTCTTCGACCGCTACAACGACCTCCTCTATTGGGGCATCATGCTGATGTCGTTCTTCGGTTCGGGCATCGCCGGCGTGATGAGTTACACCAAGGCGGACGACCGGGTCCGCCGCCTCAGGACATTGGAACGGCTCCTTGAGCTCACACGGACCGCCCGGACTGCCGAATCGATCCAGGCGGTCGATGAGTTACAGGCCGAGGCCGACAACATTTTGGGCGAGATGATCCAAGAGGTCGAAGCCAAGTCGCTCGGCGATTCAGCGTTAACGGCCTTCCAAGTCTCTCTAGATCAAGCACAAACGGCGATTTCCGACCGCCGGGCCGCTCTTTTGGGCCTGCCCATGCGGCCCCGTCCGGCTGTTGCAGCACTGTAACCAACCCTATATATCCCGGGCCAACCCTATATATCCCGGCGCACAGTCGCGGGCCCCGAAAGGCCCGCGTTGGCTTTTTGGAACCCCAATGAATCTTCGCAACGTCGCCATCATCGCCCACGTCGACCATGGCAAAACCACGCTGGTCGACCGGCTGCTCCAGCAATCCGGTTCCTTCCGCGAAAACCAGAAGGTCGCGGAACGGGCGATGGACTCCAACGACCTGGAAAAGGAGCGTGGCATCACGATCCTGGCCAAGGCGACGTCGATCCTCTGGAAAGAAACCCGCATCAATATCGTCGACACACCGGGCCACGCCGACTTCGGCGGCGAGGTCGAGCGCATCCTGAACATGGTCGATGGCGCGCTGGTGCTGGTGGACGCGGCCGAAGGCCCACTGCCGCAGACCAAGTTCGTGGTCTCGAAGGCGCTCAAGATGGGCCTGAAGCCCATCGTCGTGATCAACAAGGTGGATCGTCCGGACGCACGCGCGACCGAGGTCGTCAACGAAGTGTTCGATCTGTTCGCGGCGCTCGACGCCACCGATGAACAGCTCGACTTCCCGATCCTCTATGGTTCGGCCAAGCAGGGCTGGATGGCGGAAAAGCTCGAAGGTCCACAGGACCAGGGCATGACGCCGCTGTTCGAGCTGGTGCTGCGCCACGTGCCGCCGCCCACCGTTGAGGAAGGCCCGTTCCGCCTTCTCGGCACCATCATGGAATCCAACCCCTACCTCGGCCGCATCATCACCGGACGTATCACTTCGGGAACGGCGAAGCCGAACCAGAACGTGAAGGTGCTGGAGCGCGACGGTAAGCTTGTCGAACAGGGCCGCATCACCAAAGTGTTGGCGTTCCGCGGCCTCGAGCGCGTGCCGGTCGAGGACGCGGAGGCCGGGGACATCGTCGCGATTGCGGGCCTGCCGAACGCGATGGTCGCGCACACGATCTGCGACCCGACGGTCGAAACGCCGATCCAGGCGCAACCGATCGACCCGCCGACGCTCGCCATGACGTTCCGCGTCAACGACTCGCCTCTTGCCGGCACTGAAGGCGACAAGGTGACGAGCCGCATGATCCGCGACCGGTTGCTGCGCGAAGCCGAGGGCAACGTTGCGCTGCGCGTCCGCGAGAGCGACGACAAGGACTCGATGGAGGTTGCCGGCCGCGGCGAGCTTCAGCTCGGCATTCTGATCGAGACGATGCGCCGCGAAGGTTACGAACTCTCCGTGTCGCGCCCGAAGGTGCTGCTGCGCAAGGACGAGAATGGCAACCTCGAAGAGCCGATCGAGGAGGTCGTCATCGACGTCGACGAAATCCACTCCGGCGTCGTCGTGCAGAAGATGTCGGAGCGCAAGGCCGACATGACGGAACTCAAACCGTCCGGCGGCGGCCGCGTGCGGCTCGTGTTCCATGCGCCGACCCGCGGCCTGATCGGCTATCAGGGCGAACTCCTGACCGACACGCGCGGCACCGCGATCATGAATCGCCTTTTCCACTCCTACGCACCGTTCAAGGGCGACATCCAGGGCCGCCGCAACGGCGTGCTGATTTCCAACGAGCAGGGCGAGGCCGTCGCCTACGCGATGTGGAAGCTGGAAGACCGGGGCCCGATGATGATCGAGCCGGGCTGGAAGGTGTATCGCGGCATGATCGTCGGCGAGCACACCCGCGACAACGATCTCGAGATCAACGTGCTCAAGGGCAAGCAGCTCACCAACATCCGCACCACGTCGAAGGACGAGGCCGTGCGGCTCACGCCCCCGATCCGCATGACGCTCGAGAAGGCGCTCGCCTATATCGAGGACGACGAGCTGGTCGAGGTGACGCCGAAGTCGATCCGGCTGCGCAAGAAGTTCCTCGATCCGAACGAGCGCAAACGCAGCGAACGCGCCAAGGAAGAAGTCGCCTAATAAAAAAATCGCCGGGCCTGTGCCCGGCGATTTCGCTTCAGGACTATGAAAACCTAGCGGATCGGGATGAGGCGCTCACCGCCGACGCCACTCTCATCCGCGATGGTCCATAGACCCTCCAGCGAGCCATCACCCTTCTGTTCGTAGATCACAAGGCCGATCTTGCCGCCGAGCACGTAGCTTGCTGCAACAGAATTGCCGTTGCGCATGCAGATGCCGCGCGACGTGGTCGAGCCCGTAACCCAGACGATGCGGCAGGTGTTGTTGCTCGTCACGGTGATTTCCGCGGTGCCCGAATAGGTCGAACCGTTGAAATTCTTGCCCTGAACTTGATAGCGGCCGCCGACATTCCCGCCTTGGGCCGCAGCTTCGGTCGGAATCGTTGACGCAATACCGGCCGCAAAACAGGCCGCGGCCATTCCCGTCACAATCGACTTCATGGGGCATCCGTCCTCTTGCTCAAAAGTCCCCACTTTTCAGCGCCGGAATTTAAAACACGTCCGGAGGTGGCCGAGTAGCCACCGGCTGGAAGAATTGATCGATCTAACGGATGCCCGCCAGAAAGCGCTCGATCAGAGGCGACCAGATCGGCACCGCTTCCGGCGCGCGGATCAGTTCGTGACCATCGGTGCCGAACGGCGGCAGGATATGAACCTCGGCCTTACCGCCAGCGAGGCGGAACGCTTCGGCAACCTTTCGTGACAACGCAGGCGGAAAGTAGCTGTCGTTCTCCGCGTAGATCCAAAGCGTCGGAGTGCGTGCCTTCTCGCCAAACTCCCGCGCCGCAGCAATCAGCCGCTCGGGTGCGCAGTTGTTCCCCGCTGCACCGTCGATACGGCCGCCACGCCCGGGAGCGAAAGCGATCACCGCCTTCACCTCACGGAGATTGCGCGCAGCGAGAGCGATCCCTCCCCAGGCGCCGGCCGACTGCCCTGTCACAACCACGCCGGTCTTCTGCACGAACGGCTGGCGAGTCAGATAGTCGATAACAGCGGCAATGCTGGCCGCCGCGCCGT
>BFBZ01000018.1_pt66 | contig 30482 bp, 24 predicted proteins | sample 1888401 | NCBI WGS metagenome assembly BFBZ01 (sample SAMD00112614, study PRJDB3348) | symbiont metagenome | host: Chara braunii
GAGGTCGATCACGGCCGCCGCTCCGCGATCCGCGCCAACCATTCGGCGACCCACATCCTGCACGAGGCGCTGCGCCAGGTGCTTGGYGACCACATCGCGCAGCGCGGCTCGCTGGTCTCGCCCGACCGGCTGCGCTTCGACTTCGCCCATCCCAAGCCGATCTCGGCGGAGGAACTCGCCCGCGTCGAGGACATCGCCAACGACGTCGTGCTGGAGAATGCCGAGGTCACGACCCGGTTGATGGCGCTCGACGAYGCCCGCGAGGCCGGCGCAAGGGCGCTGTTCGGCGAGAAATATGGCGACGAGGTTCGCGTCGTCTCGATGGGCAACGCCGCGCGCGACCAGGCCTCCAATGCGCAAGCCTCCAATGCAATGGGCTGGTCGGTCGAGYTGTGCGGCGGCACYCAYGTCAAGCGCACCGGCGATATCGGCCTGATCGCGGTCACCTCGGAGAGCGCGGTGTCATCCGGCGTTCGCCGCATCGAGGCGCTGACGGCGCGCGGCGCCCGTGCCCATGCCAACCACAATCTCTCGCTCGCCAAGGCCGCCGCGGCCGAGCTGCGCACCACCGTCGACGAGGTGCCGGCGCGCATCGCGGCGCTGATGGAGGAGCGCAAGAAGCTCGAGCGCGAGCTGTCGGATGCGCGCAAGAAGCTTGCGATGGGCGGCGGCGCCGCGGCCGGCGGGTCCGCTTCCGGCATCCGTGAGGTCGCCGGCGTCAAGCTGATGGCCCGCGCCGTCGAGGGCGTCGAGATGAAGGATCTCAAGTCGCTGGTCGACGAGGCCAAGAAGCAGCTCGGCTCCGGCGTCGTGGCCATCGTCGGCCGCGCCGAGGACGGCAAGGCCGGCGTGGTCGTCGGTGTCACCGCCGATCTCACCGCGCGCTTCAACGCGGTCGAGCTGGTGCGCGCGGCATCGGAGGCGCTGGGCGGCAAGGGCGGCGGTGGCCGTCCCGACATGGCCCAGGCCGGCGGTCCCGATGGTTCCAAGGCGGAGGCCGCGCTSGCCGCGATCGAGAGCGCGATCAGCAGGGCGGGCTGATCGTGCCGCCGCTCGGGCCGGGGCAGAGCATTCGCGATCCCGACCTGCGGGACCGGCTCTACGAGCTGCTCGAGCACGACCATCTGCCGCTGTCGGTCGGTTCGCGCCTGGTGCGGGCGGTCGTCATCGTGATCTTTGCCGACGTCCTGGCGACKGTCCTGGCCTCGGTGCCGCATCTCGACGCCCGCTTCGGCGCGACCTTCACCACGGTGAAGGTCATGGCCGTGCTGGTGTTCGGMTTCGAATATGTCGCCCGTCTCTGGAGCGTCGCCGGCCATACGCCGCTGCATGTGTCGCCGTTGCGCGACCGTCTGCAATACGCCTTCTCCGCGCTCGGCCTCATTGATCTCTGCGCCTTCCTGCCGGCTGCCCTCGTGCTCGCCTTCGGCGATCACGCCACGCTTGCAGTGCTGGTCGTGCTGCCCTTCCTCAAGCTGGTGCGCTATTCGCCGGCGATGCGCTCGCTGYTGGCCGCGATCCAGGCCGAGCGCCGCACCTTGGTCGGCTGCATCGCGATCCTGGCCGGCGCCGTGCTGCTGTTCGCCTCGCTGCTCTACGCGGTCGAGCGCAACGTGCAGCCCGACAAGTTCGGCACCATCCCCGACGCGATGTGGTGGGCGATCGTGACGCTCGGCACCGTCGGCTATGGCGACGTGGTGCCGGTGACSCCGCTCGGCAAGGCGATCTCGGTGTTCACCATCGTCGGCGGCCTCGCCATGATCGCGCTGCCGGTCGCSATCATCTCCAGCGCYTTTGCTGATGAGGTGAAGCGGCGCGACTTCGTCGTCACCTGGGGCATGCTGGCGCGGGTGCCGCTGTTCTCGCATCTCGCCGCCGCCGAGATCGCCGACATCATGCGGCTGTTGCGCGCGCGCACCATCGAGGCCGGCGAGATCCTCGTCCGCCGCGGCGATGTCGCCTCGTCGATGTATTTCATCACCGCGGGCGAGGTCGAGATCGAGCTGCCGACGCAATGCGTGCGGCTTGCCGACGGCACGTTCTTCGGCGAGATCGCGCTGCTGCATCGGACCAAGCGCTCCGGCACCGTCAAGGCGACGCGCAAGACGCGGCTGCTGGTGCTCGATGCGCAGGATTTCCACGCGCTGATCGCGCGCATGCCGGCGCTGGCCGCGCATGTCCGGACCATCGCCAAGGCGCGCATGGCCGATTCCGGCGACCTCGCCATCGCCGAACTGTCGCAGGTCGAGCACGACGACCAGCCGGGCGGGTAGGGAACGCGACACGTCCGCTGCCATCCTCCCCTGGAGGGAGAGGGTCGGCTCACATGAGCGCAGCGCATGTGAGCCGGGGTGGGGTGGTCTCTCCACGCGCACCAGCGTTCCCGCCATCCACGTCGTTCGGCGCCCTGAGAGCGACGTGGATGCCCGGGACGGAGCCCGGGCATGACGCCTTGGAGGCCGGGTCGCGAAACGACTCAGATCGTCCTGTGGGACAGAATGAGATATGCGTTTCGACGCGAGCCCAGGGCGGCGCCGACACAGGCGAACGCATCCCATCTTCCAACCAGTCAAACAGCCGGGCGTGCAGGCGCGATCCCGCGGCGCGTGGCKTCCGGGAGATGCAGCGGCGTCCGCCCTCGACAATGATGAGGGCGCAGGGAATGCCGGGCGAAGGCCTCGCCCATGGCCCGCCTGCGAACAAAAATGCAGGCGGCAGGTACCACAGGTTCAGCCGAACATCCGGCATTCCCTGCGCGGCAGTTTTAACGCTTATACGCGATCTCCTCGGTGCACCGGGCTTGTTGGCCACCGTGGCGACGACGCGCGTCACGCACGCCATCGCGGGACACCAGCATCGGGGTGTCAGGACCACGCGACTTCACGTCCGCAAGCGCATCATTCGTCCGCACCATTGAGGTGCGCTGATGCCCTCACGTCCACCGCATTGCCGGCCCAACGTCTCGTGACGACGCGTACGCCCCTCATCCGGACCGGAACGCGCGCAGCATATGCATGGAATGCTGATTTTCGGAAGATATTTATTTCTCCGCGAAGCTCTTGAAACGGRCGATGGCGTTGAAGCTGCGGATGAAATACGCCGTTCGCCGCGAGGTGATCCGGGGGCAATCGGGACCAATTTCGCTGCGCACACGGCAGGCACGCTGCTCGTCGGGCAAATCGGCGAACGGCAGGTCACTGCAGGACCTGCGTCCAACTCGAGCGATGACAAGACCGATTGTGAGGMAAGCGGACCAAACCGCGATTTGCCRGTGACGGTCGCTTGTGACCAGCCGTCTTGGTGACCCGGTCTTAGCCTTGGCAATCGCCCTTGACCAAATCATCGGATATCGTWGGACGGAATAGGGTCTCGTGAGGGGCGAATGAGACGGCGCCGGTTTATCTCACTTCTGGGCGGAGCCGCGTTGGCGCCGTTCAACGCAATGCCAGTGTTCGCGCACCCACCCGATAGCTGCGGCGTCCCGCTTGCGCGGGAGGACGGCTGGCCCATCGCTCTCGTTGGCGAGGACAAACTCATAGACCACGCCGCGCTGTGCCGGATAGCGGAGCGGCTCGCCGCCCTCGGCAACCCCAATGTACATGCCGTGCTCGTCGTCCGCGCTGGCAATTTGGTGTTTGAACAATACTTCAAGGGTTCGGACGAGSTGCCCGGCCGCTTTTACGGCAGCAGGGTGGCAGATATCAACTTCGACGCCGATACGCTGCATAACGTGAAGTCGGTCTCGAAGAGCGTCGCGTCTCTCGTCCTCGGGATCGCGGTTGACCGCGGGCTGGTAAACAGCGTCAACGATCCGATCTTCAGCTTCTTTCCCGAATTGTCTGACTTRCGATCTCCCGAAAAGGAACGCATTCAGTTGTCGCACGCGCTCTCCATGTCGATGGGTCTAGAGTGGGTGGAGGCGACCCCGGCCACTGGAGACAATAACGACGAGGTGCGCATGCATAGGCCGCCCGATCCGTGTCGTTACGTCCTCGGGCTTCCAGTGAAGACTCCAGCCGGAACAGAATTCTTGTACAACACCGGCGCGCTCACTCTGGTGTCTGCCATCATCCGCAAGGCGACCGGACGCCCGCTCGACGAATTTGCCCGAGAGAACTTGTTCGAGCCGTTAGGCATCACCAAGGTCGAGTGGACGCGGATAAAGGGGGATACCGATGCTGGCGGAGGATTGCGCTTGCGACCGCGCGATATGGCAAAAATCGGCCAGCTAGTTCTTGCGGGCGGCTGCTGGAACGGCCGCCAGATCGTGTCCAAGGCATGGATCGAGAYCTCGACAGCCCCTAGGATCAAGATCTCGGACGGTCGATCTTATGGATACCTTTGGTGGCTTGGTCGTTCCCTGGTCAACGGGCGCATGTTTCACCGGGCTGAGGCGCTTGGCCGAGGCGGGCAGCAGATTCGCATCGTTCCCGAACTCGATCTCGTTGTGGTGGTCACCGCAGGGTACTACCAGGACTATAGTCCCCGAGCCTTTCAAGTGCAGTCCGATGTTTTCAGAGACGTCTTACGGGCGATTTCGTCTTCTGGCTGACATACAAGCGCCACCACCAGCCTGCGTGCCGGATTTCCGCTTCTGGACCCAAAGGCGACATAGTCGCTTGGTCCAACGTGCCTTATTGTGAAGAGTCTTAGGCTATCGGAGCCAATGATGCGTAGCACTAAATTCGTGTTCGCCATCTGCTTCCTCTTCGGACTGACAGCGGCGAAAGCCGCGGGGGTCAGAAACTTTGACATTCCCGCTGGCGCGACGGGGCCGGCGATCAGACTGCTGGTCTGGACGCCGTGCGCGGAGTCGCCACAAGAAATGGACGCACGTGGAGCCATTTTCTTCGCCGTGCCCGGATGTCCAGTGACGGGCGAAAAACTCCCGCTCATCGTGATTTCGCATGGCAGGCGCSGATGGTTCGGCGGTCACCATGACACGGCCGCGGCGCTGGCCGATGCCGGTTTTGTCGTCGCCGCGCTCAACCATCCTGGTGACACCTGGCGCGACACCAGCCGCACYGACAGCCTTTCGGTGCTCGTCGAGCGCCCGGCGGATATTAGCCGGCTGATCGACTACATGCTCGATGGCTGGCCGGATGCGCCACGCATCGACGCCCAACATATTGGTCTCTACGGCTTCTCGTTTGGCGGCTATACGGGGMTTGCTGTCATCGGCGGCAATCCCGATTTACGAAAGRGTYTGCCCAATTGCGCGACGTCGAGCCTGTTGGCCTGCAAGCAACTCGAAAGCGGCGAGGCGCCCGGTCAGCTGATCAAGCCTGATCCGCGCGTCAAGGCCGCTGTCATCGTTGATCCATATCCCGCTTTTGTCTTCCCCGAGAAGAACCTGAAGAGAACAACGATTCCCGTGCAACTGTGGAGTTCCGATCCGGCCCAGAATGCTGACGGTCTGTCAGGATGCTGCGCGGCAGCGGTCAAACAAGGGCTCCCGGTGCCAGACTATCACTTCGTGGCAAACGCCAGGCACTTCTCGTTCCTTGCCACCTGCACCCTAAAGGAAGCGCAGGCAAATCCCGCCGTTTGCACCGATGCGCCGGGTTTCGACCGCGTCGATTTTCATCGGAATCTCCACGCTGATATCGTGGCGTTTTTCCGCAAGCACTTCGCTGAAAGCGCGAACCCGTAGTCATCTCGCCGTGGCTGCCCCGACATTGGGGTTCTCACACACACGTCACCCTTCGTGTTCTGGTCGTGCAAACGTGGCGCGATCTCTCAGCGGTTCGGTCTCGCGGTCTCTCGATGTCGCCTGTTGGCCCAGGACGTAAGTGCTGGCCCGGATGGGGGATTTACGGAGCTGGGGGCACACCGGCCGTGCCACCGGCCGACCGGCCACAGCCGCCCTTGACCCATTGCAGAACCGTTGAAGCGTCAAACTGCCGTGCTTATGGCTGTCTCTCGCCCTCCATTCGTTCTCTCACTAGCAAATATGCCTCCTGCTCACGCGACTGGCCGTCAGTGAAGGAACGTTCGAGCCAGCCCGGCTCCGGTTTCCAAGGGCCCCAACCCATCAATTCGTGATAGATCCGGGGCGCTTCAAAGTCCGTACTTGCTCTGAACGTATGGAGGAGAACGGCGTTTGGATTGAGCGATTTACGTCGGTCGTCGTGTTGCTTGCTAACCGGAGACATTTCAACGGAGCCCTCCCGACGATCTTCCCACACCTCGAAAAGCAACGTAGCCATAGTTCGTCTAACCCTTCCGACAGCCAGCGAGGACGGCATCGACTCCGACCCTGCCGCGACAGTGCTGCTGCCATCATATCAAGCCAAACTGTGATGTCTGCATATGGCCCAAAGGCGAATAGCCAGAGGCCAGCCCTGTTGGTCGGCTGTCCGGGGCAGACCGGGCGTTGTCTCGGGATGCTCGGCCGCCGGCTGTGACCCAACGCAGACCACTATCAGACCGCACGAGGTGCATCAGTCTCAGTAAGCCGATCTCGCCCGTGAGCAAACGCCTTGCACAAAGCAGCCTCAATTTGGATGCGCATGTAGTCCGCACGATGCTCTTCGGGTAAAGGAAGTCCCACGTCACCCAGCGCAGATCGAGCTTTTCGAGACGTGGAAGCTCGATCAGCGTTTCCGGCAATGCGGCGAGAGGGGKCCCTCTCAAATCGATCTGGCGCAGCTCCGCCATTGAACCGATCTCTTCCGGCAAATGGGGCAAGCTGTTGGTCCTGCGATACAGCTCACGCAGCCTTGAATCAGCTGTCCCTGACTCCAGGGGATTTATCCAGCATGCCGCCGTTCCAACGACGCGCTCTCCTTGTCGTTGCGAGCGCAGCAGCGAGGCAGCCCAGACTGTCTCGCCTGAGAGGGGATTCTGGATTGCTTCGCTCGCGCTCGCAATGACGCGTGGAGACATCGTGCTTCCAGGCCAGCCGCCCGTGACCCGTCGCCTCACGCGAACTGCGCGAGGCCGTGGCCGACCGACCAGTTTTCCTTGGCGGCGTCGAGGATGACAACGAAGACGTCCTCGGGCCGGAGGCCGGGGCTGTCGCCGAGCAGCGCGGCGATGCGTCGGAACAGCGCCGTCTTCTGCTCTGGCGTGCGGGTGTCGAAGACGGTGATCTGGATGTAGACGAGATCGTCACTGCGGTTGACGTCGAAGGCGTTGCCATAGCGGAAGTTGGAAGGATCGTGCTCGGTGATGATCATGAACTGATCGTCCTCCGGCACGTCGAGCGCCTCGCGCATCGCCCGGTAGAGGCTGTCGAAGATCGCCTGCCGGTAGGCCTCCGGCTTGCCCGCGCGCAGCGAGATGTGAAGCAGCGGCATCCCTGGTCCTTTCATCCGCGACGTCGGCTGATCATCCGCGACGTCGGTTGAGAGATTAGATGCGGCGGTGCGGTTCGGGTATGCTGAGGATCGAGATATCAGTCATAATGGCTGGAAATGACCGAACATCCGCTCGACCTGGACGAGGTCCAGGCCTTCGTCCGTATTGCCGAGCTCGGCAGCTTCACCCGCGCCGCCGAGGCGATGCAGACGACGCAGGCCGCGATCAGCCTGAAGCTGCGGCGGCTCGAGAACCGGCTGGGGTGCCGGCTGATCGAGCGCACGCCGCGGCATGTGCAGCTGTCGGAGCGGGGCAGGGTGTTTCTCGATCCGGCCCGTCAGCTGCTGGCGGCGCACGACCACGCGCTCGCGGCGTTTGCCGGCGTGCGGCAGCGCCTGATCATCGGCATCAGCGACCATGTCGCCGGGCCGGAGCTGCCGGCGCTGATCGCGCGCATGAACGACCATGATCCGCATCTCGTGGTCGAGATCCGCATCGGATCGTCGGGCGATCTGTTGCAGAGCTACGACCGGCGCGAGATCGAGGCGGTGATCGTTCGCCTGCATGCCGGGCGCAGCGATGGTGACCTCGTGACCGAGGAAAAGTTTGGCTGGTTCGCGAGCCCGAACTGGCAGCCGCGCGCGGGCGAGCCGCTGCCCGTCGCGACCATGGCGGAGTCCTGCGGCGTGCGCGCGATGGCCGCGCAGCATCTCGACGCCGCCGGCGTGTCCTGGACCGAAATCTTCGTCGGCGGCGGCGTTGCGGCGGTCGTGGCCGCTGTCACGGCCGGGCTCGGCGTCGCCGCGCTGGCGCCGCGCATGCTGCCATCGGGCGCGGTCGATGTCGGCGCAAGGCTCGGACTGCCGGAGCTGCCCCGGCTGCCGGTCCTGCTGCACACGCGGGTGCGGGAGGGGCGGGCGCGCGCGGCGCTCGATGCCCTGGTGGACGCCTACCGAAGCGCGGTGCAGGCGTGACCCATGCGGCGTCGGGGAGGGATCCTGGAGCTGATCATGGCTGCGGATCCTGCCTCGTAAATTTCCGTTGGCTTTGCTATAAGTTAGCAGGCGGMTCTGACCGGGCGTCGCGTCCTGKAAACCACCGATGTCTGAAACCAAAGCCCGCGTAATGCCCTCGGCGCTTCCGTCCAGCGAGGTGGAGCTCGCGGAATGGAACGCGTTGACCCGCGAAGAGCAGATCGCACGCGTCAGTGGATTCTTCGCGCATCCCGATTGTGAAACGTTCACCGACGAGACCGCTCAGGACATCATTGCGGCCGCTCGGCAGCGAGCTGCGGCGCGTCGTGGGTCGCTACCGGCTCTCGGTCCGCGCGCGAGACCAGCTCGCGCAGATCTTTGACTATACTGAGATCGAGTTCGGTCTCTATCAAGCCGAAGCCTATGCATCCGGAATGATCCGAGTTGCTCGCGGATTTTCCTGCCGTCGGTCAAGCCGACGMAGAGTTTCGGCGCGGACTGCGTCGGTTTCGTTTCCAGGCGCACGTCATCTACTACACGGTGTCGATCGACATGGTCGAGATTCGAGGCGTGTTGCACCATGCGCGTCGGATCAGGCCAAGCATGTTCGACTGATGCATTGGTTATGGACGGCCGCTYCAACTCGTCGGCGAYAGTCCCCTGCAACTGCTCGGCCTGGCGCTGTTGTATCGCGAGCGGGGTGCCGATTGGTGTGCGGCCGACGAGGACATTGAAGCGTTCCTAGCTCGTTTCTGTTCCTGATCGCACGTCGGAACAAGGCGGCAGTGCACTCATGAAAATCATCTTTGATCCCGACCTCGGCGCGCTCCGGAGCAGTCGCCTCGGCAGGCGACTGGGTGCACRTCAAATTCCGCATCGCAGCATGTGACACTCATGTCACAGTTACTTTTATACCGACTCYCAAATATAATATGACTATTCAAAGGCATCTCGACGCTTGCTAGGGTCGCRGTCCAATCTCAGGTTGATGAACTTGCTCAGCTAACGAGCGACGCCGGGATTGAGCCGAGGGGAAGCGCGCACCGGGACGACGGCTTTGGGGCCGGGGCGCGACATAAAAACAACCAGAGCCTGGGGCGCTGCGAGGAGCAGARAAGATGAATGGGTTTGTGACGACCGCACGCATGTGCGGCGTGGGTGTTGCTTTGTCTCTGGTGGGGTGTGGGGCGTATGCGGCGGATATGCCGACCAAGGCGCCGATTCCCTATGCCGGTGTCGATGAYTTCTGGACGCGGCCATATCTGTTCGGCGATCTCGGCCGGACCAAATTGAAGGAGCAGGGCATCTCGCTCGCGCTCACGCTCGGCGACGAAGCCGTCACCAATCTCTCCGGCGGCTCGCGCAACACTTCGGCCAATGCCGGGCAGTTGTGGTTCCAGGCCAAGTTCGACATGGCCAAGCTCGCCGGAATCCCCGGCGGCACGATCGGCATCACGCTGGTCGATCGCTTCGGCAAGAACCTCAACAGCGAGGCCGGCATCCCGGCGCTGCAACTGACCAACGAGGTGTTCGGCCGCGGCAACATCCTGCGCCTGACCGAGTTCTACTACTCGCAGAAGCTGCTCGGCGACCGCCTCGAACTGAAGGGCGGCCGGCTGCCGGTCGGCTCCGACTTCTTCTTCGGCCAGTGCGAGTTCATCAACCTGACCTTCTGCGGCGGCCAGCCCGGCAACATCCAGGGCGGCTACATCTACAACTGGCCGGTCAGCCAATGGGCCGGCGTCGTGCACTACAATTTCACCAAGGAGTGGAAGCTGTCGGTCGGCGTCTACGACGCCAATCCGAACTATCTCACGACGTCGGATGCGGGCGTCTATTTGGCGCCGGGCATTCCGCGCTCGAACCCGGCCGCGGGCRTGCTGGTGCCGGTCGAAGTGGTGTGGGAACCGAGCGGTCCGCTGAACGGCACCTGGCGCTTCGGCGGCTGGTATGACAGCGCCYCGTCGATCGACGGTGGCCTGCCCGGCATCATCGGCGTTGTCCGCGGCGGCCCCGGCGTCGGCGACCAGAACCTCAGCAGCCAGCGCGGCCGCTACGGCTTCTACGAATCGATCCTGCAGCGCCTGACGGTCGACGGTCCCAAGGCTCAGGGCTGGTACACCTTCCTCAACACCAGCGTCGCCGATCACCGCACCTCGTATCAGGACTACCAGATCGCCTGGGGCATCAAGCACACCGGCACCTTCTCGTTCCGTCCCGAGGACGAGGTCGGCTTCGCGGTGGGCACGACACACGTCAATTCCGCGGCGCTGACGCCGAATGCCGGCGGCAACGAGATCCCGCTCGAAGCCTGGTACGGCTGGCAGGCGACCGGTTGGATGAACATCAAGTTCGACGCGCAATATGTCATCAATCCCGGCGGCCGCGGCTTCAACGGCGCCGGCGTGAAAACCAACAATGCCGTGGTGCTCGGCCTGCGCACCGTGGTCCACTTCTGATCCGATGCTCAATCGAGGGGCGGATGGCCACATCCGCCCCTCAGCGGCGCTGGAGCGCGCGATGGCGTTGCTGCGCGGATGAGCCGCCGCAGGGCTGCCCATCCGGGCAGGGGCGCGATGCGCGGACGCCGATTGACTCTTCCACACTGCGGCACGACATCTCCTGAAGCGCCGAGCGCGAGTCCGAGGGAGATCGCATGACCGTTTCAGACGCCCATCTCGTTCCCGGTCAACTGGTTCCCAGCCAACGCCGCGGTGACGACGTCGTGGACTGGCTTACCAACGGCACCCGCGACGAACGCTTCATCGACAACATCTTCGCCCAGATGTGTATCCGGCTGCAGCGTGCCGGCATCCCGGTGAAGCGCGCCTCGCTGCAYGTCCAGATCAATCATCCGCTCTGGCTCGGCGCGCGCATCCTGTGGAGCGACGGCATGGAGGGCTCCGAGATCGACCGCATCGACTACGACGTCGGCGCGCGGTCCGAATTTATCGGCAGCCCGGTGAGCGAGATTTTTCATGGGGCCGACGAGATCCGCGAGACTCTGACACGCGACCGCGCGCTTGGCCGCCAGCATGCGGTCTATGACGACATGCGGGCCCAGGGTCTGACCGACTATGTCGCCTGGCCGATCTTCCACACGCTCGGCAAGCGGCACTGCGTCACCTTCGCGACCGACCGCCGCGACGGCTTCGATGAGGCCGATATCGATGCGTTGAAGCAGCTGCTGCCGGTGCTGGCGCTGGTCAGCGAGATCCGCATCAAGAACCGCCTGGCGCGCACCCTGCTCGAAACCTATGTCGGGCCGCATGCCGGCGAGATGGTGCTCGCCGGCGCCACGCGGCGCGGCAGCGGCACCACGGTGCGCGCGGCCATCATGATCTGCGATCTGCGCGACTTCACCAGGATCTCCGACAATTGGCCGCGCGACGACGTCATCGATCTCCTCAACGGCTATTTCGACGCGATGGTGGAGCCGATCACCCAGCATGGCGGCGAGATCCTGAAATTCATCGGCGACGGCCTGCTCGCGATCTTCCCGCTCAGCGACCCGCAGGCCTGTGCCAAGCTGCTGTATGCGGTGACCGATGCGCGCAAGGCGATGGCGGCCCTCAACGCACGCAATGCTGAAATCGGCCGCGCGCCGCTGAACTACGGCATCGGCGTGCATCTCGGCGACGTCATGTACGGCAATATCGGCTCGCTCAGCCGGCTCGATTTCACGGTTATCGGCCCCGCGGTGAACATGGCCTCGCGCATGGAGGCGCTGACCAAGCAGGTCGGCCGCAACGTGCTGCTGTCGCGCGCCTTCGCCGAGCACCTCGAGGGCGAGTTCGCGCTGGAGCGCGTCGGCGAATATCCGGTGCGCGGCTTCAGCGAACCGATCGAGCTGTTTGCGTATGAGGGGTAGGGGACGCGCGTATCCCGGATGAGCGCAGCGACRTCCGGGTTCAACTAACGAAATCGAGCATCGCGAGGCTTCGCCGTCAACTCTCATCCAGATACGGCGYCACCACCTCGCGGGTCTCGGCGCTGGTGACCACCGGCACGATCTCGAAGGTCATGCCGGTGTCGCGGGCATTGGCGAGAATCCACTGTTGCAACAGCCGTGCGTCGTCGCATTCCATCAGCTGGAAGCAGCGGTCGAAATTCGGCTCGATCCAGCTSCCGAGATATTTCAGCCCGTCGGGAAATTTGATTCCGGGATCGCGCACCCGGCGATAGACCGGGATCGGATCGCGGTCCTTGAAACGTTCGATGACCATGAACAGCATGCGCGCCTCCCTCTGGGTCGCGCGCATTGTGAGCGGGATTCAGCTCTGATGCCAGATCGCACCGGTTGTCTCGCTGTTCGACCAGGCCGGGCTGCAGCCGCGCGGCGTCGTCCGCTCACCGCCGTCCGGCCATCATCCGGCCGATGCGAGGAGATGGCCTGAACCATCTCCCCCTGAGATCGCGCTGTCCTCCGCATGATGAGAACCGCGCGTTGGTCCGCAACGCACGCAGTCGCGTGTCAGTCCTTGACGATGCGCACGGCGCCCTTGGCGGCGCTGGAGGCGAAGGCCGCATAGGCCTTGAGCGCGGTCGAGACCTTGCGGGCGCGCGTCTTCGGCTTCCAGGCCTGGTCGCCTTTGGCCTCCATCGCGGCGCGACGCCTGGCCAGCTCCTYATCCGACACCGCGAGATGGATGGTGCGGTTGGGAATGTCGATCTCGATGCGGTCGCCGTCCTGCACCAGCCCGATCASGCCGCCTTCGGCGGCTTCCGGCGAGACGTGGCCGATCGACAGGCCCGAGGTGCCGCCGGAGAAGCGGCCATCGGTGATCAGCGCGCAGGCCTTGCCCAGGCCCTTCGACTTCAGATAGCTGGTCGGATASAGCATCTCCTGCATGCCGGGGCCGCCGCGCGGGCCTTCATAGATGATGACGACGACGTCGCCTTCCTTGATCTTGTTGGTGAGGATCGCYTCCACCGCGGCGTCCTGGCTCTCCATGACGCGCGCCGGACCTGCGAATTTCAGGATCGAGGCATCGACGCCGGCGGTCTTCACGATGCAGCCGTCGCGCGCGATGTTGCCGGTCAGCACYGCAAGGCCGCCGTCCTTCGAATAGGCATGGTCGATGTCGCGGATGCAGCCTTTCTCGCGGTCGAGATCGAGCTCCTGGTARCGGCGGTCCTGGCTGAAGGCGACYTGCGTGGGCACGCCGCCGGGGGCGGCCATGTAGAAATTCCTGACGCTGTCGCTCGCCGTGCGGCGGATGTCCCAGCGCTCCAGCGCAGCCTCCAGCGAGGCCGAATGCACGCTCGGCAATTCGGTGTGCAGCAGGCCGGCGCGGGCGAGCTCGCCGAGGATGCCCATCACGCCGCCGGCGCGATGCACGTCCTCCATGTGCACGTCGGCGACAGCGGGCGCGACCTTGCACAGGCAGGGGACCTTGCGCGAGAGGCGATCGATGTCGGTCATCGTGAAGGGGACCTCGCCCTCATGCGCGGCGGCGAGCAGATGCAGCACCGTGTTGGTCGAGCCGCCCATCGCGATGTCCATGCTCATCGCGTTCTCGAACGCCTTGAAGTTGGCGATGTTGCGCGGCAGCACGCTGGCATCGTCCTGCTCGTAATAGCGGCGGGCGAGATCGACGATCAGATGCCCGGCCTCGACGAACAGGCCGCGGCGGTCGGCATGCGTCGCCAGCACCGAGCCGTTGCCGGGCAGCGACAGGCCGAGCGCCTCGGTCAGGCAGTTCATCGAGTTGGCGGTGAACATGCCCGAGCAGGAGCCGCAGGTCGGGCAGGCCGAACGTTCCATCACCTCGACATCCGCATCCGACACCTTGTCGTCGGCGGCCACAATCATCGCGTCGATCAGGTCGACCTTGCGCAGCTTGCCCTGGATGTTGACCTTGCCGGCCTCCATCGGACCGCCCGAGACGAACACCGCAGGAATGTTCAGCCGCATCGCGGCCATCAGCATGCCCGGCGTGATCTTGTCGCAATTGGAGATGCAGACCATGGCGTCAGCGCAATGCGCGTTGACCATGTATTCCGTGCTGTCGGCGATCAGCTCGCGCGAGGGCAGGCTGTAGAGCATGCCGTCATGGCCCATCGCGATGCCGTCGTCGACCGCGATGGTGTTGAACTCCTTGGCGACGCCGCCGGCCTTCTCGATCTCGCGGGCGACCAGCTGGCCGAGATCCTTGAGATGCACATGGCCGGGCACGAACTGGGTGAAGGAGTTGACGACGGCGATGATCGGCTTGCCGAAATCCTCATTGGTCATGCCGGTGGCGCGCCACAGGCCGCGGGCGCCGGCCATGTTGCGGCCATGGGTGGAGGTGCGGGAGCGATAGGCGGGCATGACGGTTTCCTCAGGCGTTCCTCGAGAACAGGCAATGTTGGTCCGGACAGGCGGGCAGCAGGCCACGGCCGCCGTCCGGCCAAGGACGCCGCGAGGCATACAGCGAAGTCCTTGACGATTCGACCCTAAATTTCGCCGCATCGGGGATGCCAAGCGGGCAGGGCGGCGGTCCGCTGCCCGCCTGTCCGGCGGCGGCCGTCCACAGGCTGGCGGCSTGGTCACAACTTTGTGCCTATTTGTGGAACGCGCGCACGCCGTACATTAGAACGGAGCGGTTCTGTTCCTGGCCGGGAAAGCCGGACAGGTCCGCCATCAGCCTCGGTCGTTTGACTCCAGCTTCTAGAAACCAGCCGTTTGAGCCCAGTCGCTTGATCCCAGTCGCTTGATCCCAGTCGCTTGATCCCATGTCGTGCATCACCCGATCCCTTCACCTGCCCGTCATTGCCGCATTGCTGCTGGCCTGTCCCGGCACGGCGTCCGCGCACGCCATCATCGTCACCTCGCAGCCCGCATCGGGCGCGACCATCGACAAGGACGCGGTCGCGATCCGGCTGCGCTTCAACAGCCGCATCGATCACGCCCGGTCGCGGCTCAAGCTGCGCGCCCCCGATGGCGCGGAGCAGGCGCTGATTCCGGCCGCGGAYGCSCCGGCCGACGAGATCGATGCCGAAGCCCGGGCGCTTCGCCCCGGCGCCTGGCACCTGCAATGGCAGGTGCTGAGCGTCGACGGCCACATCACCCGCGGCGACATCCCGTTCAACGTGCGCTGAGCGCGCCATGGCGCTGTTCCTCGACATTTTCGGCTATCTCTCGGTGGTGCTGCGCGGGCTGACCTTGCTGGCGCAATCCTTCACCATCGGCGGTCTCGCGTTCCAGCTCCTGCTGCTGCGGCCGCTGCAGGCCGAGCTCTCCGCCGAGGCGATCATCGTCGGCAAGCGTGGCCAGCGGCTGCTGCGCCTCAGCGCGTTCGGGTGGTTCGCCATCGTGCTGGCCGCGCTTGCGGTCAACATGGCGGCGCTCACCGGCACGCTGGAGCTCTCGCTGGGCGAGGCCGCAGGCGCCGATTTCGCGCGCTCCGGTTTCGCCGTMGCGGCCTGCGCGCTCGGCATCGCGTGGCTCGCCCGCACCGGCCATTGGGGGAGAGCGCGCGCGATCATGCTGGTCGCGCTGGTKGGTCTCGCGCTCGCGATGCAGCTCAATCTCACCCATGCGGCGAGCCGGCTCGACGTGCGCTGGCCGCTGCTCGCCGCCGACTTCCTGCACATGCTCGGCGCCGGGATCTGGATCGGCGGCCTGCCTTATTTCCTGCTGGCGCTGAACGGCTGCAGGTCARAAGACGACCAGCGCCGGATCGGCCGGCGCTATTCGCTGATGTCGATGGCCTCGGTCGCCGCCATCGTGCTCGGCGGCACCATCATGGCGATGGCCTATCTCGGCTCGTTCGCGGCGATCTATGGCACCGCCTATGGCGTGATGACCTCGGCCAAAGTGGCCATGCTGCTGATGCTGCTGGCGCTCGGCGCCGGCAATTTCCTCGCCGTCGAGCGCCTGCGCCGCCGCGATCCGGCAGCACCGCTGCTGCGGATGAAGCGCTTCGTCGAGGTCGAGCTCGGCATCGGGCTCACGGTGCTGCTCACCGCGGGATCGCTGACCTCGCTGCCGCCCGGCATCGACCTCAGCCAGGACCGGCTGAGCTGGAGCGAGATCGTCGAGCGCGCCACGCCGCAATGGCCGCGGCTCTCCAGCCCCTCGGTCGACCAGCTGACGATCTCCCAGCTGCAGGCCAAAATCGACGCCGCCGACGCCCAGCGTGTGACCGCGCCGCAGGCCTATGTGCCGGGCGAGGGCGTGATCCTGCCGCGCAGCGCCGCCGACATTGCCTGGTCGGAATACAACCACCATTGGGCCGGCATCTTCGTCGTGCTGATCGGCGTGCTGGCGCTGATCGAGCGTTTCTCCTGGGGCCGGTGGGCGCGGCATTGGCCGCTGCTGTTCCTGGTGATGGCGGCGTTCCTGTTCTTCCGCGCCGACGAGATGGCCTGGCCGCTGGGCCCGATCGGCTTCTGGGCCTCGTGGCGCGATCCCGAAGTGGCGCAGCACCGGCTGTTCGTGGTGCTGATCATCCTGTTCGGCCTGTTCGAATGGCGGGTGCGGCTGCGCGGGCAACAAGCCGGCCGGGCGGCGCTGGTGTTTCCGCTGACGGTCGCCGCCGGCGGCGCGCTGCTGCTGACGCATTCGCACGCCATCGCCAATATCAAGGACCAGCTGCTGATCGAGATGAGCCACACGCCGCTGGCGCTGTGCGGCATCACCGCCGGCTGGGCGCGCTGGCTGGAATTGCGCATGGATGGCCGGATCAGCCGCGCCGCCGCCTGGGTGTGGCCGGTGGCCTTCGTGCTGGTCGGCTTGATCCTGCTCGATTATCGCGAGGCCTGAGGCGATGGGACGGCCGCGCCCGTGCCAGCCTCAGGCCATACGATCTCGATATGCTCGTTGTTGAAGTCGGGGTCGTTCTCGTCGCCGCGCCGCCAGCAGGTCATGCCGGCCGGCAGCCCGGCCAGCCGGATCGGCTGGCCGTCCGGCACCCGCGCGCCGAAGGCGAGCAGGTCGATGAAGCGGTTGACGAGGTCGAGAATGGCCTCGCGATGCTCTGTGCGGASCCGGTGGATGCTGAGGTCGGGACGGCCGAACTTGCGCATGCCGCGGGTGTGGACCCACTCCGTGCCGTCTCCGTCCGGAGAGATCAAGGTCACGACGTGATGCCGGGGTGCGCAATGCCCGACATTGAAGGCGCGCGTGCGCCATTCGGTCGGACTCCACCATTTCAGCATCTGCGGGTCGTAGATCGCGACGCCGCCCACATCCAGGCAGAAGGCCAGGAGGCCGATCACATCGCGGAAATAGCTCAGCGTCCGCGGATCGGCGATGTCGCCTTTCACCACCAGGCAGCARTCCTGCGCGGCCACGATCGCCGCCAGATCGGGATCTTCGGCGATGAGCCGGGTCCAGGGATGTCCGGTGCGAAAGCGCCTCACGACGTCGGGATGCTCGGTCGGACCGTAGGACAGCAGATCGATGCCGTCAGGCACGCCGCTCGACCGATAGGCGCTCCTCGACAGCGGCCGATCGAGATCCACCCAGCCATAGACGACGTAGATCAGGAACGGGTTGTTGCCGCCCGCCACATAGTGAGTTCGCGGCCACTCGGCGAGCAATGGCGTCATGCGCGATGCTCCTGACATGGTGCCGGCTTGGCTTCGGCCTGGTCGCCTGCGCCGCGTTGCATCCGCTCACTCCTTGCGGAGGAAGACATAGTCCGCGGAATAGGCCACGCTGCGGAACTGCCCCGCGGTCTCGCAGGCGCCTTCCAGTTTGCCGCCGGCGGTGTTGATCCGCTGCACCGTGGTGACGTCGGAGAGCACGCCCTTTCCGCCGCGGTGCGAGACCACTTCGAGCTTCAGCCAGGCAATGTCGTTGTCGGTGGCGCCGATCGCGGTGCCCTGCACCCGGCCGCCGATGATCGAGCCGTCCTGATGCTCCCAGCTCGGCCCGGCAGAGTGGCGGCCGACGGTCTTGCCGTCCGCGACCAGCGTGGCGATCGGCTCGCGGAACGTCCAGGCGAGCTTGCCGTCYTTATCGGTCTTGCATTCATAGACCTGCGCGCCCTCGGCATGCAGCGTCAGCACCGGCTTCTCGCCGGCGGCGACGAGGGCATCGGGAATCGCGGTCTCGGCGGCATCGACCTGGACGGTCAGGGCGCCCAGCAGCAGCAGCAGCGACAGCGTGGGGATCACGCGCATGGTCAAGTCCTCGATCATAGCGAAAACGGAAACGAGCCGCGCTTGCGGCGCGGCCCGTCGATAGGTGACCAAACCAGAAGGCGAAAGTGGGGAGACTTACGCCGCCGCCATCGCCTTGGTCAGGTTCTCGGCGATCTTGTCGAGGAACCCGGTGGTCGACAGCCAACGCTGGTCGGCGCCGACCAGGAGCGCGAGGTCCTTGGTCATGTAGCCGGCTTCGACGGTGTCGACGCAGACCTTCTCTAGGGTGGCGGCGAACTTGGCGAGCTCGGCATTGTTGTCGAGCTTGGCGCGATGGGCGAGGCCACGCGTCCAGGCGAAGATCGAGGCGATCGAGTTGGTCGAGGTCTCCTTGCCCTTCTGGTGCTCGCGGAAATGGCGGGTCACCGTGCCGTGGGCGGCCTCGGCCTCGACGGTCTTGCCGTCCGGCGTCATCAGCACCGAGGTCATCAGGCCGAGCGAGCCGTAGCCCTGTGCCACGGTGTCGGACTGCACGTCGCCGTCATAGTTCTTACAGGCCCAGACATAGCCGCCCGACCATTTCAGCGCCGCGGCGACCATGTCGTCGATCAGGCGGTGCTCGTAGGTGATCTTCTTGGCCTCGAACTTGTCCTTGAACTCCTTGTCGTACACCTCCTGGAAGATGTCCTTGAAGCGGCCGTCATAGACCTTGAGGATGGTGTTCTTGGTCGAGAGGTAGACCGAATAGTTCTTGGCGAGGCCCATGTTGAGCGAGGCGCGGGCGAAGTCGTAGATCGACTCGTCGAGATTATACATCTCCATCGCGATGCCCGGGCCCGGCGCCTTGAAGACCTCCTTCTCGATCACCGTGCCGTCGTCGCCGACGAACTTCATCGTCAGGACGCCCTTGCCGGGGAATTTGAAGTCGGTGGCGCGGTACTGGTCGCCATAGGCGTGGCGGCCGATGATGATCGGCTTGGTCCAGCCGGGGACGAGGCGCGGCACGTTCTTGCAGATGATCGGCTCGCGGAACACGACGCCGCCCAGGATGTTGCGGATGGTGCCGTTCGGCGACTTCCACATCTCCTTCAGGCCGAACTCCTTCACCCGGGCCTCGTCGGGGGTGATGGTGGCGCACTTCACGCCGACGCCGACCTTCTTGATGGCGTTGGCGGCATCGATCGTGATCTGGTCGTTGGTCTTGTCGCGGCTCTCCATCCCCAGGTCGTAATATTGCAGGTCGATGTCAAGGAACGGGTTGATCAGCTTGTCCTTGATGTACTGCCAGATGATCCGGGTCATCTCGTCGCCGTCGAGCTCGACGACCGGGTTGGTCACCTTGATTTTTGCCATGATCGATGGGGCCTTCTTGGGAACAGCGCGCCAGGAATGGAAAGCGCTTGTGAAATCAAGCGCGTCATAGCACTGCTGCACCGCGGGCGGAAGCGCACCCGGTATGCGCCCGGTGCTGATTTTCGCAGCCCTCTCATGCCCTGGGCCGTGGCGCCGGAGCGCGCCGCCTGCAGTTTCGGGCAAACCGCAAAATTCCGGCCTAAGCCGATTATTTTGCTTGAGAATTCTCGCCAGCCGGGCCAACGGAGCGGGAGAGGCGCGCGCATGGCCGCGCCTCACGTGAGATGGAAGGTGAGGGCAGACCCGTGTCGGGGACCGACAAGACCAAGGCAGGCGTGGAGATCGCAGGACCGGTGGTGATCCTGGTCGAGCCGCAGCTCGGCGAGAACATCGGCATGGCCGCGCGTGCGATGGGCAATTTCGCCCTGACCGAGCTGCGCCTGGTCAACCCGCGCGACGGCTGGCCGAACATCGCAGCCACTCGGGCGGCCGCTGGTGCCGACCACATCATCGACCATGTGCGGCTGTTCGAGACCCTGCCGGAGGCGATTGCCGACCTCGACCTGGTGTTCGCGACCACGGCGCGCTCCCACGACCAGGCCAAGCCGGTGATGGGGCCGGAGGCGGCGGCGCGGGAGATGCAGGGCCAGATCGCCAGTGGCGGCCGGGCCGGCATCCTGTTCGGCCGCGAGCGATCGGGCCTGACCAACGAGGAGGTTGCCCGCGCCAACCGCATCATCACCTATCCGGTCAATCCGGGCTTCGCCTCGCTGAACCTCGCCCAGGCCGTGCTGCTGATGGGCTACGAATGGTTCAAGCTGGTGACCTCGGGCGCGCTGCCCTTCACGATGCCCGAGCGCTCCGAGCGCGCCACCCAGGAGCAGCTGGAGGCGTTCTTCGAGAACCTCGTGCGCGAGCTCGACCGGGTCGAATTCCTGCGGCCGGCCGAGAAGCGCGAGACCATGCTGGTCAACCTGCGCAACATCTTCTTCCGCATGGAGCCGACGAGGCAGGACATCCACACATTGCACGGCGTGGTCATGGCGATCGCCGAGGGCCGCAAGGGGCCAGCCAAAGGCGGCGTGCTCGACAGCACGCAGGCGACGCGGCTCCGCGCGCTGATCGCCGAGCAGGGCACGGTCGCCAACCTGCCGGATTCGCGCGGCTCCTTGCGCGGCCTGGCGCGGCTGCTCCGCCGCAACCCGACCGATGCCGAGCGCGCGCTGTGGCACGCGCTGTCGCGCGACCGTCGCTTCGCCGGCCAGTTCAAGCGCCAGACCCCGGTCGGCCGCCACATCCCGGAYTTCGTGTCGTTCATCCACCGCCTGGCGATCGAGCTGGTCGGGACGGACGAGAGCGAGGGCGTGGTCGCGGACCGCGCCCAGCGCCGGGCGTGGCTGGAGAGCCGCGACTACCGCGTGACCGAGGTCAGGACGGCGGATGTCGAGAGCGATCTCGAAGCGGAGCTGAAGCGGCTGCAGGCGCTGATCGCCGGGGCGAACTAGCCGATCCGCTTCGACCTGCCGTTGCGCAGTGATCCCATTGTGATCGCGTTGGATCGCGAGCGGGGTGGCGAGCTGGCCTCCGCCTCTGCGCGTCCGCTGGGAGTGTCTTGGTCAATCCCCACGCACGGCGCAATCGCAGATTGAGACTTTGGCCGGCTCACAGCGCGGAAGACGCTGATGAGTCCAGCAGCGCGCGCGTGTCTGCGGCCCGGACATCGCCGACGCCCCTTGGCTTGCCGCGCCGCGTTGTCGGGCCGGACCTTCGCTGGTATCCTGATCGGCGAACGGACAGGGGCGTGGTGTCATGACGATGACTTGGCGGGGGCGTGTGACCCCAGCGGCCTTGGCGCTGGCTGTCGCAGCGTCCCTCTCGATGGGCGTTGCACGCGCGCAGGCGCCCTCGAGCGCGACGTGCGGCAACGAGGAAAATCTGAGCCTGGAGGACCGGATCGCGGGCTGCACGGCCGTGATCGAAGCGGCGGCCGCCAGTCAGCAAAGTGATGCCTTTGCCCGGCTCCGGCGTGCCGAGGCCTACGCCTTGAAGGGGCAGCTGGACCTCGCAATCGCGGACTATGACCGGATCATCGAACGCGATCCCAACGATTTGGCCGCCAGGCTGCGGCGCGCGTCTGTCTATCTCCTTCGGCGCGACCCGGAGGCTGCGACCGCTGATTTCGACAAGATCATTGCGACCGATCGCAGGAACGTCGACGCCCTCATCGGACGCGCCATGCTTCGCTTTGCCAAGCGGGACTTCGACGGCGCGGTGGCTGACTATGGACAGGCCCTGCGGGTCCATCCGGAGAATCTCAAGGCCCATGTCGGCCGCAGTCGGGCCTACAGGGGCATGCGGGATCTCGATAGCGCGATGGGCGACTGCAGCAAGGCGATCGAGATCGGCCCGCAGCGGGACGATGGTTACGTTTGCAGGGGCGAAATCTATCTCTCCAAGAGCGATCTCGATCGCGCCGCCGCGGATTTCGAGCGGGCCATCCAGGTCGATGCAAAAAGCTCGCGGGGATTTGCCGGCATGGCCGTCGTGCAGCAGCGCCGAGGAGAGATCGACGCCGCCATGGCCAGTCTCAATCAGGCCATTGGGCTTGACCCGAAGAATTTCGGCCTCTACCGCAGCCGCGCCTTTCTGTACCTCGAAATCGGCGACGTGCAGGATGCTGCGAGCGATTTCAGTCGATCACTGGAGCCGAATCCAAGAGATCGCTACGTTCAACTCTGGCTGGACGTCGCGCGCCGACGCAGCGCTCAGCCGAGCCAGCTTGCCGAAGCTGCCAAGGGCCTCAATCTGTCGGCTTGGCCGGGGCCGATCATCAAGTTCTATCTCGGCGAGATCACCTTCAGCGAGCTGATGTCGAAGGCCGACGATGCTGATCCATCGAAACTCAATGGGCAGATGTGTACGGCCAATTATTTCGCTGGCGAGCTCGCGCTGGCCGAGAAGGATTCTGGCAAGGCTGCCAAACTTCTCGGGGACGCCGTGAATATCTGTCCTGAAAGCTTCGCCGCGTCGACAGTGGCACGAGCTGAACTCCGCTCGCTCGGTATGAATCCATGATCAGCCGTGGGTCTCAGGTTGGCGACTGTCCTGTGAACGTCACGGAGCGAGCTTGGGGATTGAGCAGGGGACACAGCGTGATGCGGCAAGCTTCGCGCGCATTGGTCGTGACGGTGCTGATCGTGCTGGGAGGGATGTTGCCAGTCCCGATCCCGGCGGCGTATGCCAAGGAGGACCTCGCCGCAAAATGCCTTGCCGCAGCAGTCCAAATGAGCCCGGAGGATCGCATTGCCGCGTGCACTGCGATGATCGATGGCGAGACTGCGCCCCTGCAACGGTTGGTATGGGCGCGCCTCACACGGGCCGATGCCTATCTCAAAACGCAACAATTCGATCTCGCGATCGGAGACTATGACCGGGTCATCCTACAATTTCCAGACAACATCGTTGCGCGCCTTGCGCGCGCCTATGCTCATTGCAGGCAGGGAAACATCGCCGCCTCATTGGCGGACTACGAAGACGTCATCGGTCGCGATCCGCAGAATGCCGCGGGCTATCTTGGGCGAGCCGGCACTCGCATGACCGAAGGCGATCTTGACGGCGCCATCGCTGATTATGAGAGGGCCATGAAGGTTCATCCAGACAATGTCCAAGCCTATCTCGGCCGCAGCGCCGCCTACCGGGCCAAGGACGATCTGGATCGTGCCATCGCCGACTGCAACAAGGCTATCGCGATCAGCCCGGAGCGACAGTACGGCTACCTCTGCCGCGGCAGCGTCTATCGCGCAAAGGACGATCTTGATCACGCGATGGCAGATTTCGTGCATGCGGTCCAACTCGACCCCAAGGATCTGCGCGCAAAAGCAGCCATTGCCGGCATCCATCAAAGCCGCGGCGAGCAGGAGGCCGAGCTCGCCGCTCTCGACGAGGCGATCCGGCTCAATTCGCAAAATGCGTGGATCTACCGATTACGCGGATTCGCACGGATTCAAGCCGATCTGCTGCCCGATGCGATCGAGGATCTTCACCGATCGATCGAGCTCGATCCCAAATGGCCTTATACGCGGTTGTGGCTCGAGATCGCGCTGCAACGCAGCCGACAGCCAAGCCAGCTCGCGGATGCAGCCAAGGGGCTCGATATGGAAAAATGGCCGGCGCCGCTCATTCGCTTGTTCCTGCGTGAAACAACAGTCGACGCCGTGCTGGCCGCAGCCGATGACTTGATCATCAGCAAAAAGCGAGGGCAGGTCTGCGAAGCGAACTTTTATGCCGGGGAGTTGGCGTTGTCCCAAGGCGCCGTGGAAGAGGCAGGGCGGTTGCTGCGCCTTGCGGTCGATGAATGCCCCAGGACATTCATCGAACGGTCAGCGGCCAAGGCCGATCTGCGCAGGCTCGAAGCGGCTTCTCGGGACCCGTACTAATACGGCCGCCGTATCATTTGCTGCCGATCCGTAAATTGCTACCGATTCAACGGTCACAGCATACTGTTGATCAAGACAAGTTTCTAAAATTCGAACGGATTGCGCAGCTTTGCCGCAACGGCTGGTGCGAACGATGGGAACCCGATCGCGATGACGATCACCCATGCCCCATCGTTCACGGAGAGCCTCGACCAATGCCGATCCTGCCGCAGGGCCTACGCAAGCCGCAGACCGACCCAACCAGCGACCAGACCGGTTTCTTCGAGAACGACAGCTGGCTCACACCCGATCTGACACCGCTCTGGGTCGCCAACTCGGCCGCGAGCGCAGCCCAGCCGGCCGCCGCCCCCGCCGCGGACCAGTCGGCGGCGATCGCGCTCTACGGCAATTTCTGCAGCGTCGCGGCGACGGTGACCACGTCGTCGACATCGACGGCGACGAAGACGGCGGCGCCGACGACCAGCACCGCGACGGTCGCGGCGACGACCACGACCAAGACCACCGTGCCGGCCTGGGTGAACACGCTCACCAACGCCCAGATCAAGGCCGACATGACCGCGGCGATCACCAACGGCACCGTCACCTATGCCGGCCTGCTCAAGGTCTTCACCGACGTCGATGCCTCGCTGGCTGCGACCAAGACCAAGCTGAGCGCCAGCCAGTTCGCCGATCTCAAGACGATCGCCGCCAATCTCAACAACGGCGTGTCGACCTCGAGCTACCTGACCTACATCACCCAGGCCTTCGTCAACGGCAATGCCGCCAACGCGACCTGGACGGGCGGCGCCGCGAGTTCGGTTGCGCTCGGCAACCTCGCCACCGGCTCGACCGAGCTGCAATTCGCCGAACTGATCGGCAAATGGTTCCTCGGCACCGATCTGCCGTCGTCCAAGGTCGTCCTCGGCAGCACCCAGTTCTCGGTGTCCTACTCGAACGTGACCAAGCCGCTGTTCGCGACGGGCGGCGCCAGCCTCAACGACATCAACCAGGGCTATCTGGGCGACTGCTACCTGCTCGCCGGCCTCGCCGAGGTCGCCTACAAGGAGCAGTCGGTGATCTCGTCGATGTTCACCGCCAACGACAACGGCACCTATGGCGTGCGCTTCTACGTCAACGGCACCGCGCGCTACGTCACCGTGAACACCGCGCTCGCCAATGGCGGCACCATCTTCAACAAGGGCGGCAATGCGATCTGGGCGAGCCTCGCCGAGAAGGCCTATGCCGAGCTGCAGGCCAGCGGCGTCTACACCGGCAACTCCATCAATTACGGCAATTCCTACACCACGATCGGCAATGGCGGCGCGCCCGAGATCGCGCTCGAGGCGATCACCGGCGCCACCCAGATCACCGACTTCCGCGCCATGGGCGGCTCCTGGGGCAAGGTGGTGTACAACTCGTCGTTCGGCGTGACCGGCTACACGACCGGCAATTCGACGGCGAGCGTGCTGGCGACGATCGCGGCGAGCCTCGCCGCGGGCGACGACGTCATCCTGTCGTCCTACACCAACGCCAAGGATTCGACCGGCAAGACCACGCTCGTGGCCAGCCACGCGATGTCGATCTACGGCTACAACAGCGCCAACGGCATGCTGCAGGTCCGCAATCCCTGGGGCTCGGCGGCCGGCCAATATTGGCAGACCACCTTCGAGGTCAGCCTGGCGACCCTGCTGGCCGCCGGCGACACCATCACCATCGACAATGTCGGCGACGCCAAGAAGCTGGCGGCGAGCACCACCACGTCATCCTCGGGGCTGAAGCTCGTCTCCGACGTCAGCGATCTCTCGGGAGCCGCATCCGGCTTCGTCCAGGCGATCGCCTCGCTCACCGATGGCGGCGCGTCGAACGTCGCGTTCACGCAATCGCTGGCCTCGCAGCAGCACACCTTGGCGATGCCGCTGGCGGCGTGATCCGCCCCTGATCGCCGGGACGCGCACATGTGACGGATTCGCGATCGGCTCTCTGCACACGTCATGGCCGGGCTCGTCCCGGCCATCCACGTCGCGCGGCTTCCTGGGAAGGACGTGCATGCCCGGACATATGACGAGCAACTCATTAAGAGGTTGCCGGTGTGCGCGGGCGCTCGTCCGTGAGTTTGCGGCCGATTCGGCGGTGCAGCCGGCACGGTCTCTTCGTACCAGACCGCCGCCGCCATGCGTCACCTGTTAAGCATCCGATTTAACGTCGCGCCAACGCGAGCCGCGGAGGGTGTCGCGGGGATGTCGAACCACGAGGCGGGATCATTCGATGCAGGCGTGTACGGATCAGGGCGCATGGGCGCTGGCGCTGTCGCTGCATCTGCTCGGCATCGTCGCCGATCCCGGCCGCATCCAGCACGAGGCTGGCCGCAGCGACGCACTCTCGGTYGATGATCTCCTGCGCGCCACCGCGCGCTTTCCGGTCAAGGCGAGGCTSRTCACRTCGAAGRTCGCRCGSYTGAAGACGACGCCGCTGCCGGCGCTCGCCGTGCTCAAGGATGGCGGCTTTGCCGTGATCGGCAAGGTGACCGAGACCGCTGTCCTGATCCAGGGGCTYAGCGATGCGGGGCCGCGTCTGCTGGCCTTTGCCGAGTTCGAAACGCTRTGGTCCGGCCAGCTSATCCTGATCGCCAAGCGCGCGGAGCTGTCGGACACCGCGCGCCGGTTCAATCTTGGCTGGTTCGTTTCAGCCATCGGCAAGTACCGGCGTATCCTGATCGAGGTGCTGCTGGCGTCGTTCGTGATCCAGCTGTTCGGCCTGGCGACGCCGATGATCTTCCAGGTCGTCATCGACAAGGTGCTGGTGCATCGCGGATTGTCGACGCTYGAGGTGATGGTTGCGGGCCTCGCGCTGATCGCGCTGTTCGAGGCGGTGCTGTCGGGCCTGCGCACCTATCTGTTCACCCACACGTCCAACCGCATCGATGTCGAGCTCGGTGCGCGGCTGTTCCGGCATCTGATGCGGCTGCCGCTGGCCTATTTCGAGAGCCGTCGCGTCGGCGACAGCGTCGCGCGGGTGCGTGAGCTGGAGACCATCCGCCAGTTCATCACCTCGTCCTCGATCACTTTGGTGCTCGATCTCGCCTTCGCCGCCGTCTTCATCGGCGTGATGTTCCTCTATAGCTCCACCYTGGCCTGGATCGTCTGCGCGACCCTGCCGGTCTATGCACTGCTGTCGCTCGCCACYACGCCCGCGTTCCGGACACGGCTGGACGAAAAATTCCGTCGCGGCGCCGAGAACCAGGCGTTCCTGGTCGAGAGCGTCACCGGCGTCGAGACCATCAAGGCGATGGCCGTCGAGCCGCTGATGCAGCGGCGCTGGGAGGAGCAGCTCGCGAGCTATGTCGGCGCCTCCTTTTCGGCGTCGCAGATCGGCAATTGGGCGAGCCAGGCCGCCAGCCTGCTCAACAAAAGCGTCGGCGCTCTGACGCTGTTCGTCGGCGCCGGCCTCGTGATCGCCAATCGGATGACGGTCGGCGAACTCGTCGCCTTCAACATGCTCGCCAACCAGGTCTCMGGCCCGGTGCTGCGGCTGGTGCAGGTCTGGCAGGATTTCCACCAGGTGCGGCTGTCGGTCGAGCGGCTCGGCGACATTCTCAACACGCCGGTCGAGGCGCAGAGCGGCGGCGCCGAGCAGAACCTACCGCCGCTGCAGGGCGCGATCGAGTTCGAGCGCGTGACTTTCCGCTACGGGCTCAACACYCAGCCGGTGCTGCGCGATGTTTCCTTGAAGATCGGGGCAGGGCAGGTGGTCGGCATCGTCGGTCCCTCGGGCTCCGGCAAGAGCACGATCGCCAAGCTGGCGCAGCGGCTGTACCWGCCGGAAGCGGGCCGGGTGCTGGTCGACGGCGTCGACACCGCGGTGCTCGATCCGTCCTGGCTGCGCCGCCAGATCGGCGTGGTGCTGCAGGAGAACGTGCTGTTCAACCGCTCGGTGCGCGAGAACATCGCGCTCGCTGATCCAGCGTTGCCGATGGAGAAGGTCGTCGAGGCGGCCRAGCTCGCCGGCGCGCATGAGTTCATCTGCCGGATGCCGCAGGGCTATGACACSGTCATCGGCGAGCGCGGCGTGTCGCTSTCCGGCGGCCAGCGCCAGCGCATCGCGATCGCGCGCGCGCTGGTCGGCGATCCCCGCATCCTGATCTTCGACGAGGCGACCTCGGCGCTCGACTACGAGTCCGAGAGCATCATCCAGGCCAATATGCGCGACATCGTGCGCGGCCGCACCGTGCTGATCATCGCGCACCGGCTGTCGACGGTGCGCAGCGCCGACCGCATCCTGACGATCGAGAACGGCGTGATCATCGAGGACGGCACCCACGATCAGCTGGTGGCCGGCGGCGGGCGCTATGCGACCTTGCACAGAATTCAGTCCGCGGGCCGCTGAGGAGAAGGCAATGAGCACACCTGCAAGCCTTCTGCGAAGCCTGTCGTTCGGCGGCGGCAACGTGTCGGAACGCGAATTCCTTCCCGCGGCCCTCGAAATCACGGAGACGCCGCCCAATCCGCTCGGACGCATCACGGCGCTGGCGCTGTGCACCGTGACCTTTGCGGCGCTCGGCTGGGCGTTCCTCGGCAAGGTCGATATCGTCGCGGTCGCCAGCGGCAAGGTGATCTCGCACACCCGGACGCAGGTGGTGCARCCGTTCGAGACCGCRAGCGTCAAGGCGGTGCTGGTGCAGCCGGGGCAGCGCGTGCGCGCCGGCGACGCGCTGATCGAGCTCGACAAGACGTCGGTGAGCGCGGAGGCCGATCGCGCCCGCAGCGACCTGATCGCGAGCCTGCTCGACGAGGTACGGCTGGCGGCGTTCCTCGACGGCGTGAAGATCGGGCCATTCGACCTCGTGGTCGGCGTCGATCCGCTCGACCGCGCCCGCGCCCAGGCCCAGCTCACGGCACAGCTGGCRATGCGCGCCAGCCAGTTGGCGGCGCTCGCGCAGGAGCGCGCCCAGCACATCGCCGAGCGCGAGGCGCTGCAGCAGACGGTTGCCAAATATGAGCAGACCCTGCCGATGGTCGCCGAGCGCGCCGAGATCCGCACCAAGGCGAGCGAGATCGGCAATGCCTCGATCATCGCCCGGCTGGAAAGCCAGCAATTGCTGGCCGAGACCCGCGCCGAGCTCGCGATCAACAAGGCCAAGATCRTCGCGCTCGACGCCACGATCGCCGGGCTCGATCAGAAGATCGCCGCGACCGAGGCCGAGATCCGCGACAAGGCGATGCGCGAYCTCGCCACCGCGCGCGAGCGCGCCCGCGCCGCCGGCGAGGCCTTGACCAAGGCGACGCGMCGCGCCGAGCTGCAGACCCTGCGCGCGCCGATCGACGGCACCGTGCAGCAGATGCACGGCGCCGCCGCGGGCGCCGTGGTGACGCCGGCGCAGCAGCTGCTGTCGGTCGTTCCCGACGACGACAGGATCGAGGTCGAGGCGGTGGTCGAGAACCGCGATGTCGGCTTCGTCGAGGCCGGCCAGCGCGTCGAGCTCAAGGTCGACGCCTTTCCGTTCACSCGYTAYGGCCTGCTCGGCGGCCAGGTGACCTCGGTCGATCGCGACGCCGAGGCCGCGCCGGTCAATCCCAATGGCGTCCAGGGCGCCGAGCGCCAGGCCGACCAGACCGACCGCGTCGARGCCAGCGAGCGGCTGCGCTACATGGTGCATATCGCGCTCGACCGCAGCACGCTGGACGTCGATGGCCGCACGGCGGCGCTGGTGCCGGGCATGTCGGTGAAGGCCGAGATCCTGACCGGCAAAAGGCGCATCATCGATTTCCTGCTGGCGCCGTTGCGGGAGCACCTCCACGACGCGATGCGCGAGCGCTGAGCAACGGCCCGGGCCGCCGGGCATGCTTAACGCGCCCTTGCGCATTTGACCGAAAAACCACGATCAAATCGTCACGCGCCCCGTTACGGAACACTCGCGTTCCGGCGGTATGAGTGCCGTACTACATTTTTTCGCTGTGGCTGGCGGCTTTGATCATGAACGAAACACATTCCATATTGCAGGATCTTGAGGATGCGATCGCGCGGGGGACGGCTGACAGCCGCGAGCGCGCGCTCTGGCACGCGACCGATCTTTTGATCGCGGGACGTTATTGCGAAGAGGAGATCGCCACGTTCGGCGAGGTGATCGGCCGGCTCGCCGACGAGATCGAGACGGAAGCGCGCGCCAAGCTGGCGCATCGGTTGGCGAGGATCGAATATTCGCCGGCCAGCGTCGTTCGCAAGCTCGCTTTCGACGACGCGATCGAGGTCGCCGGCCCGGTGCTGCGCGAATCCGAACGGCTCGACGATGTCGCGCTGCTGGAGAACGCCCGCACCAAGAGCCAGGCGCATCTGCTCGCGATCGCCGAGCGCAAGAGCCTGAGCC
>BFBZ01000018.1_pt70 | contig 30469 bp, 31 predicted proteins | sample 1888401 | NCBI WGS metagenome assembly BFBZ01 (sample SAMD00112614, study PRJDB3348) | symbiont metagenome | host: Chara braunii
GGGCAATGCGGGTGCGGGCACCGGCGCGAGTTCGTCCGTGGGCGGGTCCAGCAGTGCGGGCGCCGATGCGCTGATGCAAGCGCTCTCGGGCGCATCAAGCTCGTCGTCCACCAACAGCGACGGCTCGACAACCACCACCATCACCTATGCCGATGGGTCCAAGACGACGCTGATTACGCCTGCGGCAACCACCGGGTCGAATGCCGCGATCTCGTCGTACAATATGATCGAGCAGCTGATGCAGCGGCAGCCCAAGCTGCGGGGCTCCGCCACATCGACGACGTCGGTGACSGCGTAACGTTCAGCCGCCGAAGCGGTCCTGCCAGGAGGGCAGGGCGYCTGCGAACGGCAGCCGCTTGGCGTGATAGACACCGCGCGCGATCGCCCGCGCCAGCACGTTGGCCGCCACCATACCGAGTTCGCTCAGCTCGACCAGCGGCTCGATCGGCYTGGCGCAGGTCGCCGCCGCGAACACGATATCGCCGTCGAGCGGCAGATGGACCGGATAGATSGCGCGCGCCATGCCSGTCTGCGCCATCATCGCGAGCCGCTTGGCCTGAGCYTTGGTCAGGACGGCATCGGTCACGACCAGGCTGATCGTCGTATTCTCCGCGCTCGATGCGGCCGGACCGCCCTTGATGCGCATCGCCAGCATGTCCGGCGTGAACGCCGCCGGCAGGCCGCGGCCACCGAACTCGCCATCCACCTCATAGGGCGCGGCCCAGAACCACGGACCATCGCCGACGGTGACGCTGCCGACCGCATTGACCACGGCGATCGCCGCGACCTTGACGCCTTTGGTGGTCGTGGCCGATGCCGAGCCGAGGCCGCCCTGCAGGCTGGCGGTGGTGGCGCCGAGCCCGGCGCCGACGCTGCCCAGCGCGAAGCTGGGGCCGGCGGCGGCCGCCGCCCGATAGCCSAGCTCGCGATACGGCGCATAGCGGCCCCAGGCCTTGTTGCCGCCATTGAGCAGGTCGAACACGATCGCGCCGGGCACGATCGGGATCAGCGCATCGCGCACCGCAAAGCCGCGGCCCTGCTCGGCAAGCCAGGCCTGGATGCCGCTSGCGGCCTCCAGCCCGAATGCCGAGCCGCCTGACAGCGCAATGGCGTCGATCCGCTCCACCGTGTTGGCGGGATCGAGCAGGGCATCCTCGCGCACGCCCGGCCCGCCACCGCGAATGTCGATCGCGGCCACCGCGGGCTGATCGAACAGGATGGCGGTCACGCCGGAGGCAAGCGCGGCATCATCGGCGTGGCCGACGCGGACGCCTGCGATATCGGTGAGGAGGTTCTGCACGGTCGACCTCGGCAGCAGATGATGATGCCGAATGGATAGCGCGGCCGGCGCAGCGTCTCAATGCCGCGCGCACGCGATGGCCAGCCTGGTGCAGCTGTGGGGAGTGCCGCGCGAGCCTCCGCCGCCCCTGCGGCCTCACGCGTCCAGGGCGATGCGGATCATGCGGGCGAGTTCCGGCTTGCGATAGGGCTTGGCGAGCAGCAGCACGCCGGCGTCGAGGCGGCCGTGATGCACGATCGCATTCTCGGTATAGCCGGACGTGAAGAGCGTTTTCAGGCTGCGCCGCTGCTTCTGGGCCGCCTCGGCGAGCTGCCGCCCGTTCATGGCGCCGGGCATGATGACGTCSGTGAAYAACAGGTCGATCTCCGGATGGCGCTCCAGCACGTCGAGCGCCTCGGCCGCGTTGCCTGCCGCCAGGGTGCGGTAGCCGAGGCTCGTGACCTGGGCGATGACGTGTTGCCGGACCARCGGGTCATCCTCGACCACCAGGACCGTTTCGTCGCCGCCGCGATAATCCGGCGTGTCATGACGGGCAGTGGCGGCCGTTGAGGACGCGGCCGAGCGCGGCAGATAGAGCTTGATCGACGTGCCGTGGCCGACCTCGCTGTAGATCTTGATATGGCCGCCGGATTGCTTGACGAAGCCGAACACCATGCTGAGGCCGAGTCCGGTGCCCTTGCCGACGCCCTTGGTCGAGAAGAACGGATCGAASACCTTGTCGAGATAGGCCGGCGGAATGCCGCAGCCGGTGTCGCTGACCGCGATCATGACRTAGTCGCCGATCGCGACCTCGCTATTGGCATTGGCGTAATCCTGATCGAGCGCGACAYTGGCGGTCTCCARGGTRAGCTTGCCGCCTTGCGGCATCGCGTCGCGGGCATTGAGCGCAAGATTGACGATCGCCGTGGCAAGCTGGTCCGGATCGGCCAGCGCCGTGCACGGATCGKCCGCTAGGATGCGTTCGATCTCGATCTGCTCGCCGAGTGTCGGTCGCAGCAAATCGGCCGTCTCGACCAGAAGCGCATTCACGTCGATATCTGCTGGCTGCAGCGGCTGCTTGCGTGCGAAGGCCAGCAATTGCTGCGTGAGGCGGGCGCCGCGGTCGGCGGAGTCGTCGATCAGCTTCGCCAGCGACGCCAGCTCCGGGCGATCGGCGACGGACTCGGCAAGGATGCCGATRCTGCCGGTGATCACGGTCAGGATGTTGTTGAAGTCGTGGGCGACGCCGCCGGTGAGTTGACCCACCGCTTCCATCTTCTGGGCCTGGCGAAACTGCGCTTCGGCGGCCCGCTTCTCCGTGAGGTCGCGCCCGATGAAGAAATGGCGTTGCACCGGCTCGGACCAGCTCGCCATCCAATTCAGGATGACCGCACGRCCTTCCTTGTGCAGGAACTGGGCCTCGAAATTGTGGATGTCGTGTCCGCCCCGRCAGGCAAGCATCTGGCTGCGAAACGACTCCAGCTCGGGCGGATAGACGAAGTCGCCGGCGTCGCGACCGACCATMTCCTCGGGCCGATAGCCAAGGATGGCGTTCGCGCTCGGGCTCACCTGGATCAATGTACCCTGCGMMTCGGCAATCAGGATGAGATCCTGCGACGTCTCGAAGATGCGCCGTCGTTCCTCGGTTTCGCGGCTCAGCGCGTGACGAGTCCGCTTGCTCTCGGTGATATCACGGGCAACCTTGGAGGCGCCGATCACGGTGCCCCGTGCGTCGAGAACAGGAGAGACGCTCAACGACACGTCGAGCTCGTGGCCATCCTTGTGACKGCGCATGGTCTCGTGATGCTCGATCTTCTCGCCCCGGCCAATGCGTTCGAGGAGTCGATCGACCTCGCCGCGCCGCTCGGTAGGCACGATCAGCCCGATGTCGCTGCCCAGCGCCTCGCTGCCGTCATATCCGAACAGCTGCTCCGCGGCGCGATTCCACGACGTGATCTTGCCGTGCAGGGTCAGCGTGATGATCGCGTCGTTGGAMGATTCGACGACGGCGCTGAGCAGCCTTTCGCGGGCGATGAAATGCGCCCGCTCGTTCTGGCTTTGTCGGTGCTGCTGCTGCAAGAGGCGGGTGAGCTTCGACTGCAGTCCGACATTGTCGGCGAGCAGAACGCCCAGCACGAAGCTCGCTGCCAGCAGCCCRTAGAGCCGGCCGGCATAATAGCCGAGATCGAACCGCGCGGCGTTGAGCAGCGAGGACAGCGCGAGATCGAACAGCCAGGCGCAGAGCACGACCATCACCCAGAGATCGAGGATGGTGTAGGGCCGTCGCTGAGCGAGCAGCAGCAGCGCGGCCAGGGTCACGCACCAGRTCGCGCCGACCACGACCTTCAAGGCAAAATTGGCGGTTCCGCCGCTGATGAGCGCGGGAAGCGCGGCCTCATAGGTGATCACGAACCAGACCAGGGTCGTCAGCGCGATCGAGACCCCGACAATCGCGAGCAGCAGCGATCTCGACACCGACGCGACTTGGAACGAGCGCTTGATCGAGTCTTGGACCGACTCGTGGATCGAGCGGYGGCTGTGCAGCGCATAGGCGGCGACGAACAAGGGAAAGCCGCCGTGCCAGATCATGTAGATCCACACCGCCGTCTGCGGTCCGGAGCCCATCAGGCCGGTCGGCGAAAACARTCCAGGAAATGCCAGCGTGTGCAGAAACGCAGCCGGYGCGGTGAACAGATAGCCGCTGGCGAGCCAGAGAAGGGCCCGCGAGCGCAGCAGGACGAATTGAGAGAACAGCAGAAGCGCCGTGATCAGATCGTTCAGCGCCAGCGCCGATTGATAGCTCGCCACGAATGCAGGCATCGCCGCGAGCTGCACCTTGGCAAAGGGAGCGGCGGCAACGAACAGGCTTGCGGAAATCGCGACAGCGGCGAGGGCAACGAATTGGTCACGGCGCGTCGCAGGGCTTGCTGATAGAAAAATCTCCCGCGTATCTTCGACGTTYTGCATCTACAGGGCCCCGCGCGACAGGCATYAACGTGCGAGCCGTAGCTCTGACGCAGCGCTTGCGCGAAAAAAGAYTATTCAAATAGAGGTTGCATAATACCCCGCATGGAACCGCGGTGGTCCGACTCGAAAACTGAAGTAACTGTACCTTTACTGCAAAAGGGATAAATATACCGGTAGTTGTAGCTGATTTCTTTTTATGTTGTAGGCTGTCCAACGARAAAGTTTTGGAGAAGTTGATGTCGCGGATTCTGGTGGTCGACGATCAGAAGGATGTGCGGGCCATGATCAGCATGGTGCTCCGCGTCAATCAGTTCGAGGTGGTCGAGGCGGGAACCGCGACCGCTGGGTTGCARCTGTTCCGCGACCAGGCCTTCGATGCCGTGATCGTCGACATTTACCTCGATGATTCGAATGGTCTCGATCTGGTCAGCGGGATGCGGGCCCTGGTTCCCGATGTGCCGGTCGTGGCCGTCTCCGGCATGAGTGCATTCGATGGGGCGGCAATGTCGGAGGAACTGACCCGTGTGGTCTATCTGCAGAAGCCATTCCGGCCGAACGAACTGATGCGCGCTGTCGAGACGGCGCGCAAAGCGGTGCGGGACAGGCCTGCAGCGACGCTCGCTGCCTGCGCGGGCTGATCACGCTGGCGCCAAGCAGGCGATCGCGATCCAACTCATCTCAGCAGAACGCCCCGGTCGATGACCGGGGCGTTTGCATTTGCGTGGGTGACCGGGCAACAATCAGGGATCAGGAGCCCTTGCTGCCGAGCTCGGCGTAGCCGCCCTTGGCGTCCCACTTGTAGACGACGTAGTCGATCTGCTTGATGTCGCCCTTGGCGTCGAAGCCGAGCTTGCCGAGCACCGTGTCCCACTCGCCGGCCTTGATGGTGTCCATCACCTTCTTGGCGTCGGTGGTGTTGGCCTTCTTCACGGCCTGCGACCAGACCTGGATGGCGGCGTAGGTGTAGAGCGTGTAGCCCTCGGGGTCGATGTTCTTGGCCTTGAACTTGTCGACGATCGCCTTCGCGGTCGGCTTGTTGCGCGGYTCGGGGCCGAAGGTGAACAGCGTGCCTTCGGCGGCCGGGCCGGTGATCGACGCGAATTCCTTGTCGTTCATCGCATCGCCCGCCATCAGGATGGTCTTGAGGCCCTGATCGCGCATCTGGCGCAGGATCAAGCCGGCTTCCTGATGATAGCCGCCGACATAGACGAGGTCGATGTTCTCACGCTTCAGGCGCGACACGATCGCGTTGAAGTCCTTGTCGCCCTTGTTGTACGACTCGAACATCTTCTCGGTGACGCCGGCCTTGTTGAGCGCCTTCTTGGTCTCGTCGGCGAGACCCTTGCCGTAGGTGGTCTTGTCGTTGAGGATCGCGATGTTCTTGCCCTTGAAGTTCTTCGCGATGTAGTTGGCGGCGACGAGGCCCTGCTGATCGTCACGGCCGCAGACGCGCGCCACGTTCCACAGCTTGCGCTCGGTGAACAGCGGGTTGGTCGAAGCCGGGGTGATCTGCAGCACGTTGCTGTCGGCATAGGCCTCGGAGGCCGGGATCGACGACGACGAGCAGAAATGGCCGGCGACGAACGGAATGCCGGAGCCGGCGAGCTTCTCGGCGACCGAGCGGGCCTGCTTCGGATCGCAGGCGTCGTCACCCACCTGCAAAGCGAGCTTCTTGCCGAGCACGCCGCCTGCAGCATTGAGATCGGCGATCGCCATCTCGGCGCCGTTCTGCATCTGGCGGCCGAAGGCCGACTCGCCGCCGGTCATCGGGCCGGCCACGGCGATGGTGATGTCTTCGGCGTAGGCGGCGGTCGAGAGCGCAAGCGACGCGCCCAGCGCCAGACCAATGAGTTTGAGTGGTTTCATGAGAAATCCTCGCGGGGGTAGGTCGACACGGAACGGCCCGAACGGCGGGCCGCAGACCGCGCGCATTGTGGCTGATTTTCCGCCGAAGTCACCGGCATTTTTCGGGCAGATCGACGAAGGGCTAAGGCCATTTCGGCCGGAATSCGAGGGCCCGCCTCAGTGGCGGCCGCCCTCGAGATAGGCGGCGCGGATCTCCGGGCGCTGCAGCAGCTCGGCGCCGCTGCCCGACAGCGTGATCAGTCCGTTGACCAGCACATAGCCGCGATGGGCGAGCTTCAGCGCGTGATTGGCGTTCTGCTCGACGATCAGCACCGTCAATCCATCCTGCCGATTGAGCGTCCGAATGGCGTCAAAAATCTGTCGCGCGATCAGCGGCGCGAGCCCGAGCGAGGGCTCGTCGAGCAGCAGGAGCCGCGGCCGGCTCATCAGGGCCCGCCCGATCGCCAGCATCTGCTGCTCGCCGCCGGACAGCGTGCCGCCGCGCTGCTCGAAACGCTCCTTCAACCGCGGGAACAGCGCGAACACGCGCTCCAGCGTCTCGGCGCGCTGCGCTTCGGTGGTGGCGCCGGCGTCCGCGCCCATCTGCAGATTTTCCGCAACGCTCATGCGCGGGAAGATGCGGCGGCCCTCCGGCGATTGCGCGATCCTGAGCCGGGCGATCTGATGCGTCGGCACCTGCGTGATGTCGCTGCCATCATAGACGATGTGTCCGGAGCTGGCGCGCGGCCGGCCGAAGATCGACATCATCAAGGTCGATTTGCCGGCGCCGTTGGCGCCGATCAGCGCGACGATTTCCCCGGCCTTGATGTCGAGATCAACGCCCTTGAGCGCTTCGATCTTGCCGTAGGAGGCGCGCAGATTGCGAATCTGGAGCAGGGACGCGCTCACGCCTCGGCCTCCAGGACGGCTGCGGCCTCTTCCTCGTCGGTGCCGAGATAGGCGGCAATGACCTTGGGATCATCACGGATGTCGCGCGGCGTGCCTTCGGCGATCTTGACGCCGTAATCCATCACCACGATGCGGTCGGAGATTTCCATCACGACGCTCATGTCATGCTCGATCAGGAGGATCGACGTGCCGTGATCGCTGCGGATCGACAGCAGCAGCTCGCTCAGCGCGGCGCTCTCGCGCGCGTTCAGGCCGGCGGCGGGCTCGTCGAGGCAGAGCAGGGCGGGTCCGGTGCACATCGCGCGTGCGATCTCCAGCCGCCGCTGATCGCCGTAAGCAAGATTGCCGGCGGCATCGTCGGCGCGGTCGAGCAGGCCGACGCGCTTCAGCCAGAACACMGCATTGTCGATCGCGCTCTGCTCGGCCGTGCGCCACGAGGGGACGCCGAGCAGTCCGAGCAGCGTCAGGCCGGAAGCGCGCATCAGCGCGTTGTGCTGCGCCACCATCAGGTTCTCCAGCGCCGTCATGCCGGGAAACAGCCGGATGTTCTGGAAGGTGCGCGCCACCTTGGCCTGCTTGGAGATGTTGAAGTCCTTCAGCTTCTGCATCTCGTATTGCGTGCCGTCATCGTGCGTCAGGCGGATCACACCCGACGTCGGCTTGTAGAAGCCGGTGATGCAGTTGAATACGGTGGTCTTGCCGGCGCCGTTGGGGCCGATCAGCGCCGTGATCTGCTTGCGCTGGGCGGAAAACGACAGCGCATTGACGGCGACGATGCCGCCGAAGCGCATGGTGAGGTTCTCGAGCGCGAGAATGGGAGCGGAGCTCATCCGTGGCCTTCCTTGACGAGGTCCGAAGAGATGCTCTTGGATTTTTCGAGGAACACGGTCGGCGAGCGATGGCCGACGATGCCGCGCGGACGCCAGATCATCACCAGCACCATGGCCAGACCGAACACCAGCATGCGGTAGACCTCGAGGCTTCGGAACAGTTCGAAGCCGCCGATCATGGCGAGCGCCGCCAGCGCCACGCCGAGCTGCGACCCCATGCCGCCGAGCACGACGATCGCGAGCACCAGCGCCGATTCCTGGAAGGTGAAGGACTCGGGACTGATGAAGCCCTGGCGGGTGGCGAAGAAGGCGCCGGCGAAGCCGCCGAACATGGCGCCGGTGGCGAACGCCGTCAGCTTGGTGGTGGTGATGTTGATGCCGAGCGCGCGGCAGGCAACCTCGTCCTCGCGCAGCGCTTCCCAGGCGCGGCCGATCGGCAGCCGGCGCAGCCGGATCGTGACCCAGTTGGTGAGCAGCGCCAGCGCCAGGATCAGATAGAACAGGAACACGATGCGATGCGTCGGCGAGAACGGAATGCCGAGCATCGCGGCGAGTCCATCGGGGCCGGGCGTCAGCGGAATGCCGAACAGGCTCGGGCGCGGAATGCCGGAGATGCCGTTGGGGCCGCCGGTGACGTCCTGCCAGTTGATCAGCACCAGGCGGATGATTTCGCCGAATGCGAGGGTGACGATCGCCAGATAGTCACCGCGCAGGCGCAGCACGGGGAAGCCGAGCAGCACGCCCCAGAACGCGGCGAGGATGCCGGCGAGCGGCAGGCAGATCCAGAACGACAGGCCGAACGTRGTCGAGAGCAGCCCGTAGGAATAGGCACCGACCGCGTAGAACGCGACATAACCGAGGTCGAGCAGGCCGGCGAGGCCGACCACGACATTGAGGCCCCAGCCCAGCATCACATAGGTCAGGACAAGGATGCCGAGGTCGAGAATGTAGCGCTGATTGTAGAAGATCACCGGCACTAGCAAGGTGAAGATCAGCAGCGCCGGGGCGAGGTAGCGGCCGGCGACCGACAGGCCGCTCTGCACGGAGGCGGGCACAAAACTGCCGAGGCCGCCGCGCGGGCCGAGCCACAGCCGCAGCAGCTCGACCACGATCGAGCCGACGAAGACAGCGCCGACCAGGCTCGCGAGCTCGCCGAAGCGGGTCCAATATTCGAGCTGCCCGCTCTGGCCGGCCTCGGTACGGACGCCGACCATCAGCGAGAACAGGCCGAGCGCGACGAGCGCGCTGAGGACGGCCTTTTTGAGGATGAAGCCGGCTCCGACCGGTTCGGAGCCATTCGAGGCGGGGGGCGAAGAGGCTGGAAGGGACGCGCTCACACGGGCTCCGTCGTCAGACTTTTTCGACTTCGGGACGGCCCAAGAGGCCGGTCGGCATGAAGATCAGCACCACGATGAGGATCGAGAACGCCGCCACGTCCTTGTACTCGACCGAGAAATAGGCCGACCAGAACGTCTCGATCAGGCCGATCGCGAGACCACCGAGCATCGCGCCGGGCAGCGAGCCGATGCCGCCGAGCACGGCGGCTGTGAAGGCCTTGATGCCGGCGACGAAGCCCATGAAGAAATCGACCAGGCCATAATATAACAGGTACATCATGCCGGCGACGGCGGCGAGCGCCGCACCGATCACGAAGGTCATCGAGATGGTGCGGTCGACGTCGACGCCGAGCAGTGCCGCCATCGTCTGGTCCTGCTCGCAGGCGCGCATGTCGCGGCCGAGCCGGGTGCGCGACACCAGCCAGGTGAACAGGCCGAGCAGCACGATCGTAGTGATCACCACGACGATCTGGATGTTGGACAGCTGGACGACAAAGCCGCTCTCGCCCTCGTGCAGCGTGTAGCCGCCTGTGACGATCGGCGGGACCGGCTTGACGCGCGCGCCCTGCGACACCTGCGAGAAATTCGTCAGCACGAACGACATGCCGATCGCCGACAGCATCGGCGCCAGCCGGAAGGAGTGGCGCAGCGGACGATAGGCGATGCGCTCGATGGTCCAGCCATAGAGCGCGGTGATCGCCATCGAGACCAGCAGCACGATCAGCAGAATGACCGGCACTGCGGTGAGCCCGACCGACACCAGGACCAGGAACGAGATCAGCGCGATGAAGCCGCCGATCATGAACACGTCGCCATGGGCGAAATTGATCATGCCGACGATGCCGTAAACCATGGTGTAGCCGATGGCGATCAGGCCGTAGATCGAGCCGAGGACGAGGCCGTTGATGAGCTGCTGGGCGAAATAATCCATGAACTGCCGTGACTGAGAAGAGCTGGAACGTCCGAGACTGGTTCGCAACGCGGCGGGGGCCTTCCGGTCGAGTGCTGGCTGGCCATACACCCGCGACGGGAGGCGACGCGTCTTGCAGTACTAACAGCTAGGAACCGGGTGCCGCAACAGCGTGCAGTGCCGCAATTGCGGGCTTATCCCGCCTGCTTTGATGGCGTGGTTCCATTGCCATGATTGAGGCAGACGACCGCGAGCGAATCCAGGCCGAGCGTGCGCGGCCCTGCAACACCGCACCCTGTTCCCGCATTGGTTGTGACTGCGATCACCCAGGGAGCCTCGCATGAGCAGCCTTACCGACAAGAATCAGGGTCACCAAAATCCGGGACAGAATCAGCAGGGCCAGACCCAGGGCAAGGCGATCCGCCAGGACGAGGGTCAGGCGCCTGATCCACAGCGGCACGATCCACAAGGCGGGGAGTGTGGCAGCACGTCGCGCGGTTGAGCCGCTGCCGGCGCGGGCAGGGCGCAAAGCGGCGGCGACGTCGGGGTGCATCGCGGCGGGGCATGAGACCCCGCATGTCGCGTTCGCCTTCGCCCTTTCGGGCTGCGGCTGTCGCTCATGCGGGCTRCGGGCTTCGGCTCCGGAACCACCGGCGCGTCACGGCCGCCCATTAAGGTAAACAAAGGGTTTAAATTGCCCGGTGCGTTTGCCGCGCGTTAGCTCGTCAGGAACCAGCCCGAGGGGCGGGAGCGTGACGCGGGGCGTGACATGATCAAGATCGACGCGATCAGGAACTGGCGGCTGAGCTGCGTCAACGGTGTGCTGCTGGCGCTCTATTTCATTCCGGTCTGGACCATCATTGCCTTCCACATCATGGTCGCGCCGGTCCAGGGATTGTTCGAGCGGCCCAACATCGCGGTCGCTCTGTTCATCAGCGATCACCTGCATCTATCGGCCATCGACACGGTCCGTGCCGCCTGGTTGCTGGCGCTGGCGCGGCTGACGGTCGCAGGCTTCTTCGCGATGTTCCTGGTTCTGATCCTTGTGCCGCAGGTGCGAAGGGTGGCGGGCTATGTCGAGGCGCTGTCGATCGGGCTTGGTCTGGGCAGCGCGCTGAGCTTCTTCAGCATGATCATGGCGGCACAGATCGGGGAGGCACAGGCGTTGCGCCTGCATGCCACCGAGCTCCTGATGCTGTTGGGCACGGCCATCGTCCTCTTGGTGGAGAAGCCGGTCAGTCAGTCCATGCCGGCCTCTGCAATCGTCCCCGCGAAGTCGCTGCAGCCGACCGCGGCGCATGGCACCGCCGGCGCYAAGGCCTGATCCCGGCAGCGCTCAGCGCTGCGTCAGAAAGCCCAGCACGGCGTCGTTGAACGGACCTGCCGCCTCGACATTGGAAATATGCGCGGCGTCGACGATCGTCATGCTGGCGCCGGGGATCCGACTGCGAATCGCTTCGGCCATCGCGATCGGCGTCGATTTGTCGTAGCGGCCGGCGACGACGAGCGYCGGGCTTTTGATCCCAGGCAGGTCCTCCCGCAGATCGAGCGCCCGCAACGCCTCGCAGCAGGCGAGGTAACCTTCCACCGGTGTCGCCACCAGCATCGCTTTCATGCGATCGGCAACGTCCGGATTACGGTCGCGGAACTCTTGGGTYAGCCAGCCTGCGATCACCATGTCGGCGATGCCGGCGAGCCCTGTCTCCTGAACMGCCTTGATGCGCGCAYCCCAGATCGCCGGATCCGGGTAGTAGCAGGTGGTGTTGGCCAGCACGAGCTTGCCGATCCGCCCGGGGGCGTGGGCCGCGAGCCATTGCCCGACCATGCCGCCCATCGAGACGCCGCACCAATGCACCTTYTCGATGTTGAGATCGTCCAGAATGGCCAGCGCATCGCGGCCGAATCGTTCGATGGAGTAGGGGCCGGGCGGCACCTGCGATTTGCCATGGCCGCGCCGATCATAGCGGATGACGCGAAACACCTGGGTGAAGGCGCGCATCTGCGGCTCCCACATCTGCAGGGTCGAGCCGAGTGAGTTCGACAGCATCAGGGTCGGCCCGCCGTCGCGGCCCTCGACGGTGACATTCAGCAGGCAACCGTCGGCATCGATCATCGGCATGGGCGTGATCCTTCGTCGCAGGCGGCCGCGCCGCCGGAGGAATCGTGCAGATTTGAGGGCGAACTAACCACTGCCGCAGCCGTCTGCCAATCAAAACCCTGGGGCGACGGACCCGCAATGCTGCGGTGCTCCTGCGAATCTGCAACGCTTCCTGGCGCTGCTTGCCCTTCCTTTTGGGCCCCYGGTGCTTTACTTGAATGCCTCTAACCGCGCCAATCGGGGGGAGATGCACATGGCAATGACGATGACGGGCGAGGTCCAGCTGGCGGCTCCGCGAGAGTCGGTCTGGGCCAAGCTGAACGACCCGGAGGTGCTCAAGGCCTGCATTCCCGGCTGTGAGGAACTGGAAAAGACCGAAGACGGCGGCTTCCGCGCCGTCGCCAAGATGAAGGTCGGGCCGGTGTCCGCGCGCTTCAAGGGCAAGGTCACCTTGAGCGATCTCGATCCGCCGAACGGCTACAAGATCTCCGGCGAGGGCGAGGGCGGCGTGGCCGGATTCGCCAAGGGCGGCGCAGTCGTCGCGCTGGCGGAGAAGGACGGCGGCACGCTTCTGACCTACAATGTCGAGGCCCAGATCGGCGGCAAGCTCGCGCAGCTCGGCCAGCGCCTGATCAACGGCACCGCCAAAAAGCTCGCCGACGAGTTCTTTGCGAACTTCGCCAAGGCCGTCCAGGGCTGACCGCAGACCTCAGGCGCGTCCGGTGGCCAGGTTGCCGGCYGCCGGGAGCGCCCATATGATGGTTTTCGAATGATTTTGCTGGGCTGCGCTGCAGTGCAACGCTGTGGCGCGGATAATAGAGAGTCCTGAATGGCCAAGATTTCCATGATTGTGAACGGTAATCCCGTCACGGCGAATGTCGATCCGCGGACGCTGCTCGTGCAGTTCTTGCGCGAGAATCTGCGCCTCACCGGCACGCATGTCGGCTGCGACACGTCGCAATGCGGCGCCTGTGTCGTGCATCTCGACGGCAAGGCGGTGAAGTCCTGCACCACGCTGGCGCTGTCCTGCGAGGGCGCACAGGTGACGACGATCGAAGGCCTGGCCAATGGCGGGACCCTGCATCCGATGCAGGAAGCCTTCCGCGAGCATCACGGCCTGCAATGCGGCTTCTGCACGCCGGGCATGATCATGACGGCAGTCGACCTCGTTCACCGCAAGGGTCACGATCTCAGCGAAGAGGTCATCCGCGAAGAGCTCGAGGGTAATCTCTGCCGCTGCACCGGGTATCAGAACATCGTGCAATCGATCGCCGCCGGCGCCAAGGCCATGGCGAAGTCGGACCTCGCCTAAGCCGSCCGCCGCGCACAGGACATCCCCATGTACGAATTCAAATATCACCGGCCGGCCACCGTGCGCCAGGCCGCCAATCTCCTGACCAAGAACGAGGATGCCAAGCTGGTCGCGGGCGGCCAYACGCTGGTGCCGGTCATGAAGCAGCGGCTCGCCAGCCCGCCGCATCTGGTCGATCTGTCGCATATCGAGGGGCTCGATACGATCGAGCTGAAGGGGCGCAACCTGGTGATCGGCGCGATGGCGCGTCACGCCGATGTGGCGAACTCCGCCACGGTCGGCGAGGCGATCCCCGCGCTCGCGCATCTGGCGGGCCTGATCGGCGATCCTGCCGTGCGCCATCGCGGCACCATCGGCGGCTCGATCGCCAACAATGATCCGACGGCGGACTATCCGGCGGCCTGCCTCGCGCTCGGTGCCACCATCGTCACCAACAAGCGCAAGCTGAAAGCCGAGGAGTTCTTTCTCGGCCTGTTCACCACCGCGCTGGAGCCGGACGAGATCATCACCAAGGTCAGCTTCCCGCTGGCGAAGAAGGCGGCCTATGTGAAGTTCCGCAACCAGGCCTCGCGCTACGCGCTGGTCGGCGTATTCGTGGCGCGCCGYCCGTCGGATGTGCGCGTCGCCGTGACCGGCGCCGGCGGCAATGGCGTGTTCCGCGTCACCGCCTTCGAGGAGGCGCTGCAGAAGCGCTTCTCGCCGAAGGTGCTGGAAGGCATCCACGTCTCGCCGGAAGGTCTCAACAGCGACATCCACGGCAGCGCCGAATATCGCGCSCATCTGATCGGCGTGCTTGCGCGTCGCGCKGTCGATGCGGCCAATGCCGAAGCCAAGGCCTCGACCGGATCGGACGCCRCCGAATCCGATTCGGCTGCGCCCGAGGCTCCGGCGTCGTGACGGGCGAGGGCGGTCAAGGAAGGCGGTCTCGCTCATGAGTGCTGCAGCGCTGCCGGCATCGGTCGATGCGATGCTCGAATTGTTGTCGTCGCGCGGCTATCTGGCCGAGCGATCGCTGGCGACGGTGACCTATCTGTCGCTGCGGATGGGCCGGCCGCTGTTTCTCGAAGGCGAGGCCGGCGTCGGCAAGACCGAGATCGCCAAGGTGCTGTCGGCGGCGCTTGGCCGCAAGCTGATCCGGCTGCAATGCTATGAGGGCCTCGACGTCGCCTCCGCGGTGTATGAGTGGAACTCGGCGGCGCAGATGATCGCGATCCGGCTGGCGGAAGCCGGCGGCGAGGTCGACCGCGACCAGTTGTCGTCKGACATTTTCGCCGACCGTTATCTGATCAAGCGTCCGCTGCTGCAGGCGTTGGAGCCGGATGTCGCGGGCGCCCCCGTGCTGCTGATCGACGAGCTCGACCGCGCCGATGAGGCGTTCGAGGCCTATCTGCTCGAAATTCTCTCCGACTTCCAGGTCACGATCCCCGAGTTCGGCACCGTCAAGGCGCCGCATCCGCCGATCGTCATCATCACCTCGAACCGCACCCGCGAGATTCACGACGCGCTGAAGCGGCGCTGTCTGTATCACTGGGTCGACTACCCATCGGCCGAGCGCGAGCTCGCCATCGTCAAGACGCGGCTGCCCGGCATCTCGCAGCGGCTCTCGCAGCAGATCGTGCGCTTCGTCCAGGCGCTGCGCAGCCAGGACTTCTACAAGTCGCCGGGCGTCGCCGAGACGCTCGACTGGGCCACCGCGCTGACCGAGCTCGACGCGCGCTCGCTGAATGCCGAGGTGGTCGGCGACACGCTCGGCGCATTGCTGAAGTATCAGGACGACATCGCGCGCATGCAGGGCGATGCGTTGCAGAAGGTGATCAAGGACGCGACCAGCGAAACGTAGGTCACGCTGGTGCCCACAGGGGGGCGTGTTGCCGGGGCACAGCGAGGTCGGCCCGTCTCACGCCCTAACAAAAGTCGTCATTGCGGGATGCGCCGCAGGCGCAGGCCCGGAATCCATAGCCACGATCGTGAGTATGGATTCCGGGCTCGCCCTCCGGGCACCCCGGAATGACGAACTCAATTTGAGGCGTGTGCGAAGCGACGAGGGATCAGAACGTGCCCACCAGCATCAATCACCTCGCRCCACCCACCGGCGGCATTGCCGACAACATTGCAGGCTTTGCGCGGGCGCTGCGTGCAGCAGGTCTTCCGGTCGGGCCRGGCGCTGTGATCGATGCCATGACCGCGCTCGAGGTCATCGACATCGGCAAGCGCGCGGACGTCTTCACCACGCTGGAATCGATCTTCGTCAAGCGCCATGAGCACGCGCTGATCTTCGCCCAGGCCTTCGACCTGTTCTTCCGMCCCGCCGAGGAGTGGAAGTCGATGCTCGATTCCGTGCCGCTGCCGGATCACGCCAAGAAGAAGCCGCCGCCGGCGTCGCGCCGGGTGCAGGAGGCGATGGCCCAGCCGCAGATGCATGAGGAGCCGAAGGCGCAGGAGCAGGATCTGCGGCTGTCGGTGTCCGACCGCGAGGTGCTGCAGAAGAAGGATTTTGCCCAGATGAGCGCGGCCGAGATCGCCGAGGTCGCGCGYGCSATYGCCAAGATGCGGCTGCCGCAGGCCGAGCTGAAGACGCGCCGCCACACCACAGATCCCCGCGGCCACCGCATCGACATGCGCAAGACCTTGCGGCAGGCGCTGCGCACCGAGGGCGAGATCATCAACTTCCATCGCCTGGGACGGATCGAGAAACCGGCGCCGATCGTGGCGCTGCTCGATATCTCCGGCTCGATGAGCGAATACACCCGCCTGTTTCTGCATTTCCTGCACGCCATCACCGACGCCCGCAAGCGCGTGTCGGTGTTCCTGTTCGGCACCAGGCTGACCAACGTGACGCGGGCGCTGCGGCAGCGCGATCCGGACGAGGCGCTGGCGAGTTGCTCGGCCAATGTCGAGGACTGGGCCGGCGGCACCAGGATCGCCACCTCGCTGCAGACCTTCAACAAGCAATGGGCGCGGCGCGTGCTCGGGCAGGGCGCGATCGTGCTCCTGATCTCTGACGGGCTCGAGCGCGAGGCCGACAGCAAGCTCGCCTTCGAGATGGACCGCCTGCACCGCTCCTGCCGCCGCCTGATCTGGCTCAACCCGCTGCTGCGCTATTCCGGCTTCGAGGCCAAGGCGCAGGGCATCAAAACCATGCTGCCCCACGTTGACGAATTCCGCCCCGTACATAACTTGACCTCGATCGAGACGCTGATCTCGGCGCTGTCATCGCCGCTCCCGCCGCACATCAGCCGCGTGATCCGGCCCGCCGCCTGAGACCCGTCYTTCCGAAGGAGACAGCCATGCTGAACCGCGACGAAGACATCCTCAAGGCCGCCGAGGACTGGCRCACATCCGGCCATGGCGTGGCGCTCGCCACCGTGGTCGAGACCTGGGGCTCGGCGCCGCGGCCAGTCGGCTCCAATCTGGTTATCAATGACGATGGCACGTTCCTGGGCTCGGTATCTGGCGGCTGCGTCGAGGGCGCCGTCGTCACCGAGGCGCTCGACGTGATCTCCAGCGGCCAGCCGAAGATGCTGGAGTTCGGCGTCGCCGACGAGACTGCCTGGAATGTCGGACTGTCCTGYGGCGGCACCATCCGCGTGTTCGTCGAGAAGGTGGGCTGAGAGATGCAGCTTTCAACGCTCGCCGAACTCAACGCCGAGCGCGCCGCGCGCCGCCCGGCCATCCTCGTGACCGACATCGCCTCCGGCGAGCAGCGCCTGGTCAAGGCCGCCGACATCGCGGCTGATCCCCTGCGCAACGAGCTCGCCACGCATCTGCGCATGGGCAAGAGCGGCATGGTCGAGGCCCAGGGCAAGCGGCTGTTCCTGAACGTCTACGCACCGACGGCGAAGCTCGTCATCGTTGGCGCGGTCCATATCAGCCAGGCCTTGGCGCCGATCGCCAAATCGCTCGGCTATGACGTCACGGTCGTCGATCCGCGCACCGCCTTCGCCAGTCCCGAGCGCTTTCCCGATGTGCCGCTGATTGCCGAATGGCCCGACGTGGCGCTGCCGCCGCTGAATGTCGATCACTACACGGCKTTCGTGGCGCTGACGCATGATCCGAAGATCGACGATCCGGCGCTGCTGCACGCCTTCTCGCGYGACTGCTTCTATATTGGCGCGCTCGGCTCGCGGAAGACCCATGCCAAGCGCGGCGACCGGCTGCGGGCGCAGGGCGCCAGCGACGCCGACATCGCCCGCATCCATGCGCCGATCGGGCTGGCCATCGGCGCGGTGTCGCCGTCGGAGATCGCGGTGTCGATCATGGCCGAGATCACCGCCACGTTGCGGCTGCCGGCCAAGGAAAAAGAGCAGGCGGCATGAAATTCGGTCCTGCCAGTCCTGCTGAGGCGATCGGCGGGGTGACTGTGCACACCCTGCGCAAGGGATCATTGGTGCTCAAGAAGGGCACCTTGATCGGCCCCACCGAGGTCGAGGCGCTGGTCAGGGAAGGCGTCAAGGAGATCGTCGTCGTGAGGCTCGAGGCTGGCGACGTCTCAGAGGACGAGGCCGCCGCTGACGTCGCCAAGGTGGTGGCGGGCGAGGGCATTCATGTCGATCGCGCCTTCACCGGGCGCGCCAATCTGTTTGCGGCGCAGGCCGGCGTGCTGGTCGTCGACCGCGCCGCCGTCGATCGCATCAACGAGGTCGATGAGGCGATCACCTTCGCGACCCTGCCGGCGTTCAAGCCGGTGGTCGAAGGCGAGATGGTCGGCACCGTCAAGCTCATTCCATTCGGCGTCGAGGGCCGCCTGCGCGATGCCGCCGTGGCGGCGGCCGGAAAGGGTGCGCTGAGGGTCGCGCCCTATGTCGTCAAGCGCGTCGGCGTCGTGTCGACCATCTTGCCCGGGCTGGCTCCGAAGGTCATCGACAAGACGCTGCGGGTCACCGCTGAGCGTCTGGCGCCGGCGGGCGCGGCCATCATCGCCGAGCGCCGCGTGCCGCATGAGCAGGCCCCGCTGGCCGCTGCCATCAAGGACCTGCTCGGCCTTGGCGCCGAGCTCGTCATCGTGTTCGGCGCCTCGGCGATCGCCGACCGCCGCGACGTGATCCCGGCGGCCATCACCGGCATCGGGGGGGCCATCGCGCATTTCGGCATGCCGGTCGATCCCGGCAATCTGCTGCTGATTGGCAGCGCCGCTGGCGTGCCGGTGCTGGGCGCCCCCGGCTGCGCCCGCTCACCAGCCGAGAACGGCTTCGATTGGGTGCTGATGCGGCTGCTCGCCGGGATCAAGGTGACGCGGGCGGAGCTGACGGCGATGGGCGTCGGCGGCCTGCTGATGGAGATYGTGACGCGGCCGCAGCCGCGCGCCAAGCCGGAGGTCGAGGGCGAGCGCAAGGTCGCCGCCATCGTGCTCGCGGCCGGGCGCTCGACCCGAATGGGCGGACCGAACAAGCTTCTGGCCGAGCTCGACGGCAAGAAGCTGGTGCGGATCGTCACCGAGCAGGCGCTGGCCTCGAAGGCCTGCGAGGTCATCGTCGTCACCGGGCATCAGGCCGAGCTGGTCGAGCAGGCGCTGTCGGATCTCGACGTCCGCTTCGTCCGCAATCCCGATTTTGCCGGCGGTCTKGCCAGCTCGGTGAAAGCCGGCATCGCCGCGGTGCCCGATACGGTTGATGGCGCGGTGGTCTGTCTCGGCGACATGCCGATGGTGTCGTCGGGCCTGCTCGACCGCCTGATAGCCGCCTTTGCACCGGATCGCGGCAATTTGATCGTCGTGCCCGTGTCCGAGGGGCGTCGCGGCAATCCCGTATTGTGGTCGCGACGCTTCTTCGCCGAACTGATGACCCTCGATGGCGATGTCGGCGCGCGGCATCTGATCGCCAAGCACACCGAGGCCGTCGCCGAGGTGCCCGTCGACGGCGACAGCGCCTTCCTCGACATCGACACGCCGCAGGCCCTGGAAGCCGCGCGACGCGGCTGAATCGTGTAGCCCGGATGAGCTGCGGCCGGCGCCCGCTAGGGCGCAAGGCTGTGGCGAATCCGGGTTTACACGAGGAACTCGTGAGACCCCGCATGTCGCTTTCGCCGGCGCTCTGTTGAGCGCCGGCTGACGCTCATGCGGGCTACGGACCTCGTCACCGAGACTCGCGCTCGCCCCTCAACCTCTCATTCACCAAGTCTCAACGACCCCCGGCTAGATTTGCCGACATTGGGCCTCGGGGGAGGAGAGAGTGATCGTTTCGACGGCCGCGCGACGTTTCGCGCTGTTTGCATTTGGATTGACCGTGATCGTCGGTGCCGCACGCATTGTGAGCGACGCCGCCATCAGCCCGGCGCATGCCGCCGGCGCCTTTGCCATCGGCCGCTGTGCCGCCTTTGGCCAGGCCTTCGACTATCCGGCCGAGCATCTCGCCAAGGCCGCGGCGCTCAAGCAATGCAAGGGCGAATGCACCGCCGTGACGATGAAGAAGGCCTGTGCGGCGTTCGCCGTCGACCTGACCAATCCCTGCGGTCCACACGGCTATGCGGTCCGGCCGAAGATCTCGGCCTCGCTCAACGACGCGACGCGCGAATGCTACAAATATGGTGGCAAGGAATGCGTGATCCGCGCCTGGGTCTGCGACGCCAAGGGCTGATCCAGGCGCTGCCGGCCGGGGACTATCAAGTTCCACGGCCATCGCTTGCATTGTCGATGCTTCACGCCCGGAATSGCTCGGCTATTCTGGGCGYTTGCGCATATCGAACCCTTGGAAGTGACATGCAATTCGATACGAAGATCGCACTCATCATCCGCAACGACCTTGCGGCCTGGCAGAAGYTGAACGTGGCGGCGTTCCTCGCCAGCGGCATCGCCGCTGCCTTTCCCKAGTGTATCGGCGCGCCCTATGAAGATGGCTCTGCGACGAACTATCACGCGCTGATCGGACAGCCGATTCTCATCTATGGCGSGCCTGATCGCGCGGCGTTGGCGCGAGCTCTGGATCGCGCATTGGCGCGCGAGGTRAAGCCGGCGCTCTACACCGARGAYATGTTCACGACCACGCATGATGAGGCCAACCGGGCTGCCGTGAAGGCGGTGGCGCGGATGGATCTCAACCTGGTGGGACTGGCATTCCGCGCCGAGCGCAAGGTGGTGGACAAGATCGTCGACGGGCTGAAATTTCACGCCTGAGATCGCCRGCCGCACGGTGGCGCTGTCATGAGATTGTTACATGCTGCGCATCAAAGCAGCACCGTCTTTTGATACCGATCAAGACCGCGACAGGTCGGCTTGGATAGTTTGCGCCTCAACATGAGGAGCAGACAGATGCAGACCATGAAAGCCGCCGTCGTCAAAGCCTTCGGCAAGCCGCTCGTCATCGAGGACGTCCCCGTTCCTGTGCCGGGGCCGGGCGARTTGCTGGTGAAGCTGAAAGCCTGCGGCGTGTGTCATACCGATCTTCACGCGGCCTCCGGCGATTGGCCGGTCAAGCCGGTGCCGCCGTTCATTCCTGGCCATGAGGCCGCCGGCGTGGTGGCAGCACTTGGCCCGGGCGTGACTGATTTCAAGATCGGCGACGCCGTCGGCGTGGCGTGGCTGCACGATGCCTGCCTGCGCTGCGAATATTGCGAGACCGGCTGGGAAACGCTGTGCGAGCATCAGCACAACACCGGCTACAGCGTGAATGGCGGCTTTGCGGAATATGTCATCGCCTCGGCGGCCTTCGCGGCGCGCCTGCCGGCGAATGTGAACTTCGCCAAGATCGCGCCGATCCTCTGYGCCGGCGTCACCACCTACAAGGGCCTGAAGGAGACGGATACCCGTCCGGGCGAATGGGTGGTGATTTCCGGCGTCGGCGGTCTTGGTCACGTCGCGATCCAATATGCAAAGGCGATGGGGCTGAAAGCGATCGGTCTCGACATTGCCGAGGACAAGCTGAAGCTGGCGCTGGAGGCAGGCGCCGATCACGCCGTCAACGCGCTGGACAAGGATGCSGTCGAGCGGGTCATCGCCTTCACCGGCGGCGGAGCCCATGGCGTGCTGGTGACGGCGGTGTCGACGCCCGCTTTCGCGCAGGCGCTGAAGATGGTCCGTCGCAAAGGCACGGTCAGTCTGGTGGGGCTGCCGCCGGGTGAGTTCCCGACGCCGATCTTCGATGTCGTGCTCAAGCGCATCACCGTGCGCGGCTCGATCGTCGGCACGCGACGCGATCTCGATGAGGCCGTGGCCTTCGCCGCAGAAGGCAAGGTGAAGGCCGAAATCACGACAGCGCCGCTGTCGGAGATCAACACCATCTTCGATCGCATGAAGGCCGGCAAGATCGACGGGCGCGTGGTGCTGGATTTCACCTGAGACGAGGTGCGTGGTCCGGTTGCGCCGGCGCCTGCGAAGGCGGAAGTGCATCCGGGCCACTGCCACAGCAGCGTCCTCGTTGACGGGCTCTCGCGACGCGTCATTGCGAGCGCCGTGACGCAATCCAGCTATTGCCGATGTGGAATTGCCGATGGCTTCGCTGCGATCGTGACCCCGCATGGAGGCAAAGTAGCGATCGTCGTTGGCCGTGTGGGCGGCGCGCGTGCAATTGCGCTCGGAGCCAAAGCCCGACCGATCGTGGACATGCCCGATCCGAGGAGGCAGTCCCGCAGCGTTCAAAGCTTCCTTGACAATGACTGACCGGTCAGTCATATTTGTTTCATGTCGGACTCCTCACCATCAATCAAGCGGCGGGGGCGCGCTGCGGGTGGCTCCGCCGCCTCGCGCGCCGATCGCGCGGCCGAGCGACGCGCGGCGATCGTCCAGGCGGCGATGGACGAGTTCATCGCCCGCGGCTTTGCGGCGACCCGGCTCGACGACATCGCCAGGCGCGCCGGCGTCGCCAAGGGCACGATCTACCTGCACTTCAAGGACAAGGAATCGATGTTCGAGGAATTGATCCGGACCGCGATCGTGCCCTTCGTCAGCCGTCTCACGACACCGCCGGCGCCGGGCGGCTCGGTGCGCGACATGGTCGAGGCGCTGGCGAAGATGTTCCTTCAGGAGGTCGCGGGCACGCGGCGGGCCGATCTCGTCCGGCTGATCATCGCGGAGGGGCCGCGCTTCCCGGCGATTGCCGACTTCTACTATCGTGAGGTCGTCTCGCGCGGTCTCGCCGCRATGCGCGCGCTGATCCAACTCGCGATCACGCGCGGGGAAATCCGCGAGCCGAACCTCGTCGCGTATCCGCAATTGATGATCGCACCGATGATGGTCGCGGTGCTCTGGAAGAGTCTGTTCGAGCGCCATGCGCCGCTCGATGCGGAAGCGATGCTGCAGACCCATCTCGATCTGATCTTTGGCGCAAGGAGGCCGCAATGAGCCTGCTGCACTGCCTCGCCGTGCTGGTCACGGCCTTCACTTTCAACGGCTGCAAGGAGACGCGCGATCCTGGTTATCAGGGCTGGGTCGAGGCTGACATGATCTTCGTCAGTCCTGACGAGGCGGGGCGCGTGACCAGGCTGAACGTCCGCGAGGGCGACGAGGTCAAGGTCGGCGATCCCCTGTATGCGGTCGACGACGATCTGCAGCAGGCCGATCTCAACCAGACCAAGGCCACGCTCGCCAACGCGCAGCAGACCTATGATCGCGCCGCCGCCTTGAGCAAGACGGGAGCCGGCACGCAGGCCACGCTGGATTCCGCGGTCTCGGCCCTGCGCGTGGCCGAGGCCCATGTCGTGACCTCGCAGACGCGATTGGCGCGGCGCAAGGGCGTTGCGCCCGTCGCCGGGACCATCCAGCAGATCTATTTCCGCGAAGGCGAGATGGTCGCGGCGCAGCGCCCCGTGCTGTCGATCATGCCGCCCGGCAACATGAAGCTGCGCTTCTACGTGCCGGAGACGGAGCTGCCGAAATTCGCCATCGGCGACGAGGTCCGCGTCACCTGCGACAATTGCGCCGCCGATCTCACCGCGCGGGTCTATTTCCTGGCGACGACGGCGGAGTATACGCCGCCGGTCATCTACAGCCTCGATGAGCGCAACAAGCTCGTCTATCTGATCCAGGCCCGGCCATCKCGGCCRGATGCGCTGCGCGTCGGCCAGCCGGTCAGTATCTATCCCAATCCGAAGACCCCGGTGGCGGACCAGCGATGACCGAAGCGGCGGCCGAGATCGCGATCGACGTCAAGGGACTGAGCAAGTCCTTCGACGGYCGCGAGGTYGTGCATGATCTGTCGATGCAGGTGAAGCGGGGATCGATCTATGGCTTYCTCGGTCCGAACGGCTCSGGCAAGACGACRACGATCCGGATGCTGTGCGGGCTGCTGACCCCCGATAGCGGCGAGGGCACCTGTCTCGGCTTCGACATCCGCCGCGATGCCGACAAGATCAAGCGCCGCGTCGGTTACATGACGCAACGTTTCAGCCTCTACCAGGATCTCTCGGTGCGGGAGAATCTCGAATTCGTCGCGCGTCTCTACGGAATGCCGAATCCGCATCAGGTGGCGCGCGACATGGTACAGCGGCTTGGCCTCGGCGGACGCGAGCGGCAGCTCGCCGGCGAATTGTCGGGCGGCTGGAAGCAGCGGCTCGCRCTCGGCGCCTGCACCTTGCCGAATCCGCAATTGCTGTTGCTGGACGAGCCCACCGCCGGCGTCGATCCCAAGGCGCGGCGCGACTTCTGGAACGAGATCCATGCGCTGGCGGGCGAGGGGCTGACGGTGCTGGTCTCGACCCACTACATGGACGAGGCCGAACGCTGTCACGAGATCGCCTACATCGCCTATGGCCATCTGTTGGCGCATGGCACGGTCCCCGAGGTGATCGCGCAATCGGCGCTGGCGACATACACGGTCAGCGGCAATGACCTGCGCGACCTCGCGGCCGATCTCGCCGGCAAGCCGGGCATCGACATGGTGGCGCCGTTCGGCACCAGCCTGCATGTCTCCGGGCGCGACCATTCGGCGCTGGAGGCYTCGATCGCGCCCTGGCGCGAGAAGCCGGGATTGCACTGGCAGTCCGCCGCGCCCTCGCTCGAGGACGTCTTCATCGATCTGATGAACCGCTCGCGGGACAATTTCCGATGAAGGGCGCGTCCGTCCAGCATCGCTTCTCCGAGCCGCGCTTCGGCTTCTGGCGCCGGACCTATGCGATGCTGGTCAAGGAGTTCATCCAGCTCAGGCGCGACCGGGTGTCGTTCGCCATGATCGTGATGCTGCCGGTGATGCAGCTGATGCTGTTCGGCTACGCGATCAACACCACGCCGCACCATCTTCCCGCGGCAGTGCTTCTGCAGGAGGACAGCGATCTCGGCCGTTCGATCCTCAAGGCCATGGAGAACACCGCCTATTTCCGCTTCACCCGCGAGGTGCATGACGTTGCCGAGTTCGACGATCTGCTGCTCTCGGGCAAGGTGCTGTTCGGCGTCGAGATCCCGCGCGGCTTCGAGCGCGCGGTCCGCCGCGGCGATCGTCCGGCGCTGCTGGTGGCGGCCGATGCCACCGATCCCGTCGCCGCATCCTCGGCGCTGTCCTCACTCGGCATGATCGTGCAGACCGCGCTGGCGCATGATCTCTACACCGGGGACCCGGTCTCGGCGCCGTTCGAGATCCGGGCTCATGCCCGCTACAACCCAGCCGCGTCGTCGCGGCTCAACATTGTGCCGGGCCTGGTCGGCACCATCCTGACCATGACCATGCTGATCTTCACCGCGCTCTCGGTGACGCGGGAGATCGAGCGCGGCACGATGGAGAGTCTGTTGTCGATGCCGATCACGCCGGTCGAGGTGATGCTGGGCAAGATCATCCCCTACGTGCTGGTCGGCTTCCTGCAGGCCTCGATCATCATCGGCATCGGCGTGTTCCTGTTCGGCGTGCCGGTGATGGGCAGTCTGCTGCTGCTCGCGCTGCTGTCCACGCTGTTCATCGCGACCAATCTCTCGATCGGCTACACGTTCTCCACCTTGGCGCAGAACCARCTGCAGGCGATGCAACTGTCGATGATGTTCTTCCTGCCAAGCATTCTGCTGTCCGGCTTCATGTTCCCGTTTCTGGGCATGCCGCAATGGGCGCAGATCGTCGGTGAATGCCTGCCGCTGACGCACTACCTGCGGATCGTCCGCGCCATCATGCTGAAGGGCTCGACTCTGGCGAACCTGCAGCACGATACGATCGCCCTGTTCGGCCTCATGCTGTTCGCCATGACCGTGGCCGTCCTGCGCTTCCGCCGCACCCTCGATTGAGGCACTATGCCCCGGAGGAGCAGGGGGCGCCGGGGGCATGATTCGGATCCGAGGAATGGCAGAGGCCGCAGGGCCTGCGGACGCGTCGGCCGAGTTCAACGCTGCGCTGATGCGCCAGACGTTGAACACCGAGCTGTTGCGGGTGAAGGCCCTGATCGCGACGGCGCTGATCTTCCTGGCGATATCGGCCGTCACGGAYGTCTTCGAGCCGCGGATCGTACAATGGATCTGGCCGAGCACCGTCGGCGTGCTCGCCGTCTACGGGATCATTGCGGCGTTCGTCGCGTTCGAGACGCTCGTCCTGTTCAGGATCAAATCCGACATCCGTCATGGCCGCGACGTGCCGATCGTCTGGCGCTATGTCAGCGTGCTGGTCGAGACGTCGCTGCCGACCTTGGTCCTGATGATGCAGATCGAGGGGATCGGACCGGACAAGGCGCTCGGATTCGGTGCGCCGCTGGTCTACTTCATCTTCATCATTCTTTCGACGCTTCGCCTGGATTTCTGGCTGTCGAGCTTCACGGGCCTGGTCGCGGCGGCGGAATTGCTGACGGTGGCGCTTTTGGACCGGCCGTCGATCGATGTCAGCCAGAATCCCGAGATCTATTATCATGGCGAGCGCAGCTTCATCATTTTCCTGGGTGGCATCCTGGCGGGAGCCGTCGGCGTGCAACTGCGGCGCCAGTTCGCGGCGAGCATCGCGGCCGCCTCGGCGCGCGACCGCGTGACCGATCTGTTTGGTCAGCACGTCTCGCCCCAGGTCGTCGAACGACTGATGAAGGAGGGGACCGCGGAAGCGCGCGACATCCGCGAGGTCGCGGTCATGTTCGTCGATTTCCGCGGCTTCACCGCGGCCTCGCGCTCGAAGACGCCGCAGGAGATCGTCGAGCGGCTCGACGGCGCCTTCGCCGTGCTGGTCGACATCCTCGAGCGCCATGGCGGCATCGTGAACAAGTTTCTCGGCGACGGGTTCCTGGCGCTGTTCGGTGCACCGTTCGAGACCCGCGATGCGGCGCCGCAGGCGGTCGCCGCTGCGCGCGAGATGGTCGAGGCGATGGATCGCGTGAACGTCACATCGTCCTGGCCGCTGCGGATCGGGATCGGCATTCATCTTGGCGAGGTGGTGGCCGGCAGCGTCGGCTCGCCGCGGCGCAAGGAATACACCGTGATCGGCGACACCGTGAACTTCGCCTCGCGGCTGGAAGCGCTCAACAAGGAGTTCGGCTCGCATCTCCTGATCTCGCGCGAGGTGCGGGACGCGGCCGGCGATGGCGCGCGCGATGCGGTCTTCCACGGCGAGGTGGCGGTGCGCGGCTACGACCGCAGGTTCGAGGTCTGGCAATTGCAATGATGAAATAGCTTTCTGGAAAAATCGGGCAACAGAACAGGCGGCCGAGCGAGCGTGAAGCGGACCAGCGGAGATCGATTCCAGCGAAMCATCACGATTCCTGTCCGCGGCGCGCGGTCGATCCGGGYGGGCRCGYGTCATGCCTGTTCGCCGATTTACATCGTCGCGGCTTCGGGCTTAATTGCCGGCAACGAACAGGAAGGACAGGGGGAGACGGCATGATCCGAACTGGGGCGTGGGTGTTGGCGGGATTGAGCCTGATCGGCACTGCGACGACGGCTCGGGCCGAGGAGGGCGGCTGCAGCAAGGTGACTGCGGAAGCGCTCAACATGCCCGGCCTGACCTTGACCGGATCGAAGCTGCAGGAGGCGGGCGACGGCCTGCCGCGGCACTGCATCCTCTCCGGCAAGGTCAACGAGCGCACGGGTCTCGACGGCCATGCTTATGCGATCCAATTCGAGATCCGCCTGCCCGAAAGCTGGAACGGTCGCTTCCTGCATCAGGTCAATGGCGGCAATGACGGCGTCGTGCTGCCGGCTCTCGGCGACAAGGCGGACGGCTTGGTGAGCGGTGGCGTGACGCCGCTCGCCCGCGGCTTCGCCGTGCTATCCTCCGACAGCGGTCATTCCGGCAACGATCCCGCCAACAAGCCGCGCGGGCTCGCAGCCGGCTCGGCCTTCGGGCTCGATCCGCAGGCGCGGCGCGACTATGGCTATGCCGCCGACATGACRCTTGCCCCGATCGCCAAGGCGATCATCGCCGCGCATTACGGCAAGAAGCCCGATTATTCCTACATCGCGGGATGCTCCAATGGCGGGCGTCACACGATGGTGGCGGCCGAGCGCATGCCCGAACAATATGACGGTTTCCTGGTCGGCAATCCCGGCTTCAACCTGCCGCGTGCGGCCGTGCAGCACGCCTGGGACGTGCAGGCGCTGACCAAGGYYGATGCCGACATCCGCAAATCGATCACCCGCGAGGACGCCAAGCTGATCTCGTCCAAGATCATCGAGGCCTGCGACGGGCTCGACGGCGCCAGGGACGGGCTCACGGCAAACCTGAAGGCGTGCCAGAAGACGTTCAGTTTCGACAGCCTGCGCTGTGTGGCCGGCAGCACCGAAGCGTGCCTGCCGTCCGCCAAGGTCGATGCCTTGAAGAAGGTCTTCGCCGGGCCGCAAAATTCGAAGGGCGAGGCGCTCTATTCGGATTGGCCGGTCGATGGCGGCGTCGGCACCGGCAATTGGCGCGCCTGGAAGGTCGAGAGCCCGGTCGCGCCTTGGAACAATCTGCCGATCATCGCCACCATGGGCGGGGCCTCGCTCAACTACATCTTCTCGACGCCGCCGGTCGAGGTCGAAGGCTCGCCCGACAAGCTCGTMGAGAAGCTGCAGAGCTACGACTTCGACAAGGATGCGCCGAAGATCTTCGCGAAGGAAGGGCCGTTCACGGAGTCGGCGATGGAGTTCATGGCGCCGCCTGCGGTCGACAATCCGACCCTGCCGGCGTTCCAGGGCGGTGCGCGCAAGATGCTGATCTATCACGGCCAGGCCGATCCGGTGTTCTCGGTCAACGACACGATTCGCTGGTATGAAAAGCTGAAYGCCAATGTGGCGGGCAAGGCCGACGGCTTCGCCCGCTTGTTTGCATTGCCGGGCGAGACGCATTGTGGTGGCGGCGTCACCTTGGAAAAGTTCGACGCGCTCGGCGCGTTGATGGACTGGGTCGAGAAGGGCAAGGCGCCAGAGGCGATCACGGCCTCGGTCAGTGCCGCCAACAAGGAGCTGCCTGCGGGCTGGAGCCCGCAGCGGACGCGGCCTCTGTGCCCGTGGCCGAAATTCGCCAAATATACGGGCGGTGATGTCGAGCAGGCGTCGTCCTTCACCTGCGCCAYGGAGTAGKGCGGTGGCGCATCAAACCTGCGGCGCGACCAGATTCTCGACCCGGACCTGATCGCGGTCCTCGATGATCTCCGCAATCCATTGCCGGTGGCAATGGGCATGGTCGCGCTCATAGCACAGCAGGCACACCGGGCCCGYGCTCTTCACAAGCGCGGCCAGYTCGTCCATCTGCTCCCTGGCCTGTGGCGTCTTCAGATGCGCGCTGTAGATCTTGTGCAGCGTGTCGTATTGGCCGCTGCGGGCGGCCTCGCGGCCTTCCTTCGGCGTGCCGAGCCCGCGCAGATGGACATAGGCGATGCCGCGCTCGTCGAGCCCCGCGGCCAGTTGGCTCTTGGAGAAGCCCGGCCGGCGCGACGCCGCCACCGCGCGCACATCGACCAGCAGCTTGACGCCGGCCGCCTGCAACTCGTCGAGCACGGCCTTGGCGGGGGTGTGCTCATAGCCGATCGTGAAGAGAGTTTTGGTCGCGCTCTTGGTCGCCGTCCTGGTCGCAGCCTTGGCCTTGGTCATCATGGTGCACCTCAGCTGACACGTTCGATCAATTCCATCGCGCCGGCCGGCGCGCGCACCTTTCCTTCGTGAATGACATAGGCGAAGACATCGCGCGGCGTCTTCTTCGCCGGCGTGTCGTCGACCCGCGGCAGATCGTCCGGCTCGCCACCCTCGGCCCACATCTGCAGGCGCTTGGCCCAGGCGTCGAGCTGCTTCGGCGGGTAGCACGTCTTCARCTCGTCATTGCCCTTCTGCAGCCTGACATAGACGAAGTCCCCGGCGACATCCGCGATCGCGGGATATTTGCCGTGCTCGGCGAACACGACCGGCGTTGCAAACTCGCGCAACAATTTCACGAAGCCGGGCACGCAGAAACTGTCGTGCCGGACCTCGACGACATGGCGCAGCTGACGGCCGTCGAGCTCACGCGGCAGGAGCTCCAGAAACTTGCCGAAATCGGCCTCGTCGAACTTCTTGGTCGGCGCGAACTGCCACAACACCGGGCCGAGCCGGTCGCCGAGTTCGAGCACGCCGGTGTCGTAGAAGCGCTTCACGGAATCGCCGGCCTCGGCGAGCACGCGGCGGTTGGTGGCGAAGCGCGGCCCCTTGAGCGAGAAAATGAAGCCGTCGGGCACCTCGCGCGCCCATTTGCGAAAGCTCTCCGGCTTCTGCGAGCCGTAATAGGTGCCGTTGATCTCGATCGATGTCAGTTGCGACGCCGCATACTCCAGCTCCTTCGATTGCGGCAGCCTGTCCGGATAGAACACGCCGCGCCAGGGCGCGAAGGTCCAGCCGCCGATGCCGATATAGATGTGGCTTTTGGGATGCGCTGCGCGTGCAGGAGCTTTGCTCACGACCGGTTCCAATGCTGATGCGAAGGGGACGACTGCGACACTAGTCAAGCCGATCGGTTCTGGCCAGTTCGACGCCGCGCGCTGGCACTCTTCCAGCCGCCGAAAGGCTCGTGTATCCAGGGAACAGGGCCGGGTGAGGAGATCAGCACATGAGAGCAGAATCGGTTGGTGGCGCGCTGGGCGCGATTGTTGCAGCCGCCGTGCTTGCGGCCGCGTTCTATTATGTTCCCGTTGGGCCGATGGCGCGCCCGGTCCAGCCC
>BFBZ01000024.1_pt42 | contig 30458 bp, 31 predicted proteins | sample 1888401 | NCBI WGS metagenome assembly BFBZ01 (sample SAMD00112614, study PRJDB3348) | symbiont metagenome | host: Chara braunii
GTCCCGCCGCCACCAGCCGGTTCGTCGCCTCCTCGATGACGCTCTCGATGCGGGTCATGAATGCGTCGCGCGGCAGGCCCGGCGGCAAGGGATCGAGAAACTCGACAACCAGCGTCCCCGGATAGCGCAGGAAGGTACGGCGCGGCCAGAACAGTCCGGAATTGAGCGCGACCGGCAGGCACGGCACGCCGCAATCCGCATAGATCAGCGCGACCCCGCCTTTGTAGTCCGGCGGCGCGCCCGGCGGCCGCCGCGTGCCCTCGGGGAAGATCACGAACTGGCGCCCGTGCTTCACTTCTTCCGCGGCCCGCCGCATCACCTGCTTCAGGGCCCGGGCGCCGGAGCTGCGATCGATCGCCACCATGTTCGCCTTGACGAGATATTGTCCGAACAGGGGAATGCGCAGCAACTCGCGCTTGAGGACGAAGAACGGCTCGTCGAAAAAGTGCAGCAGCGAGATCGTCTCCCACATCGACTGGTGCTTGGCAGCGACGATCAAGGGCCCCATCGGGATCTTCTCGACACCGCGATATTCAACGCGGATGTTGCAGACGATGCGCATCAAAATGATGTTGCTCTGCGCCCACCAGTTCGCGACGCGCAGCAGCGCCTTGCGCGGCATCGCCAAGGTCGGCAGCGCGACGATCGCCCAGAACACGAAGTTCGGATAGAACAGGATGTTGAACAGGAGCGAACGCAGGAAGATCGAAACCATCAGGGACCCAGTTCAATTGGCTTGTGCCGTCGCCGGCCGGCGCGACACGGAGCCGGTCGGCAGGTCGACCTCGGGCGCGAGATCGAGGCCGAGATCGGCCAGCCGCAGCCGCGCTTCGGCGGCGACATATTTGGCGTATTCGGACAGCAAGAGCCGCAAGGTCGGCCCGCTGGTCCACCACGGCTCATCCCGCCATTTCTCGCCGACGACGGCATAGGGAATGAGATCCAGGCTCGGCATTGCGTGCGACAGCTCTACGATCGCGCGCGGCATGTGATAGTTCGAGGTCACGACGATCAGCGACTTGAAGCCGCGCTCAGCGGCCCAGCGYCGCGTCTGCGCCGCGTTGCTGCGGGTGTTGATCGCGGARTAGTCGAGATCGACGCAGCAATTGATGAACGACCGCGCCTCCGGCAGTGAGCGGGTGATGTCGCTGGCCTCGTTGGTCGGGTGCACGCCTGAAATCAACAGCCGCCTGCCATAGCCGCCGGCGAGCAGTTCCACGGCGTCCGACACCCGCGACGAGCCGCCGGTCAGAACCACGATTCCGTCCGCCTTGCGCTCGGGCTTGATCTCGGCGCCGCGCAATTGCGACAGGAAGCCGATGAAGCCGACGGCCGCGACGAAAAAGCCGATCGCAAGCGTAGCCACGACGCCCGCGAACGTCCGGCCCACCATCACGATGAGCGGCAGCCTGCGGCTGCTATCGTCGATTTCCGGCCCCATGCGTTGCCCGGCGAATCCTTGCCTCCTGGCGCGCGGCCCCATGCCGTCGCACGATCCCGTCGTTCAAGTCCGGGAGCTCAGGCAGGTTTCGCCGGCCCCCCGATCACGTTCGCTCGCCCTCGATCATGGCAGGCGCTCTGTATCGAGKCCGTGACCGAACTCACCCCTGCCGAAACTTGACCCGACGCAGACGATTTTAGGCGTTTTTCAGGCCAAGTGAAATCCGCAACGAGACGGCTGGGGATAGAAGCCGCCATCAGTCGATGCTCGCCAGCGTCGCGAACAGGGTCCGGCGCGCGGCCCAGCCGGTGACGGCCGCGATCACCACGGCCTGCAGGGCGATCACGACATAGCCGAGCGGGCGCAGAGAGAACGTGCCGAGCAGCGCCGCGAATTGATCGCCCACCGGCGTGCCGGAGAACCAATTCGCGATCGACTCCGAGAACCCGAAGCCGAGCATCGCCAGCCCGCCGCCGATCACCCCGCCCTCCAGCCCGAGCTGGAGGAAATGSCGCAGGAAGTGATTGGCGATATAGCGGTCGCCGGCGCCGACAAAATGCAGGACCTCGACGATCGGCCGGTTCGCGGCCATGGCGCCGCGGGTCGCAAACGACACCGAGATGATGGTGGCGACGATCACCAGCACGAGAATGCCGAAGCCCGCGAACAGGGTCGCTCCGGTCATCGAACGCATGCGCTCGATCCAGGCGCGGTGATCGTCCACGCTGGCCGTCGGAGCGACCTGGCTGACGCGATTGCGCAACGCGGCGAGATCAAAGCTGGTGCCAGGTTGCACCCGCGCGATGATGACGCGGGGGACCGGGAGTTCGTCGAACGACAGGCCGCTGCCGAGCCACGGTTCCAGGAGCTTGCTCGATTCGTCCTTGGTGAACGGCCGCACCTCGACGATGCCGGACTGCGCCCGCATCGCCTCCGTCACCAGCGCGATGTCGCGCTCCAGGTCGCGGCCGGTCTTCGGCCGAACCTGGACGGTGATCTCGCTCGCCACCTCCGACTGCCACTCTGCTGCGGATTCGCTGACCAGCAGCACGGCACCGGTCGTGATCGAAGCCAGGAACGTCATGATCGCGACCACCGCCACGAGCGCGCGGCCGGCGATMGACGCCCGCGGCACGATCGGTGACACGATGCGGGCTTGCGCCGGCAGTTGCGGGCGGTCGTCGCCCAGGTCGACCAGAAGGCCGCGATCGTCCACGCTACTCATAGATGTGCAGCCGTCCCTGATGCAGCACCAGCCGCCGGGCCTCGTATTGGTCCATGAGCGTGATGTCGTGGGTTGCGATGATCACCGCTGTCCCCGAGCGGTTGAGCTCAATGAACAGGCGCAACAACCGCCGGCCSAGCGTCGGATCGACATTGCCGGTCGGCTCGTCGGCGAGCAGGAGTTGCGGCCGCGAGATGACGGCGCGCGCAATGGCCGCGCGCTGCTTCTCGCCGCCCGACAGGATCGGGGGCAGCGCATCCATCCGTTCGCCCAGCCCGACCCATTTCAAGAGGTCGATCACTTCTTTCCGGTAGCTCGACTCGTCGCGCCCCATGACCCGGAACGGCAATGCGACGTTCTCATAGGTCGTCATATGATCGAGCAGCCGRAAGTCCTGCAGCACGATTCCGATCCGCTTGCGCAGATCGGCGATCTCGTCCTTGCTGAGCAGGGAGATGTCGTAGCCGAACAGGTTGACGAGCCCGCGGGTGGGACGCAGCGACAGGAACAGCAGCTTCAGCAGCGAGGTCTTGCCTGCGCCCGAGGGGCCCGTGAGAAACTGGAATGAATGAGCCGGAATCTGGAACGTGAGGTCGCGGAGGATCTCCGGCCCCAGTCCATAGCGCAATCCGACATTTTCGAACCGAACCAAAGCATCAGCTCCGTTCGACAGTGTGCACGGCCCACCCGCCAACAATAAGTCCGGCGGTACGATGACCCGATTGAGCGCCCGTTATGGTTTCCGGTTCGTTAATGGTTTCCATGTACCATTGCGGAGATTGAGTTCCGAAGTTCGTCAACATGGCGGTTCTTGTAGCACGAACTGTCGGAAACAAAGCGGCAATGGCCGCCGGAGATAAAGGCGCGATGTTCATCGTTTGCCCCCATTGTACAACGTCYTACGCCATCGATCTGGCAACCCTGGGTATGGCCGGCCGTAGCGTACGCTGCGCGCGTTGCAAGGAGGTATGGCTGGCGAGGCCCGAGGACGCCGTCGAGGCTCCGGCCCCGGTTCCGGCCATGGCCGACGCCGCCRGCGCGGCTGCTCCCCCGCCCGACCCGGCCGACGAATGGGAGGCGCTGGCGCGYGAGGAGGAGGACGGACAGCCGCCGCAGGTGGACAGTCCGCCCTTGGCTGCCGGCTGGCCGGARGATGCCGCCGAACAGGCGCAGGCCGAGACAGAGGATGCGGAGCCGGAGACGCAAGGCAAGKCCTCCCGCCTGGCCCGATTTGGCAAGCTCATCAGGCGTCCCACGCTGCCGAATTTCCCCGGCAAGAGGATTTTCGGCCTGCCGGCGCTGACCGCTGCGATGGCGGCGCTCTGCATCGCGCTGGTGGTCTGGCGCGCCGACGTGGTGCGKTTGCTGCCGCAGACGGCGTCGTTCTACAAGCTCGCCGGGCTCGAGGTGAACCTGCGCGGCCTCTCCTTCAAGGACGTGAAGGTGGCGACCGAAACCGTGGACGGCAAGCCKGTGCTGGTGATCGAGGGGGCGATTGTGAGCGTCACCAARAAGGCGGTCGACCTGCCGCGTCTCCGCTTCAGCGTGCGGGACGCCCAGGGCACCGAGATCTACGCCTGGAATACGCTGCTCGAACAGAGCGCGCTGAAGCCTGGCGAGCGCACGACGTTCAAATCGCGCCTGGCCTCGCCCCCTCCCGAAGGCCGCAATATCGATATACGATTCTTCAACCGGCGCGATCTGGCCGCCGGCAGTGCATGATGGTTCCGGTCTCGCGGGTCTCGCGCGGGACCCATGAGACGGAGATGAAACGACATGTCGCGCGTGCTGATCGCCGACGACGAAGAATCGATGCGGACGCTGGTCGCGCGCGCCATCGCCATGGATGGACATGAGATCGTGACGGCGCAGGACGGGGCCGAGGCGCTCGACATCCTCACGCGCGAGAACGGCGCCTTCGACCTGCTGCTGACCGACATCCAGATGCCCATCATGGATGGCATCGCGCTSGCGCTGTCGGCCGCGCGCGACTATCCCGACCTGGTCATCCTGCTGATGACGGGCTTTGCGCATCAGCGCGAACGCGCTTCCAACCTGCAGGCGATCGCCCATGACGTGATCACCAAGCCGTTTTCGGTCGCCGACATCCGYACCGCGGTCGCCGACGCCCTGGCGTCGAAGGCGGCCAAGGCGTAGCACATGCGCATSGCGCGCCGGAGGCGACGCTTTGGACGGCTCTGGCATGGCGGATCTGCTGACAGCTGCGATCCTCGCTGACGCGCCAATCTCCGCTGTCGTCTCGGCGAAAGCCGCGATCGATAAACACCCATGGTGATCGGGAGGCGATGCCGGTCCACCATCCTGCGCCATCCCATCTCCCTGTGGTGGTGGGGTCCCGGATTGGCGCCCCCACTGTGCTTGCGCGCGTTGACGGCTTGCCCGGGAAGACATGGGCGTTTGAGGCACGCGCGACGACCCCAGCTGCCGCTTCGCGCCCCTCGCATGGTCGTCGAACGCATATAACCCTCTCGCCTCCGTCATWGCGAGCGCGGCAAAGCARTCCAGAGTYGTGAGCGGGATTCTGGATTGCTTCGCCGCGCTCGCAATGACGCCTGAGCTGCCATCTCGTTTCCCAACTCATCCAGTGGATATGCGCCCGCATTCCCGCGGCATGTCCATGCCCAGCTCTGCTAATCTGCGTCGCCCTCACAAGAGTCGAAGGGCGCAGGGAATGCCGGGCGAAGGCCTCGTCCATGGCCCGCCTGCGGAAAGACATGCAGGCGGCAGGTACCACAGGTTCAGCTGACAATCCGGCATTCCCTGCGCGACGGGTTTACGGCTGCTTCGCGATCTCCCCGGTGCGCCGCCCGCCGACACAAGGCCTCACGCTGCGACAAACTGGCTCGACGGGCAGTTGGCGCAACGCCGTCATGAGCGAACTGCCCGTCGGGCGGATGACCACGCGCTCCGCACTCCGTGTCGCCCCGGGCAAGTCCGGCACGCGCAGCGTTGACGAGCGCCGACCTCGGACACATGCGCCGCGGCAAATGGGGCTGGGCGACATCGAACGGCCATCCTGCCTCGAACATCTCCCGGTGGTTATGAGTCCGGAATCTGCGCGCTTGTCCGGGACGATACCCTCGCCTCACGCACTGAGCGCGCGCATCTCGGCGTAGAGATCGGACTTGCCCTCGAAGCCGATGCCGGGGAGGTCTGGCATGGTGATGTGGCCGTCGATCACCTTGACGCCGTCGGGGAAGCCGCCATAGGGCTGGAACAGGTCCGGGTAGCTCTCATTGCCGCCGAGGCCGAGGCCGGCGGCGATGTTGAGCGACATCTGGTGACCGCCATGCGGGATGCAGCGGACTGGCGACCAGCCATAGGTCCTGAGCACGTCGAGCGTGCGCAGATATTCGCAAAGGCCATAGGACAGCGCGCAGTCGAACTGCAGCCAGTCGCGATCGGGGCGCATGCCGCCATAGCGGATCAGGTTGCGCGCGTCCTGATGGCTGAACAGGTTCTCGCCGGTCGCCATCGGCCCGGGATAGAAGTCGGCGAGCGTCGCCTGCAGATGATAGTCGAGCGGATCGCCGGCCTCTTCGTACCAGAACAGCGGATAGTCGCGCAGCATCTTGGCGTAGGCGATCGCAGTCTCCAGGTCGAAGCGGCCATTCGCATCGACCGCGAGCTGATTGTTCGGACCGATCTCGGCGAGCACGGCCTCGATGCGCTGGCGATCCTCGTCGATTGGCGCGCCTCCGATCTTCATCTTCACGACAGTGTAGCCGCGCTCGAGATAGCCGCGCATCTCGCGGCGCAAGGCCGAGAGGTCCTTGCCCGGATAATAATAGCCACCGGCGGCGTAGACGAATACGCGGGGATCAGCTTTGCGGTTATGGCGCTCGGCGAGCAGACGGAACAGCGGCTTGTCGGCGATCTTCGCCACCGCGTCCCAGATCGCCATGTCGAGCGTGCCGACCGCGACCGAGCGCTCGCCATGACCGCCCGGCTTCTCGTTCATCATCATCGCCGCCCAGGCCTTGTCGGGGTCGATGTTGTCTTTCGTTGCATCAAGCAGCGAGGCCGGATCGGCCTCCAGCAGGCGCGCACGAAACCGCTCGCGGATCAGGCCGCCCTGGCCATAGCGGCCATTGGAGTTGAAGCCGTAGCCGACGACGGGGCGGCCGTTGCGCTCGACATTGGTGATGACCGCGACCAGGCTCGACGTCATCTTGGTGAAGTCGATATAGGCGTTGCGGATCGGCGATGAGATCGGCTTCGTCACCTCGCGGACGTCGACGATACGAACGGTCATGGTCATTCTCCTGGTCGTGGTCGCACGCGCCGCGTCAGAGGGAGGCACCTGCGCAGATGGTGATGGTCTGTCCGGTGATCGCGCTCGCCTCCGGGGACAGCAGAAAGGCGGTGAGCGCGGCGACCTCGGCGGGATCGACGAAGCGGCCCATCGGCGGCAGCACCGGCGCGGTGCCGGCGCGGCTGGGATCGCGCAGGAACGGCGTGTCGGTGGCGGCGGGGGCGATCACGTTCACGGTGATCCGGCGCGGCGCGAGCTCGATCGCCCAGGACCGCGCAAGGCCGGTGAGTGCGGCTTTGGTGGCCGCATATTGGCTGCGGCCGGCAGAGCCATTGGCGGTGCGGCTGCCGATCAGCACGATGCGTCCGCCCTCGCCCATATCAGGCGCCAGCGCATTGGCCAGCGCCTCCGCGGCACCGACATGGACTTGCCACATGCCCTCGCCGCTGTCAGGCATGAGCTCGCCGAGCCGGCCGACACGCATGTAGCCGGCGGCATGAACGAGCGCGGTCACCGTGCCGAGGTCCGCAAGCTGCGCGATCAGCGCGTGCGGCTCCGCCAGATCAGCCTGCAGGCCGACGAAGCCGGCATGCGTCCAGTCCGGCGGCGCGCGGTCGATGCCCGTCACATGCCAGCCACCCGCGAGCAGGCGCTCGGCAATGGCACGGCCGATGCCGGAGCTGGTGCCGGTCACCACCGCGTGGCGCGCGGAACGACGTTCGTGATCCCCCGCCGTCATCCCTTGTACGCAGCCGCCTCGGCCTTGACCTTCACCGCATCGAAATTGTTGATCTTGTCGATCAGCTCGTTGGTGTAGAGCGCAGCATAGTCCTTGATGTCCAGCCCGTTCATCGCCGCTTCGGTGCGGAACTCCTGCTCGTTGATCGCGCCCATCTGGGTGTTGGCATAAGGCGGCGCGTAGAGCTTGATGCGCCGACTGATCGACTGCAGCACAGCCTTGACGGCTTCGTCCTCGCTGGCGCCACGCGGCGCCGTCTCCGGGTACATCTTGAGAAACGCCCTGGCGCCGGCAGCGGGATTGGCGAGCAGGAACTGCGATGCCTTGCACACCGAACGGCCGAAGCCGATCAAGAGATTCCTGTCCTTCTCGAAAGTCTGAGGCATCGCCATGAGGAACTGGCCGCCRACCATCGGGATCGTGGTCGGGCGCTGCAGGTAGCTCATCTCGATGCCGGCGGCCTCGATCTGGCCAAAGCCAGTATCGAAATAGGCGAGTGCATCGATGACGCCACGCTGCAGCGCGACGCCGGCCGGCGTGCCGTTGCCGACCGCCACCCAGCTCACATCCTTGTCCGGATCGAGGCCGAGCGCCTTCAGCACGTTCCTGGTGACCGGATATTCGGTGGCGCCGAAATCGGACACGCCGATCTTCCTGCCCCTCAGATCCGTGTAGCTCTTGAGTGCCGAGCCGGGCGGCACGGCAATGTCCCATTTGTAGGGGTACGTGTACTGATAGAACAGTTTCGCGCCGCTCCATTCGCCCTTGGCGAGCAGCGGCAGCGCCGTCGACGGCACGCCGACGCCGATTGTGACGGAGCCGCGATCGGTCGCGACCTGGACGYTGGCGTTGGTGCCGAGCGCCTGCACGTCGAGCGAAAAGCCCTCCTGCGCGTTGTAGCCGAGCGCCTCGCCGATCACGCAATTGATGACGGTGGCGTTGAGCGCCTTCAGCCCGACGCCGAAGCGAATCTTCTTCGCGTCCGCTGCCATCAGGCCGGCCGGTGCGCCACTCATCAGCAACGCCGCACCGGCGCTGCCCGTCAGGAATGACCTGCGCGAAATCATGTTCGTTCCTCCCGGTTTTTATTTCTTTCGATTGGCGCCCCAATGCACGACCTTGGCCTCGCACCAGCGCACGATGCCGTGCAGCACGATGCCGAGCACGCCGAGAATGATCAGCGCGGCGAACACGCCGGCGACGTCCGACACCGCCTGCGCCTGGGTGATCACGACGCCCATGCCGCGCTGCGCGCCGAGAAATTCGGCGACGATCGCACCGAGCAGCGCATAGACGACGGCCATGTCGAGTCCGGCGAAGATGAAGGGCGCAGCGTTGGGCAGCTTGACGATGCGGTAGGTCTCGAGCCGCGACGCCGACAGCGAGCGCATCAGATCGATGCGCTCCGGCTCGACCGCGCGCAGCCCCGTGAAACTATTGATCAATACCGGGAAGAACGACAGCAGCGCCGAGATCGCGATCTTGGAGCCGTCGCCGAAACCGAACCAGATCACGATCAGCGGCGCGATCGCCACCTTGGGAAGGCTCTGCAGCGCGAACGCATAGGGCATCACGAGACGCTCGATCGCCTCGACCTCGGCCATCAGCGAGCCGATCACGAGGCCGAGCCCGACGCCGATGGCGCAGCCGACCGCGGCATTGCTGAGCGTGCTCCACAGCGGCAGATAATAGCCGAGCGGACTGGCGGGGCTGACGGCCAATCCGGACCACAATGCGCGGACCACCGCTTCGGGCTTCGGCAGGATGTAGGATGGGATGTTCAGCAGCTTGACCGCGGCGATCCAGCTCAGGATCAGCACGGCAAGACCGATCCAGGCGATCGGCGAACCGAGACCGAGACGGCGGCTGGGCTTTGTCGGCTTCGGGGTCATGGCGGGCGCGGCGATGTTGGCAAGGTCAGTCATGGCCGTGCTCCTGCGCGTTCAGGAGTCCGCGAACCTCCTTGGCCAGCCGCGCATAGTCCGGGTGCAGGACGATGTCGTCGAAGGTCCTGGGCCGCGGGATCGGGACGTGCAGATCAGCGAGGATGCGGCCGGGGCGCGCCGACATCACGATGACGCGGTCGGCGAGGAAGATGGCTTCCGAGATCGAGTGTGTGATCAGCAGGATGGTCTTGCGGTTCTCCTGCCAGATGCGCTGCAGCTCGAGGTTCAGGCGCTCGCGCGTCAGCGCATCGAGCGCACCGAACGGCTCGTCCATCAAGAGGATCTCGGGATCGCGCGCCAGCGCGCGGCAGATGCCGGCGCGCTGCTGCATGCCGCCGGACAGCTCGTAGGGATATTTGTCGCCGAACTCGCCGAGGCCGGTCACGGCGAGCAGGCGCTCGATGCGGTCGGCCGCGGGCGCATGCTTGCCGCCGACACGCAGCGGCAGCCGCACATTGTCGCGCACCGTCATCCACGGCAGCAGATTGGCGGCCTGGAACACCACGCCGACCTTGCGCGAGGGACCTGCAACCGCCTCGCCGTCGAGCAGCAGGCGGCCGTCGCTATAACCATCCAGCCCAGCGAGCAGCCGCAGCAAGGTGCTCTTGCCGCAGCCGGAGGGACCGACGACGCAGACGAACTCGCCTGGCTTGATGTCGAGCGAGATCCGGCTCAGCGCATGCACCGCCGCGCCCGAGGCTGAGACGTAGGTCTTGGACAGCTGGTCGATCGCGATCAGCACGTCATCCGGCGCGGCAGATGGGCGCCGGGGCGTATTGTCGACATCCATCATCAGCATCAGCGTCGTCCCTGGATTTGTTTTGCTTGTCCTTCGTCATCGCAGGCAGCCGGGCCGGGCCCGGCCGCCTTGTCGTCGAAAGCTCAGGCCGCAGCCTGCACCGTCAGTCCGGCCGCGGCGACTGCGGCGCGGATCGCCGCCATCTCCTCGGCGCTCGGCGCATGCGTCGGCGGGCGCACCGTGGCGTCGCGGATGACGCCGGCGACCTGCATCGCCGCCTTCATCCGGCCATGCGCCTCGCCGGTCGGCTCGCCCGCGCCGTAAACGGCATCCTTCAGCGGATCGATCATGCTCTGCAGCTTCATCGCGAGCTTGAGATCGCCGGCGACGACCGCGGCAAACAGATCGTGGATCAGATCGGGGATCAGCGAGGCGAAGCCGACCAGCGCGCCGTCGACGCCCTGCACCATCGAGGCCAGCAGATATTCGTCGTGGCAGGTGAGCAGCGCCTTGTGCGGCGCCGCAGCGCGGATCGCCTTGAGGTCGCGGGCGTATTTATTCATCTCGCGGGTGCCGATCTTGAACGCCTGCACATGGTCGAGGCGGGCGAGCTCGGCAAGCAGCTCCGAGGAGAACGAGGCGCGGGTCCAGGCCGGATAGACGTGCACGATCAGCGGCAGCTTCGTCGCCTCGCCGATCGCGCTGAAATAGTCGAGGCAATGCTCGCGCTTGAAGCCGAAGCGCAGCCAGTGATGCGGCGGCATGATGTCGAGCGCGGCGGCACCGGCCTCCTTGGCCATCAGCGCGTGCTCGATGCCGTCCTTGATGCCCTCGCAGACGACGGAAGAAATCGTCGGGCAGATGCCGGTGAGCGCCTTGGCGACAATGCGCGTGACCTCGGCGCGCTCCTTGGCGGTGAGGCTGAACACCTCGCCGGTGTGGCCGTTGGTCATGATGCCGACGATGCCGCGGCGCTTGCCGAGCCAGGCGGCGTAGCGCGACAGCTCGGCCTCGTCGATCGAATGGTCGGCATCGAAGGGGACGGCGATCGCCGGTATGATCCCCTTGAAGTTGGTCATGACGCTCATCGCGGGCTCCTCATTGTTCGGATGGTCATCGGTTCGAGACGGTCGCGACGGCGCCGCCCATGGCTTCGAGCGCGCGCGACAGCTGGGCCGCAGYGCGGAGCAAAGGCGCCACGCCCATGCGCTCGAACGCCTCGGCCGATATGCGCATGGTCGGCGCGGCGACGCTGATGGCGGCGAGCGGCACTCCGTCACGATCGATCACGGGCGCGGCAAGCACGCACAGCCCCGGCGCATTCTCCTGATTGGACAGTGCGTAGCCGGCGGCCTTCACCTGACGCAGGCGCTGCAGCAGCGCGTCGAGATCGGTGATCGTGGTCTCGGTCCGCTTGATGCGCGGCTGCGCCTCGAGCACGGCGACCTGCGTCTCCACCGGCAGCAGCGACAGAAGCGCCTGACCGACGGCAGTGGAATAGACCGGCGCGCGGCTGCCGATGCGGACGTCAACCCCGAGCCGGACAAGGCCGGCCTGGATGCGCTCGACATAGACGATGTCGCTGCCGTCGAGCACCGCGAGCGAAGCCGCCTCGTTCATCTCACCAACCAGGCTGCGCAGGATCGGACGCGCCTGATCGCGCAGCTCTGAGCGTGCGATCGCGTTGAAGCCGAGGTCGAGACATTTCAGCGTCAGGCGGAAGCGTCTGGTGTCCCCGACCTTCTCGACATAGCCGAGCATCACCAGCGTGTTGAGCAGGCGGAAKGTGGTGCCCTTGTCGAGCGCGGCGCGGCGCGCGACGTCGGCGAGCACGAGCTCCGGCTCCTCGCTGGTGAACGCGTTGAGCACCTGAAAACCCTTGGCCAGCGACTGCACGACGCTTTTGCMAGCCTTGCTGTCCTCGTCCACGGGACGCTCCGACGTTTCCTAAGGGGACCCGCCTTGACGGCGAGCTYTCTGATTTGCTAAGGTTCGGATTGCGAACTTAAGTTCGTATATCTAAGCGTCCAGAGCTTCCGCTGTCAAGCCGGCGAAGACGGCTTGCGCGCGCGTGATCGGACGGCTTGAAATCCGCCCACGTCGCATGATCTCTCCCCCAATGGCCGCGCCGTGCGGCTCGTTGCAGGAGTCGCCCCGCGTGAGCGTCGCATTCACCAAGGAAGAGAGCGCCGAGACGGCGGCCGAAACGCAGCTGCCCGACCGGCCGGTGTCGCCGCATCCGAACCTGGTGACCGAAGCGGGCCTGAAGGCGCTCGAGGATCAGCTGCACCAGGCGCAGGCGGCCCATGAGGCGGCGCAGGCCATCGAGGACGTCAACGAGCGCCGCCGCGAATCCGCGCTGCCGTTGCGGGATGCGCGCTATTTCGCAACACGGCTGCGGACCGCGCAGGTGATGCCGCAACCGAGCTCGACCGAGACGATCGCGTTCGGCAGCACCGTGACATTCGAGCGTGGCGACGGCCGCGTGCAGACCTATCGTATCGTCGGCGAGGACGAGGCCGATCCGAAGCGCGGCATGATTTCCTATGTTTCGCCGGTGGCGCGGCTGTTGATGGGCAAGTCGGTCGGCGACGTCGTCGAAATGTCCGGCCAGACGATCGAGATCACCGCGATCGCGTGATGCGGCCGGTRAKGGCGGCGAGAGATCATGCGGACGATCGGGATCATCTCCGACACTCACGGTCTGTTGCGGCCAGAGGCGGAGCAGCGTCTGGCCGGTGTCGCCCACATCATTCACGCTGGCGATATCGGCCGCGCGGAGCTGATCGCGCGGCTTGGCCGGATCGCACCGGTCACCGCGATCCGCGGCAACATCGACACGTCGGACTGGGCAAGGGCGTATCCTGAKACCCGGACGGTGCAGCTGGAAGGCCGCTCCTTCCACGTCGTGCACGACGTCCATGACCTTGAGATCGATCCCGCAACGTCGGGCATCGATGTCGTCATCTMCGGCCATTCGCATCGCGCGCGAGTCGAGACACGCGACGGCGTGCTCTATCTGAATCCGGGCAGCGCCGGACCGCGCCGCTTCAAGCTGCCGATCACGCTRGCGATCCTGGAGGTCTCCGCGGGCGGCCTGTCACCCGTCATTCACGACCTCGGCAGCGGCTGAGACACATGAAAAGGGCGCCCGCAGGCGCCCTTCCCAACGGCCTAGGATGTGCTTGTCAGAAGCAATCATCCAGCGCCATGCCGGGGTCGCTGAACGACGGCCGGCCGGTCTCGACGTGGCCTGCGACGCGGCGATAGAAGCTGTCGTCGCTGTCGCTGGTGACGACGAAATCGTACCACAGGCCCGACTTGCGCAGATGCCAGTACAGCTCCTTCGGGCGCCCCGGCCCGGACACTTTGAGCTCCCACTCCGTGGCGGCACCGCCATGGCTSGGTCCGGGGAAGAAGCTCGGCGCACCGAAGCCGAAGCCCGGCGCATCGAAGTCGGGAGCCGGACGGAAGCCGGGCACCGCGCCGAAGCCCACCGGATGGAAGCCGGGCTGCGGACCGAAGCCGGGGCATTGCGGCTCCAGCGCAGCCGAGAYTGCAGCGGTGACCGCGCGCAGCGGCCCGTAGATCTCGTTGGACTGCACCRTGAAGTGCASGTGACCATGGCCGTCGTTGCGCAGTTGCATGTGCAGGCCGCCATCATGGACGTTGTAGCCGACGAAGATCTCGGGATTGGCGGCGTGCGCCTGCTTCACCTTGCCGAGGTCGCCCTTGAAATGACGGTGGAAGCCGTTCGGGCCGAGCACCCAGAGATCATACAGCCCATCATTGCCGACGCTCCATTCGTCGTCGAGCATCTTGCCGGCCTCGACCGTGTAGCGCCGCGGAATGAGGTCGAGATGCAGCTTGTCGTAGACGTGGAACACCGCTCCGGCGAAGCCGGTGTTGGCGAACAAGAGCTTCACCTTGCCGCCGGCCGGATCGACCTTCGACGTGGCGTGCAGGATGTAGGGCAGCGGGCGCGAATAGCGCACGCCRGTTTCCTGGAACAGCGGCTGCGGCGTGGCGGGCGCGACCGGCGCCGGCAAGGTCTTCTGATGCGCGTCCGACTCCTGCCAATTGCTCTGGTCGGGCAGTTCCGGGAAGCACGGATCGTTGGGGCTGGCGAAGTCGAACGCCGAGGTGAGATCGCCGGACACGGCGCGATGCCACGGGCTGATGGCCTCGACCTTGATGCCGAAGCGCTTCTCCAGGAAGCGGCCGACCGAGGTGTGGTCGAACACCTGCGAGTTGACCCAGCCGCCCTTGCTCCACGGCGACACCACATACATCGGCACGCGCGCCGACAGGCCCCAGGGCCGGATGTTGCCGCTGATCSTATCCGCCGCCGTCAGGACGTTGCCGACGGTGTTGGAGAAATACTCGCCGTCGAGCGGCAAGGTCGCCTTGCCCATCAGCTTGCCGCTCGCGTCGTAGGACGGCACCGCCGGCGCCGGCAGATGATCGAAGAAGCCGTCATTCTCGTCGAAGGTGAGGAAGAAGACGGTCTGGCTCCAGACCTCGGGATTGGCCGTCAGCGCTTCCAGCACCTGGTCGGTGAAATTGCCGGCACGGGTCGGGCTGCCGCCGCCRGGRTGCTCGGAATTGGCCTGGGTCGGCAGGATCCACGACACTTGCGGCAGGGTGCCGGCCATCACGTCGGCCTTGAGGCGATCGAGATAGTCCGGACCGCCGGTCAGGCCGTGCACGTAGTTCGGATCGCCGGGCTGGGCGTGGCGGAAACTGGAGAAGGCSAGGCAGCCATGCATCGCGCCGGTCCAGTTGTCGTTCATGTCCTGATAGATGTGCCAGCTGACGCCGGCCTTGTTCAAGAGATCCGGCAGCGTKTCCCAGTTGAAGTCGCTGCCGACATATTTGTAAGTAGCCTGCGGCTGCGGCTGGCCGGCCACCCAATTATGCGGATTCGGCCAGCAACGCAGATTGTTGGGCTCGGCGTCGTTCGTGGTGCAGTTGATGCCCTGRGCGCGCAGCGCCGGGTTGAAGTTRGAGCCGGACCAGAACACGATGCGGTTCGGGTCGGTGCCGGTGGTGATCGAGGCGTGATAGGCGTCGCAGATCGTGAACGCCTCGGCGAGCGCGAACTGGAACGGAATGTCGTCGCGGCCGAAATAGCCCATCGCATAGGGCGTCTTGTACTTCGCCCAATAGCCCATCTTGCCCTGGTTCCAGGCGGCCTGGCTGTCGCCGAAGGAATGCGGCGTGCCGTAGCCGACCAGCGCGTTGGAGGTGGCGGAGTCGCGGTGATAGGGCGGAATCTCGCGGGTGCCGTCGGACTGGAACCACACCGGCTTGCCGCTCTCGAGCGGAATCGGGAAACGATCACCAAAGCCGCGCACACCGCGCAGCGTGCCGAAATAGTGGTCGAAGGAGCGGTTCTCCTGCATCAGGATCACCACATGCTTGACRTCCTGGATGGTGCCGGTCCGGCGCCGCGCCGGAATGGCCAATGCCTGACGGATACTGGCGAAGGCAGCYGCCGCCGTGGCGCCTGCGAGAAAATCGCGACGTGTTGTCATGTCGTTTCGGCCCTATGAAATCCCTGGGACAACGGATTCTGGACGACGGGAATGACCGCCCTCCGTTCGAGAACAGCCGAGGCGTAGCAGTGTGACTTGACGTTGCTGTGAAAAATTTATTTAGAAAATGATTCTGGATGAGATTTTCTCAGTCTCCGATAGAACAATGGTGGCATGGAGAGCGAGGCGAGAATGGTGGGGTCGACRTTCAATTCAGCACCATCGGTGAACGGCATCCTGTCGCGCATCCGCGAGTTGCTGCCCGAGCTGCCGCCGAAGGCGAGGCAGATCGCCGAGCTGATCGCCGCGCAACCCGAGCCGTTCGTCCACAAGTCGATCACCGAGGTCGCCGAAGCCTGCGATGTCAGCGAGGGCACGATCGTSTCGTTCTGCCGCCGCGTCGGGGTGCGCGGCTTCCAGGAGCTCAAGATCATGCTGGCGCGTGATCTGATCGAGCCGGTCCGCCTGATCCAGGAAGACCTGCATCGGGGCGACGATCCGGCGACGGTGACCGACCACATCTTCGCCGCCCATGCCGCCTCGCTGCAGGAGACGCGCCGCCTGCTGTCGATGGAGGCGCTGGCGGAGGCGACCAGGCTGCTGCGCGAGGCGCAGCGGATCGAGATCTATGGCATCGGCAGCTCGGCGCCGATCGCGCAGGACCTGTCCTATCGGCTGCTGCAACTCGGGCTCGCGGCCAATGCCATCGTCGATTCCCATGTGCAGGCGGTCAGCGCCGGGATGACCGGGCCCGGTGTCGCGACGGTCACCGTGTCGCATTCCGGCAGCACGGTCGAGACCGTGCTGGCGACGCGGCTGGCGCAGGCCGCCGGCGCWCGGACCATCGGCATCACCCGRCTCGGCAAGTCGCCGCTCGCGGCGCATTGCGAGGTGCTGCTKTAYACGGTCGCGAACGAGACCCGCTACCGGCCGGAGGCGATGAGCAGCCGCGTCGCGCAGCTYGCGATCATCGACACGCTGGTCAGCTGCTGCGCCCTGACCGACACCGAGCGCTCGGTCGGRCGGCTGCAGCATGCCGCGCGGATCCTGTCCGAGAAGCGCTACTGACGCCGGCGCRGACCTCCGGCCGCGCGCCGGAGACGGCCTCAATAATCCTTCAGCAGCCGCTCGATGTAATCGAGCTCGACCTGCGGCCGCGACGGATCGGCGAGACGGCGGCGCAACTCCTCGAGAATGCGGCGGACGCGCTGGACGTCGATCTCGCCGGGAATCTTCTGCGAGAAATCGTCGATGTCGCGGGTGTTCGGCAGCGGCCGGCCGAGCGGATCCGTCGGGCTGTTGGCCTGCCGGCCGCGGCCGTCRCGCGCGCCCTGGCCCGGCTGGTCGCCGTCGCCCTGCTGCATCGCATCGGCCAGGCTCTGCGCGCCCTTGCGCAGCGCGTCCAGCGCCTTGCCCTGCGATTCCACCGCGCCATCGGCATTGTTGTCGCCGAGCTGGCTGCCGGCATCGCCCATCGCGCCATCGGCCTCGTCGAGGCCGTCGCCGGCATCCCCCTGGTCGCCTTGATCGCCCKGCTCGCCTTGCTGACCCGGCTGTCCCTTCTGGCCTTGCTGCCCCTTCTGGCCCTTTTCGCCCTTCTGGCCCATGCCGCGCTTGGCGAGCTGCTCCTGCAGCTGCTTGAGGCGGTCGCGCAGCGCCTGCTGATCCTGCTGCAGGTCGCCCATGCTCTGGTCCTGGTCGCCCTGCTGCTGTTTRCCGCGGTTGCGGTCGCGCCGCGAATCCTGGCCCTGCTTGAAGGTCTTGTCGCGGAGCTGCTGCTGCTTGCGGATCATGTCGCCGAGCTCGTTGAGCGCCTGCTCCATGTCGTTGTCGCCGCCCTGGTTGGGCTGCGCCATCTGCAGATTCTCCAGCATCTGCTGCAGCTGTTCGAGCAGCTCGCGCGCGCCCTCTTTGTCGCCCTGCCGCGACAGCCGCTCCATGCGGTCGATCATGTTCTGCAGGTCCTGCTGGCGCAGCATCTTGGTGTTCTGATCGAGCGGCCGCTGCGCCATCTGCGGATTGTTGCGCAGCTGCTCGGCGAGCTGGCGCATGTAATTGTCCATCGCCCGGCGCAGATCCTCGGCGAGCTTCTTGATCTCCTCGTCGCTGGCGCCACGCTCCAAGGCCTGCTTGAGCGCGTCCTGCGCGGCGCGCAGCGCCTTGTCGACATCGGAGATGTTGCCGTCCTCGATGGTGACCGCGAGCGCCCACAGGCTGGCCACGACCTCGCGCAGCGCGTCGTCGGTGCGCGCCGCCTCGAGCTGGCGCGTCACCGAGCGCAGGCCGAGATACTGGCCGGGCTCCGGCGTGAACAGCTCCGGCGCGATCGCCAGCGCGTCGAGCGCCGTGAACACCTCACTGTTGCGGTTGGCGTCGAGCGCCAGGACACGGCGCTGCTCGATCAGCGCCCGCGCCAACGGCTTGGTGAACAGCCGCTCCGGCAGCTTGGTCTCGAACGGCTCGCTCTTGCCCTCATTGCCGGCCTCGTCCTTGGCCGTCAGCGTGATCGCGACGTCGGCGCCGGCATAGGGATCCTCGCTGAGATCCTTGACGGTCTGGCCGACCCCGTTGCGGGTGCGGGCRTTCGGCAGCACCAGCGGAAACTCCGGCGGCTGGAACARCGGCCGCGCTGCCGCCGCATTCGCCGTGCTGTCGGGCGCCTTGCCCTCGGACGCCTTGCCGTCGGCCGGCTTGCTCTCGGCGGGACGCGCGACGATCTGGGCCCGCGCTTCGGTGACGCCGTAATCATCCTCGAGCTTGTAGGACAGTTTCARCGAGCCGCGCGCCTGYCGCTCGGGGTCCTTGGCCATGCTGATCACCGGCGGCCGGTCCGGCGTCGCCGCGAACACCCATTGCGGCTGGCCCGARGGCGCGCGCACATGGGCGGTGCCGTCGGCCTTGATSGTGAAATGCCGTTCGGTCGCGCCCTTCGGCGCGGCCTCGCCGGCCGCGATCTCGCCGGGCGCGGCYTCGGCGACGCCGCCGCTGGTCACCACGTCGAGATTGCCGCCGCTGGAGCGGATGATGAGCGTGCTGCCGGCCGGCACCACGATCGGACCGTTGGCCGGCACCGCGCCTTCCTTGTTGGCGGCGGAGAGAATGATCGGCGGCTTGGCGGTGTAGAGCGGCGGCTTGATCCAGGCATCGACCCGGATCGTGACCGGCGTCATCACGCCGTTCCAATCGAACGCCGAGGCGATGCGGATCCGGCGTTCATCGCCGGCGGCAAAATAGGTCGCGACCAGCAGCACGATGACCAGCGCGCGCACCGCCCAGGGRTCGTGCAGYGACAGCCGCGGCCGCGGCGTGCCGGCGCGGATGCGCTTGACCGAGGCGAGCGTGCGCTCGCGCTGCGCCTGCCACAGCGCCTGKGCGATCGGATCCCGGCTCGACAGCGTGTCGCTGAGCGCCGTGGCGGGACGGTGGGCGATGCCGGAGCCGCGATCGAGCCGCGTCAGGCCCTCGTCGCGGGTCGGCCAGCGATAGCGCAGCATCGGCAGCGCCGCGCCGACCAGAAGCAGCAGAAACAGCACGATGCCGACGGCGCGGGCGGCGAATGGCAGGCCGAGCCAGAGGCCGGCCCAGGACACGATCAGGAACAGGCCGATCACCGTGAGCAGCCGCGCCAGATGCGGCCAGCCACGCTCCCAGGCGATAGCGAGACGGGCCCGCTTGAGCGCCTGCGTCAGCTTGAGCCGCGCAAGGCCATCGTTGGCCAGCCCATCGGGGGTGCTGCTTGCCGGCCGCGCCGGCTCGGGGGTCTCGCCGCTCAACGATGTCTCCAGGTTGCCCGGACCTAGACGCTAACACAAAGGCGCCGGTGAGGCACCCGTTCCCCAGCCACTTTCATGCCATCCCAGGCCGTCCACACGGGAGTGTGACCGAACGGGTTCCCGGAAAGCTACGGGGGGCGCGCTGGCGGGCCTCATGGTTCGAGACGCGCCGCAAGCGGCGCTCCTCACCATGAGGGTTTGGCCGTGGAGTCGGCGCGGCCCGTCGGCCGTGACTACCTGCCCCTGGTGACGAGCGCGCCGGCTTCGATCTGCATGTGTCACGTTCGGGGTCCAACCTTCGCTCCTCACCCTGAGGAGCCCGCCGCAGGCGGGCATCTCGAAGGGCGAGGCCCAACTGCCGATCACGCGGTTCTTYATTTGTGAGAACCTGCGCGAATGGGTGAGRCCGACGTCGCCACCGGAACCGCGCCTGCAGCTTCGATCTCGCATGCACATCSGTTCTCGCGGCGTGGTCTCGCCCGAGCTTTGCGAACAGGTCTCTCCCTCCGGAAACAAGAGGGCGCAGGGAAGGTCGGGAGCTGGCCTCTCCCATGGCCCGCCTGCAGAAAGAAAAGCAGGCGGCAGTCACCACAGGTTCGGCCGACACTTCCGGCCTTCCCTGCGCGATGGTRTTACGAWTTATACGCGCTCTTCCCGGGGAACGGCTGTCTTGCCCCCGTCGCAGCCGACTCGTCATCGGCCGCTTGGCATCAGCACCGCGATGCCAGAACCACGCGACTTCCTCGTCGCACCGGGATCGTTCGTCCGCGCGAGCAAGCCCACGCTGCGCCCCAATGCGCCCACCGCATCCCGCACCCGACGTCCGTGACGATCGCGAAGCGCCCCCCTCAGCGGGACGGGATGCGGGGAGTAGAGCATGATTTCGGATAAACCGCAAGACCAATCTTTGCTGCGGGGTTGATTTTTCCGAACGGCACGCCACAACATGCTGACAGCAGAGGAGCACGCCGAGATGTCGACGATCGTGGTTCGCGCGACCTGGGACCCTGAAGCCAGCTATTGGGTCGCTGAAAGCTTGGACGTGCCGGGCCTCGCCACCGGAGCGGCAACGCTCAACGAATTGGCCGCCAAGCTCCCTGGCATCATCCAGGACCTGCTCGAAGCGCCGTCATCTCCAACGTCACAGTGACCAGATCCCTATCGAGCTCATTGCCTCTATCTCGACTGAGGTGAATGCGTCTCAGAACATACGATAATGGCTGGTACCGGAGTTCATAGGAATTCCCCAGCCATCTCGATGTGGTACTTGCGCGCGGTCAAGTTACCGCCTGTCCGCCTGCAAACTGGCCTAGTCGCCGTCGAATCGAAGTACAGGAAGCCAAGGTGCTCTTCCGGGTCATTGATATCGAAACCACCGGAATGTCTCCCCCAGCGGAGATAATCGAGATCGGACGCGTCGACGTCGTTCGTCGGGGTGACGCAATCGAAATCGAGCGCCCTATGGCGAGACTTTACAGGCCACTTCGGGGCATTCCGCCTGAGAACATGGCGATTCATCACATAACCCCTTCTGACTTTGACGAGCATACTCCCGTCTGCACCACCGAACGCTTACAAATGGCGGTTTGGGGAGGAACCCCACCGGACGTTTTGGTCGCTCACAATTGTGAGTTCGAACGCAGGTTCATTTCGGACATTGTGACCAAAGGACTCCCGTGGATATGCACGTTCAAAGTTGCGCTTCGCGTGTGGCCCGATGCGCCGCGCCACACCAACCAAGTGTTGCGTTATTGGCGCTCCTTAGCTTTGGATCCCGCCGTTGCTATGCCGCCTCATAGAGCGGGTCCTGATGCGTGGGTGACGGCTCATTTGCTGGCTGAACTGTTAAAGACGACGAGCGCAACAGAAATGATCGCATGGACAGCTCAGCCTGCCGTCTATCCGATGATGCCCATCGGCCGATATCGCGGAAAAGCTTGGCGAGAAGTTCCAACCGAATACCTTGCTTGGTTAATCGAGCGAAGCGAAGTGAGTAGCGGCATAAAGTTTTGTGCTAGAAGCGAGATCGCTCGCCGTCAGAAGAGTTGACAGCAGGAACTAGCCACGGCAACCTAAGATTATGCACGTGACGTGCTAGCCGGGGGGCCGCTTCACCTTGTAGCTGTTTCTGCAACGAAATGGCGCCCTGCAAACGATGGACTCCGTAAGGAGACCCTGACTCTAACCTCCCGGCGCCCTCATCAATAAACTAGAAATGCTGAGAAATTCTCATGGAGGAGGCTCTCTGCTCCGCAATCGAACGACAAGCCAAAAAGCTGATCGAGAGGCATAAAAAAAAGAAGTTCGCTGCAAAGAAGCATGAAAGACGCTTCCGCCTAAGAACTGGCGCAACCCCAATTGCGAAAAGCGTTCGGGATCCCGGTATCTGGGATATCGCACCGCACTTTAATCCTGTCTACTGCATCAAGCATTCTCGATATTTAGCGAAGACGATTTGGCAGAAAATTCTCGATCGAGAATATGAGCCAAGCCCCGCAATTCTATTTCAGATACCGAAAGACTCCGGTGGCCATCGAGATATTATGGTCTTCTCAATTCCCGACGCCGCAGTCGCCAATCTCTTCAACGCCAGACTGCGGGATCGGAATCGAAATATCCAGTCACCATTCTGCTATTCTTATCGTAAAGACAGAACTCTATTTGACGCAGTTCTTCATACATCATCATTACTGACCGATCGGAAATCATATGTAGTCCAATACGACTTTTCGAAGTATTTCGACTCGATAAAGCATGACTATATAGAATTCGTGCTGGACAGAGCAGACTTCTCCGTTTCTCCCGCGGAGCGCTGGATCATCAAGCGCTTCCTCACTCACCGCTTCGCCAATCCAAAAAGCTACAAAAACTCAGCGTTCGAACGTCGGACCGTGGGCGTACCCCAGGGCAGCTCTTTGTCGTTGTTTCTATCTAACATTGCGGCACACGAGCTCGATAAGGAGTTGGAGCGCTCCAACGGATCATTTGTCAGGTTTGCCGACGATATCGTGTGCGTAACCCACAGCTATTCGGACGCACTTAAAATAACAAAGGCCTTCGAAAGACATTGCCATTATAGCGGCATAAGCATCAATCATGAAAAGTCCCCCGGCATTTGCTTGCTGCAAGGCGCTGCTCCTCCCGTCAGCAGGGACTACTTCATCGACGATGGCGATATTGGCAAAATCGAATTAATTGATGAATTCGACTATATCGGACACAAATTTCAGAGCGGATCCATCGGAATATCGACCCGCGGCATCAAACGGATAAAGCAGAAGCTGGCAAGGACCATTTATATACACCTGCTCCACAATCCCAAGCGCGGTCTTTTTTCTAGAAAGCGGATAGGCGACCAGTTCCATGACTGGGACTTAGTCACGTGCATCAATGAGCTTCGGAGTTACATATATGGCGGCCTCAAAGAAGCTCGTATAACCGCCTTTTTAGAAAGCAACACACGTATACAGCGGTTTAAGGGATTGATGAGCTTCTATCCTATGGTCACACACGTTGACCAATTGGCAATGCTCGACGGATGGCTGGTGAGTGTGCTCAGAAGGGCGCTTCGAGAACGGGGCCGCCTCCTCGAAAGGAAGTTTGGCATCAAGCCAACGCAGCTGACCGAGAAGCAAATAGTCTCTGGTGACTGGTACAAATTTGCTCAGTCCGGCATCACGCTCGAAACTCGCGCTCCAAGCTTCGTGTTAGCATGGAGGGCAGCACGTAAGGCATTCCGGCAATACGGACTGGCCGACTTTGACTCGCCTGAGTACTACTCGACGCTGTTCGATGGCTATTAATGCTGAAAGGGCGGGAGGGGACTCCGGCAAGAGACCGATTCGCGGTTCGAAAAGCGGTTTTTATAAGAAATACACCGCTTATTAAACACTACTCGCTCTTGTAACTCTGCCAGGGCTGCCCAAATTCCCGCCAAACCGCCTAGGAGGCTGGGAATGATTGAAGAGGAAGATTTCGACGTTGCGTCCGATTCATCGAAGGAGATGTCATTTATCCGCTTGGAGCGGAAGTTTCGCGCAATCTATGAAATCAACATCGAGAGTACCGATAGTAGCGGCTCGTATTTCCACTACACTGCGGAATATATGAACCATGTAGTAGCTGCGGCGGACGCCCTAGGCGTTGAGCTATTTGACTTCGGCTATCGGCCTCCCAGGCAGGATAGCGCCTACGAGGACTACCAAGCGTTCCGACACATCCTCGATCGTTTCATTGTCCAGAACACGATTTCACATATCCGGTCTGGCATCAAAAACACAGTCGTCCTTTCGGGAGCAGAGAAAGAGAAGCTGCGGCACTACGTTGGCCAGATGAAGGAGGTGATCGGCAAGTCTGACCTGCCTCCTGGCAAGAAGGAGCGTCTGTTTGATCTGATAAATTCCTTCCTCGCCGAGCTCGACCGCGATCGAACTGCGCTCCAGCGTTTCGGTGATCTGATGATTGGGCTGGCGCACATTGGAGGTGAGATGGCCAAGGAGTTGGAGCCTGCTTGGAAGTGGGCGAAACTCGCCGGTCAAATTCTTGGCGCTCGCATAGACGCAGAACAGACCAAGTTGCCTCCGCCTCCCAAAAAGATTGAGGGTCCGAAGCGTCCGACGGCTACACCTAAGAAGTCTGCGACGATCGACGACGATATTCCATTCTGATGAGCGCTCGACAGGAAATATATAAAGCCGCTCGTGAGGGGCAGGACAAGTACACCTATTTCTTGCTTGCTGCCGCTGGCGCGGCCATTGCGTTCTCCGTAACGCAATCCCAAAATGCCTTTCTCACTTGGTCCAAACTGCTGCTCGCTCTCGCCGTGCTGTCTTGGGCTCTGAGTTTTTATGCTGGGTGCCGTCAGATCAGGGAAGTGGCGAGCGTTCTGCAACAAAACTACGAACTATTGCGAATCCAGGAAGGGTTGCATCCGCAGTTTCCGAACCATCCTCAGGTGGTAGAAGGAATTGAAGCGGTCGTACGCGAGAGTGCAAGTAAGTCCGGCCGGTGGGGCGCCCACCAGTTTCGCTTCCTCGTCGCTGGGGCAATCTTCTATGTGCTCTGGCACGTCGCCGAGATGGCGTTGCGAACGCCGGGCGTGACGATCCCCTTTCTTCGCTAACCGAAGAAAGGAATGGGCTGTTCGATAGCGGGGTATTACAGTGACAGTGCTGGACTGCATTTAACGTCTGCGTACACGCCTGCGTACCATCCGTGCGGTCTCTATTGAGTCACTCCGGCCTGAGCATCATCGGTTTGCGCCTCAATTGAGCGCACTGGCAACGAAACTCCGAAACGGCGCCATCACCGTCATCGACTTAGCTTGCGAGTTGCCAGGTCAATTCTCTTCAAGACCGTCGACGCCTGCGACAAACGGATCGCGCTTGAGCCAGTGATCGACGAGAAAGTCTGCAAACGCGCGGGTCTTCGTCGAAGGCAAACGGGACGGTTGAAACAGAAGATGCAGCGGGGTCGGCGCGGGCTCGTGTCTGCGGAGGATGCGTTGCAAATGTCCCCCGGCGAGATCTGCTCCAACTTGCCATGATGGCACCCGCACGATACCCGCGCCATGCTTTGCCATGGTGACGAGCGCATCGAGACTGTTGACCCAGATCCGCCCGTAGAGGCGGATCCTATATTCCGCGTCCTGATCTAGCTTGAAGCGCCAGACCGCGGCGCCAGGCGTGCCCGAGAACACCAGACAATCATGATGTTCCAGATCGGCTGGCGATTGCGGKGTCCCGCGACGTGCCAAATAGGCTGGCGAAGCGCATAGGACCATCTGTAGATCCGCAATCTTTCGTGCAACCAATCGGGAATCCGGCAGATGCCCGACACGGAGCGAGAGATGAATATCTTCCTCGACCAGGTCGACGACACGGTCGACCAGCAGCAGGTCGACGGAGAGCGACGGGAAGCGGTGCAGGAAGTCATCYAGCAGCGGCGCAATCAGCAAACGGCCGATCAGGGTCGGTGCACTGACGCGAAGACGTCCGGTCGGCTGATGATCCCGGCGCGACAATGTGGATTCGATTTCCTTGAATTCCGTCAGGATCGACTTCGCCCGCTCATAGAGAATTCGTCCATCTTCGGTCAGCGCCAGGCGCCGCGTGGTGCGCAACAGCAGCCGCGTCCCGAAATGCTGTTCCAATTCAGAAATCTGTCGGCTCACAGAGGTGAGCGAACTCGGAAGTGACCTGGCCGCTGCGGACAAGCTTCCGGCATCGACCACTCGGACGAAAGTCGCCATCGCAGCGAGTGAGTCCATCTTGATCCTTCCGAATTTAGGAAGACTGTCTGCCGCAGGTCATAGATACCGCCGATTTTCGAAAGGGTCTAGCCTAGGCCATGCTGAATAGACATGAGGCACTGCTATGCCCACCAATATCGCCTTGCTCTCGCCMTCTCATTCACCCGACGCGTCAAACCTGTCGGACGCAGCGACTGCGCGCGATGCGATCTCCGTGCTGACGTTTTCCTTCGTCGGACTGGTCACGGAGTTGCTCGCAATTCTTGGCTCAAACGGCGACGGATGGGCGACGTCCTTGTCTTCCGGATTGATTGCAGGCGCACCTCCACTTGCAGCAGTGATCGCTTTGCGCGTTGCTGGCACAAGGCCACTGCGGCATCGCCGGCATTCGCKGCAAAGCTAATCCTCGACGAGAACATCGAAAACCTGGGGCTTCATCGATGCTTCTGGCAATTGAGCAGGGAAATACGAACAGCCTCTTCGCAATCCATGACGGCCATCAGTGGATTGCCCAATGGCGATCGGCCACTGAGCCRACCCGTACAGCCGATGAATACGTGGTGTGGCTGTCGCAGCTGATGGAAATGCACCGGCTTAAGCTCAGCTTTTTGAGTGCATGCGTGATATCGAGCGTAGTACCGCAATCGATCTTTAACCTGCGAAATCTGTCCCGCCGTTATTTGCACATCGAGCCGTTGATCGTGGGTGAAAATGCCGAGGCAGGCATCGAGGTCCGGATCAGCAAGCCCTCAGAGGTCGGATCTGATCGACTGGTCAATGCGCTTGGCGCCCTCGATCTCTACCCGGGGCCATTGATCATCGTCGACAGTGGGACCGCCATCACGCTGGATGTGATCGGGAGGGACGGCAGCTTCGAGGGAGGCGTTATCGCGCCGGGGGTTCACCTCTCGATGGAAGCGCTACATGCCGCCGCCGCGAAGCTTCCCAGGATTGCTCTGCAAAAGCCAAGCCGGGTGGTGGGCGATGACACGGTTTGTGCCATGCAATCGGGCATTTTCTGGGGACACGTCGCCCTGATCGAGGGAATGATCGCACGCATCAAGACTGAGCGGAAGCAAACAATGACGGTCGTCGCAACCGGAGGCGTCGCATCGTTGTTTCACGGCGTCACCGACGCGATAGATCACTTCGATCCCGACCTCACCATTCGCGGGTTGCTGGCGATATATCGCCGTAACGCCGCGACGGCCAAACAACTCAGCGGCCCCGTAGAGAATCGCTCTCTCTAACGGGCTGTCATCCAAGCCGACCTGACAAGCGTAAGTCGGCATCCCGCGAGTGCCTCGGGCGCTACCAGGAGGGCAAAACCAGGAAGTCACGGTGCCGCTGCTTCATACTCGCGATTTGGCGCAGGCGGCCGCTGACGGATTACGGTAACTGCATAAAACTGACGCGATCGCTCAACTCAGACATGCAATCATCGAACCTTGCTCAAGCTGCCAGCATAGGTGCTCATCGCTTCGGAGAGCGCCAGCACGAGAGCAACACATCCGCACAATGCGAAGATGAAGCAGATGCCGTAATAGACGAATTGGGGATCCAGTTTCTGATACTTCGGATCTCTTGAAATCTGAAATTGGTGGGAGCTGCGAACAAATCGCCGGAACGGCTCCCACCTCACGTCTATCAGCAGCGGAAGCATGAACAAAATCAGCTGGAAGAATGGAAGGGAGAATAGGGCCGAGGCCGCACTTTCGGTCGAGACCTGCCCCGTGCGGTTCATACGAACGACCTCGTCGCCTACGCGCCCTGAGACATAGACGAAAGTCGAAACGCAGGCGCCAACGGCAAAGAAGCCGCAGTTGAGGAGCCATGCGCATCTGGCGACGCGGCGCGACGCATTGTCGATGRGGTATGAAGGATCTTGCAAGCTGCTCATAGCCGCTCAGGATACGCCTGAGAACAGCAAAACGCACYTTATCTCAATGGTCTCTTTGACGGTTCGCGACCGCTCGGGTCCACGACAACAAGGGAGGCGGCTGCTATCGGCGGCGCACTCCAGCATCACCACAGGATTACGGTGACACTGCACAAAACTCGATGCACGCGGAGGACGAGATCCGGAGCGCCGACGAGATCGAGAGCGCCGCAGCGTCAAACGTATCTCACACGGACGCCAGTTGCGAGATGACGAGGTCGAGCAGCGCCCGCAACCGGGCGAGCCGGCGCAGATCGCGGTGATAGCCGACATAGGTGTCCCGCCCCGGCGGCTGCTCGCCGATGTCGACGGGCCGCAGGCCCGGCGTCGCGTCRCCGAGCGGCCGSGGCAGCACGGCGAGCCCCGCGCCTTGCGCTGAYAGCATGGCCTGRACGTCGCGGTTGTTGCTGCGCATCGCGACCTCGGCCTTCGGCAGYCGCTTCGCCAGCCAGCGCGCATCGGGCATGTCGGCGAARGCCGTGTCCATGGTGACRACCCTGATCCCCTGGCCATCGCCCTCGACRSSCYGCGGGCCGTCGAGCGGRCCRTACACGGCATAGGGGATRTGCAGGAGCCGGCGCGAGATCACCTCCGRCTCGTCGAACGCGCGGATGCGAAACACGAGATCGGCCTCGCGGCGGGGAAGACTGTAGAGCCGCGCGTCGGTCAAGAGCTCGACACAGACGCGCGGGTGCAGCCGGCCGAATTCGGCCAGAACCGGCGYCAGCATCAGGCGGCCGAACCAATCCGACGACGAGATCCKGAGAAAACCGTCGAGCTGCGCCTGCGCGCCCGCCAGGCGCCGCTCGAASGCGAGCGCCTCCTCCTCCATCCGCTCGGCGTGGGCCAACACCGCCGTGCCCTCGTGAGTCAGCACGAAGCCTTCGGCCGTGCGCTGAAACARCGTCTGGCTCACGGCCGCTTCGAGCGCCGCCAGGCGGCGTCCCATGGTCGGCTGMGACARGCCGAGCCGGCGCGCGGCCGCGCCGAGCGTGCCCTCGCGCGCGATGGCGAGGAAGATCCGCAGGTCGCTCCACTCCATGCRAGGCCTTTCGACGACGGGGGCGACGGACACSAGACGCCCATTCAAAACTGAATGGATTACATACGAASTCGATGATGTCCATTCATGGCACGACGGCCGATGATGCCKCCATCACARCAGGAGGTCGCCATGACCATYTCGATGAAGGCTGCCATTYTCCACGAAACCGGCGCGCCGCTSCGCGTCACCGCGATCAGCCGCCCCGCGCCGGGACGCGGCGAGGTCCTCGTCCGCATCGCCGCGGCCGGCACCAACCCGCTCGATACCAAGATCCATGCCGGCCAGGCCGCGCATGCCAGGCAACCGGCTCCCGCCATCCTCGGCCTGGACATGGCCGGCACGGTCGARGCCACAGGCGAAGGCGTCACCCGGTTTCGTCCGGGCGACGAGGTCTACGGCATGGTCGGCGGRGTCGGCGGCCACCCGGGAACGCTGGCCGAATATGTCAGCGCCGACGCGGATCTGCTCGCGGCCAAGCCGGCGAACCTCAGCATGCGCGAGGCGGCCGTCCTGCCGCTGGTGACGATCACGGCCTGGGAAGGCCTGGTCGATCGCGTCGGCATCCGGCCGGGACAGACGCTGCTCGTCCTGGGCGGCGCCGGCGGTGTCGGTCACATCGTCGTCCAGCTCGGCCTCGCCTTCGGCGCAACGGTTTTCGCAACGGGACGTCCRGAGAGCCGGCCRGTGATCGAGCGCCTGGGCGCKGTTTTCATCGACCGCAACGAACCGATCGCCGACGCCGTCGCGCGCATCACGGCGGGCCGCGGCTTCGACATCGTCTACGACACGGTCGGCGCGCTCGACACCGCCTTCGCCGCGGTCGCGCGGTTCGGCCATGTCACCTCGTCGCTGGGCTGGGGCACCCATCCGCTGGCGCCGCTGTCGTTCAAGGGCGGCACCTATTCCGGCGTCTTCACACTGCTGCCGCTGCTCGACGGCAAGGGACGGCGGCATCACGGCGAGATCCTCGCCCAGGCCGCACAGCTGGTGGAATCCGGCAAGCTCACGCCGCTGCTCGACTCGCGCCGGTTCGCCCTCGAGGACGTCGGTGCGGCCTATGACGCGCTCAAGACGGGCGGCACCGGCAAGATCGCCATCGACATCGCGGCGGCATGAGCCGGCGCGACCCCCGAGCCTCACACGCAACGGCAATATCGAGGAATAGTCCGATGAGAGTCTGGTTCATCACAGGGGCCTCGCGCGGCTTCGGCGCGCTGGTGGCGCAGCGGGCGCTGGACAGAGGCGACGCCGTCGTGGCGACCGCCCGCAATCCGAAGGCGATCGTCGATCGCATCGGGGCGCATCCCGACCTCCTGGCCCTCGCGCTCGACGTGACCAGGGAGAGCGAGGCGGTCGCGGCGGCGCAGGCGGCGATCGACCGCTTCGGCAGGATCGACGTGCTCCTCAACAACGCCGGCTTCGGCCTGATGGGCGCGGTCGAGGAAGCCAGCCAAGAGGAGATCGAGGCCGTCTTCCGCACCAACGTGTTCGGGCTCCTGGCCGTCACCCGCGCCATTCTGCCCCACATGCGCAAGGCACGGTCCGGCC
>BFBZ01000008.1_pt586 | contig 30355 bp, 26 predicted proteins | sample 1888401 | NCBI WGS metagenome assembly BFBZ01 (sample SAMD00112614, study PRJDB3348) | symbiont metagenome | host: Chara braunii
GACGGCGAGATGGATGTAGGGATCATCCAGCGTGAAGATGAGCCGACCGTCGCAGAGTATGACGCTGCAGATCAGCGCCACCACGAACAGACCGAGCCACAGCAATGCCGTCATCAGCGGGACGCTCTGCCAGATCGCGGCGGATCGCAGCAACGGCCCGCGCTCAGCGGCGACGCCGGACATCAGATGCGCATCCGCTTGAAAATCGTCTCCGGCAGCGCGCAGATCACGGCCATCACCAGTTGAAAGCGTCTCGCCACATAGATCACGTCGCGTGGCTTGGTCACGTCGGCCCGGAAGATGTCCTCGGCGACCCGATCCGGATCGACGGTGAGCGGCGCCGGCAGCTTCATATGCGCCGTCATCTTGGTGCGTACGAAGCCAGGCTTGACGGTGACGACGCGGACCTTGCCCGCCAGCGTCAGGCGGTTGCGCAGTCCGGACAGGAATTGCGAGAATCCGGCCTTGGCCGCGCCGTAGTAGTAGTTCGAGGCCCGGCCGCGGTCGCCGGCGACCGAGCTGACCCCGACGATGGTTCCCGAGCCACGTTTCTCGAAAGCTAGCGCGAACCGTTCGAGCAGCAGGCTGGGCGCCTCGAAATTCGTGCGCATGATCGTCGTCGCGAGCTCGGGGTCGGTCTGGGCTCGCAGCTGATCGCCGAGCTCTCCGACGACGCACACAACGGTGTCGGGAAGCACGGGAAGGGTGGCGATGAAGCCGGCGAGTTGCGCGGTCTGCAGCAGATCCAGCGATTGAACCGACGTTTCGACGCCGCTTCGGGTTCCGATATCGTCCGCATTGCGCTGGGCCGCCTCGAGATCGCGGGCGGCGAGCATCACGCGCCAGCCTTCCTTTGCGTAGCGCAGCGCGGTCGCGTGCCCGATATCCGAGCTGCCGCCAATCACCAGAATTGATCGTGTGCCGGTCATCAAATTCCAAGCCGTGCTGAAAGGTGGGATGCAAGGCGCGTATCCGCGCCGGTCTGCTGACGGATATCCCGCAGGGCCGCGAGGCCGGGATATCCGGATTCGAATGTCGTGCGCGACTGTCGCGCGTCCTTGGCAAGGTAGAGCCGGCCGCCGGCCTCGACCACCAGCGCATCGAGCTGGTCGAGAAACGCGAACAGCGTGGCGGTGACCGGGAAATCCATCGTCAGGGTGTATCCGCGGAGCGGGAACGACATCGGCCCGCCGCCCTCGCCGAGTTGCTTGAGCACGGCAAGAAACGACGCGTCGCCGCGCCGGGAGACCCGATCCAGGATTTCGGCGAGAACGGTGCGCGCGCGACCTTGCGGGATCACGCATTGATACTGCACGAAGCCGCGGCGGCCATAGATCCTGTTCCAGTCGGCGATCGCGTCGAGCGGAAAGAAATAGGGATCCCAGTGCACGAGCCGTTGTTCGCCCTGATGCGCGGCGCCGCGGCGGAAGTACAGTTCGTTGAACGCCCGCATCGACGCCCGATTGAGCAGCCATCCGGGAAACAGTTCCGGGACCGACAGCCGCTGGTAGCGCGGGCGCGGGAACGGCTCGAGGTCAGGTCCGAGCATGTCCTTGTCGCGGCGCGTGGCGTGCTCGGCAAGATAGACCAGCGATCGTCCAAGCGCAGCGCCACGCGCGAGGCAGTCGATCCACGCCACCGAATAGGTGGTCGACGCGCTGCCTTCCAGCTGATCGATCGCCGCGTCGAGATTGCCGGCGACGCGAGTGTCCTGCCGCAGCCAGCCGGTCTCGATCGGCAGCAGCCGCAGCGTCGCATCGAGGATCACGCCGGTCAGGCCCATGCCGCCCAGCGTCGCCGCGAACAGCGCAGCGTTTTCCGAGCGTGAGCAGGCGACGATCTCGCCACCCGGCAGCGCGAGGCGGAACGACTCGACGATGCTGCCGAAGCCACCGTCGCGATGGTGGTTCTTGCCATGAACGTCGGCCGCAATCGCACCGCCGATCGTCACGAATTTGGTGCCGGGCACGACCTTGAGGAAAAAGCCCCGCGGCTCGAAAGCTGCCAGGATGTCGGCGATGGTTACGCCGGCTTCGACGGTCAGTTGGGCGGTCGGGGCATCGAAATTGCGCATCCGGTTCAGGCCGCGCGACGAGATCGTGGATTGCGCACCGATCGCGGCATCACCATAGGCGCGGCCTGCTCCGCGCGCGATGACGCCGGACCGCGCCAGCAGATGGTCGCGCGTGGCGGCGGCCGTCTGCGGCGTCAGCAATTCGGTCGGCACTTTGGGATAGTTGCCCCAGCCGGACAGGCCAATCCCCTCAGGGCTGGAAGCCGCCTTCGCGTGTCCTGGCAATACAGCCGCCGGCATCGCTAGATGGCGGCAAGCATGATGACGCCGATCGCGCCGAGGGCGACCCAGCTGGCGCGATCCTTCAGCGCGAACGTCACCGGATCATCGTCGATCAATCCGCGCTGCGCGAACAGCATCACGCGGCCGATCCAGTACATCAAGATCGGACAGCCGGCCCAGAGCAGTTGCGGATGACTGTAAAGCGCGCGAACCGTATCGGACGAGATGTAGAGCGTGAAGATCACGACGGCATTGAAGCCGGATGCTGCCGCGAGGATCGCGACCATCGACTTGTCGTCGACCTGGTAGCCGCGCGCGGCCAGCACCGCGCCATCCGGCTGGCTGGCGAGTTCGATGTAGCGCTTCACCAGTGCCAGCGACATGAAGATGAACAATGAGAATGCCAGCAACCATTCCGATATCGGCACGTCGATGGCGACCGCGCCGCCGATCACGCGAACCGTGTAAAGCGTAGCCAGCACGACGACGTCGACGGTCGCGATGCGTTTGAGCCAGAACGAATAGGACGTGGTCAGCACGAAATAGCCGAGAAGCACGCTGCAGAACTCGACCGATATCGAGAGGGCGATCGCGAACGCAACGGCCAGCACCAGCCCCATCGCGCCGACGGCCTGCGACGCCGGGATGACGCCGCTTGCGATCGGGCGGTTGCGCTTGGTCGGATGCGCACGGTCGGCCCTGATGTCGAGCAGATCGTTCAGGATGTAGGCCGCCGACGCGCAGAGCGAGAACGCGACCACGGCAAGCAGCGACGTCGCAGCCGATGCGAGCGTGAATTTGTGCGCGGTCAGGAGCGGCACCAGCACCAGCGCGTTCTTGGCGTATTGGTGCACCCGGAACAGTTTCAGCCAGTTGCGCACGCTGGCGCGCGCCGGCTGCGCCAGTTCGGATCGCTCGGGCCGCACCACGCGCGATGCGAAACCGGGCAACGCGACCGTCGCGCTGCCGATGTAGTCAAAACCCTGATTGAGCATGGGCGGCAGCTGTTCGCGCGGGGCCACCGGCGATCGGCCACCCGGTGCAGCGGCCCATGCAGTGAAGACGCCGAGATGCCCGGCGACCGCGCTGACGAACGGCTCGGGATAGGTTTCCGAGCACAGATAGACCGGGCGGCCCTCGCCCAGCACCTGCAACAGCAACGTCACGACGTCGTGGTCGAACCGCGCATCGGAGAGATCGAAACCCGGCACATCAGCGCCATGCCCTGATCCCGCTTCTGGTCCAAACGCCGCGGTAACCGCGGCAGTGATCGCGCGAAGGCGGGTGCCCAGCCCGGCGATCCCCAGCGGGAACGCGCTTTCCGGGACCATCACCTCGTCGATGTCGACGACAAGCGGCCTGAGCTTTGAACGCGGCGGATCGCGAGGGGCGTCGCTGTCCCTCTGCTCAACCCGTTCTGGAACGCTCGCTCGCATGCGCGTGGTCTTCCGGTGCCCCTCGCCATTGTCCCGGGCTTTCCCTAATTTGGGATGAACTTGCTGGGTGAGCTTTGGGGGCCGGACGCCCGGGGCAGATCGCACCGCGGGCGCGCCGCGCGTGCACCTCTGGCGCGATTTGGCGCCGTCAGGCGGAGAATGGCGATCCCGGGAAGACTCGAACTTCCGACCTACGGTTTAGGAAACCGTCGCTCTATCCGGCTGAGCTACGGGACCGCGAGCTCGCGACGCATCCCATATCAAACGCGCCGCGTGATCGCCAGCCTGTCGCGAGGTGTCTGATGGGTGAAGTTGCGGCCCGTAGCGGCGCCGTCAAAATCGACCGAAACGGCCTTCCCAACGGTTTGCCAATAACGGTTCCAGACGAAAGCCTGTCCCGATTGTACCATCGGGACAGGCAATCACGTCTTACAGCCGTAGCAAGGCGAAGGTCACGCCAACGCGGCCGAGTCGCGGCGACGGTAGGCCATAAAGCCGAGCGCGGCGAAGCCGATGATCATCATTGCCCAGGTCGAGGGCTCGGGCACCGACGAAACCGCGGAGTTCACGTCGAGCACGACGGTGTCACCCGTATTGAACGTCAGATTGGCCCAGGCAGTTCCGATATGTGTCGAGTCGAATGTCACGTCACTTGCGTTAAATGTCGACCCGGTAAGAATCGACGATGGGTCTAGCGTGACGCTGGTAAAGGCGGGAAGCCCGGCACCAGCCGTCAGAAGTGCGCCGTTGTCGATGACAACCCCGTTGCTGTTGTACGACGTGACGGATGGGCTCCAGGTCGTCTGGCTCAGATAAGTGAAGGTGACCTGATTTCCCGACGCGCTAACCGTGAAGTAGTTCAAGAACTGCGCGCTGCCGCCCGGCAATGTGAGGGTACTCGGGCTTCCGGAGTTGTTATAGGCGCCCCCATACGAATAGTACTGGAAACCCAGGGTACCGCTGTCGAACGTTGCAGCACTTGCCGTCCCGAGCGAGCCTAGTGTCAGTGCGGCAACCACACTCGCCGAGAGTAATGACTTAATTGCCATGTGCCTCTCCTGATAATATTAAATACTTCCAATAAATCGATTTAATACCTCCGGGATCGACTGTGTCAAGATACCGCAGGCACAGGACCGCCAAGAATTAAAGATCGGAGCACCGTGCGGGCGAAATGCACGAAATCGCAGTAATTTCAATCCCTTGCATGGCACACAGCGGGGTCCCCGCCCCTACGCCGCCTGGCCGACCGATTTCGATGCCGAGCCGATCGTGGCCGCCGACCCGCGCGCCGGCAGAAACTCCAGCGCCCCGTCCTTCAGCGAGCCGAAACGCAGGGTGACGAGATCGAGCGCGTAGTTCTGATAGAGCCGCCATGGCCGACGCGAGCCCTGCTTCGGGAACCTGGCGGCCGCACGCTGGATGTAGCCGGAAGAGAAATCCACCCAGGGCAGTTCGGTGACATCAGGATCGTTCCGCCGCGGCGTGACCTGCGCGTAGCCATTCGCCTTCATGTGGTTGAGTATGCGGCAGACATATTCGCAGGTCAGGTCACATTTCAGCGTCCATGACGCGTTGGTGTAGCCGAAGGCCGCGGCGAGGTTCGGCACGCCGCTGTACATCAGGCCCTTGTAGTTCATGGTCTTCGACAGATCGACGTCAGCGCCGTCGACCTTGATCTCGAGTCCACCAAGCACCTCGAGATCGAGGCCGGTCGCCGTGACCACGACATCGGCGTCGAGCACATCTCCGCTCTTGAGCTTGATGCCGCCGGGCGTGAAGGTCTCGATCTGATCGGTGACCACAGACGACGCCCCGCTGCGCAGCGATTGAAAGAGATCGCCGTTCGGCACCAGGCAGAGCCGCTGGTCCCATGGATTGTAGCGCGGCGTGAAATGCGTGGCGACGTCGTAGTCGGGACCGAGCGCGTGGCGCACGCCGCCGAGGATCAGCTTCTTCACGCGCTCCGGATCGCGCTTGCAAAGCCGGTAGAAATACATCCCGAACAGAACGTTCTTCCAGCGAGTGAGACCATAAGCGACCTTGGCCGGCAACCGGGCCCGCAGCCAGTTGGCGACCTTGTCCTCGTCCGGCCGCGCCACGACATAGGTCGGCGAGCGCTGCAGCATCGTGACGTGCGCGGCGGTCTTGGCCATTTCCGGCACCAGCGTCACCGCGGTCGCGCCGCTGCCGATCACCACCACCTTCTTGCCGGCGTAATCGACATCGTCGGTCCACTTTTGCGGATGGACGACGCGGCCACCGAAATCGCCGATGCCGGGGAAGTCGGGCGTATAGCCATGCTCATATTTGTAGTAGCCGCTGCACATGAACAGGAAGTTGCAGGTGAGATGCTCGATCGTCTTCTCCGGTCCGCGCTCGACTTCGACCGTCCATTGTGAATCCGCGGACGACCAGTCGGCGCGCACGACGCGGTGGTTGAAGCGGATATTCTTGTCGATGCCGTACACGCGCGCGGTCTCGCGCACATAATTCAGGATCGACGGACCGTCGGCGATCGCCTTCGGCGCGGTCCACGGCCGGAACGAATAGCCGAGCGTGTACATGTCGGAGTCGGAGCGGATGCCGGGATAGCGGAACAGGTCCCAGGTGCCGCCGATGCAATCGCGGCCTTCGAGAATAGCGTAGCTGCGGTCCGGAGAGTTGGTCTGCAGATGATAGCCGGCACCGATGCCCGACAACCCGGCACCCACGATCAACACGTCGAAATGAGCAGACATTCCCTGACCCTCCCGTGGCAGAATTGACAATCTGTATTGTCAGATAACTTGACATCTGACAATGCCTCATGTCAATACCCCTGTATGGCAAGTAGCCCGAAAGCCCGCCTCTATGGCGGCATGGACGCCGAGGAACGCCGCACCGAGCGGCGGCTGAAGCTGATCGACGCGGCGGTCGAGGTCTATGGCGAGGTCGGCTACCGTGGCGCGACGGTCAAGGCGATCTGCGAAGCGGCTGAGCTGACCGAGCGCTACTTCTATGAGTCCTTTGCCAACAGCGAAGCCCTGCTGATCGCAGCCTACGGCCATGTCGTCGGCCATCTGCACGCGGAGATGACCGCTGCCGCCGCAGCTGCCGGCGACGACGCCGAGGCACGGCTACGCGCCGCGCTGACGCTGTATTTCACGCGACTGAAGCAGCATCCGAAGCCCGCGCGGGTCTTCTTGCTGGAAATTTCCGGCATCAGCCCGGCAGTCGATGCCGTCAAGCACGATGCCGGGCGTGTTTTCAGCGACATCCTAGTGCCGCCAACGCGCCATCCGAAACACGGCAACGATGGCGCGACAGCCTCGCTGCTGTCGATCGGCATGGTGGGCGCCGTGATCTCGATCGCGCTGCGCTGGGTGTCGAGGCAATATCCGCAATCGATCGAGGATGTCGTCGCAATCGCCGCCAGCTTCTGCCGCGTGGCATTGAAAGAGTCCGATCACCGCATCGGGTGACGTGAACGATTCAAGTCGAATTGTTCCGATGCGGCCGCGCGGCGGATCAGAATTCTTCCAATTATTCCAATGATGCACGCCGCTGTGTTCCATCAGACACAGGGGCCGATCGCAGTTCCGAGGGGCCGGGAAATCGTCAGGTTCCTGGGTGACAAGCGTCACTAAAATGGCGACAATCCGGTCACTCTGTGTCGCTCGGGTTTGGTTGCAATGTCCGTGATGCCATCACGATCATCGACGTTGGCTGTTGCCGTTTTCATCGCCGCTTACACGCTGGCGCCAATCACTGCGCATGCGCAATGGTGGCGCAGCGCGCCGAAGGATTTCGAGGATTGCGCCGACCTCGCCGAAAAGGCGAAGACCAAGGAAGACAAGACCGCGCAGCTCGCCGATTGCAATGCCAAGTTCGCCGGGCGCCGCAAGCCCGGCGGCGGCTACACCTATTACGACTTCATGCAGGACCGCAGCTTCGATATCGCCGGTCCCAATCCGACGCCGGACGAGCAGAAGAAGATCGACCAGGAGTATACCGGCTACCTCGAGACGCAGCGCCGCTCCAGCATCGTCGCGGCGTTCAACGCCAAGCAGCTCGAGCGGCAGGAAAAGCAGCGCGAGCAGGCGCCGAGAATCCAGCAGGCGTCACTGCACAGCGAGCCGGTGCGCAGCGAGCCGGCGAAAATCCCGGTCCCGGTTGCAAGGCCGAGCAAGCCGCGGGTCGCCGCCGTCCCCGTTCCCGAAGCGCGACCGCGGGTACGCAGCTGCGCGAAAGGCACATTCTCTTGCGACTGGCCGCGGCTCTCCGATGGACTGAACGATCTGAAGAAGCTGTTCACGCCGCCCTCGCTGTCGCCGACCAAGCTCGCGAAGCGCAACTGACGTTGCAATATCAATCCGTAATCACCATCGCCCAGAACCTGCGGTAGGGCGACTTCGGATTGTCGACGTAGGCGACGCCGACACGCTTGGCGCCCGGCATCAGCAGGTTCTCGCGGTGGCCCGGCGAATTCTCCCACTGCTTTAGCATCTCGGCGAAAGCGATGAAGCCTGCGCCGATATTCTCGGCGGCGCGCTGCTTCTTCAGCGGCGCGATGCGTGTGAAGAAGCTGCCGCCCGCGGAATGACTGACCGATCCGGTCGCCGACATCGCCTGCGCCTGCTTCAGCGCCATCGCATTCAGCTTCGCGTCGAGTGTCACCGCAGGCATCCGGTTGGCGCGCCGGTACGCACTGATCGAACCGGCATAGTTGGCGGCCGCGACCGGCTTACGCTCTGATGTCGTGGACTCGCTCGATGCCGCAGCGGCCGCGCGCTGCTCCTGCAACCGCGCGTCATAGCCCGGCGACGGCGTCACGGTCGGCGGCGCGGCGCGAACGGCGCTGCCGGCCAACGCGATGACAATGACGGGCGCGGCCCAAGCTGATCTCATGACGTCACACCTCCGCTCGTGGCGATCTCGCGCGGATTTGCTCCGGCGTTAGTCCCGGAGATCCCTTGCCATCAGCCTCCGCTGTCCGGATCAATTCGATGACGCGGCGCGACAACGATGCGTCAAGCCCGCGTCGATCCGCAATCGAAGTGATCACGCCCTGCAGATAGTCGATCTCGGTGCGGCGGCCGCGCTGCAGATCTTCCCACATCGAGGAGCGTGCCTCTGGATCGATCTTCATGGTGCGGCCGAGCAGCATGCCGAACAGTGCGTCCGGCAGCCGCAGCAATGTCGGCATCCAGCTCGAGGGCAACGGCGTCGGCGATACCGGCACGATGCCTTCGGCGCGCACGGCGGCCAGGCCCTCGGTCATCTGGTCGGCGAACAGCCGGCGCCAGCCGCGCTGCGCGAGTTGCTGCCGCAGCGGAATGTTGGACAGCGCATTGAGCGCGTTGTTGAGATTGACCATCAGCTTGCCCCATTGCACGCCTTCGATATTGGCGGTGCTGTCGATCGCAAGGCCCGGCGCCGAGAGCCGCGCCGCGGTGCCGGCATCATCCTGCGCGATCACGATGTCGCCCGAGGTCGAGCGATGGAAGCGACCGTCGCCGAGCGCGACCACATTGAATGGCACCATGCCACCGAGCACCTTGTGGCCCGGCAGGCCGTCGCGCAGCAATTGCACATTGCCGACGCCATTCTGCAGGCTGACCACCACGGCATCGGCAGGCGCGTGGCGGGCGATCAATTCGGCCATCTCGCGTGTGTCGGCGCTTTTCACGGTCACCAGTATTGTCTCGACGTCGCGCAATGCCGACGGGTCATCGGACAGAACGAGTTGGTCCGCGGATACCGTCTGTTGCGAGCCGTCGAAACTGCTGACCCGCAAGCCGCCGCCAGCGATCTCCTGGATCAGCCGTGGCCGCGCCAGCAGCGTGACGCGGCGGCCTGCGGCAGCCAGCATGCCGCCAACGAAGCAGCCGATGCTGCCGGCGCCCGCGATACCGATCGGCCGGTCCCGGCTCATCTGGCTAAATGTCCGTTCATCGAGGTTCGATAGCAGACCTTGGGTCACCTGCCTATTTTCGACGCGCCATCGCCCGGGGCAACACGCCTTGTAACCGTCATGGGCCGAAGCTATGTTTCCGGCACGGGGCACGGTTGCGGCAGGAGACGATCATGGGTTTACTCGACGTACTCAACGGCATGCAGAACGGGCCCCGCGGTCCGAGCGCGCCAAGCACATCATCCGACAGTTCGAGCGGCGGCGGGATGTCGCCGATCACGATGGCCATCATGGCACTGCTCGCCTGGAAGGCAGTCAAGCATTTCTCGGGCGGCCAGCCGGGCGCGACCGCCCCTGACCCGCGGCCGGCGCAGGCGCCGCCGCTTCCCGGCAACGTGACCGCGAGCCTGCCCGGCGGGGCCGGCGGCGGCGGTCTCGGCGATCTGCTCAAGGGCGGACTCGGCGGCCTTCTCGCGGGCGGTGCGGCCGGCAGCGTGCTCAGCGGCGGCCTCGGCGATCTGCTCAATCAGCTGCAGCAGAAGGGCCAGGGCGACACGGCCAATTCCTGGGTCAGCAATGGTCCCAACAAGCAGATCTCGCCCGGCGATCTCGCCAACGCGCTTGGCGCCGATCAGATCAACTCGCTGGCGTCGCAGAGCGGCTTGTCGCGCGACGAACTGCTGCAGGGCCTCAGCCAGTACCTGCCCGACGCGATCAATCATCTGACGCCGGACGGACGACTGCCGAGCGGCGACGAATTGCACGGCAGGCTCTAGCGCGGCGTTGATTCCATCTGAGGAGGACGACAGACATGGGCGGCATTATCTGGATCATCATCGTCGGCTTTATCGCGGGGATCATCGCGCGGTTCCTGTCGCCGGGGCCGAATAATCCGAGCGGCTTCATTCTGACCACCGTGCTCGGCATTGCCGGCGCGTTTCTCGCGACCTTCATCGGTCAGGCGATCGGTCACTACGGCCCCGAACAAGGCGCGGGCTTCATCACCGCCACGATCGGCGCGCTGGTGGTGCTGTTCATCTGGAATCGGCTGGTCGCTGCGCGCGTGATCCCGGATATCGGAAACAAGTAGAACGCGTCACAACACGGCTTCAAAATCAAAATGCCCGGGCCAAGGCCCGGGCATTTTCGTTTCGGCAAGCGGTTCGGACGTCGCGTCACTGAATGAGATGCATGCCCGCGTCCATGCGGACGAATTCGCCGGTCATGTTGCTCGACGCCGGGCTCGCCAGGAAGCAGACCAGATTGGCGATGTCTTCGGCCGTCGAGGCGACCTTCAGCGGCACCCGTGCGACCACCGCATCGCGCACCTGCTTGGCGCCGTCTTCGCCGCGCCCCTTGGTGAACCAGGGCGTATCGATATAGCCCGGACACACCGTGTTGACGCGGATCAACGGCGCCAGCGCGCGCGCCAGCGACTGCGTCATGGTGTTGAGCGCGCCCTTGCTCGCCGCATAGGCGACCGACGAACCACCGCCAGAAATGCCGGCGACCGAGGAGACGTTGACCACCGCCGAGGGACGGCCGGATGCCTTCGCACCGGCTTCGAGCAACGCGCGTGCCGCCCGAACCATCTGGAACGGGCCGATGGTGTTGACGGCATAGATGCGCTGGAAATCCTCCGCGGTCAGGCCGTCGAGATCGTGATGCGGCACATGCTTGGTGGTGCCGGCATTGTTGACGAGTACGTCGACGCGGCCCCAGCCCTGCGCGGCGGCCGCGATCTTCTTGCAGTCCTCATCGCGCGAGACGTCGCCCTGCACCACCAGCACCTCGGCGCCCTGCTTGCGGCAGAGCTCGGCCGTCGCCTCGGCTTCCGCCTTGCTGTTGGAATAGTTGATGATGAGGCGCGCGCCTTGCGTGGCGAGGATTTGCGCGGTGGCGGCGCCGAGTCCCGATGCCGACCCCGTCACGATCGCGCACAAACCATCCTTGGACATCTGCATTTTCCTTGTTGTTGTGAGCCAGATGAACTCCGGCGGTGGCATACCATATCGCGCTGAACAGCATCTGCAAACCGCGCCAAGTCCTCAGATACAAGATCTCACGTATACGCGTTCAGACCCTTTTGCAGGCTGGCCCATTGCGCCTCGTCGTGGCCGCAGATGATCTTGACGCCGGATGCTTCGAGCTTGGCGATCTCGTCGAGCGATCTCAGAAACTGATCGACATCGAGGCTATTCCGCGGCGAGACCCGCTGATCGAGATTGGCGCGCACGCTGAGCGAGTCGGAGGCAAGCAGGAATTCGCCGCTCTGGTCGAGCTTGACCAGCGCGCCAGTCGTTCCCTTCGAATGTCCCGGCAGCGGGACCAGCGTCAGTCTGCCGTCGCCGAACACATCCGTCTGCTTGTCGAAGATCTCCATCTTCAGCTGATGATCCCAATCCGCCCTGATGTATCCGCGATCGAACGCGTTGTCGGCATTCGCGGCCTCGATCTCGAGCGCGTGGACGAAGATCGTCGCCTTCTTGAAGAAGGCGTTGCAGCCGCAATGATCGGTGTGCAGGTGAGAGCAGATCACCACGTCGATATCGTCGGGACCGAGGCCGACGGCTTTCAGGCTGGTCAGCACGTGATCATCCGCCGGCATGATCGGCTGCATGTATTTGGCGAGCGTGCCGAGCCGGCCTTCCGGGTCGGTCGCGACATCGGGATGGCATCCGGTGTCGAACAGCACATTGCCCTGCGCATGCCGCAACAGCACGCAGGACACCGGAAGATCGATCATCTCGCCGCGCGCCGCATCGGGAAGATAAGTCCGCTTCGACATCCGCAAGCGCCCGCCCGACAACATATGCATCTTCATTGCATCACCTCTGATTTTGATCTCAAACTACATATGAGTTTTATAGAAACTCATAATAGATTTGACAGCATCTTATTCGCCCCTATAGCTTCCGCGCAACGTCGCGATCGCATCACCATGCGCTCAACGAAGCACCCGGCTCTTCGGACCGCATCGTTGACAACGATCAGCGGACGCCCAAGGGAAGTTCGCCACGATGTACACCGTGTTCAGCGTGTTCGCTGCGACATCAGATCCGGCAGCGTTCAAACCCTTTCTCTGCGTTCCCGCGCGGCCCGACCGCGCATATTTTCCCGACGGCGTCGAACTGTCCTATGGCGACATTGCGCGGCAGGTCTGCGCATTGCGCGACCGGTATCGCGCATCAGGCTTCGGCCATGGGCATCGCGCCTGCCTGCTGCTCGAGAACCGGCCGGACTTCATCGTGCATTGGCTGGCGCTCAACAGCCTCGGCGTCTCGATCGTTCCGATCAACCCGGCCTATCGCGCCGCGGAAATCGAATATCTCATTGCGCATGCCGACCCCGACCTGATCGTCACGCTGCATGATCAGAGGGAATTGCAGAAGGCGCTGACCGGCGCGGTGCCCGTGCTTGAGGTGTCTGGTGACGATCTCGGCGCAAGTGCGACGCAGATCCCGCTTGCCAAGCGGCCGCCACCTCGCACCGACGAACCGGGAAGCGAGACCGAGGCCGCGCTGCTCTACACGTCGGGCACGACGGCGCGTCCGAAGGGATGCATCCTGACCAACGAATACGTGATCTCGACCGGCCGATGGTACATCGGCCGCGGCGGCGAGGCGACGTATCATACCGGCACGGACCGCCTCTACAGCCCGCTGCCGCTGTTCCACATGGCCGGCCTGACGCTGACCCCTATCGCGATGATGCTGACCGGCGGTTGCCTGATCCTGCCCGAGCGCTTCAACGCCAAATTTGCCTGGCGCGACATCGTCGCCTGCCGGGCCACCGTGCTGCACTATCTCGGCGTCATCGTCGCGGCCCTGCTCGCCCAGCCGGAGACGCCGGACGAGAAAGCCCATGCGCTGCGCTTTTCGATGGGCGTCGGCGCCAATCCCGAGCAGCGCGCACGCGCCCGCGACCGCTTCGGCATCCCGTTCGTCGAGGGCCTGTCTCTTATACACATCTAGATGTGTATAAGAGACAGGAGGGAGACGCCGGACGAGAAAGCCCATGCGCTGCGCTTTTCGATGGGCGTCGGCGCCAATCCCGAGCAGCGCGCACGCGCCCGCGACCGCTTCGGCATCCCGTTCGTCGAGGGCTGGGGGATGACCGAAACCGGGCGCAGTCCGTTCAACATCTGTCTCTTATACACATCTAGATGTGTATAAGAGACAGGAGATGACCATCCTCGATGGCGACGACAATCCGCTGCCGCCGGGCTCGGTCGGCGAACTCTGCGTGCGTCACTCGGAGGCAACGCCGCGGCGCGGCTTCTTCGCCGGCTATCTCAGGGATCCCGAGGCGACCGAGCAGGCCTGGCGCGGCGGCTGGTTTCACACCGGCGACAGCGCCTGGCAGCACGCGGACGGCGCTTTTGTGTTCGTCGATCGCCTCAAGCATCTGGTCCGCCGCGCCGGCGAGAACATCTCGGCCGCGGAGGTCGAGGCCGTGCTGACGACATCAGGGCTGGTCAAGCAGGCGGCGGTCGTTGCCGCGCGCGATCCAATCCGCGACGAGGAAGTCGCGGCCTTCATCGTGACCGACGACGGCGCGGCAGCTTCCCGCGAACTCGCGCAGGACATCTTCCAGTTCTGCCGCGAACGCCTCGCGGCCTTCAAGCTGCCAGCGTGGATCGCCTTCGTCACCGAGCTGCCGCTGACCTCGACCAACAAGATCCAGAAGCACGTGCTGCTCGGCGCAGACCGGGACCCGCTGTCGCATCCCGGCATGATCGACCTGCGGCAAGAAAAAACCAACGCCATCAGGCAATCGAACTAGAGGAAACGAACGACAATGAGATCGACTTACGGATGGATCGCCGCGAGCGCCGCAATCCTCTCTGTCGCCTTCGCCACACCATCCCACGCGCAGATCTCCGACGACATAGTGAAGATCGGCGTACTGACCGATCAGGCCGGCCTTTATGCCGATGCTGCCGGCCCCGGCGCGGTCGAAGCGGTCCGGATGGCGATCGCGGATTTCGGTGGCAAGGTGCTGGGCAAGCCGATCACGATGGTCGATGCCGACCATCAGAACAAGGCCGATGTCGGCGCCGGTATCGCGCGGCGCTGGTATGAGCAGGAGAATGTCGACGTCATCGTCGATTTCGCCAACTCCGCCGTTGCCTTCGCCGTGCTCGAACTCACCAAGCAGAAGAACAAGGCGATGCTGGTGTCCTCGGCCGGCTCGTCCGATTTGACCGGAAAAGGCTGCTCGCCGAATTCGGTGCAGTGGACCTACAACACCTACGCGCTCGCCAACAGCACAGTGCGGGCGCTGGCCAAGGAAGGCGCCAAGAGCTGGTACTTCGTCACGGTCGACTACGCTTTCGGTCACGCGCTGCGCAATGACGCGGCCAGGACCGTGGAGAAGGTCGGCGGCAGTATCGCCGGCGAGGTGCGGCATCCGCTCAACAGCATGGATTTCTCGTCCTATCTGCTACAGGCCCAGAGCTCGAAGGCCGACGTGATCGCCTTCGCGAACACCGGCGGCGACCTGGCCAATTCGATCCGGCAGGCGCAGGAATTCGGCATGGCGCAGAAGCAGAAGCTCGCGGCCTTCCTGATGCAGACCAGCGACATCCACGCGATCGGCTTGCAGGCGGCGCAGGGACTTCAGCTCGCGACCGCCTTCTATTGGGATCTCGACGACAAGACCCGCGATTTCGCCGCGCGCTTCATGGCGAAGACCAAGAAGCGGCCGACCATGGTGCAGGCCGGTCTCTACTCCGCGGTCATGACCTATCTCAAGGCGGTCGAGAAGTCCGGCACCGACGAAGGCCCCAAGGTGATCGCACAGATGAAGAACATGCCGATCGACGACTTCTTCGCGCGCAATGCCTATCTGCGTGAGGACGGCCAGCTGATCCACGACATGTACCTTGTGCAGGTGAAATCGCCGGCGGAATCCAAGGGCGCCTGGGATTACGAGAAACTGCTTCAGGTCATCCCGGGCAAGGAAGCATTCGCGACACCAGAGGAAAGCGCCTGCCCGCTGCTGAAGAAATGACCGCCATCACGTCCCCACACATCACGAGCAAGGCTGGACATCGCATGACCGAACTGCCGCTGCTGTTTACCCCGCTGCAAATCCGCGACCTCGAGCTGAAGAATCGGATCATGGTCTCGCCGATGGCGACCTATTCGGCGCGCGAGGGCCGGGCCACCGATTGGCATACCGCGCATATCGGCAAGCTCGCCGCCGGCGGCGCCGGCCTCGTGTTCGTCGAGCAGAGCTCGGTGAACATCCAGGGGCGCATCACCCATGGCTGCCTCGGCATCTGGGACGATACGCACATTGGGGACCATGCCGCCCTCGCGGCGCTGATCCATGGCTTCAACGCCAAGGCCGCGGTCCAGATCGCGCATGGCGGCCGCAAGGGCTCGTCGCAGCGGCCATGGGAAGGCGGCAATCCCCTCGGCGAGGCCGACATCAAGGCGCGCGGCGAAGGCCCGTGGCAGATCGCGGCCTCGAGCGGAATTCCGTTCGACGACGGCTGGCCCGCTCCGCAAATGATGACGTCAGAGCAGATCGATGCACTGGTGGACGACTATCGTCAGGCATTTCGCCGCGCCAGGGTCGCCGGCTACGACGTCATCGAGCTGCACTGCGCGCACGGCTATTTGATGCACTCGTTCCTGTCGCCGCTGGCCAACAACCGCAACGACGAGTATGGCGGCTCGCGCGAGAACCGCATGCGCCTGCCGTTGCGCATCGCCGCAATCATGCGCGAGGAATGGCCGGATCATTTGCCGGCCTTCGTGCGGATCTCGTCGGTCGACGGCGTCGACATCGGCTGGTCGATCGAGGACTCCATTGCGTTTGCCACCGAGTTGAAGGCGATCGGGATCGACATGGTCGACTGCTCGTCAGGCGGCATGAAGCTGCCGCGCGGCAATTCGCTGGTGTCGCGGACCCCGGGCTTCCAGGTGCCGTTCGCCGAGCGAATCCAGCAGGAAGCCGGTATGCCGACGGTGGCGGTCGGGCTGATTCGCGAACCGGATTATGCCGAAGCCATTTTGCGGGACGGCAAGGCGACGCTTATTGCGCTCGGCCGCGAACTGCTGTGGAATCCGAACTGGCCCGCGCAGACGGCACTGGCGCTCAGATGCGATCCCGAATGGAGCAGCTGGCCCGAGCAATATGGCTGGTGGCTGAAGCGGCGGGTGGCGCAGCAGGGACGATAGCGATGCCGTTGGCGAAGAAGGATGCAGCGAATGCCGGCGCGGCCGCCGGCCCGCGGTCCCTCGACGGCCCCGATTTCCCCGGCGACACCTCGCGCGACCTGCCGAAGATGGACAATGCGGTCAAGTCGGCGCGGCGCGTGTTCGACGTGCTCGAATTCTTCGAGGAGCACCAGCGGGCTGCGTCCGCCATCGAGGTCGCGGCCGCGCTCAAGTTCCCGCAATCCAGCACGTCGGCACTGATGCGCACGATGACGGCGTTCGGCTATCTGCACTACGACACCAGCCGCCGCACCTATATCCCGACGCCGCGGATCTCGATGCTGGGGCACTGGCTGAGCCCGGCATTGTTCACGCGGGGGCGCCTGATCAATCTGATGAATGAGCTCTCCGAGAAAACCGGCGAGACCATCATGCTCGCGGTGCGCAACGGGCTCAGCGCGCAATATGTCCATATCATCCAGGCCAAGCTGCCGATGCGGTTGTATGTCAAGGCCGGAACGCTGCGGCCACTGGCACGATCCGCATCGGGTTACGCGCTGCTGTCGGCCTATCCGGACAAGGAGGTGCGCCGCCTGGTGCGCCTGATCAACGCCAACGAGCCGCGATCCGACCAGCAGATCGACATCAAGGCCGTGATGCTGGAGCTGAAGAAGGTGCGCGCCGAGGGACATGCCTTCTCGCTCGGCCTGGTCACCCCCGGCGCGGGCGCCGTTGCCATGAATCTGCCGCCGATTGCGGAATCCAACGAGCCGCTGGTGCTGTGCGTGGCCGGATTGAACGACGCGCTGGTCACCCAGGAGACCGAGTTTGCCGACCTGATGCGGAAGGCGATCCAGTTTCATCTGGCGGACTGAAGCGATGCGATCAACCAATTCTGTTTCGCGCGTGGCATACAAACCCAACCGTCCGAAAGTTTACTCTGCGGAATTCATCCGTCCGATCCGGCTTCATGCCATCCGCGCAAGTGGCCCTGCGGGCCACGCTTGTCACGGCTATGGCTTTTCCGCATCATTGAGCGCAAGACAACAACGCACGCAGGCCCTGCCGAACGGCTGGACCCAAGCCAATCAACACGAGGAACGCTGTGGCGGAGAGTGAAAACATCGTCGCCGAGACCGCGGAAAAGATTTTCGCCGATCTCGCGGATGCCCAGACCATCAATCACGACAGGAAGGGCGCATGGAAGGCGCCACTGTGGCAGGCGTTGACCGAAGCCGGCCTGCCGCTGTCGTGGGTGCCCGACGATCTCGGCGGTTCCGGCGCCAGCCTCGCCGAAGGATTCAGCGTCCTCAACGTCGCCGGGCGACATGCGATAGCTGTTCCGCTGGCCGAAACAATGCTGGCCGGCTGGCTGCTGACGCAGGGCAAGATCACCTCGCCTGAAGGCGAGATGACGGTTGTCCCTGCGAGCCCGAAGGATCGCGTCACGCTCAACGCCGATGGCTCGCTCTCCGGCCGTGCCCGCGGCGTGCCGTTCGCAAAGGACGCGAGACATTTCGCGGTGCTGGCAAGCGGCAAGGACGGCGTCTCGATCGCGCTGGTCGATGCCGCGAAGTGCCGGATCGAATCCAGCACCGGACTTGGCGGCGATCACAACGACACCGTCACACTCGACAAGGTGCAGCCGGTCACCACCAAGCCGGCCCCCAAGGACTTCGACCAGACCACGCTGATGCTGATGGGCGGCGTGGTGCGCAGCCTGCAGATCGCGGGCGCGCTGGAAGCGATGCTCGACATCTCCGTGCGCTATTCCAACGAGCGCGTCGCCTTCGAGAAGAAGATCTCCAAATTCCAGGCCGTGCAGCACAACCTCGCCCGCCTCGCCGGCGAGAACGCCGCCGCACTTGCCGCCGCGACCTCGGCGGCCGACACCATCGTCAACGCCAAGTCACTGAATAGCGATGCGGTGTTCCTCGAAGCCGCGGCGGCGAAGATCCGCTGTTCGGAAGCCGCCGAGAAGGGCAGCGGCATCGCACACCAGGTGCATGGCGCGATCGGTTTCACCATCGAGCACATCCTGCACCGCTATTCGCTGCGTGCGCTGGCGTGGCGCGACGATTTCGGCTCGGAGAGCCACTGGGCGGTCGAGCTCGGCAAGCTCGTCGCCGACCGTGGCGCTGACGAATTGTGGCCGCTGGTGGCTTCGCGCTGAGATCAGGCAGGAAAATCAGGACTGGACATCATGACTGCAGCCCTTCGTTTCGATCCGATCCGCCTGCCCGAGAAATGCGAGCAGCTCCGCAAGGAAGTGCGCGCCTTCCTCGCCGAGGAAATCGCCGCCGGCACCTTCGATCCGCACGCGCCGAACCGCGAGGACAATGACGCGCCGGAATTCTCCCGCCGCGTCGGCGCCAAGGGCTGGCTCGGCATGACCTGGCCCAAGAAATATGGCGGCCAGGAGCGTTCATTCCTCGAGCGCTATGTCGTGACCGAGGAGATGCGGGTGGCGAACGCGCCGACCCGGCGCTTCTTCGTCGCGGACCGCCAGAGCGGCCCGGTGCTTTTGAAGTACGCCCCCGAGCACATCAAGATGGACATCCTGCCGCGGATCTGCCGCGGCGAGGTCTGCTTCGCCATCGGCATGAGCGAGCCGAACTCCGGCTCCGACCTGTTCGCGGCCAAGACCCGCGCCACCAAGACCGACGGCGGCTACCTGATCAACGGCACCAAGATCTGGACCTCGTCGGCGCACATCGCCGACTACATGATCGCGATCTTCCGCACCTCGCCGCCGACCAAGGAAAACCGCCGCCACGGCCTGACCCAGTTCCTGGTCAAGATGAAGCAGCCAGGCATCCAGGTGAATCCGATCGGCCAGATCACCGGCCAGTTCGAGTTCAACGAGGTGGTGTTCACCGACTATTTCGTGCCTGACGATCACGTGCTGGGCGAAGTCGACGGCGCCTGGAAGCAGGCGACATCAGAGCTCGCCTATGAGCGAAGCGGCCCCGAGCGCTTCCTCGAAACCTACTACGTGCTCACCGAGCTTGTGCGCGCGGTCGGCAAGAATCCGGACACCCGCAGCGCTGAAGGCATCGGCCGACTGGTGGCCCAGGTGCACACCATGCGCCGCATGTCGGTGTCGGTCGCCGGCATGCTGCAGGCCGGCAAGGAGCCGGTGGTGGAGGCTTCCATCGTCAAGGACATCGGCACGGTGTGGGAGCAGCAGCTGCCGCATCGTGTGCGTGATCTCGCGGCCTTCGTCGAGGAGACCGCGACCAACCGCGAGACGCTGGAAAAGCAACTCGATTTCGCCATCAAGACCGCACCCAAGCTGACGATCCAGGGCGGCACCACCGAGGTGCTGCGCGGCATCATCGCCCGCGGGCTCGGTTTGCGCTAATTCAAAGAGGACAGACCATGACCAAGTACACTGATATCGGCGTCGAAACCCACGGCCATGTCGGCCTGATCGAAATCCGCAAGCCGCCGCTGAACTTCTTCGACGTCGCGCTGATCAACCAGATCGCCGACGCGCTGGAGGAGTTCGACAACAATATCGAGATCCGCGCCTCGGTGCTGGCCGCGCAGGGCAAGGCGTTCTGCGCCGGCGCGAATTTCGGCGACCCGGCCCGCCAGGAGCAGGAGGAGCGCGCCAAGGGCGATCCGGCCTCGAACCTGCCGATCAATCATCTCTACGTCCAGGCGGTTCGCATCTTCCGCAACAAGAAGCCGATCGTCGCGGCGATCCATGGCGCCGCGATCGGTGGCGGTCTCGGCCTGGCGGTCTCCGCCGACTTCCGCGTCGCCTGCCCCGAAGCACGCTTCGCCGCCAACTTCACCAAGCTCGGCTTCCATCCGGGTTTTGGCCTGACCACGACGCTCCCGGAGCTGATCGGCAAGAACAATGCCGAGCTGATGTTCTACACCAGCCGCCGCGTCACCGGCGAAGAGGCCTATCGCTGGGGCCTCGCCAATGTGCTGGTACCGCAGGATCAGGTGCGCGCCGAAGCGATGAAGCTCGCGCAGGAGATCGCCGAATGCTCGCCGCTCGGCCTGGTCTCGACCCGCGCCACCATGCGCGCCGGCCTCGCCGATCGCGTGCTCGCCGCGACCAACCATGAGCTGGAGGAGCAGACCAAGCTGCGCGCGACCGAGGACTTCAAAGAAGGCGTCAAGGCCACCGCCGAGCGCCGCGTCGCCAACTTCAAGGGGCGGTAGCCGCAACTCCCTCCACATGGTCGTCCCGGCGAAAGCCGGGACCCATACGCCGCGGCCCATGGGAAGGGCACGCCTCTTCCACTCGTCATTCCGGGGCGCGACGAAGTCGCGAGCCCGGAAATCCATAACCACGATCGTGAGTATGGATTCCGGGCCCATCGCTTCGCGATGTCCCGGAATAACGAGATTTGACTAGCCCCTCGGCACCACCAGCGCGTCGACGATCGTGACGCCCTGCCCCTCCGGATGCACCAGCACCGGATTGACCTCGATCTCGGCGATCTCGCTTCGATGCTGCGCCGCCAGCACTGAAATCTGCGAGATCAGTTGCGCGAGTGCTGTGACGTCTGCATTCGGCGCACCACGAAAACCGTGCAACAGCGGCGCGGCCTTCAGCGTCTCCAGCATCGCGGTCGCCTCCGCCACGCTGACCGGCGCCGGGCGATAGACCACGTCCTTGAACAGCTCGGTGGTGATGCCGCCGAGCCCCACCATCACCATCGGCCCGAAGGTCTTGTCCGTCATCGTGCCGACGATGATCTCGACGCCCTTCCTGGCCATCGGSCCGACCAGCACGCCCTGGATGTCAGCGTCCGGCCGCGCCTTCTGCACCGTCTCCAGCATATCGCGATAGGCGGTGAACGCCGCACCCTTGGCTGCGATGTTGACGCGGACGCCGCCGACCTCGCTCTTGTGCGGAATCCCCGGCGACTGGATCTTCATGACCAGTGGAAATCCGGCCCGCTCGATTGCAGCGTCGAGCCCGTCGCGATCGGTCACCAGCACCTCGTCCGGCAACGCGACGCCGGCGGCGCGCAACAGCGACTTGCTGTCATGCTCGGAGAGCATCCTTGCCTTCAGATGTGCGGAGAGATCATGCGCCGGCGCCGCTGCCGCGATCTCCGGCGCAGGTCTGAAGCCGGCATAGTCCGCCAGCCGCCGCATCGCGACCCCGACATGGGTCAGTCCTGACAGCACCACCACGCCTGACTTTGCCAGCTCCTGCCGCGCGAATAGCGACGGCAGCGTATAGGAATAGAACACCACCGGCTTGCGCTGCGCCGAGATGAGCGGCTTCAGCTCGGCCTCCTTGAACGGCATCCGCGTCTCGCTCGACAGCGACAGCACGACCAGCGTCGCGTCCACTTCATCTGACGCGTCGAACAGCTCGATGCTCTTCTGCAGGCCGCCGGAGGAGACGCCCTGCGCGGTGACGTCAACCGGATTGCCCGCCGCACCATAGGACGGCATCCATTGCTTGATCTGGCCCTGGATATCAGCCGAAAGCTCTGGCACGCGCAGTCCCTGCATCGAGACGGTATCGGCGCCCCAGATGCCGGCGCCGCCCGACACCGTCAGCACCGCGACACGATCGCCCTTCGGCAGCGGGTTGGTGGTCAACACGGCAGCAATCGTCACGGCCTCGTCGAGGTCGTTGGAAACGATGAAGCCGTATTTCGCGAACACCGCGTCATAGGCCGCCGACCAGCCCGCCATGCTCGCGGTGTGCGAGGCCGCCGCCCGCTCGCCGGCGCCGGAGCGACCCACCTTGATGACAATGACGGGCTTTCGGAGCTCTGCCGCGCGCTTCGCTGCCGCCAGGAACTTGTCGACGTCGCGGATGCCCTCGATGAACAGCAGGATCACGTCGGTCGAAGAGTCCTGCACCATGTAGTCGAGGAACTCGCCGGCGCCGAGGTCACTCTCATTGCCGGCGCTGACGACGTAGCTGAGCGCGACGCCAAGCGCCTTGGCGCGATGATAGATCGCAAAGCCGATGCCGCCGCTCTGTGCGACGATGCCGATCCGCCGCCGGCTCGCGACCAGGACCGGCGCGTCCGGCTTGACGTCGACGGTCGGACTGAAGGTCGCGGCGACCTTCTGTACCTGGCTGTAGAATCCCTCGGCATTCGGGCCAGAGATCCGCATCCCGGTCCGCTTCGCCAGCGCCACGATCGCGTCCTGCATGTCGGCGCTGTCGCCGCCCTCCTCGGCAAAGCCTGAGGAGATGATGACCGCGTTCTTGACGCCCGCCGCAGCGCACTGCTCCAGCGCCGACAGCACCGCGCGGGCGGGAATGACGATGACGGCGAGATCGATCGGCGCGCCGATATCGGCGATCGACTTGAAGCATTTCAAGCCGTCGATCTCGTCATAGTTCGGATTGATCGGATAGAGCGCGCCCGGATAGCCGTTCTTGCGCAACATCGCGAGCAGCCGGCCGGGAATCTTCTCGTGATCGCGCGAGGCGCCGATCAGCGCGATGCTCTTTGGGGCAAAGAAGGTATCGAGCGGGTGCGGCATGGGGCATTCCCTGTTGTTATTATGAGCCACGATATTGAATCGCCGCTGCCTGCTCAACCACTCACCCCTTCATCCTGAGGAGGCCGCAACGCGGCCGTCTCGAAGGATGAACGGCCACCGGCCGGGCCGTGCATCCTTCGAGACGCGCTGCGCGCTCCTCAGGATGACGGGAGAAAGACGCGTAGTCCGGATGGAGCGCAGCGCAATCCGGGCTACAAGATCACGCCACTAACCTGAACGTCACGCCGCAAAGCAAGAATTCATCGTCGGTCACTGCACAGCCCCTCGCCTTCGCGGCGGCCAGCACCTTGGCCTTGTCGGCGACCTTGAACGTCAAGCCGCTCATGATCTCGCTATCGCCCTTGACGAAGCGGAAGGTGCTGTTGGGCAGCTTCACCGTGGTGCTGTCAGCAGGAATGCCGACGATCTTACCCCAATGCGCCGCCAACGCCTCGGGCTCCGGGCTCTGCATCTCCACCTCGGTCAGTGCGTGGGTCGTGTCCTTGCGGATCGACTTCTGCCAGTCCGGGCCGGCCGGCGGGTACGGCCCCAGGATGTTGTCGCTGCCGTCGGTGTGGTTGAACTCGATGAAGGCGGCGCGGCAGTCGCGCGGATGCAGTTGCACGCCATGATAGGGCGCGTGCGTGATGACGTTCGCGGTGCGCACGCCCATCGCATTGGCCTTGGCGCCGCGCGTGTCGGGATCTTCGCAGCAGAAGATCGCCATGTAGCCGCCGCGGCCGCCGGTCTTCTCGATGAAGCGGCCGGCCGCCGTGCCCGGTCCCGGCTGGAACGGTGCGACGACTTCCAACAGGATCGTATCGACCGGCAGTAGCGCGTTCTCGAGCCCGTATTTGGCGACGTTACCGTCGCGGTAACAGACATCGAGGCCCATGATCGCGGAGATATCAGCGATCACGGGCGCAAGCTGCGGCGCCACCAGGCAGATCTGCCGCAGCCGCATATACTCGGCCATGGCTTACTGCCCCTGAAATGTCGGCTTGCGCTTCTCGACGAAGGCCTTGGCCGCTTCCTTGTGGTCGGTGGTCTCGCCGGCGCGGGTGTGGTGGATCGCCTCGCCGTCGAAACAGGCCTCGAGCGTCATGGTCTCGGCATTGTTGATGTTGCGCTTGATGTAGCCGAGCGCGACCGACGGGCCCTGCGCCAGCGAGCGCGCCAGCTCCAGCGTCTCGGCCTCGATATCAGCATCGGGCACCACCTTGGAGACCATGCCGAGGCTATAGGCCTCCTGCGCCGACAGCACCGGCGACATCAAATACAGCTCGCGCGCCTTGGCGCTGCCCAGCATCTTGGTGAGGAAGTAAGTACCGCCATAGTCACCGGAGAAACCCACCTTGGCAAAGGCCGTGGTGATCTTGCACGACGAACTGGCGACACGGAGGTCGCAGGACAACGCGATCGAGAGCCCGGCGCCGGCCGCAGCACCATCGAGCTGCGCCACCACCGGCTTCGGCATCTGGTGCAGGATTCGCGAGACCTCCATGCCGCGGCGCAAATTCGCCATCTTGGCCTCGAACGGTAGCGGCGCGCGGCCGGCCGCCATCGACTTGACGTCACCGCCGACGCAGAAGGTGCCGCCGGCGCCTCTGATCAACACCGCACGCACCTCCGTATCATCCTGCGCCCGCCGCGCCGCCTCGACGAGACCCTGCGTCATGTCCGGATTGAGCGCATTGCGCCGATCCGGGCGATTCATGGTGATGGTGAGGAGGCCGTTGTCGAGGGATTGGAGGACCATCTGGTTGTCGCTCATGGCGTTTTGCCTTTCGTTGTTGTTGCTCAGTTTTCCCGCGTCATTGCGAGGAGCGAAGCGAGGAAGCAATGCATGCTTCCTGTATGGCGAGATGGATTGCTTCGCTTCGCTCGCAATGACGAGGCACCTATCGTTCTATTTCTTCACCAGCGGGCAGCGCGAGTCCGCCAGCGGCTGGAAGGCCTGGTCGCCCGGCACGGTCGCGAGCAGCTTGTAATCGTCCCAGCGGCCCTTCGATTCCGAGGGCTTCTTGACCTCGAACAGATACATGTCGTGCACCATGCGGCCGTCCTCGCGGATCCGGCCATTCTTGGCGAACATGTCGTTGATCGGGGTTTCCTTCATCACCTTCATGACGGCGGCAGCGTCGGTGGTGCCGGCCGTCTTCACCGCGTTCAGATAATGCAGCACGGAGGAGTAGACGCCGGCCTGCGCCGAGGTCGGCACCCGCTTGGTGCGCTCCATGAAACGCTTTGAAAACGCGCGGGTGTCGTCATTGAGGTCCCAATAGAAGGCTTCGGCGAGCAGCAGGCCCTGGGCGGTCTCGAGCCCGACGCTGTCGATATCGGTGACGAAGGCGAGCAGCGGCGACAGCCTCTGGCCACTCTTGGTCAGACCGAACTCGGCGGCCTGCTTGATTGCGTTGATGGTGTCGCCGCCGGCATTGGCAAGCCCGATCACCTTGGCCTTCGAAGCTTGCGCCTGCAGCAGGAAGGATGAGAAGTCCGACGTGTTGATCGGATGCCGCACGCTGCCGAGCACCTTGCCGCCCGACTTGATCACGACATTGCTGGTGTCCTTCTCCAGGTCCTGGCCGAAGGCGTAATCGGCGGTGAGGAAGAACCAGGTGTCGAGGCCGGATTTCACGGCGGCAAGGCCGGTGACATTGGCCTGCGCGAAGGTGTCGAACACATAGTGCACGGTATAGGGGCCGCAGGCCTCGTTGGAGAGGCGGATCGAGCCCGGGCCGTTGAAGATGATGATCTTGTTGCGCGCCTTGGCGATCTCGGCCGCGGCRAGCGCGGTGGCGGAGGCYGCGACGTCGAAGATCATCTCGACGCCCTGATTGTCGATCATGTCGCGGGCGATGTTGGCCGASAGGTCGGCCTTGTTGAGATGGTCGCCGACCACGATCTCGATCTTGCGGCCGAGCACCGTRCCGCCAAAGTCCTCMGCCGCCATCTTGGCCGCGGTTTCGCTGCCYGAGCCGGTGATGTCGGCATAGAGGCTCGACATGTCGAGGATGCCGCCGAGCTTCAGCGGAGGCTTGTCCTGCGCCAGCGACGCATTCGCCGAGATCGCAAACACACAGGCCAACACGCCGGCCAAAACTCGTCTCATCAAATCCTCCCGTTGAAGCGCGGACCTCATTCCATCAGGTCCGTTTCGAGGGGCGGATCATGCCGCATGGCCCGCACTGCAGCAAGCCGCAGCGACAGCAATCTGTTTTCCATTAAGCGGAATGAGGCGTTGCGCCGGAGCTCCCGGCGCAACGATCAGAGATGAAAGTCCGGAACGGTCTGATAGGGCGTTCCGGGTGGCAGGCCGAGGAACAGATACTGCAGGCCATATTGTCCCGCGAACGCCGATGCTGCCGCATCCATGATCACGTGACCGCCGAAATCCAGATGCAGCTCCGGCCGCGTGATCGCCCCGAGCGTGTAGGCCGGCGCGATGGTCTCGTTGATGTGCAGCGCCTCGAACACGGCGGACACGGCCGACAGCGAGGCCGCATTGCCGGCGAGGTCGACGACGCTGGCGCCATTCGCGGTGAAACCGGTCACGGCCAGCGAGGCCGCGCGATCCGTCGACGACACGATGTGATCGAACACCAGTTTCGAGGGATCGCCGAGCAGCGCCGTCGCAGCGGCATCGTAGATTGCGCTGCCGCCATCGTTCAACGTCAGGGTCGGCGTGCCGCCATTGACGTGCACCGCTTCGTTGAAACCGACGGTCAATTGCACCAGCGCGCCGGTCGCCGCTGCACCGCCGGACGGCGTCGCGGTGATCCCGGTGAGATGAGGCGCTGATGTGTCGAGGGTGAAGGTCAGGCTCGAAGCCGCGCTGACATTGCCGGCGGCATCGACCTCCTGCACCGTCACGGTATGCACGCCGTCGGTCGTGAACACCGGGGCTACCGTGGAGAAGTTCGTTGCACCATCGGCCTTGAAGCGCAACGTATCGGCCGGGTCGGACCTGGTGTAATCGATCAGCGCATTGCTGGTGATGTGATCGGCACCGGAGAAACCGGTGTCTTGATGCAATGCCAGCCTTGGCGCCGATGGCGCCTTGGTATCGCCGGAGAAGTTGATGGTGCCGCTCGCCGCGCCGGCATTTCCAGCGATATCGGTGTAACTCGCACCAACGACGGACAGATCGGCTGACAGATGGTCGGTGACGTCAGGCGTAAAGAACGCGGTGTAGATATCCTGGCCCAGCCCGTTCAGGCCGACATGAACCAGATTGCCCAGCGTGCCGCCATGGACAGTGACATCGCCGAGCCCGAAGTCCGCGACCGCCTCCGAGAAGGTGAACGTCATCCGCGCCGCGTCACCCGCGCGCAGCAGCGTGTGATCAGCCGCGACCGACACCGTCGGCGAATGCGTATCGCCGCCGATCGTGGCGGTGTTGCTCGCGGTGCCGGCATTGCCGGCATCATCGGCATAGCTCGCGGCCGTGACCCGGATCGCGCCTGCCAACACGTCGTTGATATCTGGCGTGAAGGTCGCGGTATAGACGTCCTGGCCCGACGCGTTGAGCCCGACATGGACTAGATGGCTCAGCGCACCACCGGCGACGACGGTATCGGTGAGCGCAAAGCCGGTGACGTGCTCCGAGAAGGTGAAGGTGACGACCGACGTCTGGCCGGCCAGCACCGAGCTCGGGGTCGCCGCAACCGACACCGTCGGCGCCTTGGTATCGCCGGTGAAATTGATGGTGCCGCTCGCCGCGCCCGCGTTGCCCGCGACGTCGGTATAGCTCGACGCCCTGACCTGCACCGAGCCCAATTCGGCGTTGCTTTCATCGGGCGCGAAGGTCGCCGTGTAGACGTCCTGGCCCGACGCATTGACGCCGACATGGATCAGATTGCCCAACGCACCGCCATGCACGGTGACGTCACCGAGCGCGAAGCTCGCGAGCTGTTCGGAGAAGGTGAACGTCACCAGCGCAGTCTGACCCGCAAGCAACGCGTTGCGATCCGCCGCGATCGACACCGTCGGCGTCAGCGTATCGCCGCCGATCGTGGCGGTGTTGCTCGCAGCGCCGGCATTCCCCGCCGTATCGCTGTAACTGGATGCGTTGACTTTCACCGAACCCGTCTCGGTGTCACTGACGTCAGGCGTGAAGGTCGCGGTGTAGACGTCGTGGCCGGAGCCGTTGAGCCCGACATGCACGAGATGGCTCAGCACGCCGCCATGCACGGTGGTGCCGGCGAGCGTGAAGCCGGAGACGGCCTCCGAGAAGGTGAAGGTCGCGACCGAGACGTCGCCGGCCAGCACCGTGTCCGGGTTGAGCGTGACCGACACTGTCGGCGCCAGCGTATCGCCGGTGAAGTTGACGGTGTTGCTGGCCCCGCCGGCATTGCCGGCCGCGTCGCTGTAGCTTGATCCGTTGACCTGGATCGAACCCGATTCGGCGTTGGTCGCGTCCGGGGTGAACGTCGCGGTGTAAATGTCCTGGCCGGATCCGTTGACGCCGACATGGACGAGGCTTCCCAGCGTGCCGCCATGGACCGCAACGTCACCGAGCGCGAAGCTGGAGACGGCTTCGGAGAACGTGAAGGTTACCACCGCGGTCTGACCGGCAAGCAGTGTGCTGTGATCGGCGGTCACCGACACGGTCGGCGCCTTGGTGTCGCCGGTGAAGTTGATGGTGTTGCTCGACGAGCCCGAATTGCCGGCCACGTCGGTGTAGCTCGACGTGTTGACCTGCACCGAACCCGCCTCGGTGTTGGTCACATCGGGTGTGAAGGTCGCGGTGTAGACATCGTGGCCGGCGCCATCGACGCCGACATGGATGAGGTTACCCAGCGTGCCGCCGTGGACCGTGACGTCGCCGAGCCCGAAGCCAGTGACCGCCTCGGAGAAGGTGAAGGTGACCACGGCGCTATCGCCGGCGGTCAGCGCGTTGTGATCGGCGTTGACAGACACCGTCGGCGCCTTGGTGTCGCCAGTGAAATTGATCGTGCCGCTTGCCACGCCGGCATTTCCCGCGCTGTCGGTATAGCTCGACGCATTGACCTGCACCGAGCCTGCCTCGGCGTTGGTCACATCAGGCGTGAAGGTCGCGGTGTAGATGTCCTGATGCGAGGCGTTGAGCCCGACATGGACGAGGTTGCTCAGCGCGCCGCCGCTCACCGTCGTATCCGACAGCGCGAAGCCCGTGACCGCCTCGGAGAAAGTGAAGGTGACGGTCGAGGTCTGCCCGGCCAGCAGCGCGGTTGCACTCGCCGCCACCGATACGGTCGGCGCCGCGGTGTCGATCACGAGATGCAGATCCGTTGCCGCACGGCCCAGTCCGGCATCCTGGCCGCCCGGATCCTTGATGGTGCCGCCATTGAGCGAAAGGCTCTGCACCTGAAGGTCGGACGTATTGTCGCCGTCCTGCACGGTGTAGCTGAACACCAGCGTGTGCGAGCCGCTGCCGCTGAGATAGGTCGCAGCGTTGCCGTCGTTGAGCAGCAGTTGCGGCGCGCCGGTCACGCTCACCGTGTTGCTGAAATTGACCGATATGGTGACGACCTTGCCGGCATTCAGGACCGTGACGTGACCGGTTGTATCAGCGGTGACCGAGGTGATGGTCGCCTGCGCGCTGATCTCGAGATGCGGCGTGGCGGAGCCGTCGGAGGCAAGCATCAGCGAGCTCGCCGAGCCGCCGAGCCCGAAGGTCAGATTGAGCGACGCGAGGACCGTGCCGCCGCTGCTCCTCACCAGCAGCACGCCGTTCGCGTAAGACAGCGTCGCCGTCGCGTCATAGGCGACGTTGGCGAAGTCGATGGTGTCGCCGCCGCCGAAGCCGGTGATCGACGTACCGAACGACGTACCCGAGAACGCCGCGGCATCGAGCACCAACTTGTCGACGGTGCCGTCGGTAAAGGCGATCGCGCCGGTTCCCGCCGCGCCATTCACCGCCAGTTCGAGGGTGGCGCCCTTGATGACGGTGCCGCCCGAATAGGTGTTGTGCGCCGACAGCACCAGCCGGCCGCCGCCTGTCACCTCGACATCGCCGGGCGCGGCGCCGTCGGAGATCACGCCGCTCTGGGTGACGGTTTGACCGGCCGCGACATTGAAGGTC
>BFBZ01000636.1_pt1 | contig 30355 bp, 29 predicted proteins | sample 1888401 | NCBI WGS metagenome assembly BFBZ01 (sample SAMD00112614, study PRJDB3348) | symbiont metagenome | host: Chara braunii
GGTGCGGGCGGCGATATCCACTTCCTTGAGCTTGGCGAGGATCAGGCGAATCGTGCCGAGGCCCGCCGTGTCGCGGGCCCGCATGGCCTCTTTCATGGCCTCGTTCAGCTTGTCGCGCAGCATTGTTTCAGTCCCATTGGGTCGAAGGGCGGAACCTAATCGCCTGCGACGCTGTTGGCAAAGCAAATAAGCTATTGAAAATGCTTGTGAATTAGCAACCTGCCATACCTTGACCCTCTGCGGCGGCTTGGTTACAACCCGCGCGGTTCGCGGATGCCACGGCCACTGAGGGCTAGGGCGCGGGCCTCACGAACGGACACATTCAGAATGACCACTCCAAAAACCGCAGGCGCGACCGACGCCGCGCCGCGCTGGGCCACGGCCGCCCTCGTGCTGGCAGACGGCTCGGTTTTCTGGGGCAGGGGCGTCGGGGCCGCCGGCCATGCAGTCGGCGAAGTCTGCTTCAACACCTCGATGACCGGCTACCAGGAGATCATCACCGACCCGTCCTATGCCGGGCAGATCATCACCTTCACATTTCCGCATATCGGAAATGTCGGGACGAACCTCGAAGACATCGAGTCGATCACCCCGGCAGCGCGCGGCGTTGTCATCCGCGGCGACATCACCGAACCGGCCAACTGGCGGGCCGCCAAGCCGCTCGACGACTGGCTGAAGAGCCACAATCTGCCCGGTGTGTGCGATCTCGACACCCGCGCGATCACCCGACGCATCCGCGACGGCGGCGCCCCCAACGGCGTCGTGGTGCATGCGCCGGACCGCAAGTTCGACATCCCGGCGATGCGCAAGATCGCCCAGGATTGGCCCGGCCTCGACGGCATGGACCTCGCCCTCGAGGTCACGTCCAAGCAGACCTACAACTGGAACGAGACGACCTGGGCGCTGGGCAAGGGCTACGGCAAGCTCGAGAAGCCCAAGTATCATGTGGTCGCCGTCGACTACGGCGCCAAGCGCAACATCCTGCGCTGCCTCGCCAATACCGGCTGCAAGGTCACGGTGGTGCCGGCGACCGCGACGGCCGAGGACATCCTGCGCCACAAGCCGGACGGCGTGTTCCTGTCCAACGGCCCGGGCGATCCGGCGGCGACGGCGGTCTATGCCGCGTCCGCCATCCAGGGCGTGCTCGACAAGAAGGTGCCGTTGTTCGGCATCTGCCTCGGACACCAGATCCTCGCGCTCACGCTCGGCGGCAAGACGCGCAAGATGGAGCGCGGCCATCGCGGCGCCAACCAGCCGGTCAAGGACCTGACGACCGGCAAGGTCGAGATCACCTCGCAGAACCACGGCTTCTGCGTCATTCCCGAATCACTGCCCAAGAACGTCGAGGTGACGCACGTCTCGCTGTTCGACGGCACCAACGAAGGCATCCGCTGCACCGACAAGCCGGCCTTTTCCGTGCAGTACCATCCCGAGGCGTCGCCCGGCCCGACCGACAGTCACTATCTCTTCGACCGCTTCGTCGAGATGATCGACAAGAGCAAGGGCAAGTAGAGATCCCATGCCCAAGCGCACAGACATCAAGAGCATCCTCGTCATCGGCGCCGGTCCGATCGTGATCGGCCAGGCCTGCGAGTTCGACTATTCCGGCGTCCAGGCCTGCAAGGCGCTGAAGGACGAGGGCTACCGCGTCATCCTGGTGAACTCCAACCCGGCCACGATCATGACCGATCCGGGCCTGGCGGACGCGACCTATGTCGAGCCGATCACGCCCGACATGGTGGCGAAGATCATCGAGAAGGAGCGGCCGGACGCCATCCTGCCGACCATGGGCGGCCAGACGGCGCTCAATACGGCGATGGCGCTGCACCGCGACGGCCGCCTGAAGAAGCTCAAGGCCGAGCTGATCGGCGCCAACGCCGAAGCGATCGACAAGGCCGAAGACCGCCTGCTGTTCCGCGAGGCCATGACCAAGATCGGGCTGACCTGCCCGAAGAGCGAGGTCGTGCACAATCGCGAGGAGGCGATCGTCGCGCTCGACCATGTCGGCCTGCCCGCCATCATCCGCCCGTCCTTCACGCTCGGCGGCACCGGCGGCGGCATCGCCTACAACCGCGACGAATATTTCGAGATCGTGCAGGGCGGCATCGACGCCTCGCCGGTCGGCGAGGTGCTGGTCGAGGAGTCGGTGCTCGGCTGGAAAGAGTACGAGATGGAGGTCGTGCGCGACCGCCGCGACAACTGCATCATCATCTGCTCGATCGAGAACGTCGATCCGATGGGCATCCATACCGGCGACTCGGTCACCGTCGCGCCGGCGCTGACGCTCACCGACAAGGAATACCAGATCATGCGCGACGCCTCGATCGCGTGCCTGCGCGAGATCGGCGTCGATACCGGCGGTTCGAACGTGCAGTTCGCGGTCGATCCGGCGAGCGGCCGCATGGTGGTGATCGAGATGAATCCGCGCGTGTCGCGGTCCTCGGCGCTGGCCTCGAAGGCCACCGGCTTCCCGATCGCCAAGGTCGCCGCGCGGCTCGCCGTCGGCTACACGCTCGACGAGCTCCTGAACGACATCACCGGCACGACGCCGGCCTCGTTCGAGCCGACCATCGACTATGTCGTGACCAAGATTCCGCGCTTCGCCTTCGAGAAGTTCCCCGGGGCCGAGGCGCTGCTCACCACCTCGATGAAGAGCGTGGGTGAGGCGATGTCGATCGGGCGCACCTTCCAGGAGTCGCTGCAGAAGGCGCTGCGCTCGATGGAGACCGGCCTGACCGGCCTCAACGAGATCCAGATCAAGGGCGCGCCGGACAAGTCCGCCATCGTGGGCGCGCTGGCGACACCCACGCCCGACCGCGTGCTGGTGATCGCCCAGGCGTTCCGCCACGGCCTCACGGTCGAGGAGATCGCGCACGCCTCCAAGTTCGAGCCCTGGTTCGTGCGCCAGATCGAGCAGCTGGTGAAGGTAGAGGCCGGCATCGCCAAGAACGGTTTGCCCGAGGACGCCAAGGCGTTCTTCGACCTGAAGAAGAAGGGCTTCTCCGACGAGCGGCTGGGCGAGCTCACCGGCCAGAGCGCCGCCGACGTCGCCCAGGCGCGCCGGGCGCTCGGCGTCCGGCCGGTGTTCAAGCGCATCGACACCTGCGCCGCCGAGTTCGAATCGCGCACGCCCTATCTCTATTCCTGCTACGAGGGCGACGGGGTGCGGCCGGCCGAGTGCGAGGCGCAGCCGACCGACCGCCGCAAGGTCATCATCCTGGGCGGCGGACCGAACCGTATCGGCCAGGGCATCGAGTTCGACTATTGCTGCGTGCACGCCGTCTATGCGCTGCGCGACGCCGGGTACGAGACCATCATGGTCAACTGCAACCCGGAGACCGTGTCGACCGACTACGACACCGCCGACCGTCTCTACTTCGAGCCGCTGACGGCCGAGGACGTGATCGAGCTGGTCGAGGTCGAGCGCCGCAACGGCGAGCTGCTCGGCCTGATCGTGCAGTTCGGCGGCCAGACGCCGCTCAAGCTCGCCAAGCCGCTCGAGGCCGCCGGCATCCCGATCCTCGGCACCTCGCCGGATGCGATCGACCTCGCCGAGGACCGCGAGCGCTTCCAGAAGCTGATCCACGAGCTGAAGCTGCGCCAGCCCGCCAACGGCACGGCGACCTCGGAGGAGCAGGCGATCGCCGTGGCCGAGAAGATCGGCTATCCGGTGGTCATCCGCCCGTCCTACGTGCTGGGCGGTCGTGCCATGCAGATCGTCTATGATCTCGCGGCCCTGCAGCGCTACATGCGCGAAGCCGTCAAGGTCTCGGGCGACAACCCGGTGCTGATCGATTCCTATCTGCGCGACGCCATCGAGGTCGACGTCGATGCCCTGGCCGACAAGGACCACAACGTCTTCGTCGCCGGCGTCATGGAGCATATCGAGGAAGCCGGCATCCATTCCGGCGACTCGGCCTGCTCGCTGCCGCCTTACTCGCTGCCGACCAAGATCCTGGCCGAGATCGAGCGCCAGACCGAGGCGATGGCCAAGGCGCTGCGCGTCGTCGGCCTGATGAACGTCCAGTACGCCGTGAAGGACGGCGACGTCTACGTGCTCGAGGTCAATCCGCGCGCCAGCCGCACCGTGCCCTTCGTTGCCAAGGCGACCGGCCAGCCGATCGCCAAGTACGCCGCCCGCCTGATGGCCGGCGAGCCGCTGAAGGGCCTCGGCATCAAGAAAGCGCGCGGCAAGCACATCGCGGTCAAGGAGGCGGTATTCCCCTTCGCGCGCTTCCCCGGCGTCGACGTCSTGCTCGGGCCGGAGATGCGCTCGACCGGCGAGGTGATGGGCCTCGACATGGATTTCGGCCGTGCCTTCGCCAAGTCGCAGCTCGGCGCCGGCAGCAAGGTGCCGGTCGAAGGCACCGTGTTCGTCTCGGTCAAGGACCGCGACAAGCAGGCGATGGTGAAGCCGGTGAAGCGGCTGGTCGAGCTCGGCTTCAAGGTCGTGGCGACCGGCGGCACCGCCGAGTTCCTCGGCAAGCACGGCGTCGAGACGCAGCGCGTCAACAAGGTGCTGGAAGGCCGCCCGCACATCGTCGACCTGATGAAGGACGGCAAGGTGCAGCTCGTCTTCAACACGGTCGACGGTGCCAGCGCGCTGACCGACAGCTTCACGCTGCGCCGTACCGCGCTGATGCACAAGATCGCCTACTACACGACGGTCGCCGGCGCCAAGGCGTCGGTCGAAGGCATCGCCGCGCTGAAGGAAGGGGCGCTCGACGTGGCCCCCCTGCAATCCTACTTCAAGACCGCTTTCTAGAGCGCTCCGGACCCGGACAACTTGCAGGATGCAACCCGGTTCCGGGTTGCCTTCGAAGTTGACGCCGTACGATTCATCAAGGACGATTTGACGATGGATAGGGTTCCGATGACGGCCGAGGGGCTGAAGAGCCTCGAGGACGAATTGAAAGTGCTGAAGAGCGTGGAGCGCCCGTCGATCATCAAGGCGATCGCGGCGGCGCGTGAGCATGGCGATCTTTCGGAGAACGCCGAATATACCTCGGCGCGCGAACGGCAGGGTTTCATCGAGGGGCGGATCGCCGAGCTCGAGGACATCATCTCGCGCACCGAGGTGATCGACTTCTCCAAGCTCACGGGCAAGGTCGTGAAGTTCGGCGCCACGGTCAAACTGGCCGACGAGGACACCGACGAGCAGGTGAAGTACCAGATCGTCGGCCCCTACGAAGCCGACCTCACCAAGGGCCGCATCTCCGTCACCTCGCCGATCGGCAAGGCGCTGATCGGCAAGACCGTGGGCGACACGGTCGAGGTCCAGACCCCGCGCGGGGCCAAGTCCTACGAAGTGGTCACTGTCCAGTTCAAGTAGGCGCTCATCGGACCGCGGACCTCCAGGTCCGCTCAAGCGCCTTTCTTGTTATGTAAGCACGATGAGGCGGGTCTGGAGACCCGCGGTCCAATGAACCAGCGCGACGTGCTCAGCCGGCTGCTGCCGCCGCCATCGCGGCCTTGGCGCGGCGGACGCCGGTCGACTTCATCACCGCATACTGGACGAGGAACAGGGCGATCTTGCTGCCGATCGCCCAGGCCGATTTGACGGCAGCCCAGGTCGCGGGCTCGAAGGCGAGTGCGAGCGCGATGTTCAGCGCCGCCGAGAAGAACATCAGGCCGGCCCAGACGTAGCCGAACTTGACCGCGAGGTCGGGGACCGTCGCCTGCGCGATCGGCGGCAGGTAGCGGTTCATCCAGCCGCGCTTCAGCATCACGACCCCGACCACGACGTAGATGAGGCTGGGCTTCAGCATCACGAACAGCGGGTCGTTGGTGAAGAACGTCGCCGTACCCGAAGCCAGGATGATCACCACGCTCAGCCACTGCAGCGCCTCGACTGGCTCGCGGTGCAAGAGATGCCAGGCAATCTGGCCGAGCCCCAGCGCCATGCCGAGACCGACGGCGAGGAAGAGATTGCCGGTCGCCAGATAGACGCCGAGGAAAAGCAGGGTCGACGCCATGTCGAGCAGCAGGACGCGTGATGCCTGGAAGAGGTTCTTCATGGCCAAGCCGGCTCCTGCAGTCTTTATGACAACGCTGTGTATTTATAGCAGGCTACCCGGCCGGCGCGGCTTCGGCAAGAGGTTGGCAAGGGTCGCCTTGAAGGCGTCGAAATTCTGGATATATTACCGGTTACATCATGGAGGCCTGGCATGAAGAAAACTTCCCAGAGACGGGCCATCGACAACTACCGGGACCGGCTGTCCAAGCGTGGCATGGTGCGCTTCGAGGTGATTGGCCGCGATACCGATCGCGATCTGGTCCGTTCAGTCGCCCGGTGCCTGGCCGAGGGCGGCCCCGAGGCCGACCGCCTGCGGGCCGCCGTCAGCGGGACGATCTCGGGAGTAGGGCCTCGCAAGGGTGGCATTCTGAAAGCGTTGCTCGAATCGCCCTTGGCTGGCTCCGAGCTCGACCTGACACGTCCTCGCGAGGAAGGGCGCAAGGTCGACCTCTGATGCGCTATTTGCTCGACACCAACATCATCAGCAATTTTACCAAGCCCACTCCATCCTCTTCTCTTGTTGCCTGGATGGCAGAGCAGGCGGACGAGGATCTCTTCATCTCTTCGTTGACGGTGGCCGAGATCCGCAAGGGCATCCTGGAAATGCCCCAGGGCAGGAGGCGCGAAGCGCTCGATGCTTGGTTCTCCGGCGTGCGAGGTCCCCAAAGCCTTTTCGCGGGCCGCGTCCTTCCCTTCGACGAGAAAGCTGGTCTTGTCTGGGCCCGACTGATGGCCGAGGGCAGGGCGGCCGGGCGCCCCCGGAGTGGCCTAGACACTATTGTTGCGGCCGTCGCCGAAGCCAATCGTTGCATTGTCGTCACCGACAACGAGAAGGACTTCGCCGGGATCGAGATCGTAAATCCCCTGCGCGGCTGACAAGACCTCGGGCGGCAGCCCTTATTCCGTCGAGATCGGCACGCCCGGCACCTGCTTGGCGGTGCGGAAGACCATCATGGTCTTCACGTGGCTGACATTCGGCGCCGAGGTGAGGCGCGTGGTCAGGAACTTCTGATACTCGTCCCAGGTTTCGGCCACGATCTTCAGCAGGAAGTCGGCCTCGCCCGCCAGCATGTGGCACTCGCGGACCTCGTCCCACTTGGCGATCAGCTCCTCGAACGACTTGAGGTCGGTCTCGGCCTGGCTGCTGAGGCCGACCAGCGCGAAGACCGACACGCTGTAGCCCAGCGCCTCGGGGCTGAGATCGGCATGGTAGCCCTTGATGATGCCGGCCCGTTCCAGGGCGCGCACGCGGCGCAGGCAGGGAGGCGCGGAAATGCCGGCGCGTTCCGCCAGTTCCACGTTGGTCATTCGGCCGTTGGACTGCAGGTCACTGAGTATGCGCCGGTCGATTCGATCGAGCTTTGCGCGAGCCATCCGTCTTCCTCCGTTGGCCGCGGTCTATGCCAGAACCATGCCACGCGCGCAATAAAGTTGCGAGAATTCGCCGGGCAGCTGTGAACAATTGCGTTCAAAAGTGACATCTACCCGTGCATCGCAGGCGAGGTTTGCATATATGTCGAAGATATGCGGTTGGCGGGATGCGGAGCACACATGGCAGCAACTCATCGCAGTAAGGTAATGATCCTGGGCTCCGGGCCGGCGGGCTATACGGCGGCGATCTATGCCGCGCGCGCCAGCCTGAAGCCGATGCTGGTCCAGGGTATTCAGCCCGGCGGCCAGCTCACCATCACGACCGATGTCGAGAACTATCCGGGCTTCGCCGACGTCATCCAGGGCCCCTGGCTGATGGAGCAGATGCAGAAGCAGGCCGAGCATGTCGGCACGACGCTGTTCTTCGACACCATCGTCGAGGTCGACCTGTCGCGCCGGCCGTTCGTCTGCCTCGGCGATTCGGGCGACCGCTACGAGGCGGACGCGCTCGTCATCGCGACCGGCGCCACGGCGAAATGGCTGGGCCTGCCGAGCGAGCAGACCTTCCGCGGCGGCGGCGTCTCGGCCTGCGCCACCTGTGACGGCTTCTTTTTCCGCGGCAAGGACGTGGTGGTGGTGGGCGGTGGCAATACCGCCGTCGAGGAGGCACTCTACCTCACCCATCACGCCTCGAAGGTGACCTTGATCCATCGTCGCGACAGCTTCCGCGCCGAGAAGATCCTGCAGGACCGCCTGTTCAAGAACCCCAAGGTCACCGTGCTGTGGGACCATACGGTCGAGGAGATCGTGGGTGAGGCGAACCCGGCGCCGCTGGTCAAGGGCGTGCGCGTGCGCAACGTCAAGACCGGGGCGGAGCAGGAACTCGCGACCGACGGTGTCTTCGTCGCCATCGGCCATTCGCCGAACACCGAGCTGTTCAAGGGCAAGCTCGCGATGGACAGCGAGGGCTACCTGATCACCAAGCCCGATTCGACGGCGACCGATGTTGCCGGCGTCTATGCTGCGGGCGACGTGCAGGACAAGATTTTCCGCCAGGCCGTGACGGCCGCGGGCACCGGCTGCATGGCCGCGCTCGAGGCCGAGAAGTGGCTGGCGGCGCAGGAGACACGGCTCGCACAAGCCGCCGAGTAGGCAGTGCAGCCCACGGGAGGCGAGGAAATGGACTGGGACAAGCTGCGGATCTTCCAGGCCGTGGCAGATGCCGGCAGCTTCACGCACGCCGGCGAGTCGTTGAAGCTCAGCCAGTCGGCGATTTCCCGCCAGATCGGCGCCCTCGAGGAGCAGCTCGGAGTCATGCTGTTCCATCGCCATGCCCGCGGCCTGATCCTCACCGAGCAGGGCGAGCTGCTCTATCGCACGGCGCGCGACATGGCCGCCCGGGTCAACACCGCCGAAGCGCTGCTGCGTGCCAACCAGGACAAGCCGGCCGGCCGGCTGAAGATCACCACGACGATCGGCTTCGGCTCGACCTGGCTGACCGCCCAGATGCACGAGTTCATCTCGCTCTATCCCGAGATCGACGTCAGCCTGGTGCTCTCCGACAACGAGCTCGATCTCGGCATGCGCGAGGCCGATGTGGCGATCCGCATGGTCATGCCGCGCCAGCCGGGGCTGGTGCAGCGCCATCTGCTGACCGTGCGCAGCCATGTCTATGCCTCGCACGGGTATGTGCAGAAGTACGGCAAGCCCGCCTCGATCGAGGAGCTCGACCAGCACCGCCTGATCATTTTCGGCGAGGATGCCCGTTCGCCGGTGCAGGACGTGAACTGGCTGCTGCGCGAGGGCAATGTCGACCAGACCGGCCGCACCGTCGTGCTGCGCGTGAACAACGTCTACGGCATCTTCCGCGCCGTCGAATCGGGGCTGGGGATCGCTTCGCTGCCCGACTATCTGGCGCGCGAATCGACCAAGCTCGAGATGCTGCTGCCGGACCTCAATGTCCGTACGACCGATGTGTATTTCACCTACCCGGAGGAACTGCGCCATTCCAAGCGCATCGCCGTATTCCGGGATTTCCTGCTGCGGAAGGTCGCCGAGACCCGGTTTTGAGCAGCTTTTGAGCAGCTAAGATCTGCAGGAATGCATAGCGAGTGAAAGGCATGCGTATCTCGCATGCCAGTGTCCAATACTTCACCCCTACCATTCTCCCGGTCCAAGCCTACTTTAGAGGCAGGTCTTCGACACGAAAGGTTTCGGCTGATCGCGTTCGAAACTCGGGATCCTCATGATCCCACGTCTCCCAGACGTGAAGCCTCCCTGTTTGACTCGCCGGGCCTTAGTGCCCGGCGTCTTTTTTTTGATCACACCGTTGTCCGACACGCAGCGCATCCAGCGCTTTATCGTTGTCTCGTGATCGTGGGGCGAAGTGCCGCTGATTGGGCCTGCTTCCTGCAACGGCCACCAATTGATGTGGCTGCTACTCGGAACCATATGTAGGGTCAGGCCCGAACAGGACAGATGTTTTCAGAGATTCGCCAAGGCATCCTTCCGCTCGCTCTGCGCAATATCACGCGCCGGGGCGACCTTGAGCGTGCCGGTCTTCTGATCGAATCCCTGGCCAAGCACTGGAAGGACCGCAAGCCGTTCGAGCTGCTGATCATCGCGCCGAGCAGCGACGCCAGCCTGCTGCGGCAAAGCCTGCCGCGCTTCCCCAACATCGATGTGTCGGTTCGTCCGGAGCGCGACTTCTTCCCGGCCTTCAGCCCTTTCTACCTGCTGACCGGGTGGTATCGGCAGCAGGTGCTGAAGCTGCATGTGCCGGCCCTGCTGAAATTTGGTGGCTACCTCACCCTCGATTCCGACGTCTGCTGTGTCGGCGATTTCGATTCGCGGACCTTCATCGAGCACGATCGGGCGCTGTCGCGCTGGGAGCCCAAGCGCCATCACGGCTGGTGGCAGCAGGCCGCCAAGGTGATCGGCGTTCCCTACGATCCCAAGGCGCACGGCCTGTCGGTGACACCCAACATCCTGCACAGCGACCTGGCGGCCCAGACGATGGAGCGGCTGCGCGGCACGTTCCTCGATCCCCTGTGGTCGCTGGTCTGGGGAAGGCTGCGGTCGCCGTTCGCCACGGCCTGGACGGAGTATTCGCTCTACACCAGCGCCGCCGAGATCAACGGCACCTTGTTCGACTATCACGCCGAGTGGGACACCTGCTACGTGTCCGACGTCCAGCTTTTCTCGGAAAAGTCCTGCGTCTGGGGCGCCGATGATTTCGAGCGGCTGGTAAAGTTGCCCAACGGAACCGACCCGGGTGGCAAGTTCATCATCGTGCAGAGCCACGCCCGCATCCCGCTCGACCAGGTGCGGGACTATTGCCTGAGCTTCGCGCACTGATCTGAGCGGAGTGGGCGCGCCTGACGCACCACTTGCATTGCAAGAAACCGTGTCATCCCGAGCGCCAGCGAGGGACCTTTCGTGATCCGTAAAGGTCCCTCGCTGGCGCTCGGGATGACAACTTTTTTGGAATTCGCGCGGTACGCCATTCGCGTCGAACGCGGTGTCACCCTCACACTTTGCCGTTGTGCTCGCCAATCTTGGGCGCCTTGGCCTCTCCGCCGGCCCGTTCGCCGTCGATGCTGAGCGGCAGGCCGTGGAACAGGGCTTTGGAGTCGGCGTAGGGCTGGGTGAACATGCCGAGCGCTGCCACCTGCGCCAGTTCCATCACCTGCGGCACGGTGTTCAGCGGCCCGTTGGGCACGCCCAGGGCGTCGAGCTTGGCCGCCCAGTGGGCGCGGCTTTCCCTTTTCATGATGTCGGCGATCATGCCGAGCAGCAGCTCGCGCCGCTCAGCACGCTGCACATTGGTCCTGAAGCGCTCCTCGTCCGGCCATTCGGGATGGCCCAGCGCTTCGGCGAACTTGCGCCACAGCCGGTCGTTGCCGGGGCAGATCATCAGCGGCCCGTCGCTGCACTCGAAGGCCTGGTAGGGCGTGAGCGAGGGATGGCCGGTGCCCTGGCGCGGCGGCATGCGGCCGGTCACCGACCAGCCCGCGACGTGGTTCGACGCCCACATCAGCCCGCTCTCGAACAACGACGTGTTGACCAGGCTGCCCTGGCCGGTCGCCGTGCGCTTGGCCAGCGCCGCCAGGATGCCGATCGCCGTCCACATGCCGGTCGAGAGGTCGATGATCGAGACGCCGATGCGCGCCTCGGGACCGCTCGGATCGCCGTTCAGCGAGATCAGGCCGGCGACCGCCTGGATGATCGGCTCGTAGCCCGGCCGGTCCTTCCACGGGCCGGCATGGCCGAAGGCACCGAGATCGGCATAGATCAGGCGCGGAAAGCGCTTGGTGAGGGTCGGACCGTCGAAGCCGAACTTGGCCGGCACGTCGGCCCTGACGTTGTGCACGAAGATGTCGGCGGCGCCGATCCGCTCGATCAGCGCCTCGCGCTGGCGGGCATCGGCGAGATCGCAGGTGATCGACTTCTTGCCGCGGTTGAGCGCAATGAAGCCGGTCGCGTCGCCCTCGACGAACGGCGGCCCCCATTTGCGCGCATCGTCGCCCTCGGGCCGTTCGACCTTGACCACCTCGGCGCCGAGGAAGGCCAGGATCTGTCCGCAATAGGGGCCGGCCAGGTTCTGGCCGAACTCGACGACGGTGATGCCGGCGAGCGGGCCCGTCGGCGCGCTGCTCGTCGGCGTGTCTCTGCTGGGTGTGCTCATCGCAGGCTGCTGCCCAGGATCTCGCGCGCGATCACCATGCGCTGCACTTCGCTCGGGCCTTCGCCGACGCGGCGGATGCGCATCTCGCGGTACCAGCGCTCGAGCGGCAGGTCCTTGGTCATGCCCATGCCGCCATGGATCTGCATGGCGCGGTCGACGACGCGGCCGCCGCCTTCGGAGGCGGTGAGCTTGGCGATCGCCGCTTCGGTGCGGAACGGCACGCCCTGCCGCGCCTTCTCGGCGGCTTCCAGGGTGAAGTGGCGGGCGGTGCGGATGTCGATCTCGTTGTCGACCAGCATCCACTGCACGGCCTGGCGGTTGGCGAGCTTCTCGCCGAAGGTCGTGCGGATCTTGGCCCATTCGATCGCCATTTCGTGCGCGGCGATGGCGACGCCGATGCAGCCCGCGGCGTAGGGGATGCGCTGGCGCGTCAGGCGGTCGTTGGCGACCGCGAAGCCCTTGTTCACCTCGCCGAGCACCTGATGGTCGGACACCCAGCAGTCCTTGAACTCGAGTTCGGTGGCGTAGTGCGAGGAGCGCAGCGTGTGCACGACGCGACGGACATGGAAGCCCGGCGTGTCGGAATCGACGATGAAGCAGGTGATGCCGGCGCGGCCCTTCGAGGCGTCGGTGCGGGCAAAGACGATGCCGTACTGCGCGCGGTCGGCATTGGAGATGAAGATCTTGGCGCCGTTCAGCACCCAGCCATTGTCCTTGCGTTCGGCCTTGGTCTGGATGGCGCGCGCCGGGTCGCTGCCGCCCGACGGTTCGGTGAGGCCGAAGAACGCCTTCTTCTCGCCGCGCAGGGTTGGATAGAGATAGCGCTCCTTCTGGTCGTCATTGGCCTCGAAGATCTGCGCCAGGCCAGCACCGCCGAACGTGCCGTAGCAGGGCACGTAGAGGCCGGCGCGGTGCTGCGCCATCTCTATGGCGAGCAGGGTGCGGGTCACGATGTCGATGTCCGGGCCGCCGAACTCCTTGGGAATGTCGATCCCGAACAGGCCCATCGCCTTGGTCTTCTCGACCAGCCGCGCATGGTCCTCCGGCGCCAGTTCCGAGGCATCGGGGTCGAGCTTGGCCTCGAGCGGAATGATCTCCTCCCGCACATAGCGCCTGACCTGGTCGATCAGCATCTGCTGCTCGGAGTTCGGTTCGAAATCCATCTACTGGCCTCTCGACAAATCATGTTCCTCTCCCCCTTCAGGGGGAGAGGCTAGGTGAGGGGGATCGACGGTGACTGCCCCCCTCACCCGGCCTCTCCCCCTCGCGGGGGAGAGGAGGAAGACGGGCTGAGGCGCCCCAGATTGGGCGGCGGGTTGCGGGCGTTGTCGGGGGGCAGGGCGCCGTGATCGGCCTTGTGCACCATCAGGAGCTCGAACCAGCGCGAGCGGTACTGCATGTTCACTTCGACGCGGAACTGGCAGCCTGCGCCGCGTTCGGCGAGCTCGCGCTGCAGCTCGCTGCGCAGGCCGAAGGTCGAGCGCGCGCCGGCCTGGCCGATAAAGAGGATCGTGCCCGTGGCGTCGGCGATCTGGTAGACGCCGAGCTGGCCGGGCAGGCGGGCGATCTCGGGGGCAGCGAGCGGCCGCCAGGGCTTGTCGAGGCGGAGCCGGATCGACACGGGATCAGCGGCCCTGGAAGTTGGCGGTGCGCTTCTCCAGCCGCGCCTTCATGCCTTCCTGCGCGTCCTGGCTCTTCATCGCTGCCTGCACCAACTGGTCGACATCGTCGTGCGTGATGCCGTCGCGGAACTCGAGCTGCTTCACCGTCAGCGCCTTCATGGCCTTCAGCGACAGCGGTGCATTGGCGGCCAGACGGTCGACCACCTTCGCCGCCTCCGCTTCCAATTCGGCAGCGGGGACGCAACGGGCGATCAACCCCAGCGCATAGAGCTTGGTCGAGGGCAGCGGATCGCCCAGCAGCAGCATCTCGCGCGTCGTCACCGGCCCCAGCACTTCCATCAGCTTCTTGGCCAGGAACCAGTTGGGTGCGAGGCCGACCTGGGCCAGCGACATGCCGAAGCGCGCCTTTTGGCTGGCCACCACCAGGTCGCAATGCAGCGCCAGCTCGTTGCCACCGGCAATGGCGTCGCCCTGGACGACGGCTACGACAGGCAACGGGCAGAGCTCGATGGCGCGCAGCATCACCTCGATGCCGCTGGCTTCGCCGGCGCCGATCGTGCTGCGGCGCTCGGCCATGTCGAGGCCGGCGCAGAAGACGTCGCCCTTGCCGCGGATCACCACCACGCGGTCTTCGGGCGCCACCGGGGCCCGCAACGCCTCGATCATCTCGCGCAGCAGCTCGCTGTCCAGCGCATTGCGCTTCTCCGGCCGGTTCATCCAGATGGTTTTGACCGGGCCGGCCTTGTCGATGATCACCTTGCTCATGACGCTCACTCCAACCATTGCCTCTCGGCGCTTATTCGGGCCGCCTCTTACTCGGGGCGCTCACTCGGGCTCGATGCCGGCTGCCTTGATCTCCTTGGTCCACCACGCCGTCTCGCTCTTGACGTAGTCGGCGAAGGCGTCGAGCGCGAGCGGGGCGATCTCCATGCGGCCCTGGGTCATCGCCTTGGCGGTGGCGGGGTCCTTGAGCGCTTCGGCGATGGCGTCGGCCAGGGTCTTCTGGATGTCCTTGGGCGTGGCGGCCGGCGCGAAGACGGCCAGCCAGTAGACCAGCGTGTAGCCCGGCACCGTCTCGGCGATTGCCGGCAGATCGGGTGTGACCGTGGTGCGCTTGGGCCCGGTGGTCGCCAGGCCGCGCACGCGGCCGGCTTCGATCTGGGTCAGGGCCTGCGGGAGGTCGGGATACATGAGCTGCACCTGGCCCGAGGCCACGTCGCCCAGCGCCTGCGGGCTCGCCTTGTAGGGCACGCGTTCGATCTTCACGCCGGCCAGCTTGTTGAACATCTCGCCCGACAGGCGCTGCGAGGCGCTGGCTTCCGAGTAGTTGAGCTTGCCGGGGTTCTTCTTGGCATAGTCGATCAGCTCGGCCACGCTCTTCACCGGCAGGTCGTTGTTCACGACCAGGGCATTGACGCCGGTCACGCAGCGCATGATCGGCGCGAAGTCCTTGTCGATGTCGTAGCTCAGCTTCTTGAACAGGGCGCCGTTGGCGGCATTGGTCGTGTTGGTGCCCATCAGCAGCGTGTAGCCGTCACCTGGCGCCGTCGCGACCGCCTGGGCACCGAGCTGGCCGCTGGCGCCCGGCTTGTTGTCGATCACGATCGGCTGCTTGAGGATGTCCTGCAGCTTGGCGCCCAGCCCGCGCGCCGTGATGTCGGTGGCGCTGCCGGCGGCGAAGGGCACCACGATCTTGATCGGCTTGTTCGGATAGGCCTGGGCGAAGGCCGTTCTGGCGAGGGGGGCAGTGGCCAGTGCGGCGGCACCGGCAAGAGTAGAACGGCGGTTGAGTTTCACGTTTCCTCCACGAACCTCGGCGTATCGGTGCCCGTTCTACCGGGCCGGCCCATCGTAGGCCAATACACCGAGGCAGTGGCGAGGGTAACCCTCGCGCCGGGGAGGTGGCTACATGAAGAGTTTTTCCGCCTTGCGGTCGGCGTAGAGGCTCGACACGAACTCCGCATAGCCGTTGTAGAGCTGGGTCGGGATGCGCTCGTCGCTGCCCAGCGGCTTCTCGGTCGCCTGGCTCCAGCGCGGGTGCGGCACCTGCGGGTTCACATTGGCCCAGAAGCCGTACTCGCTGGCCTGCAGCTTCTCCCAGAACGAGACCGGCCGCTTGTCGGTGAACTCGACGCTGACGATCGACTTCACGTTCTTGAAACCGTACTTCCACGGCGCCACCAGCCGGAGCGGCGCGCCGTTCTGCTTATGGATCGGCTTGCCGTAGAGGCCGGTGGCGATGAAGGCGAGGTCGTTCATCGCCTCGTCCATCGCCAGGCCCTCGACATACGGCCAGGGATAGAGCAGGTCGCGCTGCTCGCGCATGACCGACGGCTTGCTGAGCGTCTTCATCACGACGAACTTGGCGCCGCCCAGCGGCTTGCAGAGCTCGACCAGCGCGCGCACGGGAAAGCCGCTCCACGGCACGATCATCGACCAGGTCTCGACGCAGCGATGGCGGTAAACGCGCTCCTCGAGCTGCACCTTGGCCAGCAGGTCGTCGATGCCGATCTCGAACGGCTTCTCCACCATGCCGTCGACCTTGATCGTCCAGGGCCGGACCTCGAGCTTCTGGGCGTCGCGCCAGATGCTCTTGTCGGTGCCGAACTCGTAGAAATTGTTGTAGGTCGTGGCGAGCTTCTCCGCCGTCATGGGCGCCGGCACGCCGTACTTGTCGTTGCGCTTGGCTGGATAGAGGCCGGCCGAGGGATCGGCCGCCTTGGCTTGCGCGAAGGCCGTCGCCGGCAGCGCCATTGCCGCCGCTCCCGCCGCCATCCCGAGTCCCATGGAGCGCACCAGCTCGCGGCGCTGCAGATAGTGGCTTTCCGGGGTGGCCTTGGCTTCCGGCAGTTCCCAGCCGTGCCTGCGCTTGATTAGCATCGTCTCACTCCTGCATTACCCCGTGTGCTTGGCTTCCTTGACATGGCGGCGCGGCGCCTAATCGGCAAATCAACCCTGCTCACCGCACCGTGACGTTGGCTTCTCCCATGGCCTCTGCAAGATCGGGACGTTGACCCAGCACCACCAAGGTTTCGGCGACCAGGAACATCGGACCGATGAAGGCCTGGAAGATATTGTCGATCAGCGCCGGACGCTTGCCTTCGTAGTGATGGCCGAGGAACTGCAGGATCCATCCGCCGACGAACAGGACGGCGAAGGCACCCCAGACCGCCGCCGGCGAGCCGAGCGTGCCGGCGAGCGCTTCGGCGGCGTACCAGGCCGGCGCCATGAGGAGGCCCATCAGGGCGCCGACGCCGAGATCGAGCGCCATCCAGCCCAGCACCGCCACGATCGCGACCGCCAGCGACAGCGACCAATCGCGGCCGCCCAGCTCGAAGCGCCACAGGCAAAGGATGAGCAGCAAGGAGAAGACGATGATGGGAATGCCGACGAAGTGCGTCGCCTTGTTGCGCCGGTCGCGATGGACCGAGGCGTAGCTGGCGAGCTGACGGCGGAAGAGGTCGCTGGTCATCGAAGACCCTCCGTTCGTGCCACCGTCCGACTCTAGGGCTTGGAGTTCGTGACATCCAGCAGGGTCGGCCACATGACGTCCCGCCAGGAATTGACGCCGACCGTGGTCAGGATGATCTGGCCGTTCTGGATCAGGAAGAAACGCGGCGTTTCGGCGCCCTGGTCGACGCCGACCTGGCTCATCAGGAAGGCGTCGAGCACCCAGCGCAGGTCGGCCGGCCAGCTGGCCGGCTTCAGCAGCAGGGTGGGGGTGGCGGGGAAGACGACCCGGTAGTCGAGCTTGGCAAAGACCGGTGCCTGCTTGAACAGCGGCTCCCAGTCGGTCCGCCACGTCTTGCAGGCCGCCGAGGTCTCGTCGCCGGCAAAGATCAGCAGTGGCTTGGTCGCCGTCTGTCCCGCCGCCATCTGGCCAAACGACGACAGGGCCGCGAGCGTGAGGCCGCCCGCAACCAGCTTGCGTCTGTCGATCATCGAATGCGTCTCCCCGAGAAAAGCCCCGGGGAGACTATACAGGCAAATCAGGCTGTGATGCTTCAGGCCTTGGTACCAGTTGCTTCCTGAATCGCCGGCCACATCTTCTCCTTCCAGCCGGCATTGCCGGACACGGCCAGGACGACCTTGCCGTCCCTGTAGAGAATGAAGCGCGGCGTGGCGTTCGGCCGGCTCTTGCCTTCGTCGCTCGCCAGGAAAGCTGCCCGGATGGGCCGTGCCGCGGCCGGCCAGCTCTCGTCGACCAGGATCAGGTCGGCGTTGGCTGGATGGACGACGACATAGTCGATCTTCTTGAAAGCGTCGGACTTGAGAAGCTCAGGCTCGGACTGGGCACGCCAGATCTTGCAGCCGCCTCAAAGCTCGTGGCCGACGAACACCAGCGTCGGGCGCCCAGCCTGGGCAACCGCGGCGCGGGTCAGTGATGTCGCGGCAGCCATCGCCAGGCTGCCCGCCATCAGAGACCGTCTCTTGAACATGGATATGCTCTCCAGTTGGGGGATCGAACCGGAAGACTATGGGCAGTGCAGCGCCAAGCGTGAAGCCGCCAAGCCGCACCCTCACCCGGATGTGATTCAATGTTTTCCCCTCAATTCATGTTCCTCTCCCCCGTTTCGGGGGAGAGGGTAGGTGAGGGGGCGCCACAACCGCGCGCCTGTATGATTTCTGCATGCCTCACTTCCCCCTCACCCAACCTCTCCCCCGAAGCGGGGGAGAGGAGGATGAAGGAAAAAGGAGAGAGGCCTCACGCCGCCGCGTGCTTCTTCGTCTCCTCGACGATGCGGTCGGCGGTGCGTCCGACCAGTTCCTGCAGATGGTCGAATTCGATGCGGAAACTGCCGACCCCCTGCGTGACCGAGCGGATCTCCACGATCATGTCGGCGATCTCCGCTTCGGGCATGAGGGCCGAGACCTCGTCCCAGCCATTCCAGCCGGGTCGCGTGTCGAAGCCCAGGAGCTGGCCGCGCCGCCCGGAGATCAGCCGCTGCAGCCGCGGCGTCGATTCGCTCGGCCCGATCACCGTCACCTTGAGGATCGGTTCCAGCAGCACCGGCTTGCACTTGGGCATCGCCTCGCTCATGGCGATGCGCGCCGCCATCTTGAATGACATTTCCGAGCTGTCGACCGAGTGGTACTGGCCGTCGAACAGCGTCACTTCGAGATCGACCACCGGCTGGCCGAGCGGGCCTTCCTTGAGATAGTCGACCAGCCCGTCCTCGACGGCAGGGATGAAGTTGCGCGGCACCACGCCGCCCACGACCTTATCGACGAAGCGGAAGCCCGAACCGCGCGGCAACGGCTTGATCTCGACCTTGATGTCGGCGAACTGGCCGTGACCGCCGGTCTGCCGCTTGTAGCGGGCGTGCTGCTGCGCACCGGCCTGGATGGTCTCGCGATAGGCGACGCGCGGCGCCATCGTCTCGACCGCGACGTTGTAGCGGCTGGCGAGCTTGTCGACGGCCACCTTGAGATGCATCTCGCCCTGGCCCTTGAGCAGCAGCTCGTGCGTCTCGCCGCGCGCCTCGAAGGAGAGCGAGGGATCCTCCTCGACGATCTTGTGCAGCGCGCCGGAGAGCTTGACCTCGTCGTTGCGGTTCTTGGCGGCGAGCGACAAAGCGAAGACCGGCGGATCGGCCGCCGGGAAATCGGCCGAGGCGGCGATGCCGCCGGCCGAGAGGGTCTGGCCGGCCGACAGGGCATCGACCTTGGCCAGCGCCACGATCTCGCCGGCCTTGGCCTCGGCCACCTTGTCGAGGCGCTGGCCGAACGGCCGCAGCAGGGTGCCGATTCGCTGGCCGCCGACCGACTGGCCTTCGCTGAGTGTGCCCGACCAGATGCGGCAGAGCGAAAGCTTGCCGGCATGGCTCTGGTGCAGGACCTTGAAGCATTCCGCGAGCGCCACGCCGTTCGAGGGCAGCTCGCGGCGCTTCGCCGTCACCTCGACGAAGGGCGTGTCGTGGCGCAAGGCCTTCAGGAGGCGGCGCACGCCGTTCTCGCGGTCGCCGGCGCCCAGCAGCACGGGCGCGATCTGGTCGGAGCCGAACTCGTCGTGCAGATCGCGATAGATCAGCGATTTTTCCGGCGCGACATCCTCGATCAGCTGCTCGAGCAGCGTGTCGTCGAACTCCGACAAGGTTTCCAGCATCTCGCGGCGCGCTTCCGATTCGCGCGGCAGCACTTCGGCGGGCATCTCGATCAGGTCCGAGGCGCCGCTCGACTTGTAGCGGTAGGCGCGCTCGCTCACGAGGTCGACATAGCCCACCGTCTCGTCGCTGCCGTCGGCGGCTGCCCGGCGGATCGGCACCTGGCGCAGCACCAGCTTGCGGGTCGAGACGGCCTGCAGCGCCGACAGCATGTCGCGCACGCGGACCTCGGCGGAATCGATTTTGTTGATGAAGATGATGTGCGGCAGGTGATGGTCTTCGATGTATTTCAGCAGCGGCGCCAGGGTGACGACGCGGTCGGGCGAGGGCTCGCAGACGACCACCGCGGCATCGCACACCGCGAGGGCGGCGAAGGAATCGTTCTGGAACTCGATCGAGCCCGGGACGTCGAGGAAGGTCCACTGGTCGCCGAGATAGTCGACCGACGCGATGTTGATCTCGGTGCCCATGCTGCGCTTGCGCGCTTCGGCCGAGCCGTCGCCGATCGAGGTGCCGGCTCGCGTCGAACCGCGCCGGCCGATGGCCCCGGTGGCGAAGAGGATGCTTTCGAGCAGGCTGGTCTTGCCCGAAAGGTACGGCCCGCACAGCGCCACCACGCGGTGCGCGCCGCTACCTGGTCTGCCGCCGATGATCGTTTCTGTTCTGGGGTCGGCCATGAAAACGTCCTCCTTCTTTCCCTCTTCGCGACTGCAAGCGCGTCGAAGCCCCGGAGGAGTCTCCCGGATGTATCTCCAGGTAAGGACGGGCTGGCCCCAGCGTCCGTGACGGTCGCTTGTTCTACTCTCGGCCGTGACGCGAACGCAGGGAACAAACCCGCGGCGCCTCGTTCTCGGAGCAAAGCCCTCAGTCGCGGAAATCGTTTCACCGGGGGGAGGCCGAGTCAATTGGGGGAGCCGATCTTGTGGATGAGATTTCGCTGGGAGCGCGCCGGACCGCCCTCTATCGACGGATCATGCTCGCGCAGGCACCTCTTTCATTCTCCTCTCCCCCGTTTCGGGGGAGAGGCTGGGTGAGGGGGAAGCGAAGGACGCAGAGATCACAGGACCCTGCGATTGCGGCCGCCCCCTCACCTAACCTCTCCCCCAAGGGGGAGAGGGATATGAATGTGACGGGCAGCGCCTCGACGCAATCGCCGAAGCCGATGGTCGTCGGGCCATGACCGAGAGGAGCAACCAGCAACCGGCGCGCCGCGGCCGGCCGCGATCCGCCGCCGCCGAGGTCGCCGTGCTGGAGGCCGCCTATGCGCTGATCGCCGGCGAAGGGCTCGCGGCCGCGACCATCGACAAGGTCGCGCGGGCGTCCAAGGTCTCCAAGATGACGATCTACAAATGGTGGCCGTTGCGCGAGGCGCTGCTGATCGACGCTTTCCTGCGCCACGCCTCGTTGATGCTGCCGCTCGACGAGGACGGCGATCCGATCACCACCCTGCAACGCCATGCCGCCGCCTATGCCGAGGCGCTGAAGGGCGAGTTCGGCCGCGTCCAGCTCGCCGTCATCTCCGAATGCATTGCCAAGAACGGCTCGGGGCAGCTCTTCACCGAGCGCTATCTCGACATCCGGCGCCGCACCGCGACGGCGATCATCCAGCGCGGGCAGAAGGACGGATCGATCACGTCTGGCATTGCCGCCGGCGATCTCTACGACCGCATCTACGGCACGCTGTTCTATCGCTTCCTGTTCGGCTTCAGGCCGTTGTCCGCCGACTATGCGCGGAAGCTGGTGGCGTCTCTTCTGACGGCCCGCTGAGGGCGCGCCAGGCCTCCGGCACGGCGCGGCGATAGCCTTGCCCGCGATGGACGATCCGCGCCGCGACCAGGTGGTTCAGCGCCGGCAGGGCATGGAAGGGGACCGACGGATAGGCATGGTGCTCGGCATGGTAGGGCATGTTCCAGGCGAACCAGCGCACCAGCCCGTTGGTGGCGGTGGTGCGGGTATTCTCGAAGGCATTGGGCGAGCGGCCGCAGCCGGTATGCTCGGTGTAGAGATAAGGCCTGAGGAAGAGCTGGCCGATCAGCACCGGCAGGATCCAGACCCAGAGCAGCAGTGACGTGGCCAGCGCCACCGATCCCGCCGCGAGGCCGAGATAGAGCAGGGTGTAGAGGCGGGCCTCGAGGACGATCCCCCCGCGCTTGTCTTCCGGGATCCAGGGCGCCGTCACCTGTCCGGTGACGGCGTGGCGCAGCATCAGCAGCAGCCGGGCGCCGAGCTGCAACAAGCCCGTGAAGGCGAGGGCCCGATGCGGCAGCGAATCGGTGCGCGACGCTACCACGAGCTCGGGATCCTTTGTCGGGTCCTGGGTGTGGCGGTGATGGTCCCAATGGAACAGCCGATAGTATTCGTACGGCAGGCCGATCAGCACGCCACAGATCTGGCCGACCACGGCATTGAGGGCGCGCGTCTTGAAGGCCGTCTTGTGGGCGGTCTCGTGCAGCGCCATGAACAGGAAGGCGATGAAAAAGCCTTGCAACGCCAGCAACGGCAGCGCCGCCAAGGCACCGTAGCCAGAGACCGCTCCCTGGATCAGGAAGGCCATCGCCCCGATCAGGCCGAACTGGCTGGCAATGCGCAGCGCCGCCGGCGCATCCGTCTGCACCGAGAGCGCCCTGATGGCGGCGGGACCTGCGGTCAGAGGTGCCATGCCGGCTCCTGCTATTAACTGTACTGATAGTATAGTAATTGGCAGGCGAAGGGCAAGAGCCCAGCTCGCCTCCCCATTTGAATGCTAGGGAGTGGACACATCGTTCATCAGTCCTCTCCCACGCAGTGGGAGAGGAAGGGACCCGTTGCGTAGCAACGGGGAGGTGAGGGTGTGCGAGACGGAAAAGCTGTGCGGGTAGAGAAATCCCCCTCACCCAGCCTCTCCCCCAAGGGGGAGAGGAGAATGAGAGAGGGTGCCGTTAGCGCAACAACGGGCGACGAGAAGAAGTGTTCACTCCCTAGCATTTGAATGGGGAGGCGGGAATGAAAAAGGGCCGGTCCCCGCGGGGCCGGCCCTTTCCTTTTCGTCGATCTGTTGCGCGCTCAGCTCAGCGCGGCACAGGCCCGCTGGATGCGGCGGCCGGCTTCTTCCAGCAGGTCCGTCGCCGTGGCGTAGGAGATGCGGAAGGCCGGGCCCTGGCCGAAGGCCGAGCCCTGCACCACCGACAGACCCTCGGCTTCGAGCAGGTAGTTCACGAAGTCGGTGTCGTTCTCGATCGTCTTGCCGTCGGGCGTCTTCTTGCCGATCGTGCCGGCGCAGGACGGGTAGACGTAGAAGGCGCCTTCCGGCCGCGGGCACTTCAGGCCCTTGGTCTGGTTCAGCATCGAGACGACGAGGTCGCGGCGCTGCTTGAACACCGCGACGTTCTTCGGAATGAAGTCGGTCGGGCCGTTCAGCGCCGCCACGGCGGCGGCCTGGCTGATCGAGGAGGCGTTCGACGTGCTCTGCGACTGCACGGTGACCATGGCGTTGATCAGCGCCTGTGGCCCGGCCGCATAGCCGATGCGCCAGCCCGTCATATTGTAGGCCTTCGACACGCCGTTCATCGTCAAGGTGCGGTCGTAGAGTTTGGGCTCGACCTCGGCCGGCGTCGCGAACACGAAGTCGTCATAGACGAGCTTCTCGTACATGTCGTCGGTCAGCACATAGACATGCGGATGGCGCAACAGCACGTCGCACAGCGCCCGGAGGTCGGCCTTGGTGTAGGCGGCGCCCGTCGGGTTGCTGGGCGAGTTCAGGATCAGCCACTTGGTCTTGGGCGTGATCGCCCGCTCCAGCGCCTCGGGCTGCAGCTTGAAACCGTGCTTCTCCTCGCACTGCACGATGACCGGCGTGCCGTCACCGAACAGCACCATCTCCGGATAGGAGACCCAGTAGGGTGCCGGCACGATGACTTCGTCGCCCGGGTTGAGCGTGGCCAGCATGGCGTTGAAGATGATCTGCTTGCCGCCCGAGGTGACGACGGTCTGCGACGGCTTGTAGTCGAGACCGTGGTCGCGCTTCATCTTGGCGACGATCGCCTGGCGGAGCGCCGGCGTGCCGGCCACCGCGGTGTACTTGGTGTCGTTCTCGCGAATGGCTTTGTAAGCCGCTTCCTTGATGTGGTCGGGCGTCGGGAAGTCGGGCTCGCCAGCGGCAAGGCCGATCACGTCTTTGCCCGCCGCTTTCATCTCCAGGAACTTCGCCTGCGCGGCGTTGGTCGGAGAGGGCTTAATCCGGCTGAGACGATCGGCAATAAGAGCCATAACGCGATGCCTCCTTTCAGGCATTTGAAAAAGCGCGCGAAGGTACTGGCGGACGTTCGCCACTGCAAGAAAACGCGCGCCCGGACGCGTTGCGCGAGGACTATTTCTGATATGTGCTCGCGATATTGGCGCTCGGCCTTCACCGAAGGGCCAGGAAAGCTCGGTCGAAACCCCGATCGGCCGGTGCCGATCCTCCTCGGGGCGCCGCGGGAGGAATGCCCAATCGTTCTAATGCCTTAAGATATATTTTCTTGGTCTGAGAGCATACTTGAGCCTGCGGCGACTGCAGAGTGATTGAAAGAGTGCGGCCGATCGGGCATCGCTCATCGCCAGTCGAGTCCCCGAAAGAGCGTCGCGTGAATCTGTTGCTTGCCCCGTTGCGTCTTCTGATTTCGCCGATCTTCATCGCCGCGATCAACCTGCTGCTGCTGTTTCCCATGGTGCTGTCGGTCATCGACGTGGCCAAGAGCGTCACCCGGCATGTCGACACCCACGAGCCGGTGGCGATCACCTCCACCGTCGCCCTGATTATGATCGGCTGGGGCGTTGCGCTGGAGGAGCGCCACGTGATCCGCAGGTTCTTCGGCCTGGCGGGACGATCGGACGAGGCTCGCCAGGCCCATATCGACGAGATCTGCCACACCTACGGCGTGGCCCAGCTGGTGCTGGGCCTGTTCGCCGAGATCGCCGTGGCCATGATCAGCCTGCCCAATCGCATCATCGATACCGCGAGCTGGGAGCATACGCTGCTCGCCATCGCCCTGGGATTGATCGCCATCTCCTCCGTCTTCCAGGCGCGCCACATCGTCGTCCTGATTTTTGGCACCTTCCGCCGTGCCGCCGCTGTAGGCCGTGTCTAGTCCACCAGCTGGATCGAGGCTTCGACCGTCATCTTGGCGTCGCCGAAGCCGATGCGGCGGCCGCTGACCGGGGCGGCGTCGCGATAGTCGAGGCCGACGGCGACCCGCAGGCTGTCGCCGCGCGGGCTGATGCCGTTGGCCGGGTCGAACCCCACCCATTGCAGGCCCGGCACCCAGGCCTCGGCCCAGGAATGGCTGGTGCGGCCGACATGCAGCTTGGGATCGTCATTGCGCAGGTAGCCGCTGACATAGCGCGCCGGCACGCCCAGCCGGCGGCAGCAGGCGATGAAGACGTGCGTGGCGTCCTGGGCGACGCCGGCGCCCCGCGCCAGCGCTTCGGCGGCGGTCGTTTCCACCGTCGAGCTGCCGGTCTTGTAGGTGAGGCGCTCGGAAATCCGCGCCATCAGCTCGTGCAGCACCGCCACGCGCTGGGCGGGATCGGCGGCGCGCTCGGCCAGGCCCTGGGTCAGCGGGTCGAAGCTCGCATCGTGGTGGGCCAGGCCGGCATTGCGCAGCCAGAACGGCGCCGGCAGGGTCGGCGTCTCGGCGTAGCGCAGCCACTGGTCGGCGCCGCCATATTCGTAGAGGCCCTGCACCACGATCTCGACCGCCTCGTGCTTGTGGGCGACGGAAAAGGTCGTGACCTGGTTGCCGTGGCCGTCGACCCACTCCGAGCGCTTGCCGGGACCGTCGATGCGCCACGAGACGATGCGCTGCCCGGTCGCAGGCTTCGGCGTCAGACGCACGTCGTGGATGGAATGGCCGGAAGCCTGGTCGAACTCGAAGCGCGTGGCGTGATGGATGGCAAAGCGCATGGTCCGTCCTCAATCCAGCAGGAACTGCCGGCCGATCTCGTCGCTCAAGGTGCCGATGTCGGACCGGAGCGTGCCCAGGAACTTCGCCAGGCCGATATCGAACACCTGGTCGATGCGCACGTAGCGCAGCCGCGCATGCAGCTCGCCGGCCAGCCGGTCGGCCTCGCCGCGCGTGCCATAGGTCTCGGCCAGCTCGCGCATGTTGAGGTCGACCATCCATAGGCAGTGATGCACCGAGCGCGGCACGTCGCGGCGCAGCATCATCAGCTCGGCCACCTTCATCGGATGCAGCGAGCTGCGGTAGATGCGGCGATAGGTACGGACCGCGCCGACGCAGGCCAGCAGCTCCGACCAGGCGAAGTAGTCGAGCCCCTCGGCATTGGGATCGCCGTCGGGCCGCAACAGGTGGAACTTCACGTCGAGGATGCGGCCGGTATTGTCGGCGCGCTCGAGGAAGGCGCCGAGCTGCAGGAAGTTGTTGGCCTCGTCGCGCAGCAAGGTCACTTGCGCGGCGCCGAAGATCATGACCGCCTGCTTCTTCACCGATTCGATCAAGGCGCCGCGGTCGAGGGTCTTGCGGTTGCCGCGCAGGCGGCCGCTCAGCTCCAGCCACAGGCCGTTCAGGCTCTCCCAGACATCGACCGTGATGTTGTTGCGCTCCTCGCGGGCATTGCGCCGCGCCGCCCCGATCGAGTTCGCGATCGAAGAGGGGTTGTTCTCGTCGAGCACGAGGAAGTCGATCAGGCTGGCCAGCCGGCCGCTCTGGCGCTGGCTCTGGCGGAACTCGTCCTCCATGCCGAAGATCGCCGCGACGCCGGCGGCCTCCTCGCCGCGCGACTGCAGGGCGGCGCGCTGGGTCGCCTCGATCAGGCGCGCCGTCGACTTGGCACGCTGCAGGTAGCGGCCCATCCAGTACAGGTTCTTGGCGGTGCTGCTCAGCATGGCGTCACTCGTCGCCGCTCTGGCTGGCCGTCTGGCTGCCGACACTGGGGGCATCGGGCGCCAGCACCCAGGTGTCCTTGGTGCCGCCGCCCTGGCTCGAATTGACCACCAGCGAGCCCTCCTTCAGCGCGACCCGCGTCAGGCCGCCCGGCACGATGGTGATCTTGCGGCCTGACAGGACGAAGGGCCGGAGATCGACATGTCGCGGCGCCACGCCCTGGCTCACGAAAGTGGGGCAGGTCGACAGCGCAAGGGTCGGCTGGGCGATGTAGTTGTCGGGGCGCGCCTTGAGCAGGCCGGAGAATTCCTCGATCTCGGCCTTGCTCGAGGTCGGACCGACCAGCATGCCCTTGCCGCCGGAGCCGTGGACCTCCTTCACGACCAGCTCGGACAGGTGCTCCAGCACATACTTGTAGTCGTCGGAGCGATCGCAGCGCCAGGTCGGCACGTTCTGCAGGATCGGCTCCTCGCCGAGATAGAAGCGCACCATCTCGGGGACATAGGTATAGGTCGACTTGTCGTCGGCCACGCCGTTGCCCAGCGCGTTCACGATGTTGACGCGACCGGCGCGCAGTGCCCCCAGCAGGCCGGCCACGCCGAGATAGGAGTCGGGCCGCATGGCCAGCGGATCGAGGAAGGCGTCGTCGACGCGGCGGTAGATGACGTCGACCCGCTGCGGGCCGCGCGGCGTGCGCATGTAGACGCGGCCTTCGTCGACGAACAGGTCCGAGCCCTTGACCAGCTCGATGCCCATTTCGTCGGCGAGGTAGGCGTGCTCGAAGTAGGCGCTGTTATAGTGGCCGGGGGTGAGCAGCACGACATTGGGCTCGGCGTCGTCGCTGTAGGAGACCGAGCGCAAGGTCGCCAGAAGCTCGTCGGTGTAGTTGGCGACCGGCAGCACGCGCATCGCGGCGAACAACTCGGGGGCCAGCCGCATCATCACCTCGCGGTTCTCCAGCACGTAGGAGACGCCCGACGGTGTGCGCACATTGTCTTCCAGGACATAGAAGTCCTTCTCGCCGACGCGCACCAGGTCGATGCCGGCGATATGGGCATGAACGCCGCCCGGCAGGTCGAGGCCCTGCGCCATGGCGACGAACTCGGCATTCATCAGCACCTGCTCTTCGGGAATGATCCCGGCGCGGCAGATCTCGCGCTTGCCATAGGCGTCGGCCAGGAAGGCGTTCAGCGTGCGCACGCGCTGCACGAGGCCTTTCTGCAGATAGTCCCATTCGTCCCAGGCGATGACCCGCGGGATGATGTCGAAGGGGATGGTGGTCTCGTGGCCGTCGGTGGCGCCGTAGGCGCCGAAGGTGATGCCGTGTCGTCGGTAGAACTGGTCGACCTCGTGGCGGGTCGCGGCCACGTGTTCTGGCGATGTGCTGGCGAGCCAGTCGGCGACGCCGCGATAGGGCAGGCGGACCGACCCGTCCATGCCCGAGTTCATTTCGTCAAATGCCTTTGCGGCCATCCGGCATTTCACCCCCTGTTGAATCACAGTACAAGCAATCGACGGGCCAACAAAGTGGCCCGTCGGTGCGGATAAGAGCGAGTGCAAATACGAGGTCGGAGCGGGAGGGTCGCGTGAAGCAGGTTCTGATCGATCGCTATGGAACGCCCTGGGACGTCGCGCGGTGCGCCGACGTCCCCGACGTTGGCGCACCGGCGGCCGACGAGGTCGTCTTCGAGGTGCTGGCCTTTCCGATCAATCCTGCCGACATGTGGTTCTGCCGCGGCAGCTACCGGCTGAAGCCGCCGCTGCCGGCGACGCCGGGCGCCGAATGCGTCGGCCGCGTGACCGCGGTGGGCGCGGCGGTGACGCATGTGAAAAAAGGCGACCTGGTCATCAACCTGCAGCGCGAGAACTGGGCAGAGAAGCGCCGCGTGAAGGGCGACGACGCCATTCCTCTGCCGGCCGGCATCGATCTGCGTCAGGCCGCCATGGTACGCATCAACCCGCCGACGGCGCTGCTGATGCTGCAGGACTTCGTCGATCTCAAGCCCGGCGACTGGGTGATTCAGAATGTCGCCAACTCCGCCGTCGGTCGTCTGCTGATCGTGCTCGCCAAACAGCGTGGCCTGCGCACAGTCAACGTCGTGCGCCGGCCCGAGCTCGGCGACGAGCTGAAAGGCCTGGGCGCCGATCTCGTGCTGACCGACGGCAGTGACCTCGCCCAGCGCGTTGCCAAGGCGACGAGTGAAGCTCCGATCCGGCTGGGCGTCGAGGCGGTCGGCGGTTCGGCGACGGAGCGGATCGTCGAATGCGTGGCGACCGAAGGAACCGTCGTGCATTACGGGTCGATGAGCGGCGAGGATCCGGCGGTCGGGCGCAGCCATTTCATCTATCGCGGCGTCAAGCTCACCGGTTTCATGCTGGGGCGCGGGCTCGCCAAGCGCAGCCCCGAGAAGATCCGCGAGATCTATGCCGATCTCGGCCGCCAGGTCCTCGCCGGCACGCTGAACGCGCCGGTGGACACGGTCTATCCGATCGAGAAAATCAAGGAAGCGCTGGCGCACGCCGACAGGGGCGGACGCAACGGCAAGATCCTGGTTGCGCCCAACGGTCCTGTCTGAAGAGCGGGTGCGATCTCTTTTCGAGGGAGTGAACAGATGAGTTCGGAAGTCGTAGCGATCGAGAAGGTGCTGCAGGTCTATTTCGACGGCCTCTACGAAGGTGACACCAAGAAGCTGGGCGAGGCCTTCCATCCGTCGGCGCATCTCTACAGCGCGGATGCCGGCGGCAAGGCCGCCGACCTGCCGCGCGCCGACTGGTTCAAGGCGGTGGAAAGCCGTCCGTCGGGCAAGGCGAAGGGCAGCGCGCGGGCCGACCGCATCGTATCGATCGATTTCGCCGGCCCGGCGACGGCCTTCGCCAAGGTCGAGTGCCAGCTGCCGCCGCGCTATTTCACCGACTACCTGACCTTGCTGAAGGTCGACGGCCGCTGGCAGGTCATCTCCAAGTCCTTCCACGCCGTGACGAAGGAAGGCTGAGAAAGAATTCCTCCCCCGCGCGGGCTCCGCGCGGGGGAGGTGGCGGCGTAATCGCCGACGGAGGGGGCGTTTTAACGCGAAGAAAGTTCATGACCCCCTTCGCCCCGTAAGACGGGGCACTTCCCCCGCGAAGACGCGGGGGCAGACGAGAAAGCAAAGAAAAAGCCTCCCCTGCGTGAGCGGGGGAGGCTTTGTCGTGTCTGGCGGGAGGCGCCTCAGCTCTTGGCGTCGGCCGCGACCTGGACCTTGATCATCTTGTCCTTCGGGTCGGCGACGGCGCCCGATCCCGGGGCGCCCTTCTTGATCTTGTCGACGAATTCCATGCCGGAGGTCACGCGGCCCCAGACCGTGTACTGGCCGTCGAGGAAGTTCGAATCCTTGAAGACGATGAAGAACTGGCTGCGGGCGCTGTTCGGGTCGTTGGTGCGCGCCATCGAGACGGTGCCGCGGGTATGTGGCTCCTTGTTGAACTCGGCCTTGAGCGTCTCGCCCATGCCGCCGGTGCCGGTCCCCGTCGGGTCGCCGGTCTGCGCCATGAAGCCGTCGATCACGCGATGGAAGACGACGCCGTCGTACTTGCCTTCGCGGGCCAGCTTCTTGATCTGCGCGACATGCTTGGGGGCGAGGTCGGGGCGCATCTCGATCACGACGCGGCCGTCCTTCAGGTCGATATAGAGGGTGTTTTCCTTGTCCATGGCGGAG
>BFBZ01000025.1_pt276 | contig 30309 bp, 29 predicted proteins | sample 1888401 | NCBI WGS metagenome assembly BFBZ01 (sample SAMD00112614, study PRJDB3348) | symbiont metagenome | host: Chara braunii
GATCGGATAGTCGGCCCAGGAGCGGACCGCGAATCCCTCATCGGTCCAGCCGATCTGTTCCTTCAGTGCCCAGCTCGCGGCCTGTACGACGCCGCCTTCGACCTGATTGAGCAGGCCGTTGCGATGGATCACCTCGCCGGCATCGACCGCGCCAACCACGCGGCGCAACCGCACGGTGTCGGTGATCTCGACAAAGGCGACCGCGGCATAATAAGCGCCCACGTTCTTGTAGCGGCTGAAGGCGATGCCGCGGCCGATACCGTCGCCGCCGGGCTCGGCTGGGTCCCAGCCGGCACGCTCGGCCGCCGCCTTGATCACCGCGATGGCGCGGGGATCGTCCAGATGCCGCAGCCGGAATTCAACGGGATCGACCTGCACCATGGCGGCAAGCTCATCCATGAAGCTTTCGATCGCAAATACGTTGGCATGGGCGCCGAGTGAGCGCATCGCCGAGCTGCGCAGCGGCCCCTGCGGCATCAGATGGCGGGTGATGGTCCGTTTGCCGAGCCTGTACAACGGCACCGCATTGCGGTCGCCACCGCCATAGGGACGTGGCACATCATTGAGCAGCGCGGACGGGTGCGGTTCCCTGAGGCTCCACGCGGCCAGCAGATTGACACCATCGCCACCGGATCCCGGCCGGCTGTTGTGGGATGGACTCCACACGTCGTGGGTCCACTCGACAATCGTGCCGGTTCGATCGATTGCAGCACTGAGCCCAACGCGCATCGGCGCGCCGAACGGCGACCAGCTCAGTTCATCGGCCCGACTCCACAGGCACATGACCGGGGCATCGCGGTTGCGCGCGAGCAGCGCCGCGTCGAGGGCGACATCGTCAGCGCCGTTGTGGCCGTAGCAGCCCGATCCCTGCGCATGAATGACCCGCACCTTCTCCGGCGCGACACGAAGCGCGCGCGCCAGCGTTCGGCGCAGCGGATGCACGCCCTGGGTATGCGACCATACCGTCAGCGCGCCATTGTCCCATTGGGCAACGGCGCAACTTGGGCCAACCGAGGCATGGGCCAGATAAGGGCGGGAGTATCGCGCCTGGTGCCGTTGCACGTCGTCCGGGACGGCGGTCTCATCGGCGACGAATGTGGTGCTCTGCGGCGTCAGGCCGTCCATCCATGTATCCGGGTCGGCCAGGGCCGGCAGCGCACGTTCCCGCATCCATTGCGCGCTCTTGCCCGCGATCCGGATGGCGTTGACGGCCTGGTCGTCGCGGCGAGCGACCACACCCATGAAACCGCCGTCGGTGACGACATCGACGACACCGGGAAGGGCGGCGATAGCAGCGCGATCGAACGATTGCAGCCGGTCGTACGGATGGGCGGGACGCAACACCCGGCCGTACAGCATGCCGGGCAGGGTCATGTCCTGGATGAAGGCCGCGCCGTGCAGCTTGGCGTCGAGGTCGAGCCGCCGCAGGCGATCGTGATCGACACTGCCGCCGAATTGATTGGGTGGCGGCAACTCCGCGCAGGAGCGGTCCAGGTCCACTTTGGCGGCGAGCTGCCAATAGCTGACGCCTTCATTGCGCGCCGCGCGCATGAAGACGCCGGAGCGAACCACCAGGTCTCCGCCACCGAGGACGGCACGTGCCTGCTCCTCGAACAGCGTGCGGACCAGCGTGCAGGCCCAGCGCATGGCGGATCCGCTATGCTCCACCGAGAAGCTGCCGGAGGTATAGCCCTCATCCGGAGAGACCGCGGTATCGGCGGGAGTCATCCGGATGTGGTCGAGGTCGATGCCGAGCTCCTTGGCCGCGATTGCCGCAATCGCAGTGACGGCACCCTGGCCGATCTCCACCTTGCCGGTGCGCAGCGTCACGACACCGTCATTGTCGAACGACACCCATTGGTCGAGGCGGGGATTGGCTTTGAGGCTGAGGGGGAGCTCGGTCATGCGCGCCCCCGGTCCGCAATGGCGCGGTCAACGGCGCGCAGGATCCGGACATGCGCGCCGCACCGGCACAGATGTCGCTCGTCCAGCACGGCGACGATCTCGCTGCGGCTGGCCGGGGGTTTCCGCGCCAGCAATCCGGTCACGGTCATGATGATGCCGTTGATGCAGTAGCCGCACTGCGCCGCTTGTTCGGCCAGGAAGGTCGCAGGAAGGTCGTCCGCGCCCAGGCTTTCGATGGTTCGCACGCTGCGGTCCTTCACGGACCATAACGGCGTCGTGCAGGATTGCACGGGCAGGCCGTCGACCAGCACGGTGCAGGCGCCGCAATTGCCTTCGGCGCAGCCGATCCGCGTGCCCTTTAAATCAAGATCATGCCGCAGCGCCGTCAGCAGCGAGGTGTCGCCGCCAACGGCGACCTCAACGTCGGCGCCGTTGACCTTGAAGGCCCAGATGTCGCTGTGTGGATCCGCTTCGGTCATGGATGGATTCCGCGTCATCAATGGGCGTGATAAACGCCGAGATTTTGCGCGATGAGATCATCATTGGTGCGGACCTCCTCCGCGCTGCCGACAAAGGCGCAGCGGCCGGTGTTCAGGATCACGGCCTGGTCGGCCACCTCCAGCGCAAGATGCCGGTTCTGTTCGACCAGGATGATGGACAATCCCTCGTCCTTCAAGCGATGGATGGCGCGACCGACTTCGGCGACGATCAGCGGCGCCAGGCCCTCCGATGGCTCGTCGAGCAGCAGGACGCGGGGATTGCCCATCAGCGCCCGGCCGATCGCCAGCATCTGCTGTTCGCCACCCGAAAGGGTGCCGGCCAGCTGGGCCTGCCGTTCCCGCAGCCGAGGGAACATCTCGTATACTCGCGTCATGGTCCAGAGCTTGTCGCTGCCGCGCTCGCGCTGCCGGGCGACATCGAGGTTCTCGTGCACCGACAGCGAGGGGAACACCCGCCGTCCCTGCGGCACGAGGCCAATGCCGGATTTGGAGATTCGCTCCGGCGAGAGACTGCGGATCGACCTGCCGAACAGGCTGATGTCGCCGTTGCGCGGCTTCAGGAAACCCACGATGGTCGAGATGCAGGTGGTCTTGCCGGCGCCGTTGCGGCCGAGGAGGCCCAGCAGGCGGCCCGGCCTGAGCGCGAGCGAGACGCCATGCAGCACATGGCTGTCGCCGTAGAACGAATCCACCTCGGTTAATCTCAGCGCGTCAGTTGCCAAGATACACCTCGCGCGTCCTGGGGTCGGCGATCACGGCGTCGCGTGCGCCGTCGACGATGACCTTGCCGTAGTTCAAAAGCGTGACGGTTTCGGCGAGGTCGAGCGCCGTATCCATGTCGTGCTCGATCATGATCACGGCGGTGTCGCGCGGGATGGCTGCAATCTGGGCCTTGACGGTGGCGCGCTCGCTGCTGGAGAGCCCGGCCAGCGGTTCGTCGAGCAGCAGCACCTTCGGCTTCTGCGCCAGCGCCATCGCCAGTTCGACCCGGCGTTTCTCGCCATAGGCGATCTCCGAGACCGGATGGCGGGCGAGGTGGTCGAGCCCGACCAGCTGCAGCACACGTTTCGCCTCCGCTGCAAGATCGCCATAGAACGCCAGTGGTCTCCACATCTGCCAGCGCGACGGCCGCAAACCCAGTAGCCCCAGCGTGACGTTATGTTCCAGCGTGTCGTCGGTGAACAGCGTGATGATCTGATAGGTGCGCGACAGGCCGCAGTGGGCACGCCGGTGCGGTGGCAGATAGGTGACGTCCTGTCCGAACAGCCTGATCTGGCCCGAATTGGGCAGGAAATCTCCGGTGATCTGATTGAACAGCGTGGTCTTGCCGGCGCCGTTGGGGCCGATGATCAGCCGGCGTTCGCCGGGGCGGACCAGCAGCGAGACATCCTGGGTGACCGGAAGCCCGCCGAACGCCTTCTTGAGATTTTTGATCTCGAGGGCAAAGGGACTAGTTTCGCTCATCGCGGCCCCCCACGAAACCGGGCGGCCAGGTTGCGGACACCGGGCACGATCCCGGTCGGCATCACCAGCACGATGAACAGGAACACGAGTCCCAGCAGCATGTTCCAGCGCTCGACATAGGCGGAAGCGTAGTTTTTCAGCAGCATCACCAGGGTTGCGCCTACGATCGGGCCACCCAGCGTGCCTGAACCGCCGGCGATGACGCCGAGCAAGCCTTCCGCGGAACTGGTGATCGAGAGCGACGTTGGATGGATGTATTTGTTGTAGTAGACGTACAGCAACCCGGCGACGCCGCTCCAGAAGCCCGCATAAATGAAGGTGATCCAGCGCACCAGCCAGGGATTGAAGCCGAGCGCCGCCATCCGGCGCGGCTGGTCGCGAACCCCTTTCAGCGATGAGCCGAACGCGGACGACACGAACATCGTCATCAGGGCAAAAGCGATGACGGTGACGACCAGCGCGAACCAGTAGAACGCGGATGCGCTCTCGATGCTGAGGCCAAACGGCATTGGACGGGTGATTCCGGAAATCCCGTTGTCGCCATTGGTGATGAACGACATCCGATAGGCCAGGCCCCACAGCACCTGAGACAGCGCCAGCGTGATCATCAGAAAGCCGAGCCCGGTGGCGCGCAGTGCGATCAGGCCGAACACGGCGGCCATCAGCGTGGTTCCGGCAATCGAAATCAACGCCGCAGCGCCATGACCGAGGCCCCATCGGGTGGTGACGAGGGCCGCGATGTACGCTGCGACGCCGAGGAACGACGCATGTCCGAGCGACGTCATGCCGCCGAAGCCGACGAGCAGATTCAGGCTGAGAGCAAAGATGATCGCGATCAGGATCTGGCTTGCAAGGTTGATGTAAAAATCACCTGCGACGAAGGGCAGCGCCAGCAGGAAGGCGGTGAAGAGCGTCAGAACGATCCTGGTCATGCGCCGACCCGCCCGAACAAGCCTTGCGGGCGAAACGCGATCACCAGGATCATCGGCAGGAACAGGATGATGTAGGCAAATTCGGGCAGCAGCGCCGTTCCGAAGGTGTAGATGAAGCCGATGATGAAACTGCCAATGAAGGCGCCCAGCAGGCTGCCGACACCGCCGAGAATGACAACGATCAAAGCAAGTGGGAGCATGTCCGCATCAAGCCCGGGATAGGCCGACAGGATCGGGCCGCCGAGCACGCCACCGGCTCCGGCAATTCCTGCGCCGAGGCAAAATACCGTGGTGAACAGGGTCGAGACCGGAATGCCGACGGCGCGCGCCATCTGCCGATCGTCGACGCCGGCGCGGATCATGGCGCCGACCCGTGTGCGTTCCAGCAGCAGATAGAGTGCGATCGCGACCGCGATCGAGCAGCCGATCAGCACAAGGCGATAGGTTGGAAACGCGTATCCGAATACGCGTGTCGGCGACTGCAGAGCCGAGGGGGTGGGGACCGGGATCGGATCGCCGCCCCACATCACGAGGCAGGCGTCCGCAATGATGAACGACATCCCAAGTGTCACCAGCACCTGTCCGAGCGGATTGGTCTTGAGCCGGGTCAGCACCAGGCGTTCGAACAGGCCGCCGAGCGCTGCCACCACGAGGCCACTGCCCAGTGCGGCAACCCACAGGTTGAGCCCGTCGATCGCGCGCAGCGCGGTTGCCCCCAGATAGGCGCCGAGCATGAAGAAGGCGCCGTGGGTGAGATTGGCAAGCCGCATCAGGCCGAAGATCAGCGAGAAGCCCGACGCCAGGAGAAACAGCAATCCTCCGAGCGACAGGCTGTTGAGGCTCTGAATGATCCAGAACTGCATACCCAATCCGTGCGGTCGAAAGAATCGCAAGGCGCGCGCGCCTCGCGACGGACGTGGCGAGACGATCAGGGTTCGAGATTAGGGTTCAAGATTCTTGGCCGGCGGATAGTCGCGGGAGTAGACCGGGTTTTTCAGGAATGCGACCTTGTCGTAGGTCCAGAACTGGCTGACGTCCGGATAAGTCTTGATCACGGAATTCACCAGCCGGCCGTCCTTCCGCGTCACTTTGCGGAGATAGGCGTTGCCGATAATGTTGCCGAATTCGTCGAACTTGACCACGCCGCGGATAGTGTCGGTGTTGGAACTGCGGATCGATCCGATCAGGGCCTTTTTGTCGTGCGGCTTGCCGGCCAAGGTCTTGAGCGCGGCCTCCAGCACTTCGCCGGCGATGTAGGTGCTCGCGGCATAGTAGCCGGGGTCATACTTGTTCTGCTTGCGGAAGGCCGGCGCAAAGGCCTGGTTCGCCGGATTGTCGAGCTCGGCCGAATAGAAGCTGGTGGTGATGATCCCCAGCGCCTCGTCCCCCATGTTGCGGAGCACGGATTCGTCCAGTGCGGTCATGCCGCCGATCACGGCCATCTTGTCCTTCAGGCCGTATTCGATGAACTGGCGCAGGAAGCGGAAGCCGTTAGAGCCCGCCGTGCCGAGGAAGATAGCGTCCGCGTTCTTGACCGATGCGACATAACTGCCGTAGTCGGGCGCCGTCAGCGGCGGAAAGATTTTCTGGATGATTTTGCCGCCGTTGTCCTCGAACGCGCGCTGGAAGCCCGCACACATCTCGTGACCGTAGGCGAAGTCGTCGGCCATGGTGACCATGCGCGTGTATTTCAATTCCTTCGCGGCATATTCCGCCAGCGGATAGGCGCACTGCGCGGCGGTGGCGGTGACCCGCACGAACCACGGATTGGCCTGGCGCTGAGTCATGTCTTCGGCTGCTGCGACGCCGATGGTCGGAATTTCTTTTTGCACCACATAGTCGTTGATCGCCAGCGCCTCGAACGCGGCGAGGGGGCCGATCAGGCAATCGATATTATTCTTTTCGACCAATTCCTGGGTTTTGGTGCGGGCGGTGGCCGGTACACCCGCGGTGTCGGCGACGATCAGCTCAATCTTGCGGCCGGCGAGGGTGCTGTTCCTATCCTTCAGGAACATGGTCAGGGCCAATTCCATGTCGATGCCGCCGGAGGCGAGCGGTCCCGTTTTGGCCGCGAGCAGGCCTATGCGGAACGGATCGTTGCTTTGGGCCCGCAGCAGGCCGGGTGCGGCCACGCTGGCGATGCCGGCACCGGTTACGGCGCCGACGAAATCTCGTCGCGATAACGTCATTGTTCTCTCCCCGATGTTTCCTGTCAGGCGTCTTGTCTTTTTATTGATTGTGTATGTGCCGTCCGGTCGTCGAAGTGATCTCCGCTCCTTTCCTCAGGCCCATTTCCTTTAAGCCTTGCGCCAAATCGGATGGTTCGACTGCGTTTTAATTTATCATCTGAGAATTGGTAATTATCAAGTGATAACCAGCGGATTGAACGTCGCAGCGCGCAGGTACTTTTGATGCACCGCGAAACTTCCGCTGCAACCGCAGCGCGAATGGTCAGTCGGCAGCGCCGGATTTCGGTGCAGCTGCGTTTGCTGCCTTCAGCACTTCGAACACCGCCGCGGTATCCTGGTCGCCCAGGCCCATGGCCATCGCCTGGGTATAGACCGACTGTGTCATGGTGAAGAGCGGCGTCTCGCAGCCAACATCGTCGGCGAACTCAGCAATGATCGCCATGTCTTTCTTCCAGGTCGACACCCGCATCGTGGCGGGCTCGTAGACACGCTCCGCCATCATCGGCGCGCGAAGCTGGAAAATGCGTGAGCCGCCGGCGCCGGGCCCCACGATGTCGATCACTTGTCTGGGATCGAGGCCCGCGGATTCCGCCAGCAACATGGCTTCCGCCGAGGCGACATTGTGGATCGCCACCAGATGGTTGGCGATGAATTTCATCCGGCTGCCGTTACCATAGGCACCGAGATCGGCGGATTGTTTGGCAAAATCGGCGAACAGGGGGGCGCAGCGTTCGATCGCGGCGCTGTCGCCGCTGGCATAGACCACGAGGTCTCGGGTTTTGGCCTGGCCGCCCGTTCCGCTGAGCGGGCAATCCAGGGCGATATGGCCGGCCTGATTGAGGATACTTTTGAAGCGCAACTTGTCCGCGATCGTGAAGGTGCTGAGTTCGAGCACGGTCCGCTGCCGCTGGCCGGACCTGACGATGTCCCGCGCGACGGCTTCGGCTGCTGCGGCGTTGGGCAGGCTGGTCATGATCACGGCCGCCCCGTGGGCGATTTCAGCAACGGTGTCGGCGAGGATGACGCCGTCGCACGCGGCCTGGTTTTTGCGGGCGGAGTCGATATCGAAGCCGATCACCGTCCAGTCACGTTCCACGAGATTCTTGGCGATCGCGCCGCCCATGATCCCGAGCCCGACGATCCCGGCCACCTTCTCGCTCAACGCCATTCTCCGTTCGGTCGGCGACCTCAGTTGTCGCGCTTATATAATGATCAAGCGATAAACAGCCGATTTCGTCAAGTCAATTCAAGCGTCAGGGATCCGGATTGGTGGATATGACCGCCGGATGTCAGGATCTGTTGCTTTGCGGGAACCGCTGCGGAATAACAGGGGCATTGCAATCCCTTGGAGTGACGATCGATATGACGGGCCTGGCCATCATGGTGGCGCCGAATGGCGCGCGCAAAGGACACGCGGAACATCCCAATCTGCCGATCACGATCGAGGCCATCGCCAGGGAAGCGGTGGCCTGCCATGCGGCGGGGGCCCAGGCGATCCATATGCATGTCCGTGACGATCAGGGGCGGCACAGCCTTGACGCTGTCCGCTATGTCGCCGCAACCGACGCCGTGCGCCGCGCGGCGGGACCCGAGCTGATCGTGCAGATCACAACGGAAGCGGTTGGGCTCTACAAGCCCCATGAGCAGATCGCGGTGGTGCGGGCGGTGCAGCCGGAGGCGGTCAGCATCGCCACCAAGGAACTGATTCCCGATCCGAGTGCGGAAGCCGCCGCGGCGGATCTCTATCATTGGGCGCATCAGCAGCGCATCGCGGTCCAGCATATTGTCTACGCGGCGGAAGAGCTTGTGCATTTGCTCGATCTTATCGCGCGCGGCATTGTCCCGGGACAGCGCCACTCGCTGATCTTTCCGCTTGGGCGGTATGCAACGGGACAGGAAAGCGATCCGGCCGAACTCGTGCCGTTCATTGCCAAGGTCCGGGAGCAGGGCGGTGCCGAGCGCTTCGACTGGTGGACTTGCGCGTTCGGTGCCGCGGAGACCGTATCGCTGGTGGCAACCGCCGCGCTGGGCGGGCATTGCCGGATCGGTTTCGAGAACAGCTTCCTCAATGCCGACGGCAGCCGCGCCGACAGCAACGCGGAGCGGATCGCGGATCTGCAGGCTGGCCTGCACAGCGTTCGGCGTCCGCGCGCAACGCGCGCCGAAACGCTTCGGGCCTTGGGGCGGCCGGACTAGCGGGCTCCAGGCGCCATGGGAAAGGGATTCAGAACGGGGCTGCGGCAGGTGCGTGCGGCGAAATCCCGCTTCCCAATACAGATCGCGGCCGCCGGAACTGGTTCCTAATAAATTCATAACTGGTTTCTTATCAGCGGGCAGAACTGAAGATATCAGTTTGCCTACTGAGACCACACAAATGGGGAAACTGGTGATGGGTAAGGTCGGCCAGGTCGCGTTTGCGCCAAACAATTTGGACAGAAGACGCTTCCTGACGGCGGCCACCGCCGCAGCCACCGGGAGCGCACTTGTTTCATTCAGCACGGCAAGCGCAGACGGCCGGACGGCGGTTCGTGTTCAATACGACTGGTTGATGGGGAATGGCCAGCTTGGTGACGTTGTCGCACTGAAGAAGGGCTTCTTTGCGGAGCAGGGCTTGGATGTTGCGTTTGGTCCCGGTGGCCCCAACGCTCAAACCGTCCCTCCCGTCCTTTCGGGACAGGCGCTGATTGGGCAACTTTCCTCAACCGCTCAGTTTTTCACGGCCTATGAGGCGGGCCGACCACTCAAGCTTTTTGCAAGTGGCTTCCGCTATTCGCCATACGCCTACATTTCGCTTCCCAGGTCGCCTATTCGAACGCCGGCGGACCTGGTCGGCAAGACGATTGCGATCAATCCGAACGGCCGCTACCTGCTGGATCTCATCATAGCGAAAAACAATCTTGATCGCTCGTCGGTGAAGGTCGTGACAATGGGAGCGGATATGACTCCACTTGTCGCGGGGCAGGTCGACGCGGTTTCGGGCTTCCTGACCAACACGAAGGCGTTGTCGATTCTCGGGCCGGATATCGTGACATTGCTGCCGGCAAACACCGGCGTTCCGAACTACGCGAATTCGTACTTTACGGCAGCTGATGCCTATCAAGGTCAAAAGCAGGACCTCGCGAGGTTCATTCGTGGAGTTGCAAAGGGGTGGAGCTGGGCCTTCGAGAACCGGCGCGCTGCCGTCGACATCCTGTGCGATGCGTATCCCGCGCTGGATCGCGATATAGAATACAAGACGGTCGATCTGGTCATGTCACTGTCTTTCGACGAGACCACGAGGCAGTACGGCTGGGGGTGGCACACCCGGGAGAAGCTCTCGACGCAGATCGACCTGTTCAAGGAAATCGGCAAGTTTCCGAACAAGGTCCCCGTCATCGACGAATGTGTCACGTGGGAAATACTCGAAATGACCGACGCCGCACGCGCCAGGCTGGGTTAAACCGATGACTGGCCGGCTTGCGATCGAAGTTTCCGACCTGTCGATGTCGTTCGGCACGGTTGCCGCATTCAGCAATCTGTCCCTTGAAATGGAGACAGGTCGTTTTGTGGTGCTTATCGGACCATCCGGCTGCGGGAAGTCGACATTGCTCCGCAACATCGCCGATCTTCTGGCGAGCACCAGCGGCCGTATCCAGGTCTTCGGAGCAAGTCCGGAGCAGGTGCGTCGGCAAAGACGAATCTCCTTTGTGTTCCAGGAAGCGACGTTGCTTCCCTGGCGCACCGCGCTCGAGAACGTCGCGCTGCCGTTGCAGGTCGGTGGCTGGGTCGGCGTCGACCGGGCCAGCCGAGATCCGTTGAAATTGCTCGATCTCGTCGGGTTGAAAGGCCGCGAAGCCGCATATCCATGGCAACTCTCGGGCGGACAGCGACAGCGTGTTGCCATCGCGCGAGCGCTTGTGACACAGCCCGATATTCTGCTGATGGACGAACCTTTCGGGGCGCTGGACGAGATCACGAGGGACGGGCTTAACGATGAGTTGCTTCGAATATGGCGCGAGACCGGCACGACCGTTGTGTTCGTGACACATAGCCTCTCCGAGGCTGCATTTCTCGGCCAGACGGTGGTCGTCATGGGCGCGCATCCGGGACGGATCGTCGAGGAGGTCAACCTCGATCAGCAGAAGCCTGGAAATGTGATTGATCGCACCTCCTCGACGTTCTTCGATATCACCTCGCGTCTGCGCGCGGTGCTGGAAAAAGCTCACGGAGCGGGAGGCCGCTCATGAGAGCCGGTATATCCTGGATTTGGCCCTTGATCGGATTGCTCTCCCTTTTGGCGCTCTGGCAGGCGGTGATCCTGGGCTTTCATGTACGCCCGTTCATCGCGCCGGATCCGGTGACAGTCGTTCGCGCCATATGGAAAAACCGGCAACTGCTGTGGGACAGTATTTGTCCGACCGCAGCGGAGGCGGTTGCCGGATTTCTGGTAGGCAACAGCATCGGAATTATCCTCGCGACGATATTCGTGCACAGTGAGACGATGCGGAAGATTTACTTTCCCGTAGTGGTGCTATTCAACACCATTCCGATTATCGCGCTGTCGCCGGTTTTGATCCTGGTCTTTGGTCTGACAATGGCCTCGAAAGCAGCCATTGCCGCCATTATCTGCATGTTTCCCACCCTGGTAAACACGCTTCGAGGACTTGAGTCGGTCTCCCAATCCGAGATGGAACTGATGAAAATCATGTCGGCCAGCCGTCGGGAAGTGTTTTTTCGGCTGCGACTTCCGCGCTCGCTCCCCTTCTTGTTCACCGCGCTGAGAATCGCCGCGACCAGCAGCGTCATTGGGGCAATTGTCAGCGAGTGGGTCGGGGCGGAATCGGGAATTGGCGTCCTCATCATTCAGTCGACCTTCGATTATCGGACCGAGATTCTTTACGCCTCCATCGCCACGTCGTCGGCACTCGCGTTGTCGATGTTCGGAAGCGTTGCTCTGCTCGAAAAATACGTCGTGAGATGGCGATTCAATTGAGCCCAGGAAGGCTCTTCAATAGAACTGGACCTGAACAATGAGCAATCGAGAGCCGGACAACGCAACAGCCAACACGGGTGATCGTCGTCGCATCAATGCGTTGAGAGAGATCGACCTTCCGCGCTATGTCCTGCTTCCCGGCGATCCGGATCGCGTGAATCTCATGGCAGGCACGTGGGATGATGCCAGAATCGTCGACCTCCCACGTGGATATCGCGCCGCATCCGGCAGTTACAAGGGCGCGCGGATTGGCGCCGTATCGACGATGATGGGCGCGCCCTCGCTGGACATCATTCTTGCGGACCTTGCCCGCCTGGGAATCGATACCTTCATCCGTGTCGGAACATGCGGAACCATCCGCGAAGATATCGAAACCGGTTCACTCATCATCAATGATGCCTCGGTGCGTCTCGACGGCACCACGCACTTTTATGTCCGCAACGAGTTTCCGGCCGCAGCGTCGTTTGAAGTCACGTTCGCCCTGGTGGATGCTGCGGCTTCGAACGGTGCGGAGTATCGTGTGGGCACGGGAGCGACCAGCGGATCGTTTTTCGCTGGACAGGGGCGCCCCGGAATCAACGATTACGTGTCGCTCGAAGGCGAGCGCATCTTCGATGAGATGAAGCGCGCGGGCATTTTGAACTTCGAGATGGAAACCGCAGCTCTGCTGACGTTATCTCGCCTCTTCGGTTTTCGCGCTGGTTCGATCTGCTCCGTGATCGCGAACCGCATCACCGGCGTCTGGGGCGACAACGGTGGAATAGAGCGGGCGTGCCGCGTTGCGGCAGACGCGGTGAAACAGCTGACGGACTGGGACATCAGGACCAAGGCGATTGGTCGCAGTCATCTGACCTCGCCCGCCTTTTAATCGATCTTTTAGCGCTGGAATGGGAGACGGTGATGAGTGCTTCAATCACCATGCCGACGATTATTGCCAAAGGCGTTCTGCTTGAGGACGACGTGGTCCGTATCCTCGACCGTCGCATTTTTCCGATGAAGACGGAGTATGTGGATTGTCGCGATGTCGAGGATGTCGCCGTCGCGATCGAGGACATGGTCACCCAGAGCAGCGGGCCCTTTTTTGCGGCGAGTGCGGGCTTCGCGCTGGCGGCCAGGAAAGCGGAGGAGCTTGGTTCCGTCGAGAATCGCCGGTCTTTTCTTCTCGATGCCGCGACTCGTCTGCTCAAGACACGGCGAACCAACAATAACATCCGGGACGTTATCACGCTCCTGGTGAGAGAAGCGGATAGCATCCTCGGAGAGGATGATCTTGGTGTGCGTGTCGAGCGCATCGTTCGAAGGGCCTGGGCCAAACAACACGAGAACAGCCGCAGTCTCGGCGAAAATGCCGCCAAGCTGGTTCGGGACGGGGATACGATCCTCACGCACTGCTGGGCGGAATCGGGAATTGTCGAGACGTTAAGCGCCGCACTTCGTTCGAACAAAAGCCTGAAAGTGATCTGTACCGAAACGCGGCCGTACCTCCAGGGAGCCCGTCTCACGGCACACAGCGTCGCAGAAATGGGCGTCGATGTAACCGTCATTACCGACAATATGGCTGCTCATGCCATGGACCGAGGCATGGTCAACAAGCTAATGACTGCCGCCGATCGTGTGACTCTGTCCGGTCATGTCATCAACAAGATCGGTACGCTGCAGCTTGCGATCGCGGCGCGCAACTTTGACGTGCCGTTCGTTGCGATGGTACGTTTCCCGGACGCGAAGGCGGCGACGCCCGAAGACGTTCGAATGGAGGAGCGGAGTGGAGACGAGGTGCTCTATTGCATGGGCGTGCGGACAGCAAGCCCGCTGGCGAAGGGCTGGTATCCGGCCTTCGACGTCACGCCGCCCCAATTCGTGTCGGCCGTGGCGACGACCGTCGGCGTCTTTCCGCCGTTGATGCTCCACCATCACTTTGCCGAACCGACGGGGCTCTGAGTGGCCACCGAAAGAACAACTTGCCTGATGGGCGGCTACATCTGGCCGGGCGGCCGGGCGCCGATGACGGAGGGGGGTATTCTTGTCAGCGGCCGAAGGATCAGGGAGACACTGACGCCGCGCGAAGCTGAAGCTGCCGCGACAAATGCCGACGAGGTGATCGATGCGTCCGGCATGGTGCTCATGCCTCCGCTGGTCAACTGCCATGTGCATTCGCCCTCGACCTTGCTCAGGGGCACCGAGAATTCGCTGCCGTTGGAGCTGTGGTCCTACTATGCGATCGGCTACGCACGCGGCTTGACCGATGATGCGATCAGTCATGCCGTTCTTCTGACCAACATCGAGATGATCAGGAACGGTATAGGTGGCTATATCGATCATTTTCCACCTGCCCACCGAGCTGCCTCGGGATTGGCTGCGCACATCCGGTCCGGGCTGAGAATTGGGTTCGCGCCGTTCTTTGCCGACATGTGGGATGAGGATATCCTCGACATCCCGCTCGATCGAAAGGTCGTCGAAAGGATCGCACCATTGGCGCCGAGGCGTCTGGACGACATCCGCTCCGCCTACATCGACCTCGATGCGAAAATCAGATCGGCCGGTGACGGCCGGATAACGCTGCTCGCCGGTCCCAATTCACCACAACGCTGTTCCGATGCACTTTGGGTGTTGTGGCGTGAGCTGCAGGACAGGCTGGCGATCGGAAGCCATAGCCATCTCCTCGAGACGTTTCCACAGGTTCAGGCTGCACGGGCCCGTTGGCCCCGAGGGCTCGTTCAGGCGTTGGCTGACGCTGGCCTTCTTCACGACAGGCTGTCCGTTGGCCACGGCATCTGGCTCGATCAGAAGGACAGGAATCTTCTTGCAGCGCACGACGTCACCGTTTCGTTCAACCCGATCAGCAACGGGATGCTCGGCTCTGGCCGGAAGCGCGTGCGAGATGATCTGGATGCCGGGATGAAAATCGCGCTCGGTACCGATTGCTCCAACACCGGCGGCAGGCACGACCTCTTCGAAGTCATGCGTCAGATGCTCGTCTCTGGACGTGAGCCGGGTACGGATTTTGATGAATGGTTGACGCCAACCGAGGTGCTCAACGCCGCGACAACCGTCGGAGCGAGAGCGATCGGCGGGGGCGGAGCGAGAGGTGTCCTGGAGGCGAACGGTGCAGCCGATATCCTTGTTCTCGATCTCGAGGCCGCTGGAATGGCGGCATCCTCCCGGAGCTTGAATTCCGTTGTGGTCCATGCCGATCCTCGCAACGTCCATTCCCTCATGGTCGACGGCCGGTGGCTGCTGCGCAACGGAGTAATCACCGTGCTGGACGAGGCGTCGGTGCTTGGAAATGCAAGGCGTTATGCGGATGATTTACGTGCCGCAGCGACCGAGCGCCTCGGCGAGATCAAGGAACTCCACGAGCCGTATTCCATATGGCAGAGGGGCGTCTTTTCCCACGAGACTTGTCCTGCCTGCCAAACTTCCCCGCCAACTCCGGACTCCTATCGATGTCGTGCTGCGGATCGCGAATGAGAGTGTCCGGGCGCTGGCGGATCGGTCGCGACACGTCCGTGTTGTCTCGGTCCTCATGTTTCGAGTTGATCCGGAGAGGATGCATCTATGTCCAGTGAAGCTGAAAAACGTGAAGATCTGACACGGATTTACCGGGAGATGGATCGGGCCGGACTGATCTTTCTGGCTGCGGGCAATATCAGCATCAGGCATGGCGCCGGCATGCTGATATCGCCGGCGGGCGCGTCCGCCGAGTCGATAGCGGCCGAGTCGTTCGTGCCGGCGCGGTTCGATGGGAGTTGCGATACGGGGCAGAGGCCGTCAAGCGAATGGTCCATGCACGCGTCGATCTACGCTGCGTATCCGCAGGCCGAGGCCGTGGTTCACACCCATTCCGACTACTGTGTGGCCATGGCCTGCACCAATCAAGCTCTGCCACCGTTCCACTACATGATCGCTGCGTTTGGTGGAGGTGACGTCCGCTGCACGCCGTACGTGACTTACGGCTCGCCGGAGTTGGGCGATGCAGCCGTGGAGGCGCTCGAGCAGCGGACCGCCTGCTTGCTCGGCAACCACGGCATGGTCAGCCACGGCATGTCCCTCCGAAGGGCCTTCAATGCCGCCTTGCGCCTGGAAATCCTTTGCCGGCAGTATATTCGAGCAAGACAGGCGGGGGAGGTGGCGATGCTCGAAGACAGTGACATCGAGATCGCCGTCGAGCGCTACAGAAGCTATGGTTAGCTCAATGTCGGTCGTCAGAGGCGTTCGCTAAGCTCCGCCGTTCGGGTACTCGGATTGCACTGACCGGCCAGATGCGCTCTTGCGGATGGGCCGACGGCTGTAATGCCCTATCGTGGCACATATCCTTCTGACTCCGGAGTCGATTTTGTCTTCCGGTATTTGCGAAACCGCAATCCTCAAGTGGGGGCTTGGGGGCCCCTCGGAGAAAAATCTGTCGCCGGCTTCGATCAGAACACCTTGTTCCTCCATTTCGGCGCACAGCGCCCCTGGGGCAATCCCCTCCGGCAATTCGACCCAGAACGATGATGCGCCATCGCAATGACGGATTTTCGCCTCGGGGAGCCTGCGGTTCAGCGATTTCAGGAACGTCTGTGTTCGATTCTGAAGGATCGCTGATATTCGACGGAGATAGGAATGGTAGTAGCCGCGGTTGATGAACATCGCGAGCGCGCGCTGGATGTTGCCGGGGGGATGGCGATGAATCAGGCGGCGAATGGCACGGAGCTCTCCGATCACCGGCGTTGCGGCGACGACAAAGCCGATACGGAGCCCGGGAGCAACGGACTTCGACAGGCTGCCGATATGAATGACCCGACCCTCGTGATCGAGGCTCTTGAGCGATGGAGTAACCCTGCCGTGGCTGAGGAGTTCCGTCTCGTAGGTGTCTTCCACAAGGATCATGTCCCTGCGCTGTGCGAGATTGAGCAGCTTCAGGCGACGTTCATGGGGCATCACGGCCGTTGTCGGGCAATGATGTCCCGGTGTTACGAATGTCACGTCACATTGCTTCAATTCCGCGGACAACAAGATGCCACCGCCATCGACCGGCAAGTAGACTCGTCGCGCTGCCGTGGCAGATATGATTTGGTTGATGTCCGGAAGTCCTGGGTTTTCCAGCCCCACGGTGATGCCGGATTTGCCGAGAAGTTGCGCCACGAGATATCTTCCCTCCTGGCCTCCCAGCGTCACCAGAATCTCATCGGGCTCGGCCCAAATACCGTGATTGGGAAGAACGTGGCGTCGAAGACTGTCTATCAGTTCCGCGTCATCGAGGTCGAACATGTCCCGGCCCCAATCCGCAATTTCAGCGAGCCCCGACGCGCTACGCTCGCACAGGCGCCAGTGATTTGTCGGAAAAGTGCTTGAATCGAATTGCCCATACTTGAAGTTATGCGTGATCGGAGGCTTTGGAGATCCGACCGACCTTTCTTCGGCGCCGGAACGAGAGATCCCAAGCCTGGAATTCCAGTCGTATAATTCGGCGGGGCATGCTCGATGGGACGGTCTCTGTTCGCTGTCCTTGCTGACTGCGACAAAGACCCCCGACCGGTCCTTCGATACAAGGTAACCCTGCTCAATCAGCGAATTTATCGCGGTTATCGCTGTGTTGCGGCCAATATGAAGCGACTCGGCGATCGATCGACTCGAAGGAAGCCGAACTCCTTCGGGGATCTGCTTGCCGTTTATCGCGTCGATGAATGACGTGACGAGCTGCGTTGAAAGTGTTCCGCGCGATTTTTGTGGTTTGGTCAGCAGCTGCTCCCACACGACGGCGGGGTCGCTCCTTCGCCGATTGACCTTCTTCGCCACAGGCACCCCTTCCGGTTGGTTGACTGGTTCCAGGCGCAGCAAGAACTGGATCTCGTTAAAAGGCAAGTGAGCGGGTGTGGTTCGGTTGGATCGGTATCGGCTGTTCGGGCCGGTACCCGTTTTGCACTCACGCGCCTCTTGGAGCAGGTCATGGCGAGCAACCGGTATCGTCGCCGATCCTCCAGGGTTTTGTCTCGTTGTGCAGTTGCTCAGTGTTTTGTGTCACGCGTGACAGCGGTCAAGCTTGCAATTTCGATTGAATGAGTTTATTTATCGAACGATAAATCAAAACCCCTTATGGGATCATGGGAGCGCAGCATGAAGGTTCTCGGCTTCAATCACCTGTCCGTCGGCTCCAGGAATCTGGAAGAATCGGCGCGCTTCTACCAGACCGTGCTGGGCATGGAGCTGATCCCGACCTACAATTTCGGCTTCAAGACCAAGTATCTGCGCTGTGGCGATCTTCAGCTGCATTTGTTCGAACTGGACGATCATGTCCCGGTCTATCAGCACTTCGCGCTCGACGTCGACGATTTCCACGCCGCCTACGAGCGGGCGAAGGCGATCGGCGCGCTCGACTCCACGGCGTTTCGCAATCCGGTCAACGAACTTCCCGACGGATGCGTGCAGATGTATCTGCGCGATCCGGCCGGAAATCTCGTCGAGATCGACTGGCCCGACGTGAACACGCTCGACCGTTCGCGGATTCCGGAAATGAAGTTGTTGTCGGAGTTCGCGACCCAGGACGACGAGGGGCTGAAAGCTTCGCTTTATCTCGATCGGCCGCAGATGAAACGGGCTGTTCCGAAGACGGCGGCGACACGCTGAAGCCCAGGGAGATCATGATGTCAGGCGTGGTTCACAGGCTCGATCTCAGTCAGCGTGCAAGCGGCCAGGACGCGGCATATGCCGAAATGCTGGAGCGGGCCCACGGGCTGCTGCCGAAACTGCGCGAGCGGGCGCCGAAGACCGAGCAGATGCGCCGCCTGCCGCCGGAGACCGAACAGGATCTGCACAGTGCAGGCTTGTTCCGGATTCTGCAGCCGAAGCGGGTCGGGGGGGCGGAGCTCGACTATGTGGCTCTGATCGATTTCGCCGACGTGATCTCGCTTGCCGATGCATCGGTCGCCTGGAACCTGGCCAATCTCGCAAGCCATCACTGGATGCTCGGGATGTTCGACAAGCGTGCGCAGGATCTGATCTGGAATGACAATATCGACGCCCTGATCGCCTCGTCGTTTGTGTTTCCGGCCGGGCGCGCCCGCAAGGTGGACGGCGGCTATACCCTGTCGGGACGCTGGCCGTTTTCGTCTGGTGTCGATTCCAGCGCCTGGAACATGCTGGCGGGGATCGTCTCGTCAGATGATGATGCCGACGGGGTCGAGTACCGCATTTTCCTGCTCAAGAAGGACGACTACAGGATCCTCGACACCTGGACCTCGACCGGACTGAAGGGAACCGGATCGAACGATGTCGAGGCCAAGGACGTGTTCGTGCCTGAGCACATGACCCTTGCGGTGAGGGATGTCGGCGGCGGCCCGACACCTGGCAGCGCGGTGAATCCAGGCCCGCTTTATGCGCTCCCGGTGTTCGCGCTGTTTCCGTTCGTTCTGTCGGGCGCTGCGCTCGGCAATGCGCAGGCCTGTCTCGATGACTATGTCGAGATCGCCCGGCATCGCGCCTCGACCTACAACCGGGCCAAACTGGGTGACTTGCAGACCACGCAGATCAAGATCGCGGATGCCTCCGCCAGGATCGACGCGGCGCGTCTGATCATGCGGCGGACCTGCATCGACGCCATGGCGGACGTGCGTGGCGGCTACATTCCCTCGCTGCCCGAGAAGACCCGATACCGCCGTGATGGCGCGTACGCCGTCAATCTCTGCACGGAGGCTGTTTCGCTGCTGTTTTCGGCGAGCGGCGCGCGCGGGCTTTACACCACCGGAGCGCTGCAGCGCCAATTCCGCGATGCGCATGCTGTCAACGCCCATATCGCGTTCAGTTTCGACGCGGCCGGAACCAATTACGGACGGGTAGCGCTCGATCTGCCGTCGGAAAATCTAACCTTGTAAGGGGCGAGCCGATGGTTGCCGCATCACAGAATTCGAACGGATACGAGGACGAGTACGCCAGCAACAGCTCCCCGATCGATCCGCGGGATTTTCGCAACGCGCTGGGGACTTTTGCCACAGGTGTTACCGTCATCACGGCGGCGGGACCCGACGGCAAGCTGGTGGGGTTGACCTGCAATTCATTTGCGTCGGTGTCGCTCAATCCGCCCTTGGTGCTCTGGAGTCTTGGGGTTTACTCCCCGAGCATGCCAGTTTTCCAGAACGCGAGCCATTTTGCTGTCAACGTGCTGGGTGAGTCGCAACGCCACCTGGCCGTGCAGTTTGCCACGCGCTCGGACAATAAGTTCGCCGGCGTGGCCTGGGAGCCGGGTCTCGGCCAGGCGCCGATCCTGGCGGGCACAGTGGCCTCGTTTCAGTGCCGGACTGCGGACCGCTATTATGGCGGCGACCACGTCATTTTCCTTGGAGCCGTCGAAGCCTACGCTTACAACAGCACCGAGCCGTTGCTGTTCGCGCGCGGCGGTTTTGGTCATTTCAGCTCCGGGCCGGCGCCCTGACAGGTCGTTATGAGAAAGAAGTCGACATCAACTCCTGCGCGTGTGAAGCAGAAACGTCTGTCCCCGGACGACCGGCGCAAGGAGTTCATCCGCAAGGCCACTGAATTTTTCGCCGACGAGGGTTTTAACGGCGGCACCCGTGAGCTTGCACGCCGGCTGGGCGTGACCCAGCCACTGCTCTATCGTTATTTCCCGAGCAAGGATGACCTGATCAAGGAAGTCTACAACAAGGTCTATCTGGAGCCGCTGAAGAGCGGCTGGGAGAAACCGCTGTCCGATCGCTCGCGCCCGATCCGGGAGCGGCTGCAGCAATTCTACCAGGCCTATACCGATGCGATCTTCACCCGGACGTGGCTGCGTATCTATCTGTTCTCCGGACTCAAAGGTCTCGACATCAACCGATGGTACGTCAGCGTGGTGCGGGACAAGATTCTGACCCGCATCGTCAAGGAGTGTCGATTCGAGGCTGGATTTTCAGCACAGAGCAAGCCGACATCAGCCGAACTGGAAATGGCCTGGGTGTTCCATGGCGGCATTTTCTACTACGGCATTCGAAAATTCATCTACGAGGCCACTGTCCTCGAAGACAAGGAACAGATGATCGCGGACGCGATCGATGTGTATCTGGCCGGCGTGCACAAGATCTTCGAACATGGCGCTGCGTCGCCGGCGGCAAAATCAAACCGGCTCGATCTGACCGCTGATCACTGAGCGCTGGATTGCCTCGAACGTGCGCACATTGGCCAGCATCTCCGGATAGGTGACCGGATAGGGACTGATCCCGAGCGCGGCGCGGCCGAAGGCGTCCAGATTGTCGCGGACCGCGGCATGCGGCGGATAGTACGCTGTCTGCCGATCCTGATCCCGATAGGTTCGCGTCACATCCCAGCCGCTCGGATTCTCCGGATGGGTCCGGTCGCAGATTTCCATCCAGCCGTGCGAGCCGAGCAATGCCAGTCGTCCCATGAATGGCGTGGCGAGCACGGCCGTGAGCAGCGCGGTTGTGCCGTTCGCGAAGGCAACGGTGATCGCCAGCGTGTCGCCATTGGCAAAGCTGCTGCCACGCGTGGCCAGTCTGGCCCAGACCTGTGTCGGGGTTCCAAGGATCGCGACGGAGAGATCGACGAGGTGAATGCCGGTGGCCGACAGCGGCCCGACCGGATTCTCGGTCTGCGACAGCCGCCAGTTGTCCGCCGGTAGTTTGAGGAACTTGTCCTGGCTGAAATTACCCTCCAGCAGCAGCGCCGTGCCGAATTCGCCGGCGTCGAATCGCCGACGCAATTCGATGACCGCAGGCTCGAAGCGCCGCTCGTGACCGATCCCGAGTTGCACCTTGGCGCGGACGGCCGCGGCAATCGCTCGCTCGGCGTCGGCAGCCATAGTGCACAGTGGTTTTTCGCAAAACACATGGCGGCCGGCGTTCGCCGCGGCCTCGATCTGTGCCGCGTGGTGCTGCTGCGGCGTGCACAGGATCATGGCGTCAATGTCCGGCCGCGCCAGCGCATCCTCAAAGCGCGGCGCCGTTTCCAGGCCCATCGCCGCACCAGCAGTGCGGGCGGCTTCCGACGGATCGATACCGAGCACCGGTCGGATCACGTCGCTGGTGGCAAGATTTCTGGCGATGGTCTGGCCCCACCAGCCCAGGCCGACGAGGGCCGCTCTGATCATCTCTGTTGCTCCGGAGAGGAAGTTCAGCGGTTCGCGATCTGGCTGCGATACCAGTCGCCGATCTCGCTGGCCGTCATCAGGGCGACCCCGTCATGGCTGGTCACATAGTCGAGCAACTGCTCGAGGTATTTGATCCGATGCGGCACGCCGGTGATGTAGGGATGGATCGAGATCGCCATCACCCGGGCGTTGTCCTGGCCTTCGAGATAGAGCCGGTCGAACTGATCGATGCCCCGGCGCAGGAACTGGTCCGACGGCAGATGTTGCAGGGCATGGACCACGATGTCATTGGTTTCGACCGTATAGGGAATGGTCGTCACCCGGCCGTGGGGCGTGTCGATGTCCTGCGGCAGGTCATCGATCACCCAGTCGGCCACATACTCGATGCCGTTCAGCCGCAACAGATCCAGTGTCGTTTCGGTTTCGGTCAGGCCGGGGCTTTCCCAGGAGCGCGGCGCCTTGCCGGCAAACGACGCGATGGTGTCGACGGCGCGCTTGATCGCATCGCCCTGGTTATCCACCTTGTGCATCGGGCCCTGCAGGAAACCGTGGCCCATGAATTCGAATCCCGCGTCACGCGCGGCAGCGGCCACGCGCGGATAGGACGTGCAGACATTGCCGTTGATCGCCAGCGTGGCGGGAATGTTGCGATCAGTCAGTGCCTTCAACTGGCGCCAGAATCCGACCCGCATTCCGTATTCGTGCCAGGCCCAGTTCGGCACGTCCGGAAGCAGCGGCTGGCCCATCGGCGGGCTGAGCACGGTGCGCGGCATGGCGTTTTCGATCCGCCACTCCTCGACATTGAGGATCACCCAGACGGCGAGCTTCTTGCCACCGGGCAGAACGAGTTTCGGACGATCGACGATCGCCTGATAAGGAATTCGGTCGGAGAGAGCCAAGGCCTAGTCCTGTTGTTGCTTGTTGTTGTTCGTTGGTGCCTTGCCGCGTCGGATGGCTGGCCGTGTTATTCTGCCGCGTTGGTTTGGCACGGCAAGCCCGCATTGACGCGGGGCATGACTTTCTCGGCCATCAGGATCATCGAGCGTCGTCCGAGTTCACGATCCTTCCAGTCCTTGCCTGCGTACAGCAGTGTACCGAAAGTTCCGACCTCGTCCTGGAACGCCAGCAACTGGTCGGCAACGCTGTCGGGCGTGCCGTGAATGATGAGTTTGTCGCAGACCATCTCCAGCGTGACCTCGTCATCCGGCTGGTCGCGGCGGGTCTTGAACAGTTCGATACGGCCATTCTTCTTCAGTTTGGTGAACAGCGAGCGGTAATAATACACATAAGGACTGTTGGGATCGGTTGCATAGGCTTTTGCCGTCGCGGCGTCATCGGCGACAAAGACGCTCTTGGCCACGCGCCAGTTGGCTGCGTCCACCGCGCGTCCACCGCGCTTGCAGCCTTCCGCGTAGTTCGGCCAGTGGCTCTTGACCCAGGCCGGCATCAGGAAGTTCGCCGAGATCGGATCCCAGCCGCGGGCGGCAGCTTCAGTGACGCCCTTGGAAAACGGCGCCACCGCCGTCACCACAATCGGCGGATGTGGGCGCTGCAGCGGACCGGGGATATAGCCCTGGCCGATCTCCTTGACCAGCGTGCGCTCCGTCGACACCGTCCAGTACTTTCCCTTCAGGTTATAAGGCGGTTCGCTCGCCCAGATCGCGAGCACCTGGTTGATCGCCTCCAGGAACATCTCGTTGCGATTGAAATCCAGATTGCCGAACAGTTCGGCATCGGACAGCAGGCCGCCGGGGCTGATGCCGAGAATGAAGCGACCATCCAGCATGTGGTCCAGCATGGCGACGCTGGCCGCGATCGCCGCGGGATGGCTGTTGGGCATGTTCACTGTGCCCGTGCCGAGCCGGATCTGCTTGGTCGCCGCCGCAATCCAGGCCAGGAAGGCGATGCACGACGTGATGTTCTCCGCCTTGTCGGTGACGTGCTCGCCGACATAGGCCTCGGTGAAGTCGAGTTCGTCGGCCAGCAGGAATGCCTCCCGATCTTCCGCCAGCGACTGTCGCCAATCCTTGTCGAGGGGATGGATCGGCATGGTGAAAAAGCCCAGTTTCATCGCGCGGTTCCCGAATGCATGCGGTTCGCTCGAGCATGAGGGATTGGACGGCATTAGAAAAATGATTATTCTTACTTTCTCACATTAGAAAACATGATGGCATGATTTCACTCCGCCAGCTTAAATCCTTCGTCGCCGTCTATGAGGCCGGTTCGTTCACGGCCGCTGCGGAGCGGGAAGGGGCCACCCAGTCCGGGATGTCGCAGCATATCAAGCAACTGGAGACCGAACTCTCCGTCACGCTGCTGGAGCGCGACGGACGTGAAGTCGCCCCGACACCGGCCGGCACGCTCTATTACAAGGAATGCCTCGAAGTCCTGAGGCGGCTGGACACGGCACGGCAAAGTGTTGCGGGCAATTTCATTCGTGGCGCGATCCGCATCGGCCTGATGCCGACGTTCACGCGATCCCTGCTCGCGCCGGCGCTCGACAAATTTCTTGCCGCAGCGCCCGGCGCCGAAATCAACGTGATCGAAGCCTATTCCGGTGTGCTGACCGAAATGACCCAGAAGGGCGAGCTGGATTTTGCAGTCGTTCCGGCGTTCGACGGCGCGACTGGCGTCTCGCATCGTCTGCTGGCGCGGGATCGCGAGATGCTGGTGCGGGCGAAACGGCAGCATCGCGGACACCTGAAACCCGTGCGCCTGTCCGAACTCGGTCCACTGAAGGTCGTGCTCCCCGGCAGGCAGAACACCCGGCGTCGTACCATCGAAACCTATTTCAGCACCCATGGCGTTGCCGTTGCGCAGCGGCTCGAGCTCGACGCGATGATGGGAACGCTGCAATTTGTCGCAGCCGGCGACTGGGTCGCGATTCTGCCGTTCATCATGATGCTGGCGGATCTCGATGACGGGCGTTTCGAGATCCGTCCGTTGAACGATCCTCCGTTCTATTCCGAATTCGTGCTGATCGAGCCGTCGCGCAAAGTGATGTCACCCGCGGCTGCCCTGTTCGCCCGGCTTCTGGAGGCCGAAGCCAGGCAGGCCGAGCTGGTTTTCAAGACGTGCATTGCCGGGAAGACGATCGGTCGCCGTGGAAAGTCCCGCGGTTGATCGTCGCATAAGCGAAGTTTGTGCGATGCGAGATGCGGACGGTGCGCGTTGATCCGCTGTGATCCTGGTTCGTTTGGTTCACTCCGGCGGGATTTTCACCGCTCGTTGAGTGCGATGTTCGGGAGCAATAAATAATCGTTCGATAAACAAGCTTGACCTTTGTCGCGCGTCGCCGTCTAATCACCGTGATAGCCCATCCATAAAACAAGGCGAGGGAGGCGGGACGAATGAAAGCTTCGGCTTTCAGCTATGCGCGTGCATCGAGCGTGACCGACGCGCTCGAATTGCTTGCCGCGCATGGTGATCAGGCCAAGGTGCTGTCGGGTGGCCAAAGCCTGATGCCGGCACTCAATTTGCGTCTGTCGGCCCCCGAACTGATCGTCGATATCGGCGGGCTCGCGGAATTGCGCGGCATTGCCGTCATCGGGAGCCCCTTGGGCGATATCCTATGGATCGGTGCGCTCAGTCGCCATGTTGATATCCAGACCTCGCCGGAGATCGCACGGCATGCGCCGTTGCTGACCGCCGCGATAGCGCATGTGGCGCATCCCGCCATTCGAAATCGTGGAACGATCGGCGGCAGCCTGGCCCATGCGGACCCGGCGTCGGAGCTGCCGGCCTGCATGCTGGCGCTGGATGCGACGATCGTCGTGCAGGGGCGGGATTACGAACGCCGGGTCCGGGCCGTGGACTTTTTCATGGGCATATACGAGACGGCATTGACGCCCGAGGAGCTTTTGACGGCGGTCGAAATTCCGCTCAAGCCTGCTGCGGTTCACTTCTTTCACGAGCATGCGCGCCGCAAGGGTGACTACGCCATTGTCGGTCTTGCCGCGATGGCGACCCCGGCGCAGGCGGGCTTCATCGATCTTCGGGCGGCTTTTTTTGCGGTCGGCGATCGGCCGCTGCTTGCTGATGCGTCCAGGCACCTGGTCGGGGGATCGGTGACGGCATCGATGCTGGCGGACGCGCAGGCCGCGCTCGATGTGGAACTCGATCCGCAGGACGACCAGCAGGCGTCCTCGGCGATGCGCCGCTATCTTGCGCGACAGCTGCTGGAGCAATGCGTCGCCACGTTGTTGCAGCGTCCTGACTTGCGGACAAGGAAGCTGGCATGATGGCGCAGATGCCGATCTCGCTGACGGTCAATGGCGAGCCTGTCGATGCGCAAGTGCAGCCGCGGTTGAATCTGGCTGACTTCCTGCGTGAGCATCTCGGCCTGACCGGAACCCATGTCGGCTGTGAACATGGCGTCTGCGGGGCCTGCACGGTCCGGCTGAACGGCGATATCGTGCGCTCGTGCCTGCTGCTGGCGGTGCAGGCCGACAAGGCCACGGTCGAGACCGTCGAAGGACTGTCGGACAGTGGGGAGATCGCCGATCTGCAGGCCGCGTTTCATGCGCGCAATGCCCTGCAGTGTGGATATTGCACGCCCGCCATGCTGATCACCGCGCAGGACCTGCTGAAGCATCAGCCGCGACCGGATCGAGAGCAGATTCGTGAGCACCTGTCCGGCAACTACTGCCGCTGCACCGGCTATCACGCCATCGTCGATGCCGTCGAAGCGACGGCGCGCCAGCGCGCGGGGCGGGAGCGATGAGCGAGGTGTCCGAACAGCCGCGGGGATTGTCGGTGCTGGATCGCCCGAATTCCTACATCGGTAAAACCGTGCCGCGGCCTAATCTCGAACGGCTGCTGCAGGGCCGTGGCCAATATGTCAGCGACATGACGCTGCCACGAATGGCCCATGTGGTGTATCTGCGCTCGCCGCACGCGCATGCCCGAATCGTTGCGATCGACGCGACCGACGCCAAGGCCAGGCCTGGCGTAATCGCGGTCGTCACCGGGCGGGAACTGGCCGATGTCATCACCCCCTGGGTCGGGGTTCTGACGCATCTCAAGGGGCTCAAATCGGCGCCGCAACATGCGATCGCGGTTGACCGCGTCTGCTGGCAGGGCGAAGCCGTGGTGGCCATCGTGGCGACCAGCCGCGCATTGGCGGAGGATGCCGCCGAACTGGTTTCGGTGGACTACGAGGAGCTCTCGCCGGTCACCGACATGCGCACCGCGCTCGATCCGCAAACACCCGTGATTCACCCGGATCTCGGCGATAATCTCGCGTTCGAGCGCAATCTGGATGCCGGTGCGGTCGATCAGGCATTTGCGGACTCCGATGAGGTCGTGGATGCGGAATTCGTCTTCGGCCGGCATACCGGCGTCACGCTGGAGCCGCGCGCGGTGCTGGCCGATTGGAATGCCGGCGAGGGGCGGCTGACCATCTATCAGGGGACGCAGGCCCCGCACATGGTGCAGAATATCGCCGCCAAGCACCTGGGCCTCAATGAGGCACAGGTTCGTGTGGTGTGCAAGGATGTCGGCGGCTCGTTCGGCATCAAGGTCCATATCTACGCCGACGAGATGGCGACCTGCGCGTTGTCGAAGCTGCTGCGCCGGCCGGTGAAGTTCGTCGCCGACCGGGTCGAAAGCTTCAGCACCGATATCCATGCCCGCGATCATGTCTGCAAGGGGCAGATCGGGGTGAACCGGGACGGCAAGATCACGGCCTTCGCGATCGACGACCTGACCGGTATCGGCCCTTATTCGATGTATCCACGCACCAGCGCGGTGGAGGCCAACCAGGTGGTCAATCTGGTTGGCGGTCCCTATGCCACGCCGAATTATCGGGCGCGCGCGCGGGTCGTGTTCCAGAACAAGAATGTCACCTGCCAGTATCGCGCAGTCGGGCATCCCATCGCATGTTCGGTCACCGAGGGGCTGGTCGACCTGGCCGCGCGGCGGATCGGCATGGATCCCGTCGAAATCCGCCGTCGCAACCTGATCCGCGACGACGCCTATCCCTGCGGCTCGCCCGCAGGACTCAAGTTCGAGTCTCTGTCGCATCATGCCTCGCTCGACAAGCTGCTGGCGATGATGAAGTACGACGAGTTGCGTGCCGAACAGGCCGAGTTGCGCAAACAAGGCATCTATCGCGGCATCGGAATTGCCAGCTTCATTGAAATCACCAATCCCGGTGCTGCGTTCTACGGTGTCGGCGGCGCGCGAATCTCGTCGCAGGACGGTGTGGCCGTGCGTCTCGATGCTACCGGCTTTGTGATCTGTCAGACCAGTATCACCGAGCAGGGACAGGGTTCGGAATCGCTGACCGCGCAGATCGTCGGCAGCGTCCTCGGCGTCTCGATGAACCGGGTCCGCGTCATTCTCGGTGACACCGATAACACGCCTTACGGAGGCGGCACCTGGGCCTCGCGCGGCGCCGGCATTGGCGGCGAGGCCGCGCTGCAGTCGGCCAAGGTGCTGCGCGGCAATATCCTGAACGTCGCTGCCGCGATCCTGCAGGCAAAGCCCGCCGATCTCGACATCGTCGACAACGCGGTGGTCGACGCACAAGGCGGTCAGCAGCGCATCGAGCTGCACGAACTGGCCAGGATCGTCTATTTCCGGCCGGACACGCTCCCCCCAGGCTTCCAGCCCGAACTGATGGCGACGCGTCATTACGTGCCGCGCGAGTATCCGTTTGCGTTCACCAACGGGATTCAGGCGTCGTGGCTCGAAGTCGACACCGAGACCGGCTTCATCAAGCTGCTCAATCACTGGGTGGTGGAGGATTGCGGTACGGTCATCAATCCCCAGTTGGTCGACGAGCAGGTGCGCGGTGGGGTGGTACAAGGATTGGGGGCTGCGCTTTACGAACACTGCATCTACGATGAGCGGGGCCAACTGACCAACGCCAACATGGCCGATTATCTCGTCCCGATGTCGGGTGAGATGCCGGATATCGAGGTTGCGCACGTGATCTCCCCGACACTCGAAACTGAACTCGGCGCCAAGGGGGCGGGCGAAGCCGGTACCGCAGGTGCGTCGGCCTGCGTTGCCAATGCCGTGAATGATGCCTTGTCACCATTCGGTGTTACCATCACCGAGATTCCACTGACACCACGGGTCGTTCTCACTGCGCTCGGACGTATCTGATCACCGCAAGAACCAAAGAAAATAACGATCGTTTATGGAGGAATACATGACTAAGACGACCAGGCTGATTTCGCGTCGACGGCTGCTGGCGACGGCGAGCGCAGGCGCGGTTCTGGCCGCCTCGCTGTTCCGCATCAACCTCGCGCAGGCGCAGGAGGCGACCATCAAGGTCGGCTTTCCGGTGCCGCTGACTGGCCCCTATGGCACCGAAGCGCAAGATCAGGTGCGTGCGGCCGAAGTCGCCATTGCCGAGTTCAACGAAGGCGGTGGCCTGAACGGCCGCAAGGCCGAATTGCTGGTGCGTGACGACAAGCTCAATCCCGGCGAGGCCGCCACCCGGACCCTGGAACTGATCGAAAAGGAAAAGGTAAGCTTCATCGTCGGCAGCCTGTCGGCCGCGGTTCAGCTTGCGGTCAACAACGTGACCAAGGAACGGGGGATCATCTTCAATTCGATCAGCCAGTCCGATACCATCAATGAAGCTTCGGATTTCAGCAAATACACTTTCCATGAGGCGCTCAATCCGCACCTCACCGCTGGCGCGGTCGGCCGCTATGCCTTCCCGAAATTCGGCAAGAAGGTCGCGTTCCTGACTGCCGATTATGCTTATGGCCACGAGATGGTGCGCGGCTTCCAGGAAGCCGGCAAGGCTTTTGGGATCGAGAGCCTGGTCGATATCCGCCATCCGCTCGGCACCACCGATTTCTCGACGCTGCTGCCGCGAATCCAGGCGCTCAAGCCGGATGTGCTCTGCATCAGCAATTTTGGTCGGGACCAGCAGATCGCGCTGAAGCAAGCGACCGATTTCGGGATGAAGAAGTCGATGAAGATCGTAGCTCCGATCCTGCTGTACACCGGGCGTGTTGCCGCGGGTGCCCAGGCGTTCGACGGCGTCATCGGCGGTACGTCGTACTACTGGGGGATCGAGGACAAGATCGCGTCCGCGAAGGCGTTCAACGATCGTTTCCGCAAGCTGCATGGCGGCAAGGTTCCGTCGGACTACGGTGCCCTCGGCTATGGTGGCGTGAAGACGCTGCTGATGGGAGCGAAGGCCGCCGGCAGTCTTGATCCCGACAAGGTGATCGCCGCCGTCGAAGCGCTGAAATACGACTATTACAAGGGGCCGCAATACTATCGCAAATGCGATCACCAGTCGGTG
>BFBZ01000638.1_pt1 | contig 30283 bp, 38 predicted proteins | sample 1888401 | NCBI WGS metagenome assembly BFBZ01 (sample SAMD00112614, study PRJDB3348) | symbiont metagenome | host: Chara braunii
GCGACGTAGAACTCGGCAGCAGCAAAAGCCGGTATGCTGAATACAGCGACAGCTGCGGTCGCGAGAACAATCTTACGAAACATCTTCCATCTCCATGAGCCATCTAGCTTACAGGGATTTACGTACGCCATCCTCTGTGGAAGGATAGCGGACATTTCGTGCAGATTTAGCACAGAACAAAAATAGCTCGTCGATACAGTGGCAAGATAAAAGCGCGCGCATTGCGCGTCGATCGAGCGGTTGTTTGTTCTGGGGCTGGCATGCATCGCACGTTGCCTTGTTTGAGGGGGCAATGTGCGCGCACACGTCAAGATTTTGAAAAAGCAAATCTTTTCATACGTTTTGAGGCAAGAGGAGAGCCAACGCCTTCAATTGCATCGGACCGAGATCAATCAACTGAACCGCGCCGGGTTGATCGGAGGCTCCAACTCCTGAGAAGGTTGAGCCATGACAAGCAAGACGACCAACAAATTCTCCCCCGAGGTTCGCAACCGCGCGGTTCGGATGGCGCTGGATCACGAAGGCAAGCACACCTTGCGATGGGCGGCGGCCTCATCGATCGCGGCCAAGGTCGGCTGCACGGTGCAAACGCTGCATGAGTGGGTGAAGAAGGCCGAGCGCGAAAGTCGCGTTCGAGTCGGCGTGCTGACGGATGTGGCGACGAAACTCAAGGCTTTGGAGCGCGAGAACCGCGAACTCCGTCAGGCCAACGAGATCCTTCGCAAGGTTTCCGCTTATTTTGCCCAGGCGGAAGTGCCAAGCGAGGGTTATCAATTACTTGCGGAAGGTTAGGGCAACGATTTTTCACGTATTTTGAGCGCAAAATCCCTAACCTTTACGCCCGATTTTCCGTGTCTGACTAGCACTAAGCAGCCGCCCGGATTCAGTATTGATACCCCCGCTATTTTCTCCCCAGGCCACTAATTGCAAGGATTGTGCGGTCTGCTGCTTCGGACCAATCGACATCGCGATTCATTTCGCCATCCTTTTCACGCGGGGGCGAATGGAGGAATTCCAATGTCGCTAGCTCGTGCTTCCAAGTATGCAAATCTCGCCTCTCGAATGCGCGCACAGTGCCACGCCAGAGGTGCAAATTGGTCAGGAGACGCGCTCTGGACCGAAGCGGAAGACGCCATATGTCGAAAATTGCATCCAGACTATGAGGCGCTGCAGATCGCCCTTCCGCGCCGAACGCTGTGCGCAATTCGGTTCCGCTGCCAGGTTTTGCAGCTGACCTCTCCGGCCAAATTCTGGACGGGCGATGAGCAATCTCGCCTTCGCAAGATGTATCGAACATCGACTTCCGATGAACTCAAAGCCGCGTTTCCGGATAGATCACGCGGCAGCCTAGAGCACCGCGCAATGAAGATTGGAATCGTACGCGCGCGGCGGCCATACCGACCCACACGTGACCTACTTCTGGATGAGTTGCGGGCTGAGTGCTTCCGCCAGAACATCACTATGCCAGACCTTGACGTGATCGCGAACGGCAAGGGGTATTTCAAACGAAAGGCCTGGGGTGGACCGCACGGTTGCATCGATATGAACCGGATCGTGAAGGCCATCAGAGAACTTGGTGGCAAAATCTCAGTACGTTGGGAGGACGACCTATGAGAACGGGTCGGGCGGCCATAGAGGCGGAAATAGAGCGACTTCTGACCTTACTCGATAATTTGGACGGCGATGCTGATTTCGAGCCTGAACCCCTTGAAGAGCAGCACGATCCGGAAGCCGAACTGACATGGGCCAATGGTTTAGCACCAGGTTGGTTCGTAGTAGCCGAGCGCGCCCGACGGAAGATCAGGAACTGATTAGAGAAGCCCAGCTTGAAATTTCACAAACACATGATCCGCCGGTGCGGCTATCATTTCGATAGCCGCCCCTTCCGCAACCAACAATGGCGTTGTCTCATGGAGATTTCATGATCCGCCGTAGCACCAAACTCACCATCGCCATGGTCATTGGCGGCCTGATCTGGCTGACGCTGATCGTCGGGCTCGCTGGGTCGATTTGGTCATTGCTCGAATGATCCGCCCCGACGCTCGCTTGATCATCGCCATCGCCTTTGCGATGGGCGCCGCTGTTGGCTTGTGGAAGGCTGTTGCGTGGGTTTTGGAGCTGTTCTAGCAACTTGTTGGGCAGAGGATCGACTAATAGCGCGGCAAGATCTCAGGGGGAATACATGATCCGCGCGATAGCTTTGATTGTCGTTGCTTTGGGCGTAACTGGATGCGGAATGTCACGACATAGCTTCGTGGCAAATCAGGCCAAGATGCAAACTGATCCTGCCTTTTTGAAGCGCACCATTGCAGACTGCCTCATCTATGCGAACTCAGAGCCCTTGGAAAATCAGAAGCGTTTCGCAGCGCGCCATAAGATTCCGTTGCGCGATGTCGCGCCTGTCGCCTGTAAACGCTTCGTGAACGGATTAGTTCAGAACCGCTACACGTATGAGAAGTATCGCGAAGGGATCAACGCGGGAAAAGGTTTTGATTTCTTTCAGGTCGCAGATTCTTTGTGATCGAGCAGGTTGAATGGGCTAGCCGCCCTAGGGCACGCGGAGTGGGAAGATCATGCCACCTTGGAAACGAGGATTGATGTGGCTGGAGTTGCGAAAGCCAGATCTTCCCGGTGTCGCTTTGATCTTGATCGTGGTGGCCGGTCTCGTTGTTGCTGTTGCCTGGTACGGACGCCAAACCGGCGAGCATCTCGCGGACCCCAACTGGCCCTGCTTCTACGGCCCGAAGGGCGTGAACTGCAAATCAGAGCCCCAATAGTCAACTAAACGAGAACATAGTTGTCGTCTCGGTAGTCCAGCGTCTTACCCACGAACCTGACAAAGTCCTCTTCCGCAACGGAGAGAACGTACTCGTATCCATTATCGCTACGTAGGATGTGCGCAATCTCGTTTCGCTGCGCCTCGGTGAACGCTCCCATTAGGACGCCGCTTGGGACAATTCCGTTGTTGAGTTCTGAATCAACCCACATAACCGCGGGAATGCACTCCACGCCTGTTCGCGCTTTAATACGATCGAGGCCCAGCGCTATTTGCGCCCGAGCAGCGGCGGAGATTTTCATTGGTGATTTCAACATCGCGTCAGCCCCAGGCGTTTCCGTCAATCATCAAGAGTGGCCTTTGGCCTCAGCGTAAGCGTTCGACTTCGGCGCCGGCTTCTCCGCTGGCAGATTGGCATAGATTGCATCACACTTGTCGTAGGCCGGTATCGATTCCTTGGGCGTGCAGCCGTTCCGGCGAACGATTGCCTCTATCAGTTTCCCTGGCGGCCGGTCGCCACCTACCTCCAGCATTTTGAGTTTGTCATAACGACGTTCATTTCGCACGTATCGCACGACACCGGATGAGGTTGGTCTTTGGCTTTCCGGAACATGGGATGACGTGAAACACATACAGCGCCGGTTGCCGGCGAATATGCTGGTCATAGTCGATACGCCGAAGAAACCATGATCGAGGGCTGATCTTTGATTGCGCGAGGTTTGGCGCTAGATTGCAACCATGTGGTTCAATCCGCCTACGCGCCAAGAGCCCTACCTCGACCGGCAGATAGACTGCCAGGAAGCACTTGAGCCGGGTTTTCAGATCCTCAGTGAAGAGATGATAGCCGCTGGCCGGAGCCGTGACGAAATCCAGTTAGCCTTCGTGAATCTGTTGGCAGCCCACGACCGCACCCAGGAATCAAATGCAGAGCAGGAGGTCGAACTTGCCTTCATGTGCGCTCAAATGCGGTTACCGAAGCCATGAGGGCTCCACTTCGAAGGCCCTACTTTCCGCCGCTCAGAAAAGGCGATGCCAAAGCGGTACTCATTACTTCAGTCATCGCAGCCGGATTGAGCGCGGCAATGATCTACTACGCCAGTGAACTGCATCGGCTCCAAGCAAGAGTGAACCATGGCTTCGGTCCAGAATGGGACTGCCTCCGGCCTGACAAGGGCGATCCCATTTGCACACGGGCAAAACCTCACGAGCCGGCGCCAGGGACAAACTGAGATACGCGCACTCATTCAGCGAGGCAGGAAATGAAATCCTCGTTCACCAGCGAATACTGGGCACCGCGGCTGTTGAGCGTCCTCAGAATGGTTTGCGGCTACATAGTCCTATTTAACGGATGGGAGCGGATTCGCGAGAACCCTCCCGTTGTATTTACTGGCGCGACGGACTCGATTGAAGCGATTTTGTTCTGGGTCGGACTAGCCTGTGGGGCGCTGCTTCTCGTTGGGCTATTCACGCGATTGGTGGCGACATTCTTGTTTCTGGTGACCGCACTAAAATACGCACTCTTTACGGTCGTCTATGGGCACTATCCGCCCCTCATTTTCGATGATCGCCTACTACTGTTCTGCTTCGTTTTCCTGTTCATATCCGCCGCCGGCCCTGGTCAGTGGGGGCTCGATGCTCTGCGAGGTAGGCAAGGGTAAAGAACCAACACTCTGAAAAAGGACAAGGTCGCTAAGGGCTGCGGCAGGAATCGATACCTTCGCCCAGTTCATAGAAACGATGGACGGAATGATGCCCGAGGGGCTGAAGGCGAAACGGATTCCTCGCTGATAGCGAGATAGGCAGATGACGGAATTGTTGCAAAGTCCTTACAGAACGTTAATTTGTTTTTCACGTTGGGGGGGCATATCTATGGGTATGAGCAAACAGGGACCAGCAAATCCAATGAAAGCGGATGCCTTTAAGAAGGGCTTCCTGCGGGGGTTTTCTGCGCCTTTTGGGTTCTTTGCTCCAGTTGAGATTCGCCGCCCTACGCAGTTCAACGGCAGCGTTGCGAAGGCGTGGGCAGATGTTGGCCGCGCGTTGTCGAACGCGACATCTGATCAGGGCGCCTTAATTGAGCAAAAAACCGGCAAGCAGCCCCCCCGCAGGCAGCGAAGAAAAGCAGCCTAATCTTCCTGCGACAATCAAAGAAGAAATAGATCGCGAGATCGGCTCGCTGGTCCCTCAAGGCCAGCGAACCGAAATAATTATGCGCCTCGCACGCGTGATGACCAGTGAATTATTTGCTGGTCCGATAGCGCATCCGAGACATTTGCGTGAGTATGAAGCGATACTTCCGGGCTCGGCGGAACGTATCGTCTCGATGGCTGAGAAAGCTCAGTCACACAATCAAGCCATGGAATCGGCGATTGTGAAAGGTTCGATCCGGACCAGCCATTATTCCATGTATCTCGGATTCGCGGCGCTAGTGCTTCTTATCTTGACAGCGGTGTATGCGGGCATGCACGGCAACAATGTACTCGCAGGACTTTTGCTGGGGACCGGCGTACTTGGCGGAGCTGCGACATTGATCCGAGGTAGGGCGAACAACGGCAATGGAAATAGCGCCGGAAAACCAGAAAAAGGCTAATCGTCACTGAGCCCGACTTCCACGGGCACACCGTCGTCTAGAGTTATGACGATGCGGCTGAGAGCGTCAGTCTCCTAATTTGTGTTTATGACCCCGGCTCCGGTCAGGGTTTTCGTTTCTGCTGCCGGTGGCTATATTCTCGCTATGTTGAAAGAGGTCTACAGCCGCATTCGCGAAGGACTTGAGGAGGCTCTTGCCTGGAGCCCGGGCGAGATTGCGCTGCCTGTGACTGACTATTCTACCGGATCTCCCATCACGACCGTGCGCGATCGGGGCGCACCGGTGAAGATCGGAGATCAACATGCATCACAAGCGGAAGAAGCCGAAAAGCGCTAGGGCCGGGTGCCTTATGTGCAAGCCGTATAAGGCGAACGGTATTTGCCCGCGCCATCTGAATATGCGGATTGGCAATCTGCGGCGGTATCAGGCCGGTACAGACGCGCTGCGCTGCGAGCGCATTCGATAGCACCCAAACGCAAAAGGCCCGCCCCGGCGAACCGGAGCGGGCTTGTTGCCTGAGAGCGCTTGCCAACGGACAAGCGCGCGGCCGAATAGCTGCAATGTGCGGGTTAGGCAAGCTTTCGACGATCAACCAGATTGGCTCGAAGCCCGATTGGCGAGAGCGATCCGCTTAATAAGCAGTCCAAAATACGCGCCAGCCGCACCCGCGAGCATGATCCTGGTTCTCTCGCTATCGAAAATGCCCACTAGGAACTTGGCAGTTGGGGAAGCCCACGCTTTGAACCGCGCCGGGTTTGCCGGAGGCTTCAACTCCTGAGAAGGTGGAGCCATGACAAGCAAGACGACCAACAAGTTCTCTCCCGAGGTCCGAACCCGCACGGTTCGGCTGGTTCTAGATCACGAAGGCGAGCATGCCTCGCGGTGGGCGGCGGTTTCGTCAATCGCCGCCAAGATCGGCTGCACGGCGCAGACGCTGCATGAGTGGGTGAAGAAGGCCGAGCGCGACCGGTGTGCGTGCCGGTGTGCCTACGGATGTGGCGACGAAGCTGAAGGCTTTGGAGCGCGAGAACCGCGAGCTTCGGCAGGACAACGAGATCCTGCGCAAGGCGAGCGCGCATTTTGCCCAGGCGGAGCTCGACCGCCGGTTCGAGCGATGATCGCGTTCATTGACGATCACCGCGAGGCGCATGGGGTCGAGCCGATCTGCAAGGTGTTGCAAATCGCTCCGTCGACCTACCACGACCATATCGCCAAGCGCGTCGATCCCTCTGGGCTATCGGCTCGGGCGAAGCGGGATGAGGCTTTGAAGGATGAGGTCCGACGCGTGTTCGAGGCGAACTTCCGCGTCTACGGCGTTCGCAAGGTCTGGCGGTAGTTGCGGCGCGAGGGCTTCGATGTCGCCCGCTGTACCGTTGCCCGCCTGATGAGGGTCATGGGCCTTGAGGGCATCATTCGCGGCAAGCCGCTCCGCACGACGGTGAGCGACAAGGCCGCACCTTGCCCTCTCGATCAGGTCAACCGCCAATTCCATGCCCCGGCGCCGCACATGCTCTGGGTCTCCGACTTCACCTACGGCGCGACCTGGACGGGCTTCGTCCTGGACGCTCTGGAACAGGCCCTCCATGATCGGCGGTCGATCCATCGCGGCGGGCTCGTGCATCATAGCGATAGAGGCAGCCAATACATCAGCATTCGATACACCGAGCGCCTGGCGGAGGCTGGCGTCGAGCCCTCTGTGGGCAGCGTCGGCGACAGCTACGACAATGCTCTCGCCGAAACCATCAACGGTCTCTACAAGGCCGAGGTGATCCACCGACGCGGGCCATGGCGCTCATTCGAGGCCGTCGAGTTCGCAACGCTGGAATGGGTAGACTGGTTCAACAATCGCCGGCTGCTGGAGCCCATCCGCAACATCCCGCCGGCCAAAGCCGAGGGACGCCACTATGCCAGGCCGGAAGAGCCAGCCATGGCGGCGTAACTCAAACGAAACAACCTCCGACAAAACCGGGGCGGTTCAGTCGAGGTGTGGAACCTCACGCTGCTATTGGGATTGATATCGTCCAGGCCAGCGTGCTGCAGCCACGTAGCCCAGTCCATGCTGAAGTTGTCGTGGATGAGCGTATGGTATCCGAGGTCGCCGGGGGTATCTATGGCTGAAAAGGTACAATGCCAAGCGCATGGCGAGCGCGAGGCTACATTCGTATGTCGCCATATTGTTGACTCCTTGGACACCCGGCGGGCCGTTGGCTTCTATTGGTCTAGGGATCAGCTCGCATCTCGACCCGACGCATGGTGCACGGAATGCGAGCGCATTCGCGTGGCGGAAGGCGGCGAGTGGAGCGATAAGGCTATCGAGTTTGCCCAAGTCAAGCTCCTGTGCGGGGGATGCTACGACCGGGCCAAAAGCATCTGGCTCGAGGCGCGCCGCGCTGATACGGAACGAGAGTGCTAGGTGTTTGATCCCGAGGTTTTATGGTGCGCTATGGGACAGGTTCTTCACGACTGCGCCACAACGACAGACCGTCGAGCAATACAAAATAGTCAAGAGAGCCTGAGGGCGCTGTCCAAGCGCTAAGGGATCAACCCGAAGACCGTTACAAAATGGGAAAAGCGCGGTTCGGTGCCCCTCGTAGGGACGACACTTGGGAGTTGCCGCGACCGGGAGCAGCAAGTCTCGATTCTCACGAAAGGAGGGCCCTAGAGGACTATGGCGTAGACATAGTTCTCATCTTCGCCCGGTGCGGCGCGCCAAATACCGCCAACCATACTCCACAATACGCTATATCCGCCGAGACTACGCTCATACAAAGAGCGGCAGCGTGTGCGGCTGTGAGTGGCTATTGTACACCCCTGTCGCCGAGCACTGGACCGTCCCGCCGTTTGAGTCGCTACAGACAGGCCGTTTCAAGGTCCGGCGCAGGGTTGTGTTCGTTCGGTAGGCTCTTCGCCGACCTCCACGCTATAGGACCGCAAGCCGTGGTCATCGAGCATGATGATCCGATAGCAGGGATATCCTTTCGTCCACCATGGATTGGGCGTCCCGATATCCGTGATGAAGCGATGCGAGCACGACTGGCCGGAACTGTAGGAAATGCCTGTGGCGGTCGTCCCCATCATCGGCACGTGGATATGCCCGAAGACAATGTGGCGCACACCCGACGCATGTGCGGCGAACCTCTCCATCAGCGCGCCGCCGTCATGCAGCCCGATATGGTTGAAATGGGCGATGCCGCAATCGAACGGCGGATGGTGGATGAAGACCGTCACCGGTTTGTCGCCTGCGCTGCCAAGCGCTCCGTGCAGCCAGGCGAGACGCATCTCGTCATAACGCCCGCCGATCAAGCCGGGCTCATGGCTGTCGAGAAACAGCAGTCGCCCGTGATCGGTGTCGAGCCAGGATTGAACGAAGCCATGGTCGTCGCGCGGATGCTGCGGGAAGGCCTCGATGAAGGCGGCGCGCGCGTCATGATTGCCGAGCAGCAAGCGAACCTCGAAGGGCACCGCGGCAAGAATATCGCGCAGCAGCGCATAGGCTTCCGGGTCGCCGAAATTGCAGAGGTCGCCGGTGATGACCAAGAGGTCGGCATCGGTATGTTTGACGACAATGTCGGCCACCGCTATGCGCAATTGCTGTTCAGGGTCGACGCCATGGACGATGACGCCCGATGGCATCAGATGCGCGTCGGTCAGGTGGATGATTTTCATATGGTTGTCCGGAAGCTGGGCCTGCGGGGACGCTTCTCCCCGCAGGCCATCGATCGAGAATGATCAGTGCATCAGTGCGTTGGTCTGATCGACAATCTGCTTCAGGCCGGCTTCCGGCGTCACCTCGCCGCGCATGACGGCGCCGATGATGTCGCGCTGGGTGCGCCAGATGCGGACCGAGTCCCCGCCTGGATAACCGGCCCAGGGCAGCGAGCGGTCGGCCTGAAGCGAAGCCGTCTTCACATTCGGATGCGCGGCATAATAGGGCTCGAGATAGTCAGACCCGGTAGCGAGCTTGTTGGTCGGCAGATAACCGGTGATGCGCACGATGACGTTCTGCGCCTCTGGGCCGGTGACGAACTTCACATATTCCCAGGCTGCATCCTGCCGCGCCTTGTCCTGCGTCAGGATGACCGCCGAATTGCCTCCGGTCGGCACGCCGCCGTTCTGCGGGTTATCGAGCGGGAAGGTTGTCGTCTTCAGGGGGAAGCGCTCGCCGACAAGACCTTCGATCGTCTGAACGTGGGCCGGCGTCGAGAAGATGAAGCCGGTGAGGCCTGCACCGAATTGCTGGCGTGACTGGTCCCAGTCGAGCAGGTTCTGACCGCCATCAGTCACGAACTGGCGGAACAGCTTGAGCGCGTTGAGGCCGATCTCGTTGTCGAAGGCGACCTTCTTTGTCGTCTCGTCCACCAGCTTGCCGCCCTGCTGGTAAATCGCCGCCTGCCACAACCAGTCATCCGGCCAGCCATTGATGTCGTAACCCATGCCCGAAACCTTGGGGTCGAGTGCGTGGATCTTCTTTGCCAGCTCGATCAGTTCGGGGAAGGTCTTGGGCATGCTGTCAGGGTCGCCACCAGCCTTCTTCACCAGATCGGCATTGATGTACATGATCGGCGAGGAGGCATTGACAGGCAGTCCGTACTGAATGCCATTGACCCGACCGAGCGCTGCCAGCTTCGGGCTGAAATTCCTGTCGAGGAATGCCTGCCCGCCCTCTGCGTCGATATAGGGCTTCAGGTCGGTGATCTGGTTGCGCGGGGCAAGCGTGTTCACCAGTTCGGCGGTCAGGTTGTAGCCGGAAAAATAGACGTCGGGCAGGTTGCCCGTCACCGCCGAGCGCAGCACCTGCTGCTGGCCTTCGTTGTAGCCGGGAGCCGGAGCGAGGAAGTTGATCTTGATGTTCGGGTGGTTCTTCATGAAGGTTTCGGCCAGCGGCTGGTGAAACTTGGTGAAGCCCGGCAGGTTGTAGAGAACGTTCAGCGTCACCTCTTCCGCCGCGAAGGCGATGCCAGGAAGCGAGACGACAGCCAGTCCGAGGGCGAGGCCGCCCAATGCGCTGCGGCGTGTAATCTTCATTGTGGTGTTCCTTTGGGTGGGGAGAAGTCGTCGAAGGGATCATTTGACGCCTGTCATGGTGATCCCGGCGATGAAATGTCGGCGTGCCAGCAGGAAGCACAGAACCATGGGCGCCGTGATGATCGCCGCACCCGCCATCAGCGCGCCATAGTCCGCACCGGATTCGACATCGGCGAAGAACAGCATACCGAGCGGCGGCAGTGCGAGATTGGTCTCGGTGACAACGATCATCGGCCAGTAGAGGTCGTTCCAGTGCGCCACGACGGAGAAGACCGCGAAAGCAGCAAGCGACGGCAGTGAGCCGCGCAGCACCAGCCCCCAGCAGATTTCCATTTCGGAATAGCCGTCGAGCCGGGCCGCCTCGATGATTTCGTCGGGATAACTGCGGAATGACTGGTGAAACAGGAAGATGGCGAAGACCGACAGGAAGAACGGCATCATCATCGCGAAATAGGTGTTGAGCAGCTGCGCCTTGGCGAGCCCGACAAAGAGCGGTAGCGCCAGTGCCTGAATGGGCACGCAAAGCGCGCCGATGACTGCCAGCAGAAGCAGTCGCCGTCCCGGAAACCTCAGCTTGGCGAGTGCGTAGGCGGCCGGCACGGCCGTCAGCACCTGTACGATCAGAATGCCCAGGCACACGATCACGCCATTCAGCATGAAGCGCGCCATCGGCTGCTGCGAGGTCGCGCGCGTGTAATTGGCGACCGCTTCGAACTGTTTCGGAATCGGCCAGAGCGAGACGTCGAAGATCTCGGCCGACGAGCGGATGGACGTCAGGAACATCCAGTAGAAGGGCAAGAGCATCACGAAGGCGCCGAGCGCCAGCACGAGATGTGGCAGGAATTTGCGTAGTCTCGCCATCAGTAATGCACCTTGCGGTCCATATGCACCGTCTGCCAGATCGACATGACGAGCACGATGACGAGGAAGATCAGGGTCAGTGCGGCGGCATAGCCGGTGTTCGAATATTCGAAGCCTTCGAGATAGAGATCGAAGAGCAACGTCTCCGATTGGAACCGCCCCTTGGTCAGCACGGCCACCGTTTCGAACACCTTGAAGGCCGATATCGAGGTGGTGACAACGACGAACATCGTCGTCGGGCCGAGCATCGGCCAGGTCACTGTCAGGAATCGGTCGATCGGGCTTCTGGCGCCATCCAGGCGGGCCGCTTCGTACATATCCTTCGGGATCGCGGTCAGCCCGGCCAAGAACAGCACCATGTTGAAGCCGAGGATCTGCCAGACACCGATAATGGCCATGGTTGGAATAAGCAGCGCTGGATCGGACAGGAAACCGACGGGTGCGAAACCAAACCATTTGATCGCCGCATTGACCGGCCCGAGCGAGGGATGCAGAAGGAACTGCCACACCGTCGCCATCGCCACCAGCGTCGCGGTCACCGGCAGGAAGTAGGCTGCTTCCCAGAAGGTGCGGCTGCGTTTGCGGCCATGGACCAGCAGCGCCGCGCCAAGGGCCAGGAACAGGCCGAAGGGAATGACGATGAGTGCATAGACGACAGTGTTCTTCAGAGAGCGCATGAAGACTTCGTCGCCAAACGCCTTGACAAAATTGTCGATGCCGACAAACCGCGCCGAAAGCGCGCCAAGCCGATAGTCGGTCAACGAAAAGCCGGCGAGGAAGATCATCGGCAGCACATAGGTTGCGAGCAGAAGCAGCGTTGCCGGCGCGACAAACAGCAGGCCGTTGCGCACGATGCGCCGCTCGGCGGTGGACGACTGCCGGGAACTGGTCTGAGGCGATACGTCTGCAACCGCCGCGCTCATGCCGCCACTCGCTCGCGCACGGAGAGATCGCGGCGCTTGCCGTCACGGCCAAACAGATGTGCGCGATTTGCGGTGAAGCCGAGCTGCAGCGCATCGCCGACATTGGCGGCTCCGCTCTCGCCTGCCTTCTGGCGCATGATGATCGTTACGTTCAGATCCAGCTCGAAGTCGCAGGTGACGAAACTATCCGCGCCATGGCGTTCCACGCGCACGACACGCGCCGACAGGCCGTCTTTCGCAGGATGAAAGTCTTCCGCGCGGATCGCCAGCGTTGCCGGACCTGCCTCATCCCTGGTGGTGATGCGGAGCGGCTGTCCGAACAAGGTCAGTGCGCCAGAGGCGGCGACATCGACCGGCAGCAGATTGATCGAGGGCATGCCGATGAAGCGGGCGACGGTCAGTGTCTGCGGCCGCTGGTAGAGCTCGTCGGGCGTCCCAAGCTGCTCGATGCGCCCTTCCGACATCAGCGCGACGCGGTTCGACATGCTCATCGCCTCAACCTGATCGTGCGTCACATAGATGAAGGTCGCGCCAAGGCGGCGATGCAGCGCCGCCAGTTCGTCACGCATATGCGCGCGCAGCTTGGCGTCGAGATTGGAGAGAGGCTCATCCATCAGGAAAGCCACGGGTTCGCGCACCAGAGCGCGTGCAAGTGCCACGCGTTGCCGCTGGCCACCCGAGAGCTGAGAGGGTTTGCGGTCGAGCAGTTCCGTTATCTGTAAGGTCTCGGCGGCTTGCTTGACCGACGCATCGATGTCGGCGAGTGCGGCACGCGGCGCAAACATCCCGGCAAGCGGCAGCCGCGCCCAGAAGGGCAGGCGGCGCATGCGCAGCGGCGTGGCGATGTTCCGCCGCGCCGTCATGTGCGGATAGAGCGCGTAGGATTGAAACACCATGGCCAGATTTCTGGCCGCGGGATCGGTGTCAGTCATATCCTGCCCGCCGATATGCACGCGCCCCTGATCCGGCGTCTCCAGCCCGGCAATGATGCGCAGCAATGTGGATTTGCCGCAGCCGGACATGCCGACCAGCGAGATGAATTCTCCCGGCCGGATCGAAAGGTCTATGCCCTTGAGCACATCCCCTTGCCCGAAATTCTTGCTGATGCGTGACAACTCAAGCGATTGAGGAGCCATACTACGTCCCTTTCCCGAAGGGCGCACAGATCAAGGGTTAGCGTGACAGAGGCGTGACGCTCGGATGATGTCTTGACGACATCTCACACCCAAAGCGCTGGGGTATCGCGTGACGGGCGACTAGCGCCGCATTGACGCAGAAATGGAGGGCGTCCAGACTCATTGCACCGAGCATATCGCCCGCTTCTAGCAGTCCTGGTCCTTCAAGGGCCCGACCCGCTCACGCGGCCCGAGCTTCAAGGATCGAAATTGGCGCCTTGGTCGCGATTACCCGCTCTAGGCGCAGTCCAGCGACCGATAGCAGTTTTGCAAATTGGCCTTCTGTCCGCTCAAGCCCACCTGGAACCGTCAGCATCGTCACATCCAGCACCTTGATGGGATGAGGATCGTTACCAGCGGGAATGATGGTCTCGGCAACGAGAACTTTCCCATTTGCCGTCATGGCCGTTCGGCAGTTTTTCAGGATTATGGCAGCGCGTTCATCGTCCCAATCGTGGATGACCTTTTTTAGGATATAGGTATCCGCCGAAGGCACACTCTCAAAGAAGTCACCCTCGACGAGCTCGCTACGGGGCAATGCGCCTCCGGTTCCCGTTCGTGCGGCAGCGACCCCCGCGGGCAGATCAAAGAGAATTCCAGTGAGGTGGCGTTACGGGCCAGGATGGCCGAAAGGAGCTGCCCGTGCCCTCCCCCGACGTCAACAACGCAGCGGGATGCGCTAAAATCATAGGCGTCAGCCACAGCTTCGTTGGTGCCTTGGCTCATCGCGATCATCGCACGTTGGAAGAGCGCTGCTTGCTCAGGGTGGGACCCGAGCCATTGGAACCTCGGGGCTCCAAAGACCTGTTCGAAGGCAGGCTCACCTGTTTGAACAGAATAGAGAAGCTGCGCGAAGGCCTGATAGGGTTCGCTGTTGATCATCAATACGAAATCGCGCGGGCCAGACGCCAGATCGGAGCAAAGCGTCGCGCTCAGTTCGGTTTGCGCGAAGCAGCGCGGCGATACTTCGCGAAACACGCCTTCGCTGGCCAGCAGACGCATGACGCGATAGAGTGCCTCGGCATTCGTTCGGGTGGCTTGGGATAACTCGTCTGCCGAGCGGTCGCCTCCGACAAGAAGATCAGCGATGCCTAGTTCGGCAACGACGCGCAAAGATTGCGAAAGCGCGAACCCGAAGCCCATGCGCAGGATTTGCTGAGACGGTGTACTCATCTTGCTCTCCACAGCGACAGAATTTGGTCATAAGGCGAGCGCACATCTATCCACCTCAGTCAAAACTCGGCGGTTCAGTAACCGACAGACGTCGTAATGCGTTTAGAAAAATAGTCGACGTTGGCGGCGGCAGCCCTAACTTAGGCTGACGATTTTCCGTCGCCATCATCCCAGTGTCAACGGCGGAGCAAAACCCGGCCATTGGGGTGGAGTAAAAGCAGGCCAGCCCAGGTGTGGCGATCAGCGGACAAATATGGCTCTGACTATCTTCACCTTGTAGCGGCGAAGAGATACCTAAATTTAGAACGCTGACTGCCTGCTGACGGTCTTCAGTCCGGGGTTCGCCTCCTTGAGTGCACGACGGCTTCTGGCGCAAAATGGTCATCCCAGATGACGACGTAACCGAGGAGCACCGGAGCATGCGGTTTCGAGCACGTCGCCTCGAATGTGGTCGTGCTCGCGATTCGTGAAGCGCCAAAATCGCTACTCACTACTGGGCGCATGCACATGGCATCCAATGGACTGGATGCTTCACGGTTAGTGCGGGCCGTTTGCTTGCCTCGCAAGCCGACTCGCTCACCAACACCCAGTTCATTGCGGCTACCGATTCAAAGGCACCGTTACAAAGACAAGGACCCGCTCGCCAACGGAGCGGGTCCCTATTGCCCGAGGCGGAACAGAATACATGGCCGCAGCTCCAATTTCGACGAGGGGCATGAACTTTTAGTTAGCGCCCTCGCCGCAAATCGAATTGAGGACGCACTTGGTTATGCTGTTAATGTCTGAATCAGAAAGACCTGCACTTGTCAGGCTCTTGCTAGCATTCGGGTGAGCATGCGAAAGTTTGCGATATGGACGCCGTCGCGCCGAAGCTGGGGAAGCGCGGCCCTTATAAAAAGCGTGTAGCCGCCTAAGGTTGCTTGAATGTGACACTGGGTTGCGCGATTGTCGAAGTCGCCTCAGTGACGCGAGTAACCTAGTGATCCCGACGAAAAAGGCCCCGCCTTTCGTGCCGACCGAAATCCACATCGGTACGATCGAGGATGAAAGGGGTCCGCTCGGCATTCTCTCTATCAAGACAACAACGGGTCTGTTAGAAATCGCGCTCGACTGCGAAGCTGCCGACGCCATCGTTGATGCCATCGGCGAGATTCGGCCGAAGCTGCCAGAAATTTCAAACTGAGACACTACCCATCTGTCAGGTCGCTTGCGTAGCGCGGGCAGCGCCGTTCATAGGGGCGGCGAGTGGTTTCAGTCCAGGGCATCATGATCTCCGTCGAATCTCAGCAATCCGACAGAACCACAATCCGCTGAAATCACTTACTTCTTTTTAGAACGGACACTGAGGGAAACGGTCACGTGGTTGGGGGCAATGGGGCGAACAAGCAGACCAACAAAACCGTACTGGAACCATCCTAGACTGGTCGGTCGATCGCCCGCTCTGGCAAAAGGGATGCCCTGCGCCGGATTGTGACAGGCGAGACGCCCGACGAAGCGGCTCTCGGCGAACTGCTTGCCCTTTGCAAAAAAAGGAACAGGTTCCGACGCAAAAAAATTGGAGCCTTCTGCGCTTGAAGCCGGACACCTGCCGATAATGCCGGTTGGCGGTGAATCGATAGCGCTGGCCAGCCTCGGCGATACCGCCGGAGGTGAGCCGGTTCGTTTCGCGATCTTGATGACTTCGAGGCGACTCTCGGCCCGGCTCACAGCACATCTTGGCGCATGGCGAAGCGCCGGAGGGCTGAAAGCACCAGGAATGGGATCAGCGCGGTGAGGATGATGGCGACGAAGGCCATTGCCATGCCGAGGCCGACCGAGCCCTGCTCGAACTGTCGCCAGATGAAGCTGGCCACGGTGTGCACGCCGACCGGCGCCACCAGCAGCGAGGCCACCAGTTCGCGTGTGGCAACAGCGAAGACGAACAGCATCGAGGCGACGAGATTGGGCAGGATCAGCGGCAGCAGGATACGCCGGAATGCCACCGCGCTCGAAGCGCCGGCTACCCGCGCCGCAGCTTCGAGATTGTCGGCGATCTGGTGAAAAGCCGCAGTGGTGTAACGCACCGGTTGCGGCAGCAGGATGCAGCAATAGGCGAGCAGCAGTATCAGCGAGGTGTTGTAGGGCGTGATGGGTAGCCACGGCTGGTTCCAGGCAAGGATTAGCCCCACCGCCACGACGACGCCGGGAAGTGCATTGGGGATGACGGTGAGCATATCGAGCACAAAGCGGCCGCGCACCTTCGTCTTGACCACGATATATGAGGCAATCGCACCGAGCAGGCCGGTGACCAACGCCGTGGCAACGCCGAGCGAGAGGGACAGCGAAAGAGCCTTGAGCGCGCCGGCGCCGTCTTCCCAGATGTTAGTGAAATTCTGCAGCGTCAGGTTATCCGGCGCGAGGCCGCCGGAAATGGTGCGTGACAGCGCGGTGGCAAGGATGGCTAGAAGCGGTGCGCCGGCAGCAATGAAGGCGACCAGCGCAAACAGCGCGAGCACCGGCACTGCGAGCAAGCCCAGCGGCCGCTTGACTATGGCTTGCGGCTTGCCGCTCACGGTCTGGAAGTTCCTGGCCGACAATAGGCGCCGCTGCACGAGGAAAGCCGAGAACGACAGCAGGACCAAAACCAGCGCTATAATAGAGGCGCCAGATAGGTCGACCGGCCAATCCGAGACGCGTAGCTCGATCTCCGTCACCAGCACGGTGAAACCGATGCGGTGGCCGAGCGCCGCCGGCGTGCCATATTCCTCGATCGCCATGGCGAAGACCAACAGCAGGCTTGCCGCCAGACCGGGGAGCGAAAGCGGCAATGTGATGCGCCAGAAGGCCTGCCAGGGCGAGGCGCCGAAAACGCGCCCGACATCGGCATATCGCGCGCCAACGGCGGCAAGCGTTCGCGTCATGGCGAAATAGACGACGGGAAAGCAATTTAGCGACATGACGAAGGCCATGCCAGGGACGGAGAACAGGAAGGCAGCGAGATTGAAACCGGTAAGCTGCTGCAGGTAGCCGCGTGGCTGCAACGTCATGATCCAGCCGAGCGTAGCGATATAGGGCGGGATCATGAATGGCACGAGCATCAGCGCGTCCCACACCACCGCGCCCGGCACGAGGAACCAGGCGCGGAACAAGGCAAGCGGCACCGCGATGAGCGACGAGAATACGGCTACGGCGATGCCGAGCCCCACCGTGTTCAGCGCCAGCCGCAGCAAGGCCGGATCGGACAGGGTCGGCGCCAATGCGGAGAACGGCGCTGCGAGCGAGCCGCGCCCCAGTTCCGGAAAAATGGCCTGCAGGATAACGAAGGTGAAGGGCACCACCACGACCAAGACAAGTCCGGCTGCGGCCACCCACATGGCCGGCGAGGTACCGCCCGACCGTAATCCCCTGCGCGCTTTCCTCGACCCGGGGAGGTCGGGGGACGAGAAAGCGATCGCCCCGCCATCCTCGGCAGACCGCGCCACTTCCATCGTCCCCATCGCCTTAACCTAGTTGGCGAAGATGGCGTTGAACTTGGCCAGCGTGTCCTTGCGCTTGGAGTAGACGGCGTCGGTGTCGATCTTCAGCACCTTGAGGTCACCGACGAGCGGTCGGTCGGCTTTAATGTCGGCGCGCGCCGGCATCAGCTCGATGGCGGCAACCTTGGTCTGGCCTTCATCGGACAGAACATAGTCGACGAAGCGCTTGGCGTCGTCTTGCTGCTTCGACCAGTTGAGGATCATCATCGGCCGTGGTGCGATCACCGTGCCGGAAGCCGGGAAGATGACTTCGATCGATTCGCCCTTCTTGCGGCCGGCGAGCGAGATGTAGTCGACGGCGCCGAAGACAGCAGCCTTGGCACCCTGCAGCACGGGATTAAGAGCCTCTGCATTGGCGCCGGCAACGGCAGCCCCATTGCCTTTCAGCGCCTCAAACAGTTTCCAGCCGCTCTCGGCCTCAAGCGCGGCAGTCAGCTCGAAGGACGAGCCGGACTGTGCCGGGTCAGGGATGTTGACCAGATCCTTGTAGTCTGCCTTGGCAAGGTCGCTCCAATCGGCCGGCTTCGGCGTGCCGCTCTTGGGGTTCCAGGCGATAGCGAGCGCTGAGACCCCTTGGGCAACCGCGGTGTCGGACTTCAGGAAATCGGGCACTGAGGTTGCGTTCGGGCTGGTATAGGGCACCAACCAGCCGCGCTTGGCGAAGTCGGTGGCCGTGTCCCAGGAGGCTGAGATCAACACGTCGACGACCGGATTGGCGGCCTCCGATTCGATACGGGCCATGACCTTGCCGGTGGTGGCCTGGAAGATATTGACCTTCACGCCGGTGCTGGCGGTGAAGCCAGCGGCGAGATCTTCGATCAGCTTGGCCGGGCCAGCCGTGTAGACTGTAATGTCGGCCAGCGCTGTCGAAGCAGAAAGCGCCAAGCCCGCCAAGGTCGACATCACAAAAAGGGAAATGCGCATCAGGTTCGTTCCTTTCCTTGTCAATTCGCCGGAAACCAGCGAAGTCCCCCGGGCTCGATGGCGAGCCCGACCTTCTCGCCGACGGTGCGGCGCAATCCGCTGACGGTTTCGACCACGACGCGCGCAGCCCCTTCGCCAAGCGCAACCGACAGTGCATAGGAATCGCCGCGGAACAGCGCGCGTACCACTTGGCCGTTTGCATCTGCCGCCTCCGGGGCAAGCACATCGATCGCCTTGCGGCCCAGCATGATGCGCGCGCGGGCGGCTGCAGCCGGACCTTCCGATCCTGGCGCCAAATGGATGCCGGTGCCGCAAAGTTGCCATGCACCGTCTGCCTGTCGCTCGGCCTCGACCACCGTGCCGAGCTTCAGGAATTCCGCTACCTCGACGCTGGCAGGGGCGGAGACCAGCGTCTGCGGTTCGGCGCACTGGATGATCGCACCGCCCCGCATGACGGCGACCTGGTCTGCGATGGTGAAGGCCTCGCCCTGGTCGTGGGTGACATAGACGGCGCTGACACCAAGATCGGAAAGAAGCGCGGCGAGATCGACCGCAAGTGCCTCACGCAGCTCGCGGTCGAGGTTGGACAGCGGTTCGTCGAACAACAGCAGCCCCGGTTCGCCAACGATAGCGCGAGCTATCGCAACACGTTGTTGCTGGCCGCCGGACAGGTCGCCCGGTCCGCGCGCTGCTAGCGGGGCAAGACCGACACGGTCAAGCACAGCCATGACGCGGTGCTCAATCTCGGCCCGACCAAGGCCCGCCATCTCCAGCGGAAAGGCGACATTGCCAGCCACGCTCATATGCGGCCAGAGCGCATAGTCTTGGAACACCATGCCGAGCCCGCGCCGTTCCGGAGGCACGAACAGCCTGGCGTTTGCATCGGCCATCAACCGCCCGCCGATCGAGATCGTCCCTATAGTCGGGGCGAGTAGCCCGGCGAGTAGACGCAGAAGCGTGGTCTTGCCACAGCCCGAAGGCCCCAACAGCGCCAGGGTGCGGCCGCGCTCGAGGTCGAGGCCGATATTGCGTAGGATCGCTGTTTCGCCATAGGAGAACGCAAGCGCGCGCAGCTCGATGGCTGCCGTCCCGGCAAATTGACCTGTGATGCCCGACATCGCCAGCCCCGTGATGCCGGCAAGCCCTAGCGGCTGCGGATGACAGTTTTGCGAAATCGTGGCGACGGTTCCGCGAGGAAACCGGAGTTGTCAGCGCCTGAGCGACGAATTTTACCTCGTCTCGAAGCTTAAGCAGACTCACCAAACCCAGAACAGCAGCCACCAGTTACCTGCGCCGAACAGCACGGCGGCGGCAATGCCGACCATAGCGACAAGCCTGCGCCCAATGGAGCGGGAATAGCGGGCGGAAACCTTCCATGCCAGCCAAAGGCACCATAGGGCGGAGCCGAGCAGGAGACAGGCTCGCACGGCGTCAACGAAGCCGAGCGACAGGCCTTCGCGGCGCAGCAGCGTCACGGTCGTCATAGACAGACCGAGGAACACCCCACAGCCCGCCATCGGGATCAGGCATTGCGCAAGGTGATGGAGAGGGGCGGCCTGGAACGCCCCGAGCGCGCGCGTTGCAAAGGCTAGCGCCGTGCCGACGGCCATGGTCGTCAGGCAAGCGATCGCCAGCACATAGGCAATCATGAGGGCGCCGTCCAAAGGCGTCATCATGTCGTTCTGGTCAGGATAGTTGGTCAGGATCCACCAAGGCAGGCGGGGTTCGATGAGCGCGGTGCCGGCATGCTCGACCAGCCATTCGGCGATATGCTGCCGAGCCGTCACGTAAAGAGGACTGGAGGCCCACTGGAATGCACCGGCCGCCAGCCCCATCAGACCGAACACGATCAGGAACGTTTCCCATGGCTTTGGCTCGTCGCCGGCGACATTGACGATCTCGTGCGATGGAGAGCGGATTTCCAGTGCGACCGCCTGTTTGAACCCGGCGCAGCGTCCGCACATGTGACAGGCCGATCCGCCCTGCATGGTACGGATCGGCACAAGAGGCGCGCAGTTGACGAAGGGGGTGGGCCCACCAGGCACACGACGCCATGCGACCCAGTTCGCCTTATCGACGCGGTAATGCAGTGGCGCGAGCTTCGACAGCAACGCAAAGACGCCATTGACCGGGCAGAGATAGCGACACCACACTCGCTTGTCGCGACCGTATAGGAAGCCGACGGTCACGGCGGCGAGCGTCGACCCTCCCAGCACAATGATGACTGGTTTCGGATATTGGTAGACGCTAACCATTTGCCCGTAGATGGTCGTGCAAGCGAAGGCGACGAATGGCCAGCCTTTCCACTTCATCCAGCGCGGTATGGCTCGGGCTAGGCTGTGACGGCTGACCGCTTCCGCCAGTGCGCCTTCCGGGCAGAACAGGCCGCACCACGAACGGCCGACCAGGACCATGCTGACCAGCACGAAAGGCCACCAGATGCCCCAGAACGCGAACTGGGCAAACAGCACAGCGTCGGACCATATGTGCGACAACCGTGTCGGCATCGGTGCAAGCACCGGGACTATCAACAGCAGCACATAGGCCACAACGATGATCCATTGAAGCCATCGGATCGCGTTCTGATGGTCACGCAGCCACTCCCCCGCGCGCTTTGTAGCGGCTCTTGCGTGGCTGCCCGACCGAAGGCTCAAGCCGGCTGGGCTGCACGGGGTCGGTTGAGCAACCATATCACCAAAGTCCAGTATGCCGCGAAGGCGAGCAGTTCGATCATCACAGGGCGGGCGCGGTAACCGGTGAGGCCGGAAATGACGCCACCCGCCATGCCGCTGTCCGGTAGCAGCGGCGAGGTATCCCATAGTCGCCCCGACAGCGAGGGCAACAGGCCGAGCGAAATCAGATGGTCGATGCCTGAGAGGAGTAGGGATGCAGCCAGAAACAGAAGCATCACCTCGGTCACCCGGAAGAATGTCCGCCACGACAGGATCTTGCCGCCGATCTGGAGCAGCCAATAGGTGGCAAGCGCGGCGACGATGCCTAGGACGGCCGCGATCGCGGCTCCGAAATTCGAAGCGGAAACGCCAGCCATGGTCCCATAGAGGAACACCGCGGCCTCGCTGCCCTCGCGCAGCACGGCCAGCGTTGCCAGGGCGAACACGCCAAACCAGTTCGACCGGTCCGCGACCTCGCTCAGTGAGGCGTGGAGTTCGGATTTCAGCGTGCGGCCATGCCTGCGCATCCAGAATACCATCTGGACGATAAGGGCGGCGGCGAGCAGAACGATGGCTGTCTGGAAATACTCCTGCGAGTCGTCACCCAATGCGTCGCCTACCGTCAAAAGTAGAAACGCGAGCGCGACGGCTCCCACCAGACCGACGACAACCCCGGACCACAGCCATAACCGTCCCGACCGGCGTTCGGCGACAGGGCGCTTCCCGAGCCAAGCATTGAGAATGCCGATGACGAGCAGCGCCTCGATGCACTCTCGCCAGATAACGAACAGGACATTGAAATCTTGCGTGCCCATGGCAGAGCTACTTCGCAACGAGAACGGCTGGCGCCGCGCCGGGGTGGAAATCGTCGAAAAAGGGGTATTCGCCGGGGTCGAGTGTGCGAATGACCATCACAGCCTCGGAATGCGGCGCAACGACCTTTTCCTTGCGCAGTTCCAGGCTCTCGAACTCAGCCGGCATATCCCCCATGTTTGCCAACTCGATCCGAATGCGCATCCTGGCGGGCACCTCTAGGCGAAGCGGTGAGATGGCGCCGTCCCTGAATTCGATCCTGAAGGTCGGGTCGTCGGCCAGCGCGGCCGATGATGCTGATGCAATCCACAGTCCGGCCAGGGCTGCGATGATCCACCCGCGCGCCGACATCGGATCAGTACGCGCCTTTCTTGCCGGTTCCGGCGTAGACAAAATCGTAGTCGACGGTGAATGGCTTGAACCACTCGCCGACGCCGGTCTCCTTGTCGACGTGACGGCCGAAATGCGCGTGCATATTGGCTGAAGGCGGGGAAATGGTCAGCTTCAGCTTATATTTACCCGGTCCATCGAGCTTCACGTTGTCGCCATAGTGCGGCCCGTCATTGGCCACCATGGGCATGAAATCGCCCTTCTGCGTGTTGCCATTGTCGACGTGGGTCAGCTCGTAGGAGACGACGAGATAGGGCATCCAATCGCCCTCGGCAAAGCCGTTCGTGTTGCCTTTTCCAGCTTTGATGTCGGCCTCGAGGTGCACGTCGGAATCCTTGGCCGGGCGCATCATCCCTTCCGGCTCCATCTCGATGGGCTGAAGATAGACCGCGCCGATCTCCATGCCGGCCTCGGAGTGAGGTGTGCCCACCGGGATTTCTTTCGCCAGAACCGAGCCGGACCCCATGGTCAGGAGAGCGAGTGCAAGCGCCGCTGTAATGGATTGCATGTTCATTAGCGTCCTCGATGCTTGTTTGCGCTGTAAGACAAGACAACCCCTGCCACGCATCGTCTGTCGGCGGCGCGCAAATACCTTACTGGAGAAGTCATGTTTTTCACTTGTCAGCTGCCCCACTCAAAGAGTCAAGCGAAAACAAAAATTTGCGATCCGGCTTTCGCGGCTGGCGTCGTAGACGAGGAATTGTCCAGCTGCGGCCAAATGGCGTTCGTTCATCGGTATTCAGACGGACATCAACTGCGCCCTTGGGCGAGCCGTGGCGACATGCAAACCTGTGACCTTCCGGCGGTGGCCAGCTCCTACGATCCCCTTCGTGGTAGAGTCGATAGGCGCGGTTAATTCGAGAAGCCTCACCCTCGTGCCTGAGCAGAACGAACAGCCGCCCGCATCCAGTTCCCGCGCCTTGGACATCGATGCAGTGCGACCGTACGACGCTGGAACACGCGGCTTCCAATTCTGGCAAAATTCACGCACCAGATGACCGACTGGATATCGTTCGGTTTTCGGCGCCACCTCCGCTTGGCATGGACAGAATGAAGTCGATAAGGTTGGTTGCGGAAGAAGCGGCTGAGGCGAGGACCGATATGCGTGCCTGGAAGATGGTTGGTTTGGCCGCTATTGCGATCTTCATAGCGGCGGATCCGTGGATTGCATCTGCCCGAGCCGACAAGATGGTGGTTGTCCCACCGGGCAACCGCTCTCACGTTCAGCCCACAATTCCCACAGCGTCTGCCCAGAGAACACGGGCCTTCAACACGACTTACGAGGCCAAATACGCTCAGATCATCGCCCTGCTCGGGCGAGAAAAAACCCTGATGGCGCAGATCCATAAGGCAGCAGAAGCCTATGATATCGATCCGATCCATATCGTCGGTGCATTGGTAGGTGAGCACACCTACAATGTGAGCGCGGTCGGCAGCGCGCAGACCTACTATGTGAAGGCGCTGGCCTATGCCAATGCGGACTTCGTCTTCCGCTACAAGGGAGTGTCGTTGCAGACCTTCCTCGACCGTCCGGAATTCGCCCACTGTAAAGCCGAGACAGGCAGCGCCGCGCTGTGGAACTGCCGCGACCAGGTATGGCAAGATGCCTTTCGCGGAAAAACGGTGGACGGCGTAGCCTACGAGCCTGTGACCTTCCAGCGCGCGTTCTTCCAGCCTTTTTACGCGGGACAGACATTCGGCTTCGGTCAGATCAGCCCTCTCACCGCCTTGGAGGTCACCGACCTGGTTCACAAGGTCAGCGGCTTGCCCAAGCTGACAACTGACAAACCCCAGGCGATCTATCGCGACATCATGGATCCCGACCGATCGATCATCTACATCGCCGCGATCGTGCGGGATTCCATCGATGCCTATGCAGAACAAGGCTACGATATCTCACGCAACCCAGGCATCACCGCCACCCTATACAATGTCGGTCAACCCAGGCGCCGCGCAGCGGAATTGCGAGCAACAGCAGGCCGCAAGGCGCAAAAGCTGCCGGTTGAAAACTACTACGGTTGGCTGGTCAACGAGAAGCTTGACGAGTTGGAGACTTTGCTCAACCAGCACACACAATAGGATGTTACATCGATTCATCGACGTATTTGGAGCGTGGCAACAAAATTAGCAGCGTTGTCTTGCCTCGAACCTGGACGACAAAGCTTATCTGGGATTGGGCTCCCAAAGAGAAGAAAATCCGAAACGTGCGGGCGGAGAGATTGAAGAATGCGTCGATCGCGACGGCGGTCGGCAACTTCGGATAAACTACCTTTCGTTCAATGTGTTTTCCGGTTGAGGAACAATCTCAAACTCTCGCGAATTTCTGCTTCATCGAACACGCCCTGCGAAAACAAATCCATTGTGGCCATCGCCAAATCTTCTGCCATTTGGCTTCCGCATGGAATGCCTTCGCAGATGCAAATGTCATCATAGACGCCTTTTAGTAGCTTCAAATCGTCTGGATAGGCGATGCCGCTTAGTGAGAAATAGGGAACCGACATAGCTACCTCTCTGCTGGCGTGGAAGAACGGTATTCGTTCGCAGCTGCCAATTCACAACCAGATTGCCACGCAGCTTTTCGACATGGTTGCTTGGCGGCAAGCACCAGTCCTGATCGGTTACAGCATCGTCGATCATCTGGAGCTTGCAGAACAACCGAACTTCAAAATCAGGCGCAGTGCAGCGGGAGCGGACATCGTCTACGAAGAATGCCTGCAGCCCGTCATCCCGAAAGCCGATGATCCTTCACCTCACTAATAAGATAAATATACCGCTAGCAACTCATTTCACAAAAACCATCCATCGCTGGCCTCATCGTGCGACGCACACTTCTGTTCCCGGATGGGAGCGCAACTGCGCGCACAATCCGTATTGTCTGTTTGAAGAAACTCGACCGGGGCGGTGGCAGACGGTCAAGGCGGACGCATCAGCACCCCTGCGTAGCGGTTTGGCCTTGGCGGCCAGACGCCGTTCTGATCCCATTTCTCACCAGCAGTAAAAGGATACGCCGTTGCGGATCGACTTACAATCCGAGTCCGCGCTGCCTGCCGAGAGTCCATTCGATGCCACCGGCCTTGCACATGACGCCAGAGAAGTGTGTGCCAATCTGTTTTTCGAGAACGGGCTGCCAAGGAACGAACTGAAAGCCGAGCCAACCTCCCATCATCGCGAAGTGCCCGCTAGCGAGCCAGGCAACGGCGGAAGGCATCCAGTGACGTACTCGCCTGGCTTGCTGGGGGAATAGGTCAGCCCACGCTCGGCGGCTCGCGCGCGGCCGACGCAGCGATCTCGGTGACCTCAAATCGGGCGATGGGTCTTTGGGTGCGGATGCTGCCAACGTCAAGCCGCGTGGCTTGGTCCTGATCGACAAGGTTTTGGCGGCGGCGCGCAAACGCTTCCATAACCCCTCGGCTGAAGCGAGCTTCTGCGAGCGGCCTCCAGTTGGGTGACGCCAGCTCCTGGTTGAGCCAGCTCGCACCACCGCTGCCGATCTGCTTGCCTAGGCTTTGAGTGGGGAGGTTGCGGACGGCAAAAACATTGCTCCGGTCAGGGGCGTCACTGGCCATGCGGCGTTCGGTGATGTCGGCGGGGATTTTCCGCTCGTCGACATCAACCTGCTCAACATGCCCCACGCGGCGCCGGGTCAGCCGGTCCCGCACAAGGTAGTCCGTCTGTTACAACGAAAGCCCATGCAACGCCTGAAGCACCAGCATCTTGAACTTCAAGACCACGTCAAAACCGGGGCGTCCGCCTTTCGAAATCGCACTGCGCCGGACTGTCTTCTCCAGCACTATGCCGAACCGATTGTGAACTCGTTCCAGGGAACGAAACTTCGGATGTTCTGGCTGGCAACGTTTTGACGTTTCCGCTGTCCACAGCCATTTATCCGGCTAAATAAATATCCGGTAGAGCAGCTGCAGCTGCAAGATTACATTTTGGTAAAGCCATTTAAATGCCATGAATCTGGATCGAGATCATATTTCGCCTAAAAAGGAGGTGGTTGAAAATGAATGCCGATGAACAGAACCTTCTCAGTAACCTCTTTGATCGTACAAGGCAGGCGGCTGATACTCCACGTGACCCCGAAGCCGAGCGTTTCATTCTGAACCAGATTAAAAGCCAGCCTTCGGCCCCTTATCTCCTGGCTCAGGCTGTCATCGTCCAGGAACATGGCCTGAACGCATGTCACGAGCGCATCCAGGCATTGGAAGCGCAGGTGAAGGATTTGCAGAATGCGCCGCCCACACAACCGCAGTCTGGCGGCTTGCTGGGTTCGATCTTCGGCAGCTCCCAAAGTGCACAGTCGTCCCAGCCGTCTCCCGGTCGTTTCAGCGGACCCTGGGGCAGCGGCACAGCTCCCCAGGACGGATATCCACCACAAGGGCAGCAGCCACAGGCCGGGCGCTGGGCGGCACCGCCGCAACCACAGGCCCAAGGCGGCGGCTTTCTGCAGGGCGCGTTGAGCACGGCAGCCGGCGTGGCGGGAGGCGCACTCATGTTCGAGGGCATCAAGAACATGATGGGCGGTAATTCGTTGTTTGGCGGCCCGGGCGCCGGAACCGGCAGCGCGCCGCAAACTGGTGCCAGCGAGACGGTCATTAACAACTACTACAGCGATGACAAGAACACCGGTACGCAGAACGATTACGCCGAAATGGATCGTCTCGACGACGCATATGACGATTCACAGGACAGCGATACCGATGATGACAATGTAGCTTAAAGCGACGGGCGATAAGCAGGACGTTGTCCAGCTTATCGCCCGTCTTCCGGTGTAGAGCCGATTGTGCAAGATGGAATGCACCGTGCTGACCGGCACCGAGTTGCCGCTCTTCGGGTAGATGAGCCCGTCAGCGTGTGTAGCGTTAGTGAGTCCCTTGAGCAAATACTGTCCAGTCGCATAGCGCTCGAACAGCCTGGTAACCGCCGGTGCTAGTTCTGGATGAGGTTCGATGACCTTCTTGCCACCCTTGGGCGTAGTTGATGTAGCCAAGCGGCGCTTTGGATGGCCAGATTCCCTGCTCCGCCTTTTCCATCCGTCCCTTGCGGGCTTCCTCGGAAAGGTTGTCGATGTAGTTCTTGGCCATCAACACTTTGATGCCATGTATGAACTTTTCCGACGAGCGGGAATCCCGCGATAGCACCATGCCTTCCTTGGCGAGATGGATTTCGATATTCAACTCGTCGAGCGTCACCCAACCTTGAGATTGCGGTAAAGCCGGTCGGTCTACCTGCCCAAGCTGTACGCGAAGATCCCCTCCCCGCCACCGACCGAGAACACGCCGCAAACCATGGGGCCAATGCTCGCTTACCTGCGCGATCATGGCGTCACCGGGTTGTTGGAGGCCATCAGCGACGAGGACACGGTAAGGACCGTGTCCGAGATGGACAAGACTGGAACGCTCAATATGCGTTTCGAAGCGTCCTACAGGATCGGGAAGCCAGGTGATGTCGAAACGGCAATGACGACGCTACGCCGATGGCGGAGCCAATATGGAACCGCACATGTCGGTGCTCATACGGTCAAATTCTTCCTCGACGGCACCAATGAGATAGGAACGAGCTCACTTCTGGCCCCCTTCTCAAACGGAGCGAAGTCTGTCGAGCCTGCTATGACGAAGGAGGAACTTGCCGGTGTTCTGGTCAAGTTGAACCAAGCCGACATGGATATGCACCTTCACATGGTCGGCGATCGTGCGTTTCGCACCGCTCTGGACGCAGTGGAGATTGCCCGCAAGACCGTCGGAGCCGCCTGGAAGCAGCGCGTGACCTTCGCGCATTGCGAACTCATCGACGACGCTGATTTTGCCCGCGTCGTTGATCTCGATGTGACGCTCAACTGGACCCCGCACTGGTCTGGTGGGTATTTCCAGGGCAATGAGCCTTATCTCGGACAGGAACGGCATGACAACGAATATCGGTTTCAGCCGGTCATCGCGTTTGGCGGTCGGATAACCTATGGAAGTGGCACCGTTTCCAAGCAGGAATGGGACCGATCGGACCCGTTCTTCGGAATGCAGATCGCCCACACCCGACGCGATATCGAGAAGGGTCTGGTTTCTGATCTCATTCGCAAGCCCGCATCGGAAATGCTGCAGTTGCAGGATCTCGTCGCTGGATACACTCGAAACTCCGCCTATCAGCTAAGGCTCGACGACAAAGCCGGGACCCTCCAAAAAGGGAAATCCGCCGACTTCATGATCCTCGATCGCAACCTGCTCCACACTCCGGCGCTTGAGGTCAGCAAGGTGACGCCGAAGACGGTTATCTTCGAAGGTCGCGTCGTGAGCGGTCACTTCTGACTGGTGGACACGACCCGGTCATTGTCATAGGCGATCGTTCTGGCGCACTTGCATATAGAGCGGTGGTAGGACCGCTCAATATCAAGTCCGGAATTGAAGCCCATGATCACACCCTCCCGAAGAGGTGCTCGCGCTCCCAGGCGGTGATGACGCCCTGGAAGCTCTCGAGCTAGACCTGCTTCAGGCGCAGGTATGGCCCGCCTGCCCCACGATCTGCCTGATCGGGCCTCTCGTTTCGATAGTGACAGGATGGCGTCGTTGGTCTCCTGGCGACGGAGGTATCCCTCGTATTGCAGCCGTTCGGCATAGATCAGAAGCGTTGGATCAGCGGCACTGCTGCCGATTGCCCTCCTGATCTGTCACATCGATATCCCCACAGCATCGAGAACGGCTCGACTGGAATTCTCCATCGGATGCCAACGGTCAGCGACTTGATCGGCATGCGGTAGAGCCTCAGCGATCGCCTCTCCATAGCCCTGTCGTGCCGAAGGGAGGAACTGGCCATCGCTTGATTGGCAGGAATTCAACGAGCGCCATGGTGAGTTCCGTGTAGATGGCTTTCGTATTCAGCCCGGCTGTGGTTCCGAATAGCGGTTACGCCGTTAGAACACTTCAACCTGACGATGTGCGGGAGGTAAAGGAAACGATGCAAGAATCCTGATCCGTGATGAAACTCGAGGGAAAGCACGAAGTCGACCTGCGCAATAAGCTTACCACCGCAATAGCTTCATCCTGGGATGGTCTCTTGGTCAGGGGTCGTCTCAGCAACCAAATCTTCCCATCTGGAGGTCGTTCCAGCGAATTCACTCGCCAATCCCGCGTCAGTGGGTTCGTTCAATCAGATTTGCGGCCAGAAAGGGACCTCCGCCAATTGATGACGCTCGAGATCCACTCCAATGCGCGGCCGCGCTCCAAACCATTGTTGATGAGAAACGCAGCCGGCCGCCGCGTAAGCAAAATGCAAATCTTACGAATCGGTAAGTTGAGCGCCTTCGTTCCGTCAAAATCGACATAGCAGGAGATGGACGTGGGGGATTGTTCTCAACAATTGGAGATGGAAGATGTTTCGTAAGATTGTTCTCGCGACCGCAGCTGTCGCTGTATTCAGCATACCGGCTTTTGCTGCTGCCGAGTTCTACGTCGC
>BFBZ01000033.1_pt22 | contig 30133 bp, 31 predicted proteins | sample 1888401 | NCBI WGS metagenome assembly BFBZ01 (sample SAMD00112614, study PRJDB3348) | symbiont metagenome | host: Chara braunii
CGATTTGAGCAGCGTCGACTTGCCGGCGCCGTTGGCCCCCGCCACCGTCACGATCTCGTTGGCCGCGACGCTGATCGAGATGTCGGAGATGGCGACCAGGCCGCGATACGCCGTGGTGATGTTTGCGACCTCAAGCAGCACGGTGGCGATCTCCGAGATAGGCGGCAATGACATCCTCGTCCTTGACCACGTCCCTGGGATGCCCCTCCGCCAGCACGCGCCCCAGATTGAGCACCACGGCGCGGTCCACCAGCGGCATCACCACCTCCATGACATGCTCAACCATCACAATGGTGATGCCGCTGTCGCGGATCTTGCGCACGAGTTCGGCGCCGGCACGGGATTCCGCCGGCGTCAGCCCGGTCAGGACTTCATCCAGCAACAGCAATTTGGGTTCGGTGGCGAGCGCACGGGCCACTTCCAGGCGGCGTTTCTGCGGCGGCGTCAGATCGCCGGCCGACATAGTGGCCTGCGCGGTGAGCCCGACATAGTCCAGGACCTCCAGTGCCTTCAGCCGCGCCTGCGAGGCTCGGGGATGACGGACAAAGGCACCGACGATGACGTTCTCAACCACCGACATCGAATCGAACGAACGCGGCACCTGATAGGTGCGCGCGATGCCCAGCCTGCAGCGCTCCGCCGCCGGCCTCGCGGTAACGTCGCGGCCCTCGAAGTGGATCGAGCCCGACGACGGCGGGAACGCGCCGGCGATCAGGTTGAACAGGGTGGACTTGCCGGCACCGTTCGGCCCGATCAGCCCCAGGATCTCCCCGCGTTCGATGGTCATGTCGATGGATTCGTTTGCCACCAGGCCACCAAAGCGGCGGGTCACCTTGTTGCAGATCACCAACGTCTCGCTCATGACGCTTTGCTCCGCCGTCCCCAATTGTCGAAGATGCTCATGATGCCTTCCGGGCGGGTCAGCGACACCACCATGATCAGGGCACCATAGACGGCGAGATCGAGTCCCGAGCCGGTGCCACCCATGTAGGAACGGGTGAACTCGGCGAGCGGAATCAGGATCAGCGCGCCGACCGCGGGGCCCCACAGCGAGCCGATGCCGCCCAGCACCGCCGGCAAGGCCATCAACAGCGAGAAGCGGAACTGCATCACGCTTTCTGGATCGATGTAGGAGACGAAGGCCGCATAGAACCCGCCGCCGATCGCGGTGAAGAACGCCGAGACGCCGGCCGCCGCCATCTTGGAATGGAACACGGTAACTCCGAGACTCTCGGCAGCCTCCGGATTGTCCTTAACCGCCCGCCACCAGTAGCCCCAGCGCGATTCCACGATGGCGAAGGTGACCAGCCACACCACCACGAACAGCCCGAGCACAAAGTAGAAGTATGGCGCCTTGTCGCGGGCGAACTGCAGCGTCCACCAGCTGTCGCGGCCGAACGGCCATTGGATGCCGAGCGCCGCCCCCGCATAATCCCAATTGTGCACCAGCAGCAGGCCGGCCTCGGCGATCACGATGGTCGCCATCGAGTAGTAGTGGCCCTTGAGGCGGAAGCAGGGATAGCCGAGCAGCAGGGCGAGCAACGCCGCGAGCAGGCCGCCGGCGGCCAGCCCCACCCAGGGCATGATGCCGAACTTGACGAACAGGAGACTCGTCGCATAGGCGCCGATCCCGAAATACAGCGCATGGCCCAGCGAGACCTGGCCACAATAGCCGCCAAGGATGTTCCAGCTCTGCGACAGCGCGGCGAACAGCAGTGTCAGGATCAGCACATTCATCAGATAGACGTCTGAGATCAGCTTCGGCACCAGGGTCAGCGCCGCAAACACAATCAGCGCCGTGATCAGCTGGCGGCGACGCGCGCTGACATGGGTGGCGATCGGGGATGCACTCGCCGGCGTCGTTTTAGGCACGGGTGTGACCGCAGATGAGGTCATCGCATCATCGCTCATCACAACCTCCCGAACAGGCCGCTCGGCCTGATGAACAACACGCCGAGATAGAGCGCGTAGATCCCGACCGACTTCAGCGCCGGCGGCAGGATCACCGTGGTCAGCGCTTCGACCAACCCCACGATCACACCGGCGACCAGCGCGCCAAAAATACTGCCGAAGCCGCCCAGCGCCACCGTGACATAGGCGATCAAACCGAAGGTGCTCCCGACATTGGGATGGATGTAATAGAAGATCGCCAGCACCGCCCCGGCCAATCCGACCAGTGCCGCCCCCAGCCCCCATCCCAGCGCGAACACCCGGTTGCGGTCGATGCCGACCAGCGCCACCGCGCCCTGGTCCTCCCGCGTCGCTTCCAGCGCCTTGCCGAAGTCGGTGCGGGTGATAAGCAGGAACAGGCCGCCGAAGGTAAGAAGCGAGATCAGCCCGCCATAAATCTGCGGCCAGGGCAGGAACACGCCGCCAACATCGAAGGTGCGGCCACCGAGCCAGGAATGCTGGATGCTCCTGAAGTCCGGGGTGAAGAAGTATTGCGCCAGACCCTGGATCAGGATCGCGAGGCCAAAGGTGGCGAAGATCTGCACCATGCCCTGGTTGGCTTTGGCCCGCATCGAAAACCGCACGACGCCGGCATAGGCCGAGACCCCGACCGCGAACATGACGGCCACCACGAGCGGCATCAGCAGGACCGGATCAAGCGTGGTGGCCAGCACCAGGCCGAAGGTGGTGTACATCGCCAGCATCAGGAACTCGCCATGGGCGAAGTTCACCACGTCCATCAATCCGAAGATCAGCGAAAGGCCCACCGCGATCAGGGCATAGATCAGCCCCATCAACAGCCCGCTCGCCAGCACCTGCAACAAAGCCTGCGTGGTCATGAGTACAACATCCGGGAACACCGTTTCGAACGGGTGTGAAACAGGAATAGTCGAAAGGGAGGCGTCGGCGGATGCCGAAACCTCCCCTCTCACGATGATCAGGCGTTCATCGGCCAAAGCGGCTCGGCAACGGCCACCACCGAGGGGAAGATCGTGACAAACGTGCCGCCGATGTACTGGATCAGCACGGGATCGGCGTCGGGGTTCTGCCCGTCAGCGCCGAAGACCACCCGCTTCCACGGCATGATGGTGCGTTCGCCCGGAATATCGGCCGCCGCCAGCGCTTCGCGCATTTTCTCGCCGTCGGTCGACTTGGCGCGGTCGATGGCGTCGGCAAGGACGAGCAGGCCCATCAGCTCGCGCGAGGTGCTGTCATTGAGATCGCGGCCAGAGCGCGCCTTGTACATGGCATTGACCTTGAGAACGCTGGGGCGCTTCTGCGCCATGTCGAGCGAAAAGCTGGCGCGCGTGATGATGCCGACCGCCTTGTCGCCCAGCGCGTCGAAAAATGCCTTGTCGGAGAAGCCGCTTGCCTGGGCGACGATATTCTTCGGCTTGTAGCCGAGCTCGTCCATGGTCTTCATCAGAAGGATGGCGTCGGTGGTGTAGCTCGACGGCAGCAGCACGTCCGGATTGGCCGACTTGAGCTGCTGCACCTCGGCGGTCAGGGACGGCGAATTCGACTTGTACTTGATGTCAGCGACGATCTTGTAACCGCGCTCGGTCGCGAGCTTTCGCTGGATGGTCGACGAATCTGTGCCGAAGATCGTGTCCTCGAAGAAAATGCCGACGGTTTCGACCTTCTTGCCCGCCTTCTTCTGCGCATCGAGAAAATCGAACATCGCCGCGGAGAACATCTCGTCCTGGGCAGCCGGACGGAAGAAATACTTCAAGCCGCGACGCGCCAGGCTCGGCGACGAGGAATCGGCGCACAGGAACGGCAGGCCATAACGCTCGGCGACAGCGCTGACCGTGGCGGACACCGACGACAGATAGCATCCGATTAGGGCACACACCTTCTCCTGGGTGACCAGCCGCTCGGCCTCGGCGCGCCCCTTCTGCGGATCGGACTGATGGTCGGCGAAGACCAGCTTGATCTTGGCATTGCCGAGCCCGGCCAGCCCGGCGTTCTTCGCCGTCGGCAGGTCGAGGTCGTAGGCGTTGTTGATGATGTCGGCAGCGGTCTCCATGGCATGTCGCGCATCGACGCCGATCTGTGCATTGGCGCCGGACATCGGAAACAGGACCCCGATGGCAACCTCCGGCCCGGCCTGAGCGGCGGCCGGCTGGGCTAGATTCGCCGCGGCGGCGAACGAGAGAATGGATGCACCGCCCATCAACAACTGTCTGCGATTCATTTCGACTTCTCCTGTCAATGATGTGTGTCTGTCGACGTCACGCGTCGTTTTGTAGTGCGCGTGTTGCGAGGTCAGGCGGCAAGCGCAATACTCGATCGCCGGTCTGCCGCGAGCTCTTGCAACACTTGGGCCAACTGTTCGATGCTTGCAGCCTCAAGGTCTCGCAACGGCAGGCGGACCGAGCCGCCGTCGAAGCCGCGCAGATTCATCGCCGCCTTGGTGGTCTGTGGCTGCCCGAACTCCCGCGCCAGAGCGCGAAACGGATACCAGAGCCGGTGCAGATCGCGCGCGGTTGCTGCATCGCCTGATTCCAACGCACGATAAGCGGCAAGAATGAGCTCCGGCAGCGCGCAGCTGTTGGTCGAGCTGATGCCGTCAAAACCGCACATCATCGGCCCAAGGAAAGCGAGGTCCGAGGCGCAGAACAGGCGGATGCGTCCACCGATCCGGTTCGCGATCTGATCAATCGCCGTCGGCGACAGGTCGCCCTGCTTGACGCCGACTACGCCCGGAATTTCAGCAAGCTGCTCCAGCGTCGAAGGCGACAAGGTAATGCCGATGCCGGGCGCGTTGTAAACCAGGACACCAGTGCGCGAGAGCGGAACCATGTCGCGGAAGAAGGCGACGATCTGCGCATCGGTCACTTCGGAGACGAAGGGTGGCGTCACCATCGGCAGCCCACCGAGATCACCGGCCAGCGCCGTCAGGTCGCGGACGACGCGAACATCGGAGCCCGCGCTGCACAGCATCACCGGCACCCGGTCACCGACGATGTCCATGACCCGCCGAAACAGATCGGCCCGCTCCTGCGTCGACATCGCCGGAAACTCGCCATAGGTGCCACCAATCAAAATGCCATCGAATCCGAGACCGATGACCCGCTCGATATTGTGGGCGAGGCCCGCATGGTCGAAGGTGCCGTCAGCCTTGAAGGGCGTGACGGTGATGTTGAACAGACCACGCAACCGCGCGTGACATTCCCTGATATCTTTCATGACCCTTGTCCTTGCAAACTGTTTGGTGTTCAGGCGGCGATGCGCAGGATCGGACGACCGATTGCGCTGAGCGCACGACAGCCGGTTTCGGTGACGACCACGGTCTCGCTGACGCCGACCGTGAACTGCCCGAACACGCGCAGCGCCACCGGGATGTGGAATGTCATGCCGGGCCGCAGCTCGGTGGTGACGCCGGTGTAAAGGCTGAGGATGCCGCCCTCGCCCCAATCGGGCGCAAAGGCGATGCCGATGCTATAGCCCGCTCGCTTGCGGAAGTTGTCGGTATAGCCGGCGCGGTCGATCACCTGCTGGCAAGCGACGTGCGGCGCCTCGCAGGCAGCGCCTGGGTGGATCGCATCCATCGCCGCGCGAAGGCCGTCCTGGCAGGTTTTCTCCATGTCGATGGCTTGTTGCGGCATGGTGCCGAACCAGGCGCAGCGCATCAGGGCAGCATGATAACGATCGTGGCAGGCGGCCATTTCAAGGAACACCGGCTCGTCGGCCGCAAGCTTGCCGCGGCGCCAGGTGCCGTGAGGCACGCCCGAGCGGCGACCGGCGGAGACCAGCGGCTCCATGCCGACATATTCGGAACCGGCCGCGATTGCCGTTCCCACCATGGCCGAGACGAAATCGTTCTCGCTGGCGCCAGCCTTGACCGCGGCAAGCCCGGCGCGCATGCCGGCTTCAACATAGGAGGCCGCCGTCGCGATCTTCTCGAGTTCCGCCGACGACTTCACGATCCGCAGTTGCTCGATGATTCCGGCACCGTCGAGAATTGGGCCGAGCTTGTCGCACAGCGCCTCATAGGTCGCGACCGGAAGGAACCAGCCGCGCTTGTCGATGGCGATGCGCTTCGAAGCCCAGCCGCGCGCCTTGATGACGTTGACCAGGAAATTCACCGGCTGATCGCCGTCCTGGTAGATTTCCGCGTTGGTGATGAACGTGTTCGCGATGAAATTGAAATATTCGAGCTGCCGAACCACGAACGCCGGCTCGCCTTCCACCGGCAGCACCAGCGCCTGGAAGGTATAGTAGCCCGGCGTCTGCTGTCCGGTGAGGTAGAAGATATTTTCCGGTCCGGTCACGACCATGACGTCGATGCCGGCGGCGGCCAGGAGTTTGCGCGCGCGTGCCACCCGCTGGTCATATTCTGCTTGAGGGAAGGCTGATTCCGCGCCCTGGCTAACCCCGACATTATCCATATCCGTAGTCTCCGATGAGATGAGTGGCTCCGGCGTCGAAGGTGACGCCGAGGCCGGGTGCATGGGCCACGCGCACGACTCCCGCCGCATACGAGAGGCCCGAAACAGGATCGTTGACGAGTCCGTCGGCGCCGTAGAGTTCGGCGAACGCGGGCGACGTCGCGCACGCCACATGCAGCGTGGCCGCGGTCGCGGCGGCACCTTCATTCATCTGACCGATCATGAAAGGCACGCCAGCATCGGACAGCCGCCGTGCCGCGGCCACGGTCGGAGTGATGCCTCCGAGTTTCACCAGCTTGAGGTGCGCGAGAATGCGACCTCCATAGCCGCAGATCCGCGCAATGTCGTCCTGCGAGGCGACGCTTTCATCCAGCATCACCGGAATCGGACTTCGATCGGCCAAACGGTCGATAGCAGCCCAGTCGCCGGGCGAAACAGGCTGCTCGATATAGGCGAGATCATAAGACGCGAGCGCGGCGATCTTCTCGAGCGCTTCCGCCGCCGACCAGCGACCATTGGCGTCAGCCGCAATCTTGACCTGCGCGCCGAAGCGCGCGCGCAGCGCCGCCACCCGGCGCAGGTCCTCGGCGAAATCGGCAACGGCGATCCGCACCTTGAGGTCCGTGAAGCCACGATCGACATAGGCCTGCGCCTGCGCAAGCAGCTCCTCGAGCGACGACCAGAACAGCGTCTGGTTGGTCTGCCGGGCGATCTCGGGCCCTGCCGCACCCAGTCGGGTCGCGACGGTCCGCCCCTCACTGCGAGCGACGAAGTCATGCAGCGCGCAGTCGATCAGGGCGCGTACCGGAGCAATGAACTGACCGGCCCACTCCGCCATGGTCGCGATCAGTTCGGCTGGATCGCGTGTCCAGTCCACAGCGCCGACCGCGGCTGCGGCGTTGTCCTTCACCTCACCCGGGGTAAAATCATTGAGGTAGGCGATGTTGATCCTCACCTCGCCGACACCGACCGTCTCGCCGTCGTCAAGCTTCAGATAAAGCTCCTCCAGATACGGAATACTGCCCGACGACGCCGTATGCAGCACGAGGTTGCCGCCGTAATGCAGGTCCGCCTGATGGAGCGACACACGCAACGGCTCAGCTCCCGTTCCGCAGCATCGCCTTCGCGACGTCACGATAAATCAGGCTGGCCGCGATGAACTCGTCCACCGGCACGAACTCATCGGGCTTGTGGGCGACGGCAAGATCGCCTGGGCCGATCACCGTTCCCTGCGCGCCGATGCTGCGGAAATGCACGAGATCGCAGCCGCCCTGGAAACCGAAAGGGCCCGGCTTGGCGGCCCCATGAGCGCGGCTTGCGGCCAGGCTTGCCTGTACGATCGAGGTATCGAGCGCGGTTTCGGTCGCACCACCGGTCGTCGCTTTATAATCGATGATTTCGGCGCGCACACCGAAGCGTTCACGAGCGAGCACGAGGAGGTCGCCGATCTCACTCTTAACGACCTCCTCGTCCTCCCCCGGCACCATCCGGCGATCCAGCAGCAGATCGCAGGCGCCGGGCAGCACGTTATCGGTATGGCCGCCGTTGATGCGCGTGACCGTCAGGCTCGCGGCGCCGACAAGCGGATGCGTGCGATGGCGCACAACCTTGTCGTGATGCTCGGCAACAAGACCGAGAAGCTCGCCGGCCCGATAGATCGCGTTCTCGCCCAGATGCGGTGTCCCGGAGTGCGCCGAGACGCCGTGCACCCGCACCACCGGGCGCAGGCTGCCCTTGTGCGCAGTGAAGGTCGCATTCGAGGTCGGCTCGCCGACCACGGCGCTATCGATCTTCGGCCCGCTGGCGGCATAGAACTTGGCGCCTTCACTGGCAATTTCCTCGTCGGCGACAAAGACACCGAGCAGCGTACCCAACCACGCGGCGCGATCGGCCGCGAGCATGCGCATGGCCTCCAGCATCGCCGCCAGCGGTCCTTTGCAATCGCACGCGCCGCGACCATAGAGTCGCCCCTCAGCTTCCTTCAGGACAAAGGGATCGGATGACCAGCCGTCGCCCGCCGGCACCACATCCATGTGGGTGTTGAAGGCGAACACCGGCCCGGCGCCGTTCTCCAGTCGCGCGATCACATTGACGCGCCCCGGCTTGTACTCCTGCGCCGCGACATCGAATCCTTCCGTCGTCAGCAAGTTGCGCAGGAACAGCGCGGCGGGGGCCTCGTGGCCGGGCGGATTTTGCGTGTCGATCGCAATGAGGCTCGCCAGCTCACGCTTCATGCGGGCGACGTCGGGGGACAAGGACATTCAACAGGCTCCGGGCATCGGGTTCAATGGAGGATCTGATCGAGGAACCGCCGCGCACGCTCGTTGACCGTGCCGCTGAAGAACTGATCGCTTGGCGCGCTCTCGATGATTTCGCCGCGCTCCATGAACACGATCCGGTCGGCGGCGCGTCGGGCAAACCCCATCTCGTGGGTCACGACAATGCTGGTCATACCTTCCGCGCTGAGCTCGGCCATGACATCGAGCACTTCTCGGATCATTTCGGGATCGAGCGCGGACGTCGGCTCATCGTAAAGCATGAGCTTCGGGCGCATGGCGAGCGCGCGTGCGATGGCCACTCGCTGCTGCTGGCCGCCTGACAGCTCGTCGGGGAAGGCGTCCGCCTTCTCCGGAATCTGGACCTTGCGCAACAGCTCGACGGCAATGTCGTGGGCATCGGCCCGGTCGACGCCGAGAATCTTCACCGGCGCGAGCATCACGTTCTCGACCGCGGACAGATGGCCGAACAGCTCGAAATTCTGGAACACCATACCGATTTGCTGGCGCAGCAGGTGCGCCTTCTTGCGTTCACGCGTGATGTTCTCGCCGGCGAAGAAGATGTCGCCGCTGTCGACCGGTTCCAGCAGGTTGATGGAGCGCAGCAGCGTCGACTTGCCGGAGCCGGATGGACCGATGACGACGACGGTTTCCTTCGGCGCGACTTTCATACTGCAGGTCTTGAGGATCTGCACCGCTCCGAAGCTCTTGTTGATCCCGACGATCTCGAGAAGGTGCTGCATGGCTGCCTCCCCTACCTATCGAACCGCAAACGATTTTGAGGTACCGAGCATCCGCTCGGTCAGCGAAAGCCGCCGCATCTGCCGTCGCTTTTTAGGATCGAGCGCCGTCTCGATCAGGATCTGCAGACCCATGAAGGCGGTCGTCATCGCCAGATAGTAGATGCCGGCGGCGGTCAGCGCCTCGAAGTAGCGGAAATCGGCGCTCGCGGTCTGGTTGGCGACCAGCAGCAATTCCTCGACAGCGATCACCGAGACCAGCGCACTCAACTTCAGCATGCCGATCATTTGGTTGCCGATCGGCGGCAGCACGATTCGTGCCGCTTGTGGAACGACGACATGGCGCATCATCTGTCCGCCGGTCATGCCGAGCGCAAGACCGGCGGTGCGCTGCCCCTTCTTCACCGCTTGCAGGCCCGAGCGCAGAATTTCTGCCATGTATGCGCCCKCGTTCAGGGACAGCGCCAATACAGCGCACACAAAGGCCGACAGCTTGACCCCGAACGACGGCAGCACGTTGTAGATGAAGATGACCTGGAACAGCACCGGTGTGCCACGGAACAGCCAGAGATAGCCGAACGTCAGAACCTGACCGACACGCGTACGGCTCTCCTGGATCAGCGCCAGCACGAGACCTATCACGACACCGAAGAAGAGCGAGGTTGCGGTCAGCAGCAAGGTCATCCCTGCACCGCGGACGAAGTTCGACGAAACGAGATACTGCAGGACAAGCTCGACGGACACGGCCAGCCCCCTTTCAGTTGAGCAACGACACCGAGGCGGGAAATTTCCAGGTCTCGATCAGCGTCTTGTAGGTGCCGTCCGCGACGATCTCCTTGAGCGCGGCCTCGATCGCGGCTTTCATCGCCGTATCGCCCTTGCGCACCGCCATGCCAATCTGGGTGTTGGATTCGAACTCCGAGCCAACCATGGCGTAGACGCCCGGCAGCTTGTCCATCAGTTCGACCGCGCCCGGCGTGGAGTTGAACAGCACGTCAGCACGCCCCTGCCGCAAGGTCAGCGCCGAATCCTGCGCCGTCGGCAGTGTCATCACGGTGATGCCTGCGAGCCCGCCGTCGCGACAGCGCTTGTCGTCCTGACGCGCGTAGCTCTCCTGGATGCCGCCGAGCGTGACGGCGATGGTCTTGCCGCAAAGGGAGTTATCGCGACCGGTGATCTTTGCCGGATTGGCCGCCTGCACCATGACCAGGCTGCCGATCCTGAGATACGGGATGAACTCGACCTGCGCGGCGCGCTGCTCATTGATGTACATGGCCGAGTTGATGAGATCGATGCGGCCACCCTGAAGTGCAGGGATCAACCCCTTGAACTCCATGTTCATCGGCTTCGCCTCGGCGCCGAGCTTCTTGCTCAAGGCAGCGATCAGGTCGATGTCGAAGCCCGTCAGCTTGCCGTCCTTCTGAAACTCGAATGGCGAGAAGGTGCCGGCAACGCCGTAGGTCAGCGCCCCCTTCTCAACCAGCCCGGTCGGAGGCAGACCGGCCGCCACCGCCGGCCCGAACAGGCTGAGCCATAGGATTCCGCAGACGATGCGCAAACGCGACATGAGTGAAGACGACGCAGTTGAAGACGACATGGGTGAAAACATGGGGTGACACCAGTGCCTCAATTGTTTTATTGATGACTAATGTACAATTATTGCCCTCAGTTTCGTCAAGCCTTATTCGCAGGCATCGCCTGATTAAGCTTTGGTCAGGTGATTTTTGACATGCTTTCCCCAGGTGTTATTGTATCAATGATATCAAACTGTACTTTTGAAGATTCCTCGGTTCCCTCACGCCATGGCGCGGTCAACCCAACAAAACCGTTTTCGGCTGGCCAATCAGATCCTGGACGTCATCCGGGACGCCAAGCTGGAGCTGGGCCACCACCTGCGCGAGCAGCAGCTCGCCGATCTGGTCGGCGTCTCGCGGACACCGATCCGATCGGCACTCGATCTTCTCGCGGAGCGCGGCATCGTGGAAACACGGAAGAATCACGGCTTCTTCCTGTGCAAGCCGTTCGACACGCTGCACCGCATCGAAATCGAAGTTCCCTCAACAATCGAGGAAGAGCTCTATCTGCAACTCGTGCGCGATCGCCTTGAGAACGTCCTGCCGAATTCTATCACGCAGAGCGAGATCGCACGCCGGTATAACGTCGATCGCGTTGCGTTGACGCGGACGTTGTCACGGCTTGCAGAAGACGGCCTGATCGCCCGCAACAAGGGGCATGGATGGACCTTCCTGCCGACACTCGACTCCCTTGTCTCGCTTCGCGGCAGCTATGAATTCCGCCTGACACTCGAGCCCGCCAGCTTCCTGCTGTCGACTTTCAAGCCGGATCATGCCGCGATCGAACGGATGCGCCTGCAACATCTCTATCTCATAGCTCACCCAGACATCACGTCCATCACCAACACCCAGCTGTTCGAAACCGACGCCGCGTTTCACGAGATGTGTGCGGAATTCTGCGGCAACGCGTTTTTCGCCCAGGCGATTCAGTACCAGAATCGCCTGAGGCGACTGCTGGAATTCGGCAGCTATGTCGACAGCCGCCGCGTGCGTGAATGGTGCCGCGAGCACCTCGCGATCATCGAAGCCATGGCGGCTGGTGACTTTGCTCAGGCGTCCACTCGGATGCGCACGCATCTCGAACAAGCGTTTGCCTCCGCGCAGGCTGTCGCAAGCTCATTGTGACCCCAAGGATGAAACCAGGGAATTTCGAGCACGACGCACCGGTGCGCGGTATCACCGGCGACTGCCTGATCGTGCAACCGATCCATCCGGCCGGCCTCCACCGCCTATCCGAAGCCGGACTACGCCCCCGCCTCGCCACCGCGACAGACACCGCGACTTTGGCGCGAGAGGCTGCCGACTGCATCGCCGTGGTGACGCGCAACATCGGCTTTCCGGCGCAGGCCATCGCGGCAGCCCCGCGCTTGCGCGTCATCGGAGTACACGGTGCCGGCACTGATCCGGTGGCGGTGCCGGAAGCGACCCGCGCGGGCATCACCGTGGTGAACACGCCAGGCGCCAACGCCCGCTCTGTTGCCGCTGTCTCTTATACACATCTAGATGTGTATAAGAGACAGCGGCAGCCCCGCGCTTGCGCGTCATCGGAGTACACGGTGCCGGCACTGATCCGGTGGCGGTGCCGGAAGCGACCCGCGCGGGCATCACCGTGGTGAACACGCCAGGCGCCAACGCCCGCTCTGTTGCCGAACATGCGGTGGCGATGATGTTCGCGCTCGCCAAGGCACTGCCGGCAGCCGATCGCGCCGTCCGCGCCGGGAACTTCAGCTTCAAGTACAACGCCAGCCTGGTCGAGCTCTATGGCCGCAGCTTCGGCGTGATCGGCTTCGGCCAGATCGGCCGCGCGACCGCCCGCCTTGCGGCGGGACTTGGCATGCGGGTGATCGCGTACGGCCCGAGCCGGCCCGAAGCCGACTTCACCGCCGTGCAGGCCGCGCGCGCAACATCCATCGCCGCGGTATTGGAGCGCGCCGACATCGTGTCGCTCCACCTGCCGCTGACCGAGCAGACGCGCGGCCTGATCGGCCGCACCGAGCTGGCGAGAATGAAACCGGATGCCTTTCTCATCAACACCAGCCGGGGCGGCTTGATCGACGAGCCTGCGCTGATCGCAGCGCTGGAGGCTGGAACGATCAGCGGCGCCGGGCTCGATGTTTTCGCCAGCGAAGACATGCCGGCCGATCATCCACTGTTGCGCCAGCCGCGCGCCATCCTCACGCCGCATATGGCCGGTTCCACCACGGCCTGCCTGGTGCGAACCGCCGAAGCGGTGACAGAACAGGTCATCGACGTGCTGACCGGACAGCGACCGGCGTCTCTCGTCAATCCCGACGTCTGGGCGCAGCGCCGCCTGCCACAAGGATGATTTCAGCATGACGCCTCATCGCCTCCAAGCCGACCGTGAGTTGTCCGAACGCTTGTTCGCCGGATTGATGGATTTCAGCCGCGACGATCCCGGTGTCACCCGAGCCCCCTATGGCGACGGCGAACAACGCGCACATGACCTGATGCGCGAAGCCGGCCTCGACCTTGGGCTGCAGCCCGAGATCGATGCCGCCGGCAACCTGTTCCTGACCATGACCGGTCGCGATCCGTCATTGCCCGCCTGGATGGTCGGCTCGCATGTCGATACGGTGCCGCATGGCGGCAACTTCGACGGTGCCGCCGGCGTGATCGGCGGTCTCGCGGCTGTCTCTGGCCTCCGTCGGGCCGGCATCGTGCCACGGCGTCCGATCGTGGTCGCGGTGTTCCGGGCTGAGGAGAGCACCTGGTTTCCCGCCTCCTATATCGGCAGCCGCGCCGCGTTCGGGCTGTTGCCCGCCGACGCGCTCGATCTCCCCCGTTCCGATTCAGGCCTCAGCCTGCGCCATCACATGATCGAACTCGGCTTGCGGCCCGATGCGGTGGCGGCCGGCGCCGCGCACCTGTCGCCCGCGCGCATCCACGGCTTTGTCGAACTACACATCGAGCAAGGTCCGGTACTCGACACCCAGGCCATTCCGGTCGGACTGGTAACGGGCATCGCAGGCAGCTTCCGTTATCGAAAGGCCGTCTGCCACGGCACCTACGGCCATTCGGGTGCCGTCGCCCGGCCTTACCGGCACGACGCTGTCTTCGCCATGGCCGACCTCATCGTCGCTCTCGACGCGCTCTGGGCGGAGATCGAAGCGGAAGGGCAACGGGCGACAATCACGGTCGGCGAATTTTTCACAGACCCAACCATGCACGCCTTCGCAAAGGTTCCAGGCGAAGTGCGCTTCTGCCTCGATGTGCGCAGCGAGAATGTGGCGATCCTGGATCGAATCGAGAACCATTTCGAGCGTCTCATCGCCACGATCGAGGCAAAGCGCGGCGTGCGCTTCACCCTCGGTGAGCGCACCGGCAGCACGCCGGCGGTCATGAGCCCTGCGCTTCACGACGCCCTCGCCGCCCATGCCGCCCGTCTCGGAATAGCGCACCAAAGTCTTGCCAGCGGCGCCGGGCACGACACCGCGGTCTTCGCCAATCAGGGCGTGCCCAGTATGATGGTCTTCATCCGCAACCAGAACGGCAGCCACAACCCGGACGAGCAGATGCGCATGGAGGACTTCCATGACGCGACAACTCTCCTGGCCCACCTGCTGGCAGACGACACTTAGGGGATTGCGGCGAGGCATCTGCGTGCGCCTCTTCCCGACCGGGCAGCCGAGAATCATCTATTATTGGCGAGATGAATGATCAAAGCACCCTCGCCGCCCTGGCCACCACGCTGGAACAGTCTCCGAACTATCGTATCCTGCGCCGCCTCGTCCCGCGAACAGAATACGCATCCCGCGACGGCCAGACGACAAAGATCGGCCTATTGCTCGATGTCGAAACCACAGGCCTCGACCACGGGCGCGACGAGATCATTGAGCTCGGGATGGTCAAGTTCGAGTACCTGACGGATGGCTCGATCACGCGGGTCATCGACACGTTTACATGCTTCAACGAGCCTTCCACGCCGATTCCAGCCGAAATCATCAATCTCACGGGAATTACCGACGAGTTGGTTCGCGGGCATGTGCTCGTCGAGGATGCCGTCAGCGCATTCGCAGCCGATGCGGTCGTCGCGATCGCCCACAATGCAAATTTCGATCGCAAGTTTGTGGAGCGCTATTGCGCCTCGTTTCGGCGCAAATCCTGGGCTTGCTCGGCGAGCGAGATCGAATGGCGGTCACATGGCTTCCAGGGATCACGCCTGAGTTATCTGCTCATGGGCGCCGGATTTTTCCATCAGGCGCATCGCGCCGTCGACGATTGCCGCGCACTTCTTGAAATCCTGGCCATGCAGCTGCCTGGCACGGACAAGACGGCCCTCGCCGCCCTTCTAGAGCATGCACGGCGCAACACCGTGCGAATCTGGGCCGAACAATCACCGTTCGAACGGAAGGATGAGCTCAAGCGACGTGGATATCGCTGGAGCGACGGAACGGACGGTCGGCCGAAGTCCTGGTACCTTGATGTCGAGGACGGCCATCAAGCTCAGGAAATCGAGTTCCTGCGGACAACCATCTACCAGCGAGCGGTTGATCCCAGGATTCAGATCCTGAGCGCGCGGGACCGGTTTTCAGTTCGGGTTTAGCCCCAGGACCGACAAGGACGCTCCGACAAGGAAGCTTTCGAGAACAACGCGGCTGTGTTCAACCGCGAAATACTTGCTGTGACCGGCTTGCTGCCTTGTGTCTCACTGCGTGATCCGGTTCACGCCTCACGAATGCCCCCACGGCTCATCCTCGCTGACAACTGGCTCGAACGGTATGGATCGGCACGAGAGTCGGATGGTTGCGATACGCAAGGACGGCAAACCCACGGACCCCGCCCTGCATGAAAAGATCGCCTTTGCGCCGTGCTCGACCGGGACACTTGTGTCGAGCAGCCCACCATCGCGGACATTATCCGATCGGTTGCCTACGTGGCGCCGGCTATCGAGCTGCATGCCATCGATATCCCGCCGACACCGTCGCAAACGTAGGGATTCGCACGAGACAGAAAACGCTCGCGAATGGTCGAAATGCGACGCTGCATGTCAGCCATGAAAAGGTAAGGACGCGCCGCGACCGCCTGCTTCGCAAGACCACTCGTTAGCACGCTTCTCAAGCAAAAACATGTTGTGATCTCGCAGGCCTGTTTCAAGGACAGTCACATTCCAGGGAGAGCTGCCTGGACCAGAGCCCGAAACCGCAAATCTCTGATGCAACGACAAAATTTCGTTCAATTCAAAGCGGCATAAACAAGATAATGCCGCTTCAAGGACTTGCGGCTGATCCGCACCATCAGCGGTTCTGAAGTCTCGTTCGCTGCGATTTTTTGGCAATGCGGGACTTGATGCGCGCTTGCGCACCTTCGATCTCCTCCCCAGATAGCGTATCACCTTGGCTAGGGTCGTTTAAGCAAGACGCGATCGTCCATGAGACTCAAAACTACTGCACCGTTTCTGGCGCTGCTTCTTCTCTTCGCTCCGCAATGGGCAACAGCACACGCCATCGTGACCAAGTCATCGCCTGCCGCCGATGCCGTGGTCGCCGGCGATGATGTACCGGTTCGCCTGCAGTTCAACAGCCGGATCGACCACGACCGCTCCAAGCTGACCTTGTTCGCGCCGGACGGCACCCAGCAATCGTTGACGCCCGCGACCGATCAACTGCCGGACACTCTGAGCGCGGAGGCGAAGCATCTGGCTCCCGGCACTTGGCGCCTGCGCTGGCAGGTGTTGAGCGTCGACGGCCATATCACCCGCGGCGACATCCCGTTTACAGTGCGCTAGCCTTGTCGCTGTTCCTCGACATTTTCGGCTTCCTGTCGGTCATCCTGCGCGGCCTGATCCTGGGAAGCCAAACCTTCACATCCGGCGGGCTGGCGTTCCTGCTGCTGTTGCGTCCGTTGCAATCACGTCTCTCCGTCGACGGTGCTGCGCTCGCCGCCCGCTGCCATCTGTTTCTTCGCATCAGCGCCGTTGCACTCTGTGCCTTCACACTTTGCTCGCTTGCACTTAATGCCGCGGCACTCGTCGGCACGCTTGAGCTGTCGTGGCGGGAAGCCGTCAGTGCCGGATTCGCACGCGCGGATGTCTTGATTGCGACCTGCGCGCTTCTTATTGCCCTCCTGGCGCGGCGATCATCGCAATGGAAATATCTCGCTCTGCTCATGGGCCTCGCGGCCGTGGCCTTGGCAGCGCAACTGTCGGTGACCCATGCCGCAAGTCGCCTCGATCTTCGCTGGCCCTATCTGGTCGCGGACGGACTGCATATGCTTGGTGCCGCGATCTGGATTGGTGGCCTGCCCTACTTCCTGATCGCACTCAACCGCTGCCACCATCCCGCCGACTGGCGGCTGATCGGACGGCGCTATTCGCTGATGTCGATGGCGGCCGTCGCTGCGATCCTCGCCGGCGGCGTCGTGATGGCAAGCGGATATCTCGGTTCCTTTGCCGCGATTTATGGCACGGCCTACGGCGTCATGGTGTTGGCGAAGGTGGGCCTGTTGCTGATGCTGCTCTCTCTCGGCGCGTTCAATTTCTTCGCCGTGGATCGACTGCGCTGGGATCCATCGACTCCGATCCTCCGGCTCAAGCGGTTTGCCGAGGTGGAAATCGGTATCGGCCTGACCGTCCTCTTCGCCGCCGCTTCACTGACTTCGCTGCCGCCGGGCGTCGACCTCACCCAGGACAGGGTGAGCTGGCATGAAATCGTGGAGCGCTTCACGCCGCAGCTCCCACGCCTGACCAGTCCGGACTACGACAAGCTGACCGTCGCGGAATTGCAGGCCAAGATCACCATAGCCGATGCGCAACGGGCGACTGCGCCGCAGGCCTACGTTCCCGGCGAAGGCACCATACTGCCCCGCAATGCCGCCGACATCGCCTGGTCGGAATTCAATCATCATTGGGCCGGAATCTTCGTCACGCTGATCGGCCTCCTTGGTTTGGTCGAGCATTTCCGATGGGGCCGATGGGCACGACACTGGCCACTGCTATTTCTGGTCATGGCGGCCTTCCTGTTCCTTCGTGCCGATGAAGCCGCGTGGCCGCTGGGGCAATTCGGCTTCTTCGAATCGCTGCGCGATCCGGAGATCGCTCAGCATCGCCTCTTCGTGCTGCTGATCATCCTGTTCGGACTGTTCGAATGGCGCGTACGGATCGGCGGCCTCAGGGACGGCAAAGCGGCACTGGTGTTTCCCTTGACCACGGCGATCGGCGGAGCGCTGCTCCTGACCCATTCCCATGCCATCGCCAACATCAAGGATCAGCTTTTGATCGAGATGAGCCACACGCCGCTGGCGCTATGTGGCGTTACGGCCGGATGGGCCCGCTGGCTGGAGCTGAGGCTCGATGGCAAGACCAGCCGTATCGCCGCCTGGATCTGGCCCGTTGCGTTCGTGCTGATCGGCCTCATCCTGCTGGTTTATCGCGAGGCCTGAGCCCGTGCTTGTGCAGCAAGACCTGATTTTTTAGAGAAATCTGCCCCTCGCGAATACTCTCAATCAGCGCGTGCGCAGACCGTCGACGAAGACGTCGACTAGGCGCAGCGCAGTCGGTTGCCAGCGAGGCGTTCCCTGCGAGTAGAAGATCCCGACAAGGGTTCGCAGCAGGTCTTCGGGTTCGATGTCCGAGCGGAGCTCGCCGGCTGCAATTCCGCGATTCAGCAGCAGAGCGATCGCACTGGTCAATCGCTCGAACGAATAGGCCTTCAGCTCGTTCGAGCCATGTGCGACGAGCTGGAGGCCCTCGACCATGCCTTTCTTGGTGGCCACGAGGCGAACATTGGCATGCAGCCATTTGCGCAGCGCTTCGACCGGGGCATCGTCATGCGCAAGCCGTTCGGCGAGTTCTCCCAGTTGGTCGACCTCATGCCGGTAGACTGCTTCGAACAGGGCTTCTCGCGTCGGGAAATGGCGATAGAGCGTGCCGATCCCGACCCCTGCCCGGCGCGCGACCGCTTCCAGGCTGGCCTGCGGACCGCCGGCACTGAAGACCTGCGTCGCCGCGTCGAGAAGAAGCTCACGATTGCGGATCGAATCCGCGCGCGGCTTGCGATTTGCCTTTTCGGATTCAGTCGCCATTTTTTCCGGACAGAGCCCGTCCCCCCCTTGATAAACGGAGGCATCCTCCGTATAGTATAGCCTGCAGATCGGGAACATGCATCAGGCACGCATTCCCGGTCGGGCGCGACGGACTGTTCGCGTCAATCTCCTCGCGCCTGCACCCTGCCGCCAATCGGCGGCTTCGATCCATACATCACAATCACTGAATGGAGTACTTTCATGTCACTCTCCATCAGCCTCACCATCAATGGTCTGCCGCGCACGGTTGCGCTCGACGACCCGCGGGTGACGCTGCTCGATCTGTTGCGCGAGCGGCTTGACCTGCCTGGCACCAAGAAGGGGTGCGACCGCGGACAATGCGGCGCCTGCACCGTGCTCGTCGACGGGCGACGCATCAATTCGTGCCTTGCCCTGGCAGCGAGCCTAGACGGAGCCGAGGTCACCACCATCGAAGGGCTCGCAGACGGCGAGAAGCTGCACCCCGTCCAGGCAGCTTTCATCGCGCATGACGGCTTCCAGTGCGGCTACTGCACGCCGGGCCAGATCATGAGTGCGGTCGGCCTGATAGCAGAGGGCCACGCCGGCGACGATCCGGAGCGCATCCGCGAGTTGATGAGCGGCAACATTTGCCGCTGCGGCGCCTATCAGGGCATCACCGAGGCGGTGCTGGACGCACAGAAGACTCTTGCAGACCATAACCGGAAGGACGCGGCATGAACCGCTTCGACTACATAAGGCCTGTCTCTTATACACATCTAGATGTGTATAAGAGACAGGACCAGAACCGGAAGGACGCGGCATGAACCGCTTCGACTACATAAGGCCGGCCAGCGTGCCGGAGGCTGTGGCGGCCGCTGCTGTTCCGGGATCGGCCTACCTCGCTGGTGGCACCAATCTGCTCGACCTGATGAAGGGCGGCGCCACCCGCCCCGAGCGGATCGTCGACATCACACGGCTGCCCGGCCTCGACCACATCGAATGGTTGTCGGATGGCAGCGTGCGCATCGGCAGCCTGGTTCGGAATTCGGACCTCGCCTACGACCGGCGCTTCGCGCAAACCTTCCCATTCGTCGCCGAAGCGCTGCTTTCAGGCGCTTCGGCACAGTTGCGCAACGCGGCGACCGTGGGCGGCAATCTGATGCAGCGCACGCGCTGTGCTTATTTCCACGACCTGGCGAGCACCTGCAACCGGCGCGCACCGGGATCCGGCTGCGATGCTCGCGGCGGCGAGAACCGTCTCCACGCCGTGCTCGGCTGGAGCGAGCAGTGCATCGCCACGCATCCCTCCGACTTCTGCGTGCCGCTGGTCACACTGGATGCGATTGTCGAAGTGGAAGGAGCGCAAGGCGCTCGGGAAATTCCGGCGGACTCGCTGCACCTCCTGCCGGGCGCGGAACGGGAGACGGCGCTGGCGCCGGGCGAACTCATCGTCGCAGTCAGGATTCCGGCAGAGGCCGCCGCCTTCGCACAGCACGCGCGTTATCTGAAACTACGCGAGCGCACCTCTTATGCCTTTGCTGTCGTCTCGGTCGCGGCTGCACTGGAGATCGAAGACGGAGCCATCCGCCAGGCGCGGATCGCACTCGGCGGCGTCGCGGCAAAGCCCTGGCGCGCACGAGAGGCGGAAGCCTCACTGCAGGGCGGACATCCAACGACGACAGCGTTCACACAAGCCGCCGAACTGGCGCTCGCACAAGCGCGGCCATCCGGCGACAACGCCTTCAAGATCGAACTGGCGCGCCGCATCGTCGTGCGCGCCTTGAACCTTGCATTGGAAGGGACACCGACTGTCATGCCGGCGCTGCCGGCGTCGCCCTTCTCCTCGATTCCCGGAGCGCAGCATGTCGCTTGAAACTTCCCAATCTACCCAGCACCGCCGACACGGATCCAATGCCGGCCAACCGCTGACGCGCCGTGATGGCGTGCTCAAGGTCACGGGACGCGCGACCTACGCCGCCGACAACCATCCCGAGGGGATGCTTTACGCCGTCACAGCTGTCAGCAGCATCGCGCGCGGTCGGGTCACCGCGCTCGACGTCGCGGCGGCCAAGGCGCATCCCGGTGTTGTCGAGGTGTTCACGCCGGCCAACCGCCCGCCGCTGGCGCATGATCCTGACGAGAAAATGCCGCCCTTCGGATTCCGCGTCGAAGTGCTTCAGAACGACGGCGTTCGCTACGTCAACCAGCCGATCGCACTGGTGATCGCGGAGACGCTGGAGGCCGCAACGGAAGGCGCCGCACTGCTCAATCCGCAGTACGACATCCACAGCGCACGCACGCGACTTGAAAGCGGTGAGCCCTTCGCACTTGCCGCAGTCGGTGTCGGCGCCCCTCCGCGCACCGTCCATGGCGACATCGAGGCCGGCCTTGCGGCTGCCGCTCGCGTGACCGAGGCTGAGTATGTCACACCATCGCAGTATCACAACGCGATGGAGCCGCACGCAGTGGTCGCCGAGTGGGATGGCGACCGGGTAACCCTCGACATGCCCAATCAGGCGCTGGCCCTAAGCTGCGCGTCCTATGCCGCCTATTTCGGTATTCCGGCGGAGAACGTACTGATCCGCTCGCCATTCCTCGGCGGCGGCTTCGGCTCAAAGGCGATCCTTAACGGACCACAAATTCTCGCGATCCTGGCCGCGCGCGCGTTGAAGCGGCCGGTCAAATTGGCACTGACCCGGGCACAGATGTACGGCCCGGTCGGGCACCGCGGCCAGACCTGGCAGAAGCTGCGCATCGGCACGGATCACGACGGGCGCCTCACCGCCCTGCATCACCATGCGCTATGCGCCACCTCAAGCTTCGACGAGTTCATGGAGCCGGCTGCGAACGCCTCGCTGCCGCTTTATGCCAGCCCGGCCATTCTCGCCGAGCATGAGGGCTTGCGGCTCGACATGGGCACACCGGGACCAATGCGCGCGCCCGGTGAAGCGTCCGGATCGGCGGCACTCGAAATCGCGATGGACGAGGCTGCGGGAGCCTGCGGCATGGATCCGCTGGCATTCCGCCTGACCAATTATGCCGAGATTGAGCCCGGCACCGGCAGGCCGTTCTCGTCCAAGGCCCTGCGTGAGTGCTATGTCGAGGGTGCAAAACGTTTTGGCTGGGCCGGCCGACCGCTCGCGCCGCGCCAGATGCGGGATGAGAACGGCTTTCTGGTCGGCTGGGGCGTGGGCACGGCAGTTTTTCATTGTCCGCATTTCCCCGCCGAGGCACGCGCCACCTTGCGGGCCGACGGCACCGCATTGGTGGAAACGGCCGGCGCCGACATGGGCCAAGGCGCCTGGACGGTACTGGCCCAGATCGCGGCAGAGGCGCTCGGGCTCGATCCCGATCAGGTCGAACTCCACTCCGGCATCTCAAGCCTGCCTGACGGCGGCATCGCCGGCGGCTCCGGTCATACCGCCAGTGCCGGTCTCGCTCTTCACAATGCGGGCGAAGATGCGATTGCCCGGCTTGCGGACCTCGCGACCACCGATCCCGCATCGCCGCTGTTCGGCGCCGGTAACATTGGCGTCGTTGCCCGGTCAGGCCGGCTGCATCGCCGCGGCGACGAGGACCGCAGCGAAAGCTATGCGGAGATCCTGGCCCGCGCCGGCCGCACCGAGGTGGTTGGCACGGCCAAGGCCATGCGCGACCCGAACGTGGCCGCGGCCCATGCGATGTTCTCGCACGGTGCCGTGTTCGCCGAAGTGAAGATCGATCCCGACCTCGGACAGGTGCGGGCAACGCGCCTGGTCGGCGCCTTCGCGGCCGGCCGCGTCATCAACCCCCGCCTTGTACGCAGCCAGTATTTCGGCGGCATGATCTGGGGCCTGTCCTTCGCGCTGCAGGAAGAGGCAATCACTGACCGCAGGAGCGGCCGGATCATGAATGCCGACCTCGCGGAGTACCACGTGCCGGTCAATGCGGACGTGCCCTCGCTCGACGCGATCCTGATCCCGGAGGACGATGCCTATGTCAATCCGCTCGGCGTCAAGGGCGTTGGCGAGATCGGCATCACCGGGACCGTCGGCGCGATCGCCAATGCAATTTGGCATGCCACCGGGGTCCGCGTCAGGCGCTTCCCGATCCGCATCGAAGACCTGGTGTGAAAAACCTGATGCCCCCTTTCACCGCACGGCAGTGCATCGAAGACGTAAGGGGGCAGCGGGAACTACGAAGCCTGGTTTGAGCGGCGGTGATCATATTCCGTCGCGGGAGCGTCATGTCGGCTCGCTCGTCATCCCGGCCCGCGCATCAGATTCACAATCACAACGGGAAACGCCACAAATCTGCAATGGTACGAATGTTATCCTTCGGCATCCGATCCACGCGAGCAAAACGACGATGAAATGCTGGCGGAATGGGAAACCGTATGGCCAGCGTAACATATCGAAAGATCGTCATGACGGTGATCGCAGCGGCAGTATGGTCCACTGCGAACGCCGCTGAATTCACCATTGTCAACGCCTCCTCGGTTCCGCTTCAGCACCTCTACATATCGCCGTGTGGAGAGAAGCATTGGGGCCCCGACCAGTTCACCGAAGCGCTTCCACCGTCGAGATTTTTCACCGTCTCCAGCATCGCGCCCGGCTGTTACGACGTCGAATTCGTCGTCGCCCCCTGGAACACTTGCGTCATTGCCGGCGCGGCTCTCCATCGAAACCAGGTCTGGAAAGTCACGCCGTGGACCGTGTTCGGCTCGCAGAGCGGCGATTGCTCTCATGTTGCCGGTTACGTTCCGGCCAAACGACGACCATGGACCTGGCAGCCAGCTTCGGGGCAACCCGCTTCAGCATTGGAAATAAAGAGAGATTGACATGGCAAAGGTGCTGGTCACCGGCGGCGCCGGCTTCCTTGGCTCGCATCTCTGCGGGCGCCTCATCGAACAAGGCAACGATGTCCTGTGCGTGGACAACTATTTCACTGGCAGCAGGGCCAACATCGCGCATCTCATCGGCCATTCCCGCTTCGAGATGATGCGTCATGACGTGACCTTCCCGCTCTATGTCGAAGTCGATAAGATCTACAATCTGGCCTGCCCTGCCTCGCCGATCCATTACCAGTTCGATCCGGTGCAGACGACCAAGACCAGCGTCCACGGCGCGATCAACATGCTGGGGCTCGCCAAGCGCGTGAAGGCCACGATCCTTCAGGCCTCGACGTCCGAGGTTTACGGCGACCCGGAAATTCATCCGCAGCCCGAGGCCTATTGGGGCCGGGTCAATCCGATCGGCCTGCGTTCCTGCTATGATGAAGGCAAGCGTTGCGCGGAAACACTGTTCTTCGACTATTGGCGCCAGCACAAGCTGCGGGTCAAGGTCGTCAGGATCTTCAACACCTACGGGCCCCGGATGCATCCCAATGATGGCCGCGTAGTGTCAAATTTCATCGTCCAGGCCCTCAAAGGCGACGACATCACCATCTACGGGGACGGCAATCAGACCCGCAGCTTCTGTTATGTCGACGACCTCATCGAAGCCATGATCCGGGCGATGAACACGCCGGACGATTTCACCGGACCCGTGAACATTGGCAATCCACGCGAATTCACGATCCGTGAACTGGCCGAGGAAGTCATCGCGATGACCGGATCGAGGAGCAGGCTGGTGTTCCGGCCGTTGCCATCCGACGATCCCCGCCAGCGCCAGCCGGACATTTCGCTGGCGCGTGCCGTGCTCGACTGGTCGCCAAAAATCGATCTCAAGAGCGGCCTGGAGAAGACGATCGCGTATTTCCGCGGCGAGATGAGAGCTGCCGCCGAGTAGTCTTCGGCCGACACCATCCGTGCTCACGCGGTCTTGCGGCGCCAAAAGGCATGCAGGGTGAGGTTGACCTTCAAGACGGGATCCGCAGCAGCCGCCCGCTCACCCGAGGAGCTGCCCGGCTGCATCGCCAGCGCATCGACGAAAACGTAGGGCGTGCCGCTTTCCAACCGATAAAGCAGTGTCTGCAGGGCGGGAAGCGTGGCATTCAGCGTGATCTGCAGCCGAATTGCGTCGTTCTTGTCGTCACGATCGGCGGGCGGGACCCCGGACGAGACCAGGACGGCGCGCTGTTCCGAAGCGACCTGCGAGAGATAAGCCTGGAACTGTGCGGCGGCCAGCCCGCTCGTCGGAGCGTCCAGAAAAGCGAGTGCCGGCGCGGCCGAAATGCGGATCTGCTGGTGCCGATCGGCAACCGAGCGGGTGCGGACCTCGAGGGCCTTGAGCCGATCACGTTGTTCGGCGAGGTTTCCCACAGCCTCGGCACGAGCCTGCAATGTGACCATCAAGGCGAGTCCACAAGCAAGCAGGAGCGCACAGAAGCCGCCCACTGCGAATGCCTGCTCCCGATCGATCTTCAGCGCACTCAGCTTCTTCAGCATGGTCAACCTTTCTCGATCTTTGGATGCGCCTCGACGCGGGCCTCGATATGGAACATGAAACGCCTGCCGTCGGAGCTGCGCGTGGTCGGAGCGAAAAAGTGGACGTCCTTGAGGTGCCCGGATTGCTCCAGTGGCGCGATCAGTGCCGGCGCATCGTCGGCCAGGCCGATGATGCGCAACGTCATGCCATCAAGATTGAAGTCGGTGACATAAGACGTCTCCGGGAGCGCGCGTGACAGCGCCTCGACGACAACGACAGCCACCGGGGAGGTTTCCTTCAAGGCCCATGCGCGCTCCGCGGGCGCAAGCGCGGCGATCGATTGCTGGGAGCGTCCCCCCTGGATTTGGCGCTGCAACGTCGCGAGGCGCGCCGCGACGTCTTCGCTCTCGCTATCCGCCGAGGCCGCATCGAAGAAAGCCCAGAGGCCCACCACGATGGTCAGGCAAACCATGGCGGCGGCAAGACCTCCGATCGCCAGCCGCGCACGCGCAAGGCTCTTGTCGGAGGCGTCCGCGAGACGGGACCACAGGATGACGGGATGAGCCGTATCGGCAGCGTCCCCGCCTGCCAAGACGCGGTCGACTTGCAACCCCAGCGCACCGAGGCGGCTGCACATCTCATCAAGCAGGGCGCGCGAAGCGATGAGCACGCGCACGTCGAGACTGGTGGCGTCTCCACTCGCCTGCGCATCGAACCCGTAGGCGGCGTGGACGGCGCGCCACGGCGACAGGCGCTCGATCTGGTTGCGCACGATGCCGGGGAGCAGGTCCCGCGCCTGGGCCGGAACATTCATGCGCCGCGAAAGCACCTCGTCGGCCGCAAGCTCCAAGGTCACGAAGCACTTTTGGGCGGCGCGAACGATCTCGACCGGCAGCGCGGCACCCGCGGCAACGGTGTCCCGGGAAACTTCTTCGCGCCCCCTCATCCGCCGAATGACCAACTGCTCGTGCGCCTGCATGACACTCAGCCAGTTCCGCGCGCGCCGTCCTTCATGCCAGCCGAGCAGCAGACGAGCCAGCACCTCGATCCAGTGTAACAATAGCTTGTCGACCTGCATCAGCGCGCTCCCATCACGACGGTATCACCGGCACGAACCAGCGACGATGTCGGATTCCAGGCGAGAACCCGATAGGGCTGCTTGTCGTCCGTGAGCAGAACGATGAAGGCCCTGGCGGTAGCGGTATATCCGTCGGTCGTGCTGGCGACGAGATCCGCCGCGACGACCTGCCTTTGTTGCGCCTTCAGATATTTCTGTGCCGCACCAAGCAGAAACGCGAGACGCTCGGGATCCACCAGCGGCGCACTTCGCATGTCGAGGAAGCTGTCCAGCCGCGCCTCCTCGAAGAACGGCAGCGCCCGCAGCACCGCGACCGGCGCGGTCAGCGGGTTCACGGCATCGCTGCCGTAGACGGTGACGAGAGGCGCCATCGCGGCGATCCACTCCGGCTGCATGCCGGGAACGCCCGCAAGTTGCCGCACGTCGGTGAATACCGCGGGAGATGCGGGCGCGTCGGCCGTGGCGGGCTTGGCCGCCGGCGCCTGCGGCTTGGCTGCGTCGTCTGGCTTGGCCTGCTGATTATTGCCGCGCAGCTCGACGATTTTCCGGGACACGATCTCGGCATCATCGTCGTCGGCGCCAACATAACGCAGCAGCGACGCAAGCAGATCGACCGGCGCCTTGCCGATGTCGATGCGGCCGCTCTCGTCGCTCACCCGGACAATCACCGAGCCGGTCGACAGTGCGATCGTGGTGCTGCGCTCCGTCAGCGGCGCGTCGCCGACGCGTCCTGCGATGCCGGCCGCGGCCTCGAGCCCGGCGCTGAGCAGCGCGTCGGCCTGCACGCGGTCGCGGTCGATCACCACGATGCCCGCAAGGCCGCGGAACGTGGTCGACGTCGCCATCGCCAGCGTCGAGCAGAAGGCGATCGCCCACAGCACGGTGAACAGAACCATGCCTTGCCGGGAGTCACTCATCCCCGCGCCTCCGACGGTTCGGTCTTCGGCGGCGCATCCTTGGCCGGCGTCGCCGCTCCCTTGCCCGTGAGACAGCCCGCGGTGGCCCCGGGCAACGCGCACGCGATCGGCGCGTCGGCGCGCAGCACGAATTCCGCGCCGGGGACCAGTTCGGCCCCATCGGCTCGATTTCGGATTTCCAGCCGGACCAGGCGCGGCAGAACCGGCTGTCCGCTCCAGGTGTCGCTCCAGGTCAGGGCGCCGTCGGCAGCGATGCGCCCGTATGCGAAGGTGATATCGACCTGCCCGTCGAGCAGATGGACGGGATCGCGCAGCACCACATTTTCGAACGGTGTCCGTGGGCCGAGCCATGCGGCGCGGCGCCGGACCAGATGGCTGACACCGTCGATCTGCTCGACCGACAGGCTGACCACTTCCTCGCCCCGCGGCCCGGTCGCGACCCCGCCGGCGGCGACGAACTTGACCTCGGTCGGCGTGCCGGCGAAAGCAGCCATCGCGTTATTGGCACCAGTCTCCACCAGCCGAGCCGATCCGAAATCCGCCGCCAGCCGCTCGACGGCGAGCAGCAGACGATCCGCCTTCCCCACCCGCCCGGTGCCGCGATCGAAATTGAGCGCGACGTTGTGGATCAGCGCCGCGGTGGCGATGATCACGACGGAGGCGATCGCCAGCGCGGCGAGCACCTCGATCAGGGTGAAGCCGGGCGCGGCGTTACGCATCCCAAGACGCATCCCGAGGCGCACGGATGCAATCATTCGTCCGCTCCCAGCCGCAGGGTCTCGGCGCTGACCATCTGCCCCGGCGCCCACGACGCCTTCGCGACCAGCCGGAAGGCGGTCCATTCCCGGCGTTTCGCAGCGGGCTCCTTCGCAGTCTCCTTGGCCGGCTCCTGCGATGCAATCATTGCAATCACCGGTGATTGCACCGGATGCATGGCGTCGATGAACATCGGCTCGGCCGAAATCGACCAGCGGATGCCGCCGGTCTCGCCCTCGCGAGGGCCATTCGACAGGGCGAGACGATCGAACGGCGCATCGAGGATCGCGCGCAGCAGCACCTGCGCGGCAATGCGGCCGTCGACCTGGTCGGCGATGCGGCGGGCGTGAAACAGATGCGGCCCGAGCACCGACACGAAGGCGAGCAGCACCCCCATCGCCACCAGCGCCTCGATCAGGGTGAAGCCTGAACGCCCGGTGCCACGGTCACAATCACAGTCACGGCAGATCGGTCGCGATGCCGCCGCTGTACCAGTCGACATTGACCCTGTCTCTTATACACATCTAGATGTGTATAAGAGACAGGGGTGAAGCCTGAACGCCCGGTGCCACGGTCACAATCACAGTCACGGCAGATCGGTCGCGATGCCGCCGCTGTACCAGTCGACATTGACCACATAGCGTGCTCCTTCCCACGCGAACCCAAGCACCGCGCCGGTCGAGGCGCCGTCGGGCTCGAATCGAACCACCGCCTGGCGACCCGACCATACCTCGCTCACTCCGACGACATCGAGCACGACATCGCGCGGAATCACGATAACCACACCCCCGTCCCCGACCAGGGTGCGCTGCTCCGGGTCGAGCGACACCTGGCGGCTGCGTCCGGTGAGGATCGCCGCGAGGCGCTCGCGCCGCAGCAGCGCCGCGGTCTGCAATGTCAGCGCCTTCAGCTGCGCCCGGCCGGTGCCAGGAACCGCCGTCACCGTCAGCGTGGCGATCATGGCGATGATCATCATCACCGCCATCACCTCGATGAGGGTGGAGCCTGCCCGCGGATCGCTGATATCAGCCTGCGACATCGATCCCCCTACATCGCCAGTTCGGTGATGCTGAGCAGCGCGCTCATGATCGACACCACGAGTCCGCCGATGCCGACACTGACCACGATAATGGTCACCGGCCCGATCGCGCCCATCAGGCGATCCAGCCCAATCGCCAGCCGCTGCTCGTAGAACTCGGCGGCATGCCGCGCGATCGCGGAGAGGTCGCCGGTCTCGTCGCCGACCCTGAGCATGCGCACGGCCAGCGCCGGCACCAGGTCGCTCTCGGCCAGCGCCTCGATGAAACGGCGCCCGTTGCGCACCTGCTCGTGGATCTCGTCGACGGCAGCCGCGTAGCGCGGCTCGGTGATGATGTCGCGCAGGATCTTCAGGGCGGTCGGCAACGCCACGCCATTCTCGACCAAGAGGCCAAGCGTGCCGATGAAGCGCGCGGTGCGGCGGTCGCGCATCGGCCCCGACACCCCCGGCAGCGACGCCAGCGCGCCGATCAGTCCGGCGCGCGCGGCCGGCTGCCGCAGGATCAGCCAGCCGATCACGATGACGCCGACGCAGGAGCCAAGAAACAGATCGAGATGGCCGCGCAGCCAGGTCGAGGCCGTCAGCGCGAACGCCGCGCCGGAATTCAGCCGCCCGTGCAGATCGTTGAACACCGACTCGAATTGCGGCACCACATAGAGCAGGAAGAAGAACAGAATGACCACGGCCGATCCGATCAGGAACAGCGGATACTGGATGGCCGAGCTGATGCGCTGCGACAGCTGCTCGCGCCGCGTGCGGTCCTCGACAATCGCCCGCAGCACCACTTCGAGTTTTCCCGAGGCCTCGCCGGCGCGCACCATGGCGATGTAGATCGGCTCGAAAATCGCGGCATGGCGCTCCATCGCCTCGGCGAAGCCGTCGCCGCCGGACACCGCCGAGCGCAAGCCAGCGGCAAACCGCGCCACCGCCTTGTTGGTGTCGTCCTCCAGCGTCTGCAGCGCCGCCTCCACCGTCAGTCCGGATTTCAGCAGCAGCGCCAGCAGCCGCAGGAAGGTGGTGAGCTCGCGTGGCTTCGGCAGTCCGCCGCCCGACAGCGACAG
>BFBZ01000643.1_pt1 | contig 30006 bp, 26 predicted proteins | sample 1888401 | NCBI WGS metagenome assembly BFBZ01 (sample SAMD00112614, study PRJDB3348) | symbiont metagenome | host: Chara braunii
CGGCGGCGAAAAATGCAGCTTGCCGGCGGACGAGCCTTCGCAGCCGATGTCATCGCCGATCCGAGCACTCGTCAGCCCGCCAATTCTGGCGATGTGTCCGGCACCGACATGGCTGACCTTGTCGATCCGGCCATTGCTGAAAACCTGGATACTGTTCACCTTTGCCTGGCCCTTCGGCAGATCGAGGTGGTCCCGGAGGGCGATCGTGCCGGAGGTCAGGCATAGATAGGCCAGCTTTTCGCCGCCCCATCCGCGCTCGATCTTGAAGATCTTGCCGCTGGCCGGCCCGTCCGGGTCGGGCCTGCGGCTCGGCAGCAAGGTCGCAATGGCTGAAATCAGGGCGGGCACGCCGGTGCCGCTCATGGCGACGCCGGCAAAGGCGGGATGCACCAGCCCGCGTGCGACCTGATCTGCCAGGGCATGTTCCAATCTCCGAGCGGTCAACCGGTCTGGCGATAGAACATAATCGGCCATTATCGCTTCGTCGCCGGCTGCCAGGACTTCGCAGAGCGCTGACCAATGCGGTTCCCGAGCCATATCGATAGCGGGGATCTCTACTTGCTTGCTGCCGGCATTGCGAATGGCCGACATTGCAATGGGGCGTGCCGACAATTGGCTCTCTATGTCGCCAAGGACTTCGCCATAGCGTGCGCCGAGGCGATCGACCTTGTTGATGAAGAACAGGAACGGGACCCCGAGCTGCCGCAACGCCCGGACCAGCACGCGGGTCTGCGGCTGGACACCCTCGACGGCCGAGACAACCACGACTGCCGCATCAAGCAATCGCAGCACGCGCTCGACTTCGGCAATGAAGTCGGGGTGACCGGGCGTGTCGATCAGGTTTACGACCAGGTCGCCGATGGTAAACGACACCACCGCAGCCGCGATGGTGATACCACGCTGCCGTTCGAGTTCGAGGCTGTCGGTCTGTGTGTTGCCGCTATCGACGCTGCCGAGTTTGTCGATGACGCCGATGTCAAAAAGGAGTCGTTCCGTAAGGCTAGTCTTGCCTGCGTCTACATGGGCCAGAATGCCCAGATTCAATGTGCGCATATCTCATCATCTTCTCAGAATTTCGGATTTGATTTTCGTGAGAAGTGAGTCGGCGCATTGGGACCTCCACATTGATTTCGGCTTGCCTTCCTCTTCATTCCTGAGAGGAAAACACCGCTATTTCTACAGGCGCCCCTAGGAGCCCGTCAAGCGCAGCCGGCTGACTGCTTCGGGATCGAGGCGCCGCGTCTTGGGATCAGGTCAAAGAAAAACCGGCCGTGCTGGGCACGACCGGTTGAAATCCGTCGACGATTCTCGGTCGGTTCAATTGGTTCCGAAAGCGGTCTGCAGCAGGGTGAGCTGCGCCTTGACGCTGTTCTGGTTGTCCGGAACGATCGCCGGTTCCGTCGGGCGGTAAATCTCGCGGTCGAGCAGGGCGACGCGGTTCTGCAGGCGAAGGGAGCGCTCGACGAGGTCGCGGAAGGATTCCGGCAGGTCGTTCCAGCCGGGCGCGGTGCGGTCGACGTTGAAGCCGTCGAGACGAACCTTGTTCTTCTCGGCCAATACCTGATCGCGGGACATTTCACCATTGTTGACGGCGCGCTGCAGCAGCAGCCAGGAGGCCATTTGCATGAGGCGGGTCGTCAGCCGCATGGATTCGGCGGCGTAGAGCACGGAGGCCATGCGCGGCAGAACCTTCGAAGCGGCCCGGCCCTGACCGTCGAGATAACCCGCGGTTTCCTCGACCAGCGACATGCCCTCGGAATACAGCGCCCTGAACTGTGCCGACGATGCGGCGTGGCCAGCAAAGCTGATCGTGTTCAACCCAAGTTCCGACATTGAATAAATCCCTGCTTCACGCAACACTTTTGTTCAGGAAAAGCCGGTCAAGTCCCTAAGAGCTTTCGGCATCCGCTTTTATGACTTTAGGATGGTGTTTTTAACTGAAATTCGCAAGGCGATTCTTAAGAAAGGGTTAATCTCCACAGTTTCGTCGGGAATGCCGATACACGACAAAAAAGAAGAGCCGCAAAAGCGGCTCTCAAGGTAAAACAGGGAGAAAAATCAGACCAATTCGCCAAGTGGAGGAACTGTCTGAGTCCAGAGCGAATCTGGATGATCCTAGTAATAAGTCGTAAAGCTTAATATTTTGTTGAGCATGTCTCAATCTTAAGCTTGTCATCCTCGATCCAGCGCCGGCAGTGGGCTTCAGAAACGAAAGAGGCTTTCCGCCGCCTTGCGGCCGGATGCCTTGGTGGCGATTTCCTCTTCCAGCCTGGCGATCTCGCTGTTGAGCAAGGCTATGCGGTTTTTCAGTTCGTCAACCGACAGTAACGACAGGTCGCTGCCGATCTCGTGTGCCGAGGGTTGCTGCGGACGATCATCGTCGAAAATGCTCATTTCGGCTCCTCCATTTCCCTGAAAGGGATCAGGTGCCGTAATTTACAGTTATATCGTCCTTTTTTGAAGTCTCGCTTCTTGCAAGCGACATGCTCTCCGGCGTGATCATCTGTGCGTTGGCTGACGGCATGGTCGTATAGGCGTCGCGATCACCCGCGGGCCTTGCGGCGCGGCGGCGGCTGCGGAAGATGGAATAGGCCGTTATCAGCACGTGGGCGATGGCCGTGAGGAAGAAAAGCGAATAGGGGCCAACGGAGGACATGACCGGTCCGCCGAGCGTCGGGCCGATGATCGTGCCAATGCCATAGAGCAGCAGCAGGCCGCCCGAAACCTTGACGAAATCCTCGGGCGCGGCGAAGTCGTTCGCATGCGCGACGGCGATCGGATAGAGCGTGTTGGCAACCGCGCCGTAGACGACCACCATGCCGATGAGGAAGTAGGGGCTTGCGGGTTTGAGCAGGAAAAGCAGCAGACCGTCGAGCGCCGCGACGGCAGCCATGCCCGCCAGCACATAACGGCGGTCGATGCGATCCGACAGGCGGCCCGCCGGCAGCTGCATCACGGCGCCGGCAAAAATGGTCAAGCTCATCATCAGCGCGATATCGCTCTCCGAAAGGCCGGCCTTGGAGCCGAAGACGGCGCCGAGCGTGCCGTAGGCGCCATTGGCGATGCCGACCAGCAGGATGCCGAGCGAGGCGACGGGCGAATTTCGATAGAGCGCCTTCAGATCGAGGCTGACGGCCTTGAGCGGCTGCGGCGAGGCGGCCGTCGACAGCGTCGTCGGCAGCATGGCGATGCAATAGCAGATGCCGCAGAACATGAAGAGGATGGGCGTGTGAATGTCGGCAAAGGGCACCATCATCTGGCCGGCGACGGCGCCGATCAGCGTGATGCCGATATAGAGCGAAAAGATTGCGCCGCGGCTCTCGTTGGTGGCGCGCTCGTTCAGCCAGCTTTCGATGATCATCGAGGTGCCGGCGGTGCAGAAGCCGGTGACGGCACGCAGCGCCACCCACCAGGTCGCGTCGACGACGATGCCGGTCAACAGCGCGATGATGGCGATGACGGAGATGAAGCCCGAAAAGGCGCGGACATGGCCGATGCGCCGGACCAGCTTCGGGGCCGTGAGGCAACCGAGGACGAAGCCGGTCGCCCAGGTGGTGCCGAGCAGGCCGAGCGTCGTGGTCGCATAGCCTTCCGCCGTGCCGCGCATCGGCAACAGCAGGCTATGCAGGCCGTTTCCCGTAAACAGGAAGAGCGTGCCGAACAGCAGGGCCAATACGGGCAAAATATTTCTTTTCATGCTCCCCACCTTCATGCGGATCCGTTTGAGGACCCGATAAGACAGGAATCCCCTCCTGCCCGTCTTCGCTATTGATTGTGTCCCGGATTGCCGCTATCGGCGTGTAGAAACAGTCTGTTGGCGCGGAAAAATGTCCGTCCTATGACGATTAGAGCATGATCGCGAAAACTGTGCAGCGGTTTTTGGTCGCGGCCATGTTCATTCTTGCGCAAACGGGGAAAAATAGCGTGACAAAAGTCATCGCGGTGCTGCTGTTGCTCGCCATGGCGGTGCATATCATCAAGCCATTAGGGATGCCGGGCCTCAGGCGTCGAGCGGATTTCTGGAAGATCGCCATCATCGCCTTTGCCGTCTGGACGATCGCACTGATCATCAACGAGACGTTTTAGCGCGTTTCGAGCCTCGATTTGGCCTTCCAGGTGCAGTGCACTTGCAGCTTAAAGCAGGATCTCGCCGCGCATGGCGTGGACGCAGCTGCCCGAGAGCAAGACTTCGTTTACCAAGCCTGCGGATTTCCTGACATCGACATTGATCAGGCTGCGCCGCCCCATCTCCACGCCTTGTTCGATGGTGATTTTGATCTCGGCATCGCGGGCTGGGAGCACCGAGGTCAGGTAGGCTCCGAGCGCCGCCGAAGCGCTGCCGGTAGCCGGGTCTTCGGTGACATTGTCGAGCGGCGCGAACATCCGGGCACGGATATGCCACGGGTTTTCGGCCGAACGCGTGTAGAGAAAGAGCGAGAAACCGGTCTTGTCTTCCTTATGCCGCTTGGCTGCTTCGGCGAAAACAGCGGCGTTCGGGCGAGCCTTGCCGAGGGTATCGAGACCGTCCAGTTCCGCAAAGGCAAAAGGCAGGCCGACGGAGGCAAATGTCGGCGCATGCGTTGCCCGGAGGATCGATCGTAGGTCGATCTGAACGCAGCGGGCAATCAGCTCGTCGGCAACGGTCCCGCCAATCGTAAGCGGCCCCGGAGCGCGTATGCTGGCGCCGGTGACGCCTTCACCACTGCGCAGCAATGTCACATTCACCAGGCCGGCGTCCTCTTCGAAGATCAGCCTGTCACCCACGGGCTTGCCGAAGATCTCCGGTTGCTGGCCAAGCGCAAAGGCGGTGCCGACATTGGGATGGCCGGCAAAGGGGATTTCCGCCGTCGGCGTGAAGATGCGGACGCGGGCCGTGTGATACGGATCTGCCGGCGGCAGCACGAAGGTCGTTTCGGAATAGCCGAACTCGGCCGCGATCTTTTGCATGGTTTCGCCGGTGAGGCCGCGCGCGTCGGGGATGACGGCCAAGGGATTGCCGACGAAACGCTCCGAGGTGAAGACATCGACGGTGACATAGGCGACGGTGTTCATGGCGGCTCCCGATGGCTGTCATAGGACTGCTAGGGATATAACCGCAGGCCGGGCATGGCTGAATGCCGGAACTTGTGCCGGTGACAAGTTCAGCATCGGCCTTTTCCCGTTGCTACGAGAGAGAAGGGATGGCCGCTTACGCTCAAGTTGATATCGCCGGCCGATATGATCGAACTCAACTGTGGCGCATCGCGCTTTTAGTCAGCCTTCTCGCATTTCGATAGGATTTCGTCGACAACGGTGACAAGCGGTGCTGTGGCGTCAATGGCCGTAGCATTCTTGGGAATGTCGTCTTTCGCCGCATGTAGTCGCACAATCAATTCTCGTTCGGCTGCCTTCCCGCCAAATTCGTCCGCAGGTCTGCTGGCAAGCCGCCTGTTCAACGTGTCCAGATCGACGTCGAGAACGAAAACCTGATCAAACAGGTCAATGAAGCTCTGGAAATTTCTTGAGCCGCCGCAGAAGAACGAGACCGAGTGGCTTCGATCGGCCACCAGGGATTTGACCTTGTCGATATTCCAAAGGTGGTGCTCATGCCCAAAGGCGACATTCAGGGCGTCCTGCTGATGCGTGGTATCATCCAAAGGTTCACCCGTCCGGGGATCGCCTTGATAGGCCAACTCACGGTCTCCGTGGATGGCGTGGTAACCGCGCTTCTGCAATTCGGTAGCGACGGAGGTCTTGCCAGTCCCGGAAACGCCTTCGATCAAATAATTCCTGACGCCCATTTCGCTCTCGTTCGATGAACCGCACGCTCTCTTGCTGCAGCATATAAGGCAAGAATGACGCACAGATTTCCGGTGCGCCTATTTCAAACATTTGCATGGGGCAGAAGTTTCGCGCGTTCAGTCGATAAGGAAATACTGACCGGTTGCGAATGCCGCCGGCTTCTGCAATCGTCGTGCTTTGATTTGTCGGCTGAGTTATCGCGTGGCGCGCAATCACACACCAGAAGAAGTGACGACCATACGCATCTTTGGGACGCTGTTGGCGATCGCCTTGATGGCGCTGCTGGCCTTCGGCCCATGGTTCCGGGTGCAGCCTCGGGACTATCCGCGTGCTGATCTGATGGCAGCCAAGCAATATGTAGACGGGCTTCATCCGAATACGCTTATCCCCTTGTTCCCCGATAACCAGCCTGTATCACGATTGGCGACAGGTGAGCCGCTTGGCGATCAAGCGATCAATGACCTGAAGCTGGCTCGTCCTTCCTTGTTTCGGCGCGCTTGGGGGCTGGCCAATATCGAGATTGTCGTAATATCGAACTTCCTTCATATGACAGCGGCGGAGAGACAAAAGGCGTTAGCTGGCTACAGCCTTCGCAGTAACACCGTTGCAATGGTGCTGAATGCCAAGCCGATAGACAACGGGTGCATTGTTTACCGCTACACACAAAATGGCTGGTCGGAGGGCGGATTTCTATTGGTCGATCCCGCCGCGGGATCAATGACTGCCGCCGATGTCAGTTGATGCGCCATCGCGGGCTTTGACCATCTGCTTGGTGTTCCGACGGAGGACGGAAGGTTTGATTTCCGCAGGTTTCCGAGGCCAGGTGTCAGCATGGTCGTGCTCGACTATCTGCGCCATTGCGCAGACATCGGTGAAACGGATGTCTCACCCAGGCAATCTTCCAATTATGGCGTGACCAATTTCCCCTCTATTCAATGCATAAGCCGAGGAATCGGGGAGGCGATAAATCGTTCTCCAGCAAAGGGCAGTTGACTGATTCTGCCAATCGGGCGCTCTCTTTGAAGGAGGGCGCACCGTATTGCGGTATCAAACCAAAAAGCCCCGACCGCATAGCGATCGGGGCTTCTGTCCATTCAAACGCCAGCTGAAATCAGGCAGCCTGTTCGCGGTCTTTGGTCCAGCTGCCCTTGGCGGCGAGATAATTCATCTCGGCGCGGTGGGTGAAGGCGCGCTGGCCGGCGGCGACGTTTTCCGGCTTGCCGCCCCAGGCCTTCAGCGCGCTGTCCTGCAGGGCGCGGCCATAAGAGAAGGTGACGTTCCAGGGCAGGTCATAGCCGGAGTTGATGGCGGAGAGGTGGGCGGTTGCTTCTTCGGTCGTCTGGCCGCCGGAGAGGAAGGCGATGCCGGGAACGGCCGAAGGCACGGTTTCCTTCAGCACCTTGACGGTGCGCTCGGCAACCTGCTCGACGGAGGCCTTGCGGACCTTCTTGCCGTCGATAACCATGCTCGGCTTCAGGATCATGCCTTCGAGCTTGATGCGTGCTTCGGCGAGTTCCTGGAAGACGATCTGCAGCGTCCAGCGGGTGACTTCTTCACTGCGGTCGAGGCTCTGGGTGCCGGGCTCGCCATCCATCAGCACTTCCGGCTCGACGATCGGGACGATCTTTGCCTGCTGGCAGAGGGCAGCGTAGCGGGCGAGCGCATGGGCATTCGCCTTGACAGCGCCAAAGGTCGGAAGCGTGTCGGAAATGGCGATCACGCCGCGCCACTTGGCGAAGCGGGCGCCGGCGTCATAATATTTCGCCAGGCGATCGGCGAGGCCGTCGAGGCCTTCGGTCACGGTTTCGCCGGGGAAACCTGCCAGCGGCTTGGCGCCGATATCGACCTTGATGCCTGGAATGCTGTCTGCTGCCCTGATGACGTCGACGAAGGGCGTGCCGTTCGCAGCCTTCTGGAAGAGGGTTTCCTCATAGAGGATGACGCCGGAGATGTATTTCTTCATCGCTTCGTCGGAGCGGAAGAGCATCTCGCGATAGTCGCGGCGGCTCTCTTCCGTTGATACGAGAGAGATGGTGTCGAAGCGCTTCTTATTCGTGGCGGTGGATTCATCCGCTGCGAGGAGGCCCTTGCCACCGGCAACCATCTTTACGGCAATGTCTTCAATTCGTTCGCTCATTTTGTTTCTCCAAGGCGATTTCAGTCGGCGACAGGATCAATATAGATCGGCGATAACAGAAGTATAGAAGGAGGGAAATGGTCGGCTAACTAATTGAAACGATTGAAATGATTTCAACCGTTTGAAACTTTCGGGGCTCATCTTAGCACTCACAGGAAAGCCGCGAAAGCCTTCGCCTTCGCGGCTCCTATCACTCGTTTGTGCGAACCTGCTTACTTGGTGGCCTGAAGGACGGCGACACCCGGGAGAACCTTGCCTTCCATCCATTCGAGGAAAGCGCCGCCCGCTGTCGAGACATAGCTGAAGTCATCGGCAACGCCGGCATGGTTGAGCGCGGACACCGTATCGCCGCCGCCGGCAACCGAGGTCAGCTTGCCGCTCTTGGTGCATTCGGCCGCATATTTGGCGACTGCAACGGTAGCGGCGTCGAAGGGGGTAATTTCGAAGGCGCCGAGCGGGCCGTTCCAGACCAGCGTCGTGGCGCGGCCGATCCAGCTCTTGATCGACTCGATCGACTTCGGGCCGACATCGAGCACCATGGCGTCTGCCGGAATGGCTTCGATGGAGACGACCTCATTATCGGCACCAGCCTTGAATTCGCGGGCGACGACGCCGTCTTCCGGCAGGACGATCGCGCAGCCGGATGAGGCGGCTTCGATCATGATCTGCTTGGCGGTGGCGGCAAGGTCATGTTCGCAGAGCGACTTGCCGACATTCGTACCGCGCGCGGCGATGAAGGTGTTGGCCATGCCGCCGCCGATGACGAGCGCGTCAACCTTCTTCACGAGGTTCATCAAAAGGTCGATCTTGGAGGAAACCTTGGCGCCGCCGACAATGGCAACGACCGGGCGGACCGGATTACCGAGACCCTTTTCCAAGGCTTCCAGCTCGGCCTGCATGGTGCGGCCTGCATAGGCCGGCAGGAGGTGGGCAAGGCCCTCGGTCGAGGAGTGCGCGCGGTGCGCAGCGGAGAAGGCGTCGTTGACGTAGATGTCGCCGTTGGCGGCAAGCGCCTTGGTGAAGGCCGCGTCGTTCTTCTCCTCTTCCTTGTGGAAGCGGGTGTTCTCGAGCAGCAGGATGTCACCATTGTTCATCTTTGCAACCGCGTCGGCTGCCGGAGCGCCGATGCTGTCGGAGGCGAAGAGAACGGCGTGATCGAGAACTTCCTCGACGGCCGGCACGATGAGGCCGAGGGAAAGGTCGGGCGAGGGGCCATCCTTCGGGCGGCCGAAATGGGCGAGCAGGATGACCTTGGCGCCCTTTTCGGACAGTTCGAGGATCGTCGGCGCGACGCGCTCGATGCGGGTTGCATCGGTGACTTTACCATCCTTGACCGGCACGTTGAGGTCAACGCGCACGAGAATACGCTTGCCGGTGATGTCGTTGAGATCGTCAAGGGTCTTGAAGGCTGCCATGGGGAGGATCCAATATTGTTGGTGGCGTGAAGCGCGCCGACCATACTACGGATGATCGGAGACGCAAGGCGTTCAGACGTCGTTTTTGCCGGCGGTTGAATCGCTTGAAACGGCTTCGTCCGGGCGCTCGCGGCGCTTCTGCAGATAGCTGCGAAGGCTCTTCAGAATATCGTAGAGATTGATGAAGATCGGCAGGATGACCGGCGGCTCCACCGCCTCCAGCGACATGCCGACGGACTGGATATGGTCGTTCTCGTCGAGGTCGCGGACGATGAGAATGATCTCGCCAAGGCGGATGCGATCCGCATAATCGGCTTTGCCGCCCAGGCGCTGGCGCATGAGTTCGGCGATGGTGAGACCTTTTTCCTGCTCGCTCAGGAGGCCTGGCCCGTAGGCCGCGTCGAGATCGGCGGCGGGGCGCAATGGTGAGATCGAGAAGGCGCCGAAGAACTCGGCGTCATCGGGGTCGACCGGGGCGCGGCTGGCAAAGAGACGGTCGAGCAGGCGCGAATAGTTGGGCGAGATGAAGAGATAGACGATGTCGTTTTCGCGCAGGCGGCCGGCATATTGGTAACGCATCGACTTGCCGTCGCGCACGATGAGTGAGGGTATCGCCCAGCGCGGAATACGCTCGCCGCGCAGAACCGCGCTGTCCTTGAAGACTCGATAGGAAATCAGCTCGTGATTGACCGCGCCCGGCAGATCGACCTCGACCTTGTCGATCGCGCCCATGCGTCGGGGAACGATAAGTGCGAGGCGGCGCGCCATGGGCTTGATCGTCCAGCCCTGGACGAGCAGCGACACCAGCACGACGATGAAGGCGACGTTGAAATAGGTCTGCGCCCTCTCGAGATTGCCGAGGATCGGCATGATGGCGAGCAGGATGGAGACGGCGCCGCGCAGACCAACCCAAGCGACGAAGCCGGTCTCGCGCTGGGTATAGTCGAAGGGCAGCAAGCAGAGCCAGACGGCGATCGGCCGGGCGACGAAGATCAGGAACAGCGCCAATGCGATCGCCGGGATGGCGATGGCGGGAAATTGCGATGGCGTGGCGAGGAGGCCAAGCACGAGGAACATGATGATCTGCGCCAGCCAGGTCATGCCGTCCTGGAAGCGCTTGATCGAGGCCGAAGCAGGCATCTTGCGATTGCCGGCATAGATGCCGGCGACATAGACGGCGAGGAAGCCGCTGCCGCCGACCGCGCCGGTAAACGAGAAGACGAGGAGCGCCAGCGCCAGCACGAAGATCGGCGTCAGGCCGCGATCGGTATCGAGGCGGCTGACGATGAGGACGATCATCATGCCGCCGAGCAGGCCGAGGATGACGCCCAGCCCCATCTGCTGGACGAAGGTCGCCAGCATGACGATGTTGATGCCGGCATAGCCTTCGCCGCTTGCCAGCAGCTGGACGAGGGCCAAGGTCAGGAAGATGGCCATCGGGTCGTTGGTGCCGGATTCGACTTCCAGCGTCGAGCGCACCTTGTCGCGGATATTGATGCCGCCGATGCGCAGCAGGAAGAAGACGGCGGCAGCGTCGGTAGAGGCGACGATCGAGCCGAGCAGCAGGCCTTGCAGCCAGGTGAAGCCGAGCAGCCAGGTGGCGGCAAGGCCGAACAGGCCTGCGGTCACCAGAACGCCGGCGGAAGCGATGGTCAGTGCCGGCGCCGCTGCGAGCTTGAAGGCCTGGATCGGCGTGCCGTAGCCGGAATCGAAGAGGATGATGGCGAGCGCCAGCGAGCCGAGAATATAGGCGAGATAATTGTTGGAGAATTCGATGCCGAGACCATCGGTGCCGGCGGCAAGGCCAATCATCAGGAACAGCAACAGCAAGGGTGCGCCGAAACGGAAGGCGATGAGGCTCGAAAAAGCCGCTATCAGGACCAGGACCGTGCTGACCAGCACGATGACGTAAAATGCCTCCACCTTTTCATTCCCCTCTTCCGTGCGCCGCTGCCCGGACCAGAGGCCCGGGATATAAGAAATCCCTCCGTCATCCATTATGGCGTTGCGCCGCAGCGATTGGCAAACACGGTATCGTGCGAGCAGGGTCTTGAAATTGAACCTGCTCCGACGATTGCAACGTCATGGTGTGATGCGCCTCGCCAGAACGGCAAAGCGGCTTGGAATACCCTGGGAGATTTCCTGCTCAAAATTTATTGGTAAATCTGGACCATAGCAGGGCAGGGTACGAAAAGATTCGAAATGTTTTTACGGCGATGCGCGGGTCGGCATCTACTCCCAATCAGACGTCGACGCGCCTGAAGTAGATCGGATAGTCGATCACGAGACCATCGGCGTCGACGGGCAGGTCCACGGTGAAGGCTCGGTCCTGCGCTGCGTAGCGATAGAGCTTTTCCGGCACGATGCAGGTGTAGTGCTGGCCATCGCACACAGGCTCGAAACTGTCGAAGGGAATATAGAGCATCGAAAGCTTCGCCGTTCCGTCTTCCGGCTGCAGCTCGAGCCGGCGGATTGGCAGGCTGTTGGTGAAGGGCGAACCATAGAGATCGATGTCGATGCATCCGTCGAATTGCGGCAAGGCACGGCCGTCTTCGGTGCGCCAGCGACCCTTGCCGTCGGAGAGCAGGGCAAGGCGCCGGCCATCCGTCGTTTCAACGCTAAAGGATAGAACGGCCCAGTTGGCAGCGCAGTCGACGCGGTAGAAGACGCCGTAGGGCAAACCGCCGCGACCTCCTACAATAACGCCACTGGCGCGAATGGTCGCGCCAGTGGCCGTGTCGTTTATTGGGGCGATCGTCAGGTGCTCCAGCCCGTCTCCTTCCATGGGACGCCAGCGGACTGTCGTCGGAAGGAGCGGGCGGAAGGCCATGATCAGATCAGCTTGGCAAGCGCGACTGCCGTATCCGACATGCGGCTGGAGAAGCCCCATTCGTTGTCGTACCAGGACAGGACGCGCACGAAGTTGCCTTCCATGACCTTGGTCTGGTCGGTCGCGAAGATCGACGAGTGGCTGTCATGGTTGAAGTCGCGGGAAACCAACGGCTCGTCGGTATAGCCGAGGATGCCCTTCAGCTTGCCGTTCGATGCAGCCTTGATGGCTTCGTTGATTTCGCCGACCGTCGTTGCCTTCTTGGCCACGAACTTGAAGTCGACGACCGAGACGTTCGGGGTGGGAACGCGGATCGACGTGCCGTCGAGCTTGCCCTTGAGGTGCGGCAGGACGAGACCAACGGCCTTTGCGGCGCCCGTCGACGTCGGGATCATGGACAGGGCCGCGGCGCGGGCGCGGTACAGGTCCTTGTGCATGGTGTCGAGCGTCGGCTGGTCACCCGTGTAGGAGTGAATGGTCGTCATGAAGCCATGGTCGATACCGACGGCGTCGTCGAGAACCTTCACGACCGGCACCAGGCAGTTCGTGGTGCAGGACGCGTTGGAGATGACCAGGTGCTCTTTGGTGAGCTGGTCGTGGTTGACGCCGAAAACGACGGTCAGGTCGGCACCGTCGGCAGGAGCCGAAACGATGACGCGCTTGGCGCCGGCCGTCAGGTGTGCGGCGGCCTTGTCGCGAGACGTGAAGATGCCGGTGCATTCCATCGCGATATCGACGCCGAGATCACGATGCGGCAGTGTTGCCGGATCCTTGATCGCCGTGACCTTGATCGGCTTGCCGCCGCCAACGATGATCGTGTCGCCTTCGACCTTCACGTCTGCCGGGAAACGACCATGGATCGAATCGTAACGCAGAAGATGAGCGTTGGTCTCGACCGGGCCGAGGTCGTTGATGGCAACGACTTCGATGTCGGTACGGCCGGATTCGACGATGGCGCGCAGAACGTTACGGCCGATACGGCCAAAGCCGTTGATGGCTACTTTTACAGTCATTGAAATTCACTCCCGTTCACTCAGGGTGTTTATCTATTGGATTTCAAAGCGCTTGTCAGCGCCCTCAAGAAAGCTTTGCCTCGGCGGCGGCGACAACGGCTTCGGTGGTGATGCCGAAGTGCTTGTAGACGTCCTTGTAGGGAGCGGAAGCGCCGAAGCCCTTCATGCCGATGAAGGCGCCTTCCGGTCCGATGAACGCATCCCAGCCTTCGCGAACGCCGGCTTCGACCGCGACCTTGACGGGCGAATTGCCGAGCACTTCCTTGCGGTAGGCGTCCGGCTGCTCGAAGAAGAGTTCCGTGCTCGGGACAGAAACGACACGGGTGGAAATGCCCTTGCCTTCCAGAACCGTGCGGGCAGCGACAGCCAATTCAACTTCGGAACCCGAAGCGAAGATCGTCACCTTGGCGTCGGCGTTACCGGCCAGCGTATAGGCGCCCTGTTCGCAAAGGTTCTTTTCGCTGTATTCGGTGCGGGCCGCCAAAAGGTTCTGGCGGGTCAGCGCGAGACCTGAGGGGCGGTTGGTCGTCTTGATGGCGATCTGCCAGCATTCCGCCGTTTCGGTTGCGTCCGCCGGGCGGAACAGCATGAAGTTCGGGACAGCGCGCAGGCTGGCGAGCTGCTCGACCGGCTGGTGGGTCGGGCCGTCTTCGCCGACGCCGATGGAATCATGCGTCAGGACGTGAATGGCGCGGATGCCCATCAGGGAAGCGAGGCGGAGCGGCGGGCGGCAATAATCCGAGAAGATCATGAAGCCGCCGCTATAGGGGATGAGACCGCCATGCAGCGCGATGCCGTTCATCGCGGCAGCCATGCCGTGCTCGCGGATGCCCCAGTGCATGTAACGGCCGGAGAAATCGGTCGGGGTGATCGACTTCATCTGGCTGGTCTTGGTGTTGTTCGACGGTGTCAGGTCGGCGGAGCCACCGATCGTTTCCGGAATGAAGCCGTTGATGACTTCCAGCGCATCTTCCGATGCTTTGCGGGTTGCGAGCGTCGGCTTGGTTTCGGCAAGCTTCTTTTTGTAGTCGCTGATGGCGGCGTCGAACCCGGCTGGCAGTTCATGGGCAAAGCGGCGGGTGAATTCAGCCTTCTTGCCTGCTTCCGCACCGGCAAGCCGGCCTTCCCAGGCTTCGCGGGTGCCGATGGAGCGTTCGCCGGCAGCACGCCATTCACCGAGAATGTCGTTCGGGATGACGAAGGGCTCGTAGGGCCAGTTCAGCGCAACGCGGGTCGCGGCAATTTCCTCGGCGCCGAGCGGCGAGCCGTGAACCTTGTGGGTGCCCTGCTTGTTCGGAGCGCCGAAGCCGATGATCGTCTTGCAGGCGATCAGGGTCGGGCGGTCGGACGTGTGGGCGGCTTCGATGGCGGCGCTGATGGCCGCCTGGTCGTGACCGTCGACTTCGATGGTGTTCCAGTGAACGGCCTTGAAGCGGGCGACCTGATCGGTCGAGTCCGAAAGCGAGACGGCGCCGTCGATGGTGATGGAGTTATTGTCCCAGAACAGGATCAGCTTGTTGAGCTTGAGGTGGCCGGCAAGCGCGATGGCCTCATGGCTGATGCCTTCCATCAGGCAGCCGTCGCCGCACATGGCATAGGTATAGTGATCCTGCAGCTCCGAGCCGAATTCCTCGCGCAGCTTGCGCTCGGCGATCGCCATGCCGACGGCATTGGCAATGCCCTGGCCGAGCGGTCCGGTGGTGGTTTCGATGCCCGTGGCATGGCCGTATTCCGGGTGGCCGGCGGTCTTGGAGCCGAGCTGGCGGAAGCGCTGGAGCTCATCGACCGTCATGTCCGGATAGCCGGTGAGGTAGAGAACCGAATAGAGCAGCATCGAGCCGTGGCCAGCCGACAGGACGAAACGGTCGCGGTCCGGCCAGAGCGGGTTCTTCGGGTCAAACCGCAGATATTTGCTAAAGAGAACGGTGGCGACATCAGCCATCCCCATCGGCAAACCGGGGTGACCGGAATTGGCCTTCTCGACAGCATCCATGGCAAGGAAACGGATTGCATTTGCCATCCGGTCGTTTTGTTCGCGAGAGATCATGGGTTTTTCCGCAATGTTCCGGGTTCGGGGGATGGCCGCACGCTTGGGAGGGAAGCCATCGGTTTAAAGGCGGGCAGAAGTGAGACAGACGGTCCTCTGAACTCCATTTTCAACGTCGCCTCAGACGGCTGAGACATAGCAGTTGGGGCGAGCAAGTCAATAAATCGAGGACCCAATCCGGGGCCGCTGCGGCAATTTTTTAACATTTGCCCGTTCACTTTTACAAAAGACGACAATGATGCGACAAAGCCTGTGCGGTAGGCAAAGGCGACATTCATCCACAGAATAGGGGACCTGCCGCATGGCCGCCTTTATTGACGTGCAGTCGCCGAGTTGAATATTGTTGCGAAATCAGACAAGTGGCCGGATGTTTTGATTCGGGCCTTGCGCGGAGTATCGAAGGCCATGACACCTTCAGGCAAAACGGTGGATGCAGCACTCGCCCAGTTGCGCCAGGCGCTTTCGACTTTGGAGAGCGCGGTTGACGGACGGTTCGAGCGCGAGCGAGCGCATAGTGACATAGAAGGCGAGGTGCGGCGGGTCCATACCGATCGCTCCCGTCTGGCTCAGGAGCTGGATCAGGCCGAGTTCCGTGCGAACCGGCTCGAAGAGGTCAATCGTGAGGTGTCGCGCCGGCTTGTTACGGCGATGGAAACCATAAGAGCCGTGCTGGACCGCTGATCCCTCGGGAAGCAGCCGTCGCGGCCGGCAATGATCGGAAAGTCGAATGGCACAAGTAACGGTAACGATCGACGGCAAAGCCTACCGGATGGCCTGTGAAGAGGGGCAGGAAGATCATCTGACGGATCTGGCCAATCGCTTCGACCGCTATGTGCTGCATTTGAAGAGCCAGTTCGGAGAGATCGGCGATCTCAGGCTGACTGTCATGGCCGGCATCATGATCATGGATGAGGTTTCGGAGCTGACGCGCCGGGTGTCTGCGCTCGAGGCCGAGCTGGAAACGCTCACCAGCAACCGCGACACGACGGTCGCGGCCAATGCACGGGCCGAGGAGACGCTGGCAAGCGTCATCGACGAGGTCACGATGCGTATCAGCGGCATTACCGAGAAGCTCATAGCGCGGCCCGGCACCGAGCAGGCTTGAGTTTTATTTCTGCGGATGCCGGACAGCGCCCTCTGGCACAAAGCCTCAAAGCTCTTTATATAGTTCAAGCGGTCTGCGCTTCCCGACAGGAACCACAATCCCTGGGGCCATACTCGATCCAAAGGGAGCTGTCCCTGGCTAGGTCCCTGGACCTGGACACACGGCGCCCACCTACGTTTGTAGGCACCCAGGATCGTAAACATCCATCGGTCGTCGTGGATCGCTCTTCAAGTTTCATGGCTGATGGCAAGGAAGGCGCCGTGCAGTTCTTGTGCCGCGCTGACGCCACTCCTCCTCCCCTAACGTTTTGATCCGAGATAGGCGCCGCGCTCGAGTTCGGCGCGATTGGTCGCGCTGCGCAGCCGCAGCAGGTCCTTGCGGGCGATCAGACCGAGGAGCCGTCCGGTTTGCGCCTCGACAACGGGAACGCGGCCCGTATCGGCCTGGATCATGATGTCGGCAACGCGGCCGACTGTATCCTCCAGATGAGCGACCGGAATGGACGTATCCGAGATCACGTCATAGAGCGATTGATCCATCAGCTCCGGCTCGCTCTGCCACCGTAAGGCGTCGGCGCGCGAGATCATGCCGACCAGCCGGGCGTCGCTGTCGACGACGGGATAGAAACGATGTGCACCGATGCGCTCCGTCATATATGCCAGCGCTTCGGACAGGCGCATGGTGGCAGGCAGGGTATCCACCTTGGCGATCATGATGTCGGCGGCGCGGGTCAGCTCGAAGGGATCGATTCCGTATTCGCGAGTGATATGCTGGCCACGACGGGCGATCTTTTCCGTAAGGATTGATCGTTTCAACAGCAACACGGTGACGGCATAGGCGGCGACCGTTGCCGCAAGCAGGGGTATGAGCGCGCCCATGTCCCCGGTCAATTCCATGGCGAAGAAGGTGCCGGTCAGCGGCGCGCGCATGGTGCCGCCCATCATGGCCGCCATGCCGAGCAGCGCCCAGAAGCCAGGGTCGCCGGGCAGGACAAGACCCACCAGCCAGCCCAGCGCCCCGCCGAGAATGAGAAGCGGCGCCAGCACGCCACCCGATGTGCCGGAGGAAAGGGCGACCAGCCAGATGCCAGCCTTGACGAGCAGGATCGCTAAAACCGCGCCTGCTGCAATCCGGCTATGCAGCAGATCGGCGATGATGTCGTAACCCACGCCGAGGGCGCGGGGCTCTATCAATCCGCCGAGGCCGACGACCAGGCCGCCAAGCGCCGGCCACCACATCCAGTGGATCGGCAGCGTCTCGAACGCGTCCTCGATGCGGTAGAGCAGCGTCGTCAGCAGGCCGGATTGCAGGCCGGAGATGATGCCGAGACCGGCGGCGAGCAGAATGCCCCACCAGGATAGCGTCATTTCGAAATGGGCTGGAAAGAGCGCGCCGCTGTCGATCAGCAACGGCCGCCAAACGACTGAGACGCAGGCGGCGACAGCGACCGGAATGAAGCTACGCGGCTTCCATTCGAATAGCAGCAATTCGACGGCGAGCATGACAGCCGCAATCGGCGTGCCGAATACCGCCGTCATGCCGGCCGCGGCGCCGGCGACCAGCAGCGTTTTGCGCTCGGCAGCGCTCAGATGAAAGAGCTGCGCAAACAGCGAACCGATGGCGCCGCCGGTCATGATGATCGGGCCTTCCGCGCCGAATGGGCCGCCGGAGCCAATGGAGATGGCCGATGACAGCGGCTTCAGCACCGCCACTTTCGGCGACATGCGACTGCCGCCGATGAGGATCGCTTCGATGGCTTCCGGAATCCCGTGGCCACGGATCTTCTCCGAACCGTAACGCGCCATCACGCCGATGACGAGACCGCCGACTACAGGGGCCGCCACCATCCAGGGCGAGCGTGCCACGGTGCTGAAAGAGAGCGGCGTGGTGCTGATCTTGAACAGCCAGACGGCATTGCTGACCAGCGCGATGAGCTTGATCAACACCCAGGCGGCGAAGGCTCCGCCGGTGCCGACCACCAGCGCCATGGCGATCAGCAGCAGCACGCGCTTGTCGGTGGTAAAATCGCCATTGTCCTTTCGGGATGCGCCGCCGGAGAAATCGTGGCCATGATTTTGTGAGGTAGTGGTGTCCTGCATCGGCGACCTTCTGTGTTAAGCGTGCGCGGCCGTCATTCGACCGCTTTCGGCGTCGAGATGGCAAATATATCGTAATGCGATATAAATCAACAAAGATCGCTAATTGCGGCAATGAGGACGATTTGATGGTGCAGAGTTCGGATGAGACCTTGTCGCAGGCGGATTACGAGGCGCTGGCCACATTGCGCTACACACTGCGTAAATTCACAGATTTCAGCACGTCGGCAGCGCAGGAGGCAGGCCTTCCACCGCAGCAGCATCAGGCCCTGCTCGCGATCAAGGGCAATCGGCAGGGCGAGGCAATGACCATTGGCATGCTGGCGGAGCGGCTGCTGATCGCCCCGCATACGGCGACCGAACTTGCGGGGCGATTGATCGATGCCGGCTATGTCACGCGGCATCCCGATCCTGCCGACAAGCGCCGGCAGACGCTGCGGCTGACGGAGCAATCCGAAGAGGTGTTGCTGCGGCTGAGTGCCATCCACCTGCGCGAAATCCGCGAGATGGCGCCGGAGCTTATCGATATCCTCAAGCGCCTGCAGGCGGATGTGCGCAATAGCTGAGGGTGCCATTGCCGCTGTCGCACGGTAATGGCTTGAGATCATTGACCGAGGCGGATGCCGCCGTCGCAGATCAGCGTGTGGCCGCTGGTGAAGCCGTTGCCGATCAGGAAGCCGATGGCCTCGGCGATCTCCCGCGGGCGGCCGACACGGCCGACCGGCGTGCGAGCCGCAAAGCTGGCAAAGGTCGGCTCTTTCTGGTCAGCGCTCAGGAAATCCCACCAGGGGGTGTCGACGACACCGGGCGAAACGCAGTTCACTCGGATCGGCTTGAGCTCGACGGCGAGAATCGGTGCGAGGGCGGCAATGGCGGCATTGATGGCGCCGAGCCCCGCCGTTCCAGGCATGGCCGCCTGGGCCGAGACGGCGGAGACGAAGGTGATGCTGCCCTGCCTGGAAAGGTGGGGAAGGCATGCCTGCGCGCAGGCAAAATGCGCCATTGTCTTCTGCTCGAAACCCTTCCTGAGATCGGTAAGGTCTACGGTGGCGAAGGGGCCGGCGCCATTGCCGCCGCCCAGCGCAAGGACCAGATGATCGAGCGGCCCGATTGCCTCAAAAGCTTTGGCGAGGCCGGTAAAGTCGGCCGCATCCATAGTGGTAGCCGTGATATCGCCATTCAGGCTTTGCGCTGCCGTCTGCAGCTTCGCCGCGTCGCGACCTGTGATCGTGACACGATATCCTTTCTCGAGAAGATGGGCAGCGGCCGCGAGGCCTATGCCGGATGAACCGCCGACAATGACGACATGTTGAGACGACATGGGTGTCTCCTTTCTGAGGGGTGAGGGAGTGTATGGGAGGTTTTGGTTCAGGCGAGGCCGGTCAGGCTTTGGCTGAGTATTCGCAACTTGTGACGCGCAGCCGCGTCATAGGCTTGGGCGCTGGCGCGGACAGGGCGCTGCCCGTCGAAATAGAGGCCGGTGTGTCCGTCCAGATCGTCGTTCGTTGCCAGGTTGAGGATAGCATCGGCGCCTTGATCGACGGTGCTGATCGGCGTAGCGCCGGACAGGCGCACCATGGTCGTGTCCATATAGGTCGCCGGGTGCAGGCAGTTGGTGGTGATGCCGGAGCCAGCCAGTTCCTCGGCGAGATCGAACGTGAACAGGATCTGCGCCAGCTTGCTCTGGCAGTAGGCGCGTACGCCACTATAGCCGCGCGTCAACATGACATCGGAGAAGTCGATTGCCTGCTGGCCGGCGGAGGAGACATTGACAACGCGGGCAGGGCTGCCTGCCTTCAACAGTGGCAGGAGGCGATGGGTCAGCAGGAAGCCGGCGAGATAATTCACCGCAAAACGCAGTTCATAGCCGTCCTGGCTCACTTGCCGGCCTGTGCCGCCGCCGCTGGTGCCGATGCCGGCATTGTTGATCAATATATCGAGGCGATCGTGGTCGCGCTCGACCACATCGGCTAGGGTCCGGACTTCGTTCAGCGAGGAAAAATCGGCGAGATAGAAGGCCGCCTTTCCGCCGGCGTTGTGGATGCGGGAGACCAGATCTTCGGCGCGTGCGGCGTTGCGGCCATGTATGAGCACGAAGGCGCCCATCGCCGCCAGTCTTTCCGCAACCCGGCGACCGACACCATCAGTCGAGCCTGTGATCAGGATCGTCTTGCCGCTCATCTCCATCGCAAATGCCTCCATCATGTCTCTGATCCGATATTTGGCAGCTTGCAAAAGCAATAAACAGTTCTGGCTTTATCCTAGTATTGATCCTGCTATGATAAGCGATGACCATCAATCAGAGCCAGACCGTTCTCGAAGCCAGACGTCGCGAATTCGGCGCCTTTCTGCGCTCTCGCCGGGAGAAGCTGACGCCATCAGGCGTCGGGCTGCCGGAGGGCTTTCGGCGGCGCACGCCGGGGCTCAGGCGCGAGGAAGTGGCGCTTCTCGCCGGCGTCGGCACCACCTGGTACACATGGCTGGAGCAGGGGCGGGATGTTCGTGCCTCATCGGAGGTTCTGTCGGCGCTGGCAGATGCGCTTCGGCTCGATCCCGCCGAGAGGCGACATCTCTTCACCCTCAGCGATCGGCCGTCGGCTGAGGCGCCGTCACGCGGGCCTGAGGATGTGCCGGATGCGCTGCGGCGGATGCTCGCAAGCCTTGCCGGGCAGCCGGCCTATGTCCTCGGCAGGCGTTGGGATGTGCTGGCCTGGAACGCGGCAGCGGTCGCGCTTTTCGGCGATTACAGCCTGCTGCAGGGGGATGCGCGCAACAGCGTCCATCGCGTGTTCACCGATCCTGCCCATTGGCAGCTTCTCGTCGATTGGGAGATCGTGGCGGCGAATTCGCTTGCGATGTTCCGTGCCGACAGCGCCCGTTACGCCGGCGATCCCGACTTCGAACGGCTGATCGCCACCTTGACGCAGGCCAGCCCGGAATTTCGTGCCTGGTGGCCGAGGCAGGACGTCTTGCGGCCGCTTACCGGTCACAAGCGCCTGCGTCATCCCGAAGGCGGGCTGATGACATTCGAATATACCGCTCTTGCTGTCATGGACCGGCCCGACATGAAGCTGGTGGTCTATACGCCGCTCGACGAGGATGGGACGAGTGGCAAATTGAAGGAACTGTTGCGCCGGAACTGCGCGGCGTAATTTCTCGTTTCAGCTCTCCAGGTCGCTTTTCAGCCGATCGAGGATGGACAGTGCGTGCCCTGCATAGGCGCTGATCCAGCGGTCGTGGATCTGCTTGATCGGAAGGCTGTTCAGGTGGTTCCAGCGCTCCCGGCCTTCCTTCTTGGCGATTACGAGGTCCGCCTCCTCCAATACCTTCAGGTGCAGCATCACTGTGCAGCGGTCCATATCCGTGAAGGTCTCGCAAAGCATCCCCGTCGTCCGTGGCGCCTCCTTGAGAAGGTCGAGGATTTCTCGCCTGCGACGATGCGCGAGGGCTTTGAAAATGAGGTCGCTGTCCGATTCGTTTGACATGTTATATTTTTATAACATAATGAGGCTGCTCGCAATCGTGCAGCAATCAATTTGCGGAGGAGACGCCATGACATTGAATGTTCGTATTTCAGGCCGGATTGGCCGCAAGGTCGAAGAAGTCTTCGACGCGGTCGTCAATCCGAAGAAGCTTTCGAGCTATTTCACCACTGTCGGCGGTGCCAGCGCGCCGCTAGTCGCAGGGACGACCGTCATCTGGTGGAAGAATGCGCCCGTCGAGGTCGAGGAGCTGGAGGCCAACCGGCGTATCGTCCTTCGCTGGGACGGCGGCACCGGTGAGGACAACATCCGTTACAAGACCAAGGTCGAGATGACCTTCGATCCCCTGGATGACGACGGCACGCTGGTGGTCATAGAGGAATCCGGCTGGCGCGAGGACGAGGCCGGCCGCCGTGGCACCTATCTCAACTGCGAGGGCTGGACGCAGATGCTCTGCTGCATGAAGGCTTTCGTCGAATATGGCATCAACCTGCGCGAGGGCTTCTTCCTGAGCGAAATGCGCGGTGAGCCGGCGGAGGCGCCGGATCGTTGACGCACGACAACGGTTCCTAGTCGCCGGTTCCGGCGCTGAGGTGCCGCTGCCGTGTCTTAGTGGCTGCTGTTGAAGCCCATTCCCAGTGCTGCTGTCGGCATTGGGGGTGGGCTTTTTGCTGCCGGAGACATAAGTGATCCCGGGATGCCGAGCGGATCGACCGCCTCATAAAAGCATCTTTCCGCTTGCTCACTCGATCAGGTGTGAACGAGCTCGTCTGGGTCGCGGGCCTTGAAGCTGGGCGCACCTTGCAGTGTGGTTGATTGAGTGGCCAATTCACCTATCTTGCGTTGTATAAGCCTCCATCATCGAACCGGGCGTGCCTCTTCCCTATCTGAAATCGACCTGCCGGCGTTGCCTGCAGAACTCCGGCTGGCGGAAAGAAAATGTTCATCCGAAAGCTGTTCCAGGGCAGGTGACCGGGCTTCAAATTCCTGATAGGGAGCTGCGCTTAAGGTGGGATGCGAAGATCACTTTTGTGTGTGGGGCACGTTTAAAAGCAGGGTGAATGACGAATTTGTTTAAATAATCGTGAATTCACTGCCGGCGGAACGGGGTCTGCGCCAAAATTGCCTAAATTCAGAATGATGGGAGCGCGCGTAATAACGGGCTCATCGAAAGCAGTGTAAAGCGGTGACGCGAACATAGGTCGCCGGTGTTACTGAATATCCGAACAATCGGGACCGGCGAAGGTCAATATAAACAGGTAGAGCATGTCGAGCCCAATCGATCTGGAAAAAGCCGATGAGGAATTGGAAGAGCGCGGCGGTGTCGTCGGCCTTCTCAATCGCTACCGTACGCTGATTGTCGCTGTCCTCACCGTTGCCGTTTTCTGCCTTGCTGCCTATGCGATCTTCGATCTGACCAATGAAGTCCGCTACGACGACGTCGTGCATGCCTTGACGACGACGAAGATTTCCTCGGTGCTGCTCGCGCTGCTGTTCACGGGTCTGAGCTTCGCCTCTCTGATCTATTATGACCAGAATGCGCTCGATTATATCGGCAAGCGGCTGCCGTTTCCGCATGTCGCGCTGACCTCGTTCAGCGCCTATGCGGTGGGCAATACGGCCGGCTTCGGCGCGCTGAGCGCCGGCGCGATCCGCTATCGCGCCTACACCCGGCTCGGCCTCTCGCCCGACGACATCACTCGCGTCATCGCATTCGTCACGCTTGCCTTCGGTCTCGGCCTTGCTGCAGTCGGCGCCATTGCTCTGCTTGTGATCGCCGATGAGATCGGGCCGCTGATCGATGTCGACGGACTGTGGCTGCGACTGGTCGCGGTTGCCATCCTTGCGGCGCTGGCATTCGTCATCTTTATCGGCCGTAACGGACGCGAAGTGCGGATCGGGCCGATCGCCGTTCGCCTGCCGGATTCGCGCACCTGGTCGCGGCAGTTCCTGGTCACGGCATTCGACATTGCCGCTTCGGCCTCGGTGCTCTACGTGCTGTTGCCGGAATCCTCCATCGGCTGGCCGGGTTTCTTTGCGATTTATGCCATCGCGGTCGGTCTGGGTGTGCTCAGTCACGTTCCGGCGGGCTTCGGCGTTTTCGAAACGATCATCATCGCCTGGCTCGGAAGCTCGGTGAACGAAGACGCCGTGTTGAGTTCGCTCGTTCTTTATCGTGTCATTTACAACGTCATCCCGCTCGTCATCGCCATTGCGGCGATCTCGGTGGCGGAGCTGCGTCGTTTCGTCGATCATCCGGCCGCCTCCAGCATGCGCCGTGTCGGCGGGCGCCTCATGCCGCAGCTGCTTTCGGCCTTTGCGCTGTTGCTCGGCATGATGCTGATCTTTTCGAGCGTGACGCCGACGCCAGACCAGAACCTTATCGTCCTTTCCGACTATCTGCCGCTGCCGGTCGTCGAAAGCGCGCATTTCTTTTCCAGCCTTCTCGGACTGACGATGGTCGTTGCCGCACGTGGCCTCGGCCAGCGGCTCGACGGTGCCTGGTGGGTCTGTGTCTTCTCGGCTGTGCTGGCGCTCTTGCTGTCGCTGCTGAAGGCCATCGCCATCGTCGAGGCCGGATTGCTGGCATTCCTCGTCTTCAGTCTCATCGTCAGTCGCCGGCTGTTCACCCGGCCGGCCTCGCTGCTGAGCCAGACGCTGACCGCCGGCTGGCTGACGGCGATTGCGGTGATCTGCATCGGCGCCATCGTCATCCTGTTCTTCGTCTATCGCGATGTCGGATACAGCAACCAGCTGTGGTGGCAGTTCGAGTTTGCCGATGAGGCGCCGCGTGGGCTTCGCGCAGCACTCGGCATTTCCATTCTGTCGTCGGCGATCGCGATCTTCAGTCTGCTGCGTCCCGCAACGAAACGTCTTGAACCCGTAACGGAAGATGTGGTTGCGCGTGCCGTGACGATCGTCCGCAAACAAGGCATCGCCGACGCCAATCTGGTGCGCATGGCCGACAAGAGCATCATGTTCTCGGAAAAGGGCGATGCGTTCATCATGTACGGCAAGCAGGGCCGCTCGTGGATTGCCCTTTTCGATCCCGTCGGCCCGCGCCACGCACTCCCGGATCTCATCTGGCGCTTCGTCGAGGCTGCGCGCTCGGCGGGTTGCCGTTCCGTATTCTATCAGATCTCGCCGGCGCTGCTTTCCTATTGCGCGGATGCCGGGTTGCGGGCATTCAAGCTCGGTGAACTGGCGGTGGTCAATCTTTCGAATTTCGAGCTGAAGGGCGGCAAATGGGCCAACCTTCGGCAGACGGCAAGCCGTGCAGTTCGCGATGGACTAGAATTTGCCGTTATCGAGCCTCAGGATGTGCCCGATGTCATGGATCAGCTTACCCATGTGTCTGACACATGGCTTGCCGATCACAATGCCAAGGAAAAAGGCTTTTCGCTAGGCGCGTTCGATCCGGACTATGTGATGTCACAGCCGGTCGGTGTATTGAAGAAGGATGGTAAGATCGTCGCTTTTGCGAATATCCTGATGACGGAGACCAAGGAAGAGGGATCCGTCGATCTGATGCGTTTCTCGCCTGATGCTCCGAAGGGCTCGATGGATTTTCTGTTCGTGCAGATCCTCGAATACCTCAGGGAGCAAGGCTTCCATCGCTTCAACCTCGGCATGGCGCCGCTTTCGGGCATGTCGAGACGAGAATCGGCACCGGTTTGGGACAGGGTCGGGGGGACCGTTTTCGAACACGGCGAACGTTTCTACAATTTCAAAGGGCTTCGTGCCTTCAAATCCAAGTTCCATCCCGAATGGCAGCCACGCTATCTGGCTGTTTCGGGAGGTGTAAGTCCCATGATCGCGTTGATGGATGCCACATTCCTCATCGGGGGCGGACTTAAGGGGGTCGTGAGGAAATGATCTTGAAATACGCAATGTCATTGGCTTTCGCATGCATGTTGTCGATGGGCCTGCTGGTGTCTGGTTCGGCAAGGGCTGACGAAGACGATACCAAATACGATCTGGGCATGATCCCGGCGCCGCATATCCTGCGTCCGCAAGGCAAGGTGACGAGTGAGGTCGTGCTGATCTCCGACGTCGCCGGCTGGGGCGACAAGGAAAAGGCGGTTGCCGAGAAGCTCGTTACCAGCGGCTCGCTTGTCATCGGCATCGATTATCCGTCCTTCCTGACCTCGCTGAACAAGTATGATGTCAGCCAGAACGACGGCTGCATCTACATCGTCGCGGATCTGGAATCGCTGAGCCAGCAGGTGCAGCGGTCCTTCGCCGACAGCACCTACCAGCTTCCGGTCATCGCCGGCGTCGGTGCAGGCGGCGCGATGGCGCTGACGATCGCAGCCCAGACGCCCGATGCGACCGTTGCAGGCACGCTTGCCGTCGATCCGACCGCCGGCATCGGCTTGAAGCAGGAGCTTTGCACGCCGGCCGAGAAGAAGACCGATGGCGACATGGTGTCCTTCGGTTTGCAGGACGGCGCCTTGCCCAATCCGATCATGGTGACCTTCACCTCGAAGGCCCCGAAGGATGGACGCGATCATGTCGAAGAGATCCAGAAGGATCATCCTGAAGTTCAGACCACGGATTCCGATCTCGACGATACCTATGCGACGCTCGAGGCTTCGCTGACGGATCTGATGAAGTCGATCGACAGCGCGAAGTCGCCGCTCGGCCTGCCGGTCGATGTCATGGAGACGACGCCCACTGAAGACACGCTTGCGATCGTCTATTCGGGCGATGGCGGCTGGCGCGATATCGACAAGGAAGTTGGCAGCTATCTGCAGGACCAGGGCATTCCGGTGGTGGGCGTGGATTCGCTGCACTATTTCTGGTCGGAGCGGTCTCCACAGCAGACGGCCGATGATCTCGCGCGCATGATCCAGTTCTACACCAAGCGCTTCAAGGTCAAGCATGTCGTGCTGATCGGCTATTCGTTCGGCGCCGATGTGCTGCCGGCGAGCTACAATCGCTTGCAGCCGGCCGACAAGGACAAGATCGTGCAGATGTCGCTCCTGTCGCTGTCGAAGAAGGTCGATTACGTGATTTCGGTCATGGGTTGGCTCGGAGCTTCGAGCGAGGGCAAGGGCGGCGATCCCATCAACGACCTCAAATCGGTCAATCCAAAAATGGTGCAATGCATCTACGGCAAGGACGATGACGAAGATGTCGGGTGCCCGCTGCTCAAGGGCACCGGTGCCGAAATCATCGCCATGGATGGCGGCCACCATTTTGACGATGACTACGAGGCGCTGTCGAACCATATCATCAATGGTCTGAAGAGCCGCCTCGGCGAATGATCCATGCATGATGCGCGCGGCCGGCCTGTGCCGCGCGTATGTCTTCTTGCGGCCTCGTCGTAACGCGAGGCCGTTTGCGCTTTTGTGCTGTCGAGGCGAACGGAGTGCTTATTCCGTGCCCGTCGCCCAGCAATCATTTGCTTCTTGCCGCGGCTGCCATTAGTCCGGAAGGGCATCTATCACGGGTGGCGCATGCCTGCGGCCGCTCATTCTCACGCCTGAAAGGTTCAGCATTGTCTTCCGCCTTCACCAAGACCTATTCCGGCTTCCTGTTCGATATGGATGGCACGATCATCAACTCGATCGCGGCGGCCGAACGCGTCTGGGGCAACTGGGCTCGCAGCAAGGGTCTGAACGTCGAAGAATTCATGCCGACTATGCATGGCAAGCGTGGTGTCGATACGATCGGCCAGCTGAACTTGCCCGGTGTCGATCCGGTTGCCGAGTCGAATGGTATCATGGAGGCGGAGATTGCAGACCTCGCGGGCGTGGTCGCTCTTCCGGGTGCCGCTGATTTCCTGGCGTCGCTGCCGCCGGAACGGTGGGCGATCGTGACGTCCTCCCCATACCGTCTCGCTATGGCCCGACTTGACGCCGCCGGCATTCCGGTGCCGCGCTTCATCGTCACCGCCGAGGACGTCAAGGTCGGCAAGCCCGATCCGCAGGGTTACATCCTCGGCGCGGAACGTCTTGGGCTGCGCACCTCCGATTGCCTGGTGTTCGAGGATGTCTTGGCTGGCATCAAGGCAGGCGAGGCGGCTGGCGCCGACGTGATGGTGATTACCGCCACGCATTCGCATCCCGTCGAAACCAATCATTCGACCCTGCCAAACTATGACAATGTCCGCGTGCACATAGAAGGCGATGGCAGGATGTCGATCTTGCGCAACGGCGGCTGATGCTCGCCCGCGCCGTGCCATCACCACATGTCGTTTTCGCGCTTTGCAATAGGCTGCCGGCTCATTATGTTTTCGTGATATTGTCGAACATCGCGAAGATCCGATGACCCCCAAAGAACTGAAAGCCCAATATCGAAACGAGCGTCTTGCGGCGCGAGACACCATTCCGGCCGATGAACGCATCGCAAAGGGGTTGGCCATGGCCGCCCATGGCGGCGACGCTATCGATGTCCGGCCGGGCACGATCGTTTCCGGCTTTCTGCCGATCCGCTCGGAGGCGGACATACAGCCGTTGATGGCGCGGTTGCGGGAACGCGGTGCGCGGCTCTGCGTGCCCGTCATCCTCGACCGCAGCACTATCGTCTTTCGCGAATTCGTGCCGGGGGTATCACTGGTTCCTGTCGGGTTCGGGACGTTGGGACCGGGGCCTGATGCGGCCGTGCTCGATCCGGAGGTGATGCTGGTGCCGCTTTCGGCTTTCGACAAAACCGGCCACCGCATCGGCTATGGCGCCGGCCATTATGACCGCGCCATCGACCGTCTGCATCAAAAAGGCTTGAATCCGCGCCTCATCGGCATTGCATTCGATTGCCAAGAAGTGCCATCAGTACCGGCTGAGCCGCATGATGTCCGCCTTGACGCGATTTTGACCGAGAGCGGACTTAATTTCGTTTCGGAAGCGATTGGATAGCGAATGCGGCTGCTTTTTCTGGGTGACATGGTCGGCAAGACCGGGCGGGTTGCGGTATGGGACCGCCTGCCGGGTCTCGTTTCTGATCTGAAGCTCGATTTCGTCATCGTCAATGGCGAGAATGCCGCCGGCGGTTTCGGCATCACCGAGGATATCTTTCTGGAGACGATCAACGCCGGCGCCGATGTGGTGACGACGGGCAATCACGTCTGGGACCAGAAGGAGGCGGTTACCTTCTGCGAGCGCCATGACCAATTCCTGCGTCCCGCCAACTATCCGGCCGGCACGCCGGGTCGTGGCTCGGGCATCTACTATGCGCGCAACGGTGCCCGCGTTCTCGTTGCCAACATCATGGGCCGCGTCTTCATGCATCCCGAGCTGGACGATCCCTTCAAATCGGCCGAAGCCATCCTTGCCGCATGCCCGCTGAAGGAGCAGGCGGACGCCATCATTTTCGATTTTCATGCCGAAGCTACCAGCGAGAAACAATGCTTCGGCCATTTCGTCGATGGCCGCGCCAGCTTCGTCGTCGGCACGCATACGCATGTGCCGACCGCCGATGCGCAGATCCTGAACGGCGGCACGGCCTATATGTCGGACGCCGGCATGTGCGGCGATTATGATTCCTCGCTCGGCATGGAGAAGGAGGAACCGCTCAACCGGTTCATCTCGAAGATGCCGAAGGGCCGCTTTGAGGCGGCGTCCGGACCCGCGACCATCTGCGGCGTCGGCGTGGAGATATCGGATGCGACCGGTTTGGCTGAGAAGATCGCGCCGTTGAGGCTCGGACCAAGGCTGGCGGAAACCATTCCCGAATTCTGGCGCTGAGCGCTGCACGATAATTCATCATTGCAATCCAATGACGCGATTGTGAGCAACCGCGTCTGATTGTCGCTGGACCTGTTTCCGGTCATGTCGCATCCTTTCGCCACTATCGGGCTTGAGGGGATGGCATGATGCCGCGGTTTCCTGTCTTTGCCGTGTTCTTCCTATCGATCATTTTCGGCTGGGGCACGGCTGACGCCCAGCAAAAGCCTTCTCGCCCGCAGCCCAGCCAATGCCAGGCGATTGCCCAATCCTTGCCAAAGGCGACCTTCGCCAGCTTCTCGGGGCCGGCGGCGACGCCTGCCAGCGATACCGTCAATGACGACGTGAAAATTACCTTCCTCGGCCATGCGACGCTATTCATCGAAACACCAGGCGGTGTTTCGATCGCCACGGACTTCAGCGGCGACTATCC